>Ga0058704_10001725_pt1 | contig 10096 bp, 8 predicted proteins | sample AgamicMgSfe_FD_71363 | JGI IMG/M metagenome (GOLD analysis project Ga0058704, IMG submission 71363) | Agave microbial communities from Guanajuato, Mexico - Mg.Sf.e | ecosystem: Host-associated > Plants > Phyllosphere > Phylloplane/Leaf | place: Guanajuato, Mexico | collected 2012-05-30 | reverse complement strand
GACTAGAGGGAAAGGGGTTTGCTGGAGCGAAGCGTTGGTTCAAGCAATCATCTGGCTGTACATACCATACACTGCAGTATGTACCAATCCACCACAGATCCCGCGCCAATGCCAGATGCAGCCTTGGCCAAGACCAAAACCCCTCCACATACCATTACACTACTGTTCAGACCCTGACAACATTTGCAGCTGGCTGCTCCTTCTTCCCACTGCCACGATCGCAGGACCCCACCCAAGCCATCTCAGCCCATGCATCAAAGACCAAAACCCAGAACTCGCCTCTTCGCTGATACCCACTCCCCAATCGCGCCAGCAACCCTTTCCGGCAGGCTATGATCCACACATCGACATCGCCTCGTCCCACCGACTGGCTGTAAGAGTGTACTGTATTCGTCGTGAGAGAGCGAACAAGAAAATCAAAAGAAACACGGAAGGAAAAAAATGGGTAAAACACAGAAGAAACGCCTCCGCTGCGCGGCGCTGCGTGAGAAAGTAAGAAGTCGTAACGTCGTCAACCACAGCGGTGGTGTCGAGAAATGCAAAATTGAGAAAGAGGAAAACTGGCTTCCTCCTGACGCCGATGGGATGGATCAAGCAGTAAGTGACCGGCCCTGACGGACAGAACGAACAGTCTGTTACTAAAAGACTGCCGCGAGCCCACTCTTGCTATGCCGTTTGGAGAAGCGTTTCCGGCTCTTGGACGAATCGGCGTCATCCATATTATTCTTCCGCAACGTCTGGCGCATCGCGTGCCGATCGCCTGTACCAGAGGGGAGGGGCATGACGGAGTCGTCTTCGCCGCCTACGCCGCCTATGCCGCCGCCGCCGGGGGAGTCCACAGAGCTGCTCACGGTCGAGTTGATGTTGTTGATGGACGAGTCGCCGGAGTACGAGGCGGAATGGGCGACGGCGATCTCACGGGCTTGCTCGAGCGACTCCAGCCACTCTTGCGTGCTGTATTTGCTTCCGGCCGGGTCGGCGGCGGTGGCGCGCGGGTCTTCGAAGGTAAGGTGTTTGTCGCGCTGGATATCGGAGGTTAGCGTGGGTCGTGGCTGGATCGTGGGAAATAGATACACAAAGACCTACGGTGTCAAGCGCCCAAGCGGTCAGCCCTTTGGAATCCACGTAGCTCTTCCACGTCGTCCCATTCGCGAGCAAGTTGATCTCCATCTTCGCCTTCTTCTCATTGCCTCCCGCAGCGGCGACGACCAGCCGTGCACTACTAGTGATCAGGATGAGCCTCTCCCGCTTCTTCGTCGTGTTGCCACCGAAGAAACTTCTGAACTTCGGCTTCTCGTTCGGCGTGCCGACTTCGCCGTTTTTGCCGTTCGGACTTTGCGCTTGAGGACCAGAATACAGCACTAAATTGCCAAGTTTGAGGATTCGCTCGTTGTTGTGCGTCAAGACCGGAGACCAGTCGATGTCCAGTTGGCTTGGCGGGGGTAAGTCGGTGACGCCTCGGAGTTGCGGTCGGCCATTAGTGTTGATCAGCTGCGATGATTGCGATTGGCTCTGTGCAGGTGATGCCAGGGCTGCCGCCGCGCCCGCCGCCGCCAGGTTGTTGGGGCCTTTGTCCGTGCCGTTGAGCTTGATGGGTTCGGTGGATGGGGGAACGTAGGTTTTTAATCGTGGTGCTTTTTGCCGCCAAAGCCCTGCGCCCCACTGCACGCCTTCAAAAAACCTGTGGTTTTTGATGTGCTCGACTGGTAAACGACTGGCGGGGTCTAGTACCAACAGTCGCTCTACAAGATCGCGCGCGACCTCTGGAAAGCCGTCCGGAAAGCTGTACTCAAGTCCCAAGATTTTCTGGAACGTGAGATATTCATTCGCGGCCTTGAATGGAGGTCGGCCGGCTAGCAGCTGGTAGACGATGCACCCAAATGCCCAAAGATCGGACGCTTTGCAAGCATTCTTGTCTCGCAGGAGCTCAGGACTGACATACTCGGCGGTTCCGACAAACGACATGGCTCGGTCAGTTTCCGCGCCTTCCATGGGATTTCCAGGTGCCATATCACTGCCCGCGCCATTCCTGCTCGGATCCGGAAGAATCTTCGCAGTCCCGAAGTCGGTGATCTTGACATGCATGTCGCGATCTAACAGTACGTTCTCCGGCTTCAGGTCTCGATGGATGATGCCACGAGCGTGCATGTACGCTATACTGTCCAGGATTTCCGCGCCGTAAAACCGCGTGCACTCGACATCGAACGAGCGCATCTTCTTGAGCACACCCAAGAGCTCGCCTCCTGACGCCAGGTCCAGCACAAAGTAGAGTGACCGCTCGTCCTGAAATGTGTAATACAATCGGACGACGCCGGGGTGCTCCGTCAGCCGGTTCAACGTGTCTCGCTCAATGTTGACGTATTTGACCTTCTTCTCCTTGATGATGTGCCGCTTGTCCAGCACTTTGATGGCGTACTCCTTGAGGTTCTGCCTGTCCGTCGCCGCCAGCACCGTGGAGTACGAGCCCTCGCCAAGCGTACGACCGAAAGTGAAATCTTTCACACCCTTCTTCACAACCCTCGTGTGCGTCTGGCCCTGCGAGTCCGTCTCCTGCCTCGTGGTCACGGCCGCGCCCCGGTCTCGCCAGTCCTCCGCCGTCCGTGGCGCGGGTGACGAAGTCGAGTACGTAGCATCTTCCGAATTATACGACCCTGTTGTTGGCGCGCGCGCTCGCCTCGAGTTCTTCCTCGGCGGCAGAGGACCGTTACCACCGTTCGACGGCGGCTGGCTCGCTTGTCGATATGATCTGCTAGCTGTTCGACCTGGGATCATGCCCATGATACCTCTCGCCGACCTCGACCCAGACCTCGCTATCCCCGGCGTGCTGCCGTCCGACGAAACCACGTCATCGCGGTATCTGTACGAGCCATGGCTGCTAGCCATCCCCGAGCTCGAAGAGGTGTTCTGTTGCTGGTACATGCCGCTGATGGGCCGCGTCGAAGTACTCGGTACACCCAGCCCTTCCCGTACCCTAGCTTGGGTATAGTTGGACGGATAGGAAGGGTACTGCGTGGACTGCTGCGCCTGAGGGCCCAACGGCACTTGTATGCTCTGCCGATGACTCGACCGCGACTTCGAGAAGGGATCCGAGGACTGCGAGGGTATGGATGGGCGTGGTTGACTGGAGAGGAGCGGGGGCTGGTCGGTGTTCTGCAGGCTGTAATGATTTGGCTCGAAGCCTAGCCCTCCTGCGCCTTGCGAGCTTTGATGTGATAGCGTAGGCCGCAAGCTCCCTCCTTGGCTCGCCGTCACGGTGTCGTCCGATGAGTACGAAGAGCGCGGCGGCGGCGGATGAGGAGGAGGAGGCAATGCGGGTTGGGAAGGGGGCTCGGGTGAGAAGGGCGATGCCACGGCTTCGTCATCGGGATTCGCGATGCGCAGGCCGCCAAGCGACTGGGACAGGCTGAGATCGCCGTTCATCGCTCCCCCTGCCGGCTGTGCACAATCCCTCTCGCCGTGCGGGAACGCGACCGAGGGGCAAGGAGGGCTGGGGTGGGAAGCGGGTGTTGGGGGATCCTCACCTACCAGACGGCATCACAGTCCTGGCGCGATCCGATCATTCGACACGGCGGTCGAAGCCGAGGAGAATGACGATGTGCGCCGACGGTGACTTGAATGTGATGAAGGGCGGATGGCGGACGGAGGTTTAAAGTTCCACCGCGCGTGTCGTGTGTAACCGGGTACAGCCCTCGTGCGTGCGAGTGTGCGAGCGGTGATGGTGTGGACAGAGACGGCTGGCGGTGTCCCTGAATCCTAGTCAAGGCGACGAGACCGCTGTCGATGGTACGGTGTGTGTGTGTGTGTGTGTGTGTGGGTTCAGTTGCGGATCCTGAGAGGAGTAGGTACAGTACACGTACTTCTCTATGTGTACGGGATGGAAGGGGATTCTGCTATCTCGTGACCGAAGCTGCACGGCGTCGACGCCAAGGGGTGCGGACGAACGAGCGAAGAGCTGGCGCCACCTACGTCGCCGCGTCCAACTGCATGTGGGGATACTGTACTATTGATGAATTGCATGCACGATGTTTCCGACAGGGAACGGATTATCAAAAGTTCATGGTTGTATGAGCATGTCACGTGCTGAATTCAATCATCACCGCGAATTGCTGTTTCCCAACAAGGCAGGTACAACTTCCGTCAGTACTACATGTCACACTTCAATACTAGGGAGTTGTATGTCCGGACGACTCTCATACAATACCGTCATCCTCGGCTCGTGGACTGGTGGGATGAGAGCATCGCCACCACATGGAAAGATCCCGCCTTGTGTAATCTCGCTCGGCCAGCCTTTGCCGACGCACGTCCGACGCAGAGACAAACCCAGTCAACGGCGAGTGCATGTGGATTCATTGGGATACGCTGCTGAGAACAGTCGATCCTGATATAATAAGGCCGGCAACAGCGAGCAAAGGCTGCCTGCGCGAGCATCCCTCACACAAATCATGGTGGTTGCATTGCCTTCACTGTAGCCGCTGACAGACACGTCCTTTTCCGAAACCCAAGAGCGCCTGATGGACCGGAATGATAGCCGGAGGTTTCGCCCGTCTATGGCCGTCAGCGCGAGCAATAGAAAGTCTTTCAGCTTGCATGAGGCATTTTCAGTACGGGATATGAATGTTAAACACTGCTGCGCCCTCACTCCTGAGGATAGACCAGGTGTGATCATCAACGGACAGACGCTAACAGTACAGCAACAACACCACCGACTGCTCTCAGTCTGCTTCGGTCCAGCCTGCCCCCTGTGCATCAACAATCTCATATATGACCGGCAGGAGCATGCCCACACCACAACTTCACCAAAGCAAACAGCAGCCAAGGGGGCCTCTCCAGACACTGTTCCGGTATCCAATTTCACGCGGAGCCTCTCTTCTGTAATCTTTCTACTCCACGTCTCGTCTCCGACTCCCATTTCATGCTCCCAGTCCCCGATCCCCACTCGCCCCCTCACCTCCTCACCCTCAACCCCAGTGCAGCAGCACGTGCCGAACCAATGTCCTCCTCGTCGCCTCCCGCCATTACGATCTTGCGCTTCGGTCCTGTCTCCTTGGATGGTAGCGGAGCCGCCTTTGTCGCGGGCTCTCTTTCTCCAGGAGCCGACTTAGGGGCGCTGGCGGCTTCGGACGGCCCCGAGGTGCGTTTGGCGGCGAGGGATGCCCTCCGGGTCTTCGCCATGGGCACAGCAGCGGTATCAACGTCCTCCATCTCGACGTCTCCGTCTCCTCCACCCTCTTTCGTGGTTCGGCAAGACGTCCCCGCCACAACATCGCTCAGCCCCGTCATCATGGTATCCTCCTGCTCTTCACCAAGACTCTCCACTCCATTCCCCCCGTTGCCCCCCATCTTCTTCTTCCTCATAAACTCCTTCCCGGCCTTCACATGCTTCTCAATCAGATCCCAGCTCCACTGATCCAAAACCACGTACCCGTCCGCCACCCTCATGTAATTGATCTCGGGATACGAGATCCCGCAGCTCGGGTGCGCGTCCCACCCGCAGACGTCCGTCCTGCCTTTGATTTTCTGGAGCTTGACGCTGACACAACTCGGATGATGAGACTTGACGTCGATGGGATGACGGAAGCCCTCACCACATGACATATGGACGTACGGCTTGCTGTCCCGCGTGAGCACTTCGCGGCGAGTGGCGAAGACGGGGCCGACGTGAGGGATTTGATGGGATGAGAGGTTGCTGCCTCGTTTGGGTCTCTTCGTCATCGGGGCTCGGGTTGGCGATTCAGAGTCGTCTTCTCTGTTGTTGCTGCCAGCGAAGCTGACGCGAGCGCGCTTCTTCGAGTCTACTCGCTTGGTGGTGAGGGTTGGCTTGGATAATGTGCTCTTCGAAGAGCCGAGTGGGGGGGAGGAGGAGGATAAGGCTGGCACGTTGTGAGGCATGTCTTCCACGTTCGGCGAACCGACGAAGCCCACGTTGGCTCTGAAAGCACGTTGCGGGATTTTCTTCGTCACTTTCGACCCCGCTGCCACTTCGTCGTCTATTCTCTTGGTCAACGCGTCACTATCGAGCTCCACGTCCAACTCGCTCGACACCGCCTGAGTCCTTGTATGCTCCTGGAGATGAGCAGCCGGGCGGTTCGACCTAGGTCTCGTTTGAGCTCCTTTGGGAAGCTTCAGCACCACGGTCTTGCGCGGTGGGTCTTCCGTCCCAGCAATCGTCTCTCCAGCGCCACCTTGCTCCACACCCTGCTGATGCCCATCGGCGACCTGAAGCCCCGTGGCAGCAGCAGCACGAACAACGGCCTCCCGGTTTGGCTGGCTTGTCGTCTGATGTCCGACTCTAATGGACCGCCCGGAGCTCCTTGTCTTCCTGACGCTGGCTTTCTTCCCATGGACACGACGACGCTTCTGTGGCGTCTCTGTCGAAGCCAATACAGTCGTGTCCGACATTTCAACCGCCTGCTCCGCCGGTGCCGGCAAGCCTTGTCGGTTCCCATCCGGCTGCAGCGACAAGGACATCAAGTCGGGCATTGGTCCGTAGCTAAGCAGAGCGCCGGGGTGTGAACGGCGCCGTGCTTCCGGAAAGATCTGGCCTTCGCATGGACCTTGCACGAAGAGGCCACGGTCGTGCAACGGGTGCTGCATCTGGCGAGTAGAAGCCTGGGTCGATGTGAGATTCCCGTTCGCTGGCGAGTACAGCGGATACGGTGCTGCTGACTGATCAGGAACACCAAAACCGCAGTCAAACGGGCCGTGATCGCTGTTGAGCAGCCCGCACGTGGGCGGTGGTGTCTCAAATTGTGCGCCGCCCAATGGCATCAGGTGCCTGTACGCAAGCCCACCGTAGACGGATTGTAACTGTTGACTTGGTATACCACTCCCCATCTCCACACCTTGCTCGCCCATCGTCGGACCCTGCTGCTTAGCCATATCAATCATCCGCAGATTACCGACGTGGTACTGGAGGCCATCAGAGAAGAAGGAGGCGGCAAGTGCAGGATCGAGAAGACCACGCTCGCCGCCGCCGTCACTGTCGTAACCTTGCAACAAAGGCCGCTGCTGCAAACTCACCTGCATATCCTCTGATCCCATCCGCTGCTGGCTCTGAAAGCCAGTCTCAGCGAACGCGTCGTGGACAAAGCCACGGTATCTAACCCCCGTCAGTCAGCAGCAACCAAACAAACGCATGACGAAGCAAAAAGGGTGAGGTGACTGACCCGTGTTGACCTGCCATGTTTGCTGGTGACGTGACTCCCAAACATCACCGAACAAAGAAGTGCGAGAGGTGGAAGTGGAAGCGTGTCGAGAAGCACGGAGGTAGTTGTGATAGAAGCTTACACGTGTGAACTGACGTTACGGGACGGCTTTGAGGTGACACGCCTGACAACGCCAAGCCATATCTTTTTGGTCGTTCTGAAAAGGGAAGGCACGTGACGTGCACCCTTGGTGAAGCGTTTAAATCGTCATTCGATCAAACACATAAGGTGAAGTACTCGCCTTGGGTATAATACTCGCGCCTTGCCGAAGGTCACGCAACAGTGGCCCATCTCACATGATCCAGCTCCTCGAACACCTTGTCTTGACCTTGCCATCCAGCGCCGCGCTATCCCTGATCGCGTGTCCGCAACCGCGCCTTCGCATAAGTAGATGAAGCCACCAAAACTTTTACGGTCTCAATGCGCCTTCGAGTTCCGCGCCAGCCACATCCCAACACTCTCCCTCGCGAGCTGACTACCCCAAACCCCATCCTGACCACCCCTCCTCCACTCTTCACCGGAGCCGTCCTCGCCGCCTCCGCGTGTGGCTTCAGCCATGATGACTTCCAGATCCCTCTGCTGCGACGAAATCCACCGCTTGACGAAATTGGTCGGATCCTTGGCCAGGTTGTCGTAAAACTTCCGTTTCGCGTTCGTCTGCTGGATCTTTTGCACCAGCAACGCGAGGTCGTCGTCGGTCTGCACGATGGTCCGGAGGGTGCTGACGTGCGCTGCCGAGTTGTGGAAGCGTGTAAGTTGTTGCGTCAGTGGGTTGGGCAGAGACACGCGAAGGTCGTAGACAGTCGGCGCTGAAGGAGGGATGGCGGGGTCGGCGTCTGGTGAGCCCTTGATGTAGGCTTTGTCGACGCGGATGGTGTATCCCAGCTGGATGGGCGGAAGCGGTTGGAGATGCGGGAAAATGTAGTCCGGCACGTGTGGGAAGTAGACTGTGTCTCGGCCGAATAGCTGGCGGTGCGCGTGTGGTCAGTATGAAAGTACGGAAGAAGTGCAGTACCGCAGACAGCACTTACCTTTCTCAGCGGTTCATCACACACAATACTCCTCTTATCCTCATCCTCCTGCAAACCCATGGCCCGACAATACTCCCATATGCCCTGCACAACACCCGCTCGATCGTCCTCGTCGGTGTCCACGATCTCGGCTAATTGCGGGCTCAGCTTGTAGCGTTCGTTCTTCTCGTCGCGCATCAAATTGATGGTAACGTTGATGTTCTCATCCGACTTCCTCTGGAACTCGAGCGTGTCGAAGCCGACGTCCGGGTTTTCGGGATCGGTGATGCTGGTCTGCGCACCTGGCTGAGGTTGCGACTTCTTCCACTCGATCGCGCTATATCCATCAGGCTGCAGCGCCGGGTTGCGATGAAAGTCGACCGTAATGGATTTGAAGAAACGACTGAACCGTGAACGCTGCTGTGAGGATGACTTCGCCGCCGCCTCGCCCTCCTTCTCATCCGCTGTCGGGTCGTCCAACAACCTTCCTTCCAGCTTGACCCGGAACGTCGCCTGACTGCTCTCCGCGAACTCGAAGGTGCCGTCTTCGTTCAGTCCTCCACCTTCCTCGTCCACCTGCCACGGCTGCCCCTCCACCGTATTGCTCACCCACACCCGCAGCACGCCTTCTCGCCTCGTATATCGCCAACTCAGATTGTCGGCAATGTCCAACCGTTTCCGCATCATGACCGCATCTAGCTGCCTCTCCACGTCTCGCAGGTTCGAATACCTTTCCACGCCGTCGCCGACGATAACACTGCTGAGCTCGTCGGGAACATCGCGATCGGTCGGTTTATTCCTGATGCGCCGGACGGCATCTTGGCGGCGCATGTCTTCGAGACGTTGTTGCTGTACTTGCGCCGCGTTCAGATGGGCTTGCTGGCCTCCGTGAGGTGGTGGAGGGAGAATAGGGCCTGCGGCGCGATAGGTACGCTCCAGGTCAGCGAAGGAGATCTTACGGCGGTGTTGGCGGTGGGTGTTCTGCTGCGCCGCCATGCTTGGTTTTTCCTGTAAGTGCAAAGAGAGGGAACAACAGGGAACGCGGCTAGAGCTGAGTGTGTAAGATTGAGGCAATGTTTCTTACCAGGCCCTCTCCTCGCCGACGTCGCATGTGGGCTCCGCTGCTGCGCGCTCGCTTGAGCGAAGTTCCGGTAGTTCTGCATCGTCGGCCGATCCTCGCCAAGCCTTGAATTAGGCCTTCCGTATGTGTCAAGAAAGCAACACGGCCGCGATGGAGGTGAAGAAGTCGGTGATGATGAAGATGAAGATGATGGAGTAGAGTTGGGGCAGCTGGACGCGTGTGGAGGGAGTACGTGACGTGCATCTCACGTGCAGTTGGAGATGAACTGGGCGAAACAAGCGAGGCGAGGGGCACAGGAGCAGGTACCATCAATCGACACACGACCGCACCTCGAGGAACGCGACTCCTCATACTCCTATGTCGACAGCATTCATCGGTAAGGCGGTATCAATATGAGTACAGTGCTCGATGGTACTGCAGTAAGACAGCAAGCGTCTACACCGCCGTCGTCCTTCAACCAAGCGAACCGGATGCCGAAGGTCCAACAGCTTGAACAGACCGAAGACTGAAACGTATTGCATACATAGTATATTCCCTTTACTCTCAATCGTCTTTTCTTCTGAATTCTCTCTAGCATCACTCGCAAACTACAAGAAAGACCATCATCTATCACCCACATCCAACCGGACCATGGCCGGCGACTTCCTCCGCTCTCACGGCATCAACATCGACGCCGAGATGTCGCGTATCCAATCCGGAAACGAGATCGCCACACCAGAAAGGGCTTTCGAGAGAACACCAAGCAAGGCCAACTCCCCCCAAACCCACCAATCCATCACCAACGTCAGCCTACCCCACAC
>Ga0058704_10001724_pt1 | contig 10096 bp, 5 predicted proteins | sample AgamicMgSfe_FD_71363 | JGI IMG/M metagenome (GOLD analysis project Ga0058704, IMG submission 71363) | Agave microbial communities from Guanajuato, Mexico - Mg.Sf.e | ecosystem: Host-associated > Plants > Phyllosphere > Phylloplane/Leaf | place: Guanajuato, Mexico | collected 2012-05-30 | reverse complement strand
TTCCTCGAGGTCCGCAAAGCGCTGCGTAGGCGCTTGAACTCCAGGCTCCTGTCTGTCCACGGCCTCTCGCAATAGCTGCTCGGCGCTGATCTGAACTGGCGCCGGAGCCTTGTTCTTGACCCTCGGGGGTCCGCGTGAGCTATCCATCTTGTTGTTTTGAGAGTGACGCGGTCAATGAGAGATTTAGAAGTTGAGCGCAGGTACGGCAAGTCTCACGACCTGACTGACTGTCAACAAGGTGAGATTGTATAGAAAGCCGATATGAATCTTGAATCTTTGAGTCGCGAAACCTGGGGATGTCGGCCCGCAGCGCCGATGAGCCGCAGCCGGTTGGAGAAACTCGATGTGCCTCACGTCAGTTTTAAGCACTCTTTACCTCACTTGTAATTGTACAATCTCAAGCGTACACAAGAGCTTCGGAAGAGAAAATAAGAACGGTCTTTGCATAAGAAGAGAATCCTCCATTGATCAAGCCATGGTTGGGCCCCGATTCCATATGTCGTGCCACACAACATCATAAGCCATCTCGCATAGTTCAGCGGAGAAGAGACAAGCCACCAATCCCTAATTGTACCTCGTCTGTAATGAATTCTACCTAACAGCGGTTCCACCACCTCCGTGAGAGTTGCCGCGATGCCGGCTTTTCTTGCCCCGTCCCGCTTCGTCAAGCACCTGGTCTACCACTCCTCCTTCCTCATCCTCATCCTCGTCCTGCGCATCGACGTCCTCGTCCATATCCTCCTCCTCCTGGTCCTCCTCCTCCTCGGGATCGTCAGTCTTGTCTTCTCCTTCGTAGCCCGCTCGGTTGGCCTCCCAGATGGCTACCTCGTCGAGCTCGGTCAGATTGATTGGTTTTTGCCTCAACCACTTCATCCGAGGACCTGTCTTTGCCAATTCCGAGACACGGAAGCCGTAAATTTTTGGCTCGTAGATACTACCGTTACCCAATCCTGGGGCTAGATTATGGCTGGCGACACCGTTGATGCTGACGGGCTGGTTAAAGTCCTCTGTCTGTGACTGCTGTGAGGGCGCCGGCAATGATGTCGGAGGGCTCAGCGACGAGCTTGATGGCTTGCCATCGAGCAGACTCGCGTCGCTGCCATTGCTGAGTTGGTCAACTGCAAGCGGTCTTCCTGTACCTCCAAGGCTGAGTTCGGGAAAGGTCATGAAGAAGAGGCAGCCGAATGTTGTACCGAAGAAAGCACCGTCGACTCCTTGGAAGCGCGAATTAGGTGGTGCATAGACGTCTAGGCATGAGGGGCAGAAAAGCTTGACTGTTTCCTGGTTGGGTATGTCGCTACATCCGACAGGCAGCACTTTGGCGCCTCGACAGTAGACGCGTGGGCATGTGCCGAAATGACCCATTTCGTATTTCTCCAACATCTGCTGGATACCTTGTCGTGATGTGATGAAGCGCTGATGGATCAGACCGTAAAGCATTTCCGCTGAACCTTCGATCATGCTGATATCGCTCTGCATGCGGGCATGTCGTTTCCCTCCACGTCCATAATTTCCGTTGTGGTCTCTCATACTTGGGTCACTACCGAGATCTGATTGTTCTTCCTCCTCTTCATCTGAAACATCATCGTCGTCGTCGTCTTCTGGCTCGACGTCCAATATCATCTCCAATGCTTCTTTGTACATTGGCACTTGTGATTGAAGACCAGTGAGGTTGAAATCATCTTCGATAAAATCCTCGCTGACTTCTGCGAAGTATTCGTGACCGACCAAACCACAGAATGCGCTGATCCAGGACTCGGCAACCTGTGATGAGGAAGACATCGCGCACGATCTAATAACGAGTTGGCTGCTCGTTTGTGTTTTCGGTCAAAGATTTCACAGTCTCAAGTGTAGAGAGGTGACTTTTGCAGGAGGTCGCGAAAGCTTTCAAGGTCTACAAGTCGTAGGCCAACGTCGTATGTTTGGTGAGTTTCTATGGAGGAGCAACTCCTCAAATGCGCAAAGCGCAGAGTACTGGGCGCGGCAGTGTAGAAGGGGAGCAAAACCTCGCAGACCGGATCAGTGTTATCGCTCACTCCATGGCCTGTCTCGATGCTTTCGCAAGGGTTGACGATATGAGTCCAAGCGCAGTATTGGCCGAGAAGTGGGTGCAGTCCTGAGGGTGAGAAGAGAGCTTCTTCGAGGTCGTATTCAAGCTGTGTGGGACCAGTGGAGCGCGCAATGACTATCAAAAGGCTACAACGGTCAATCGCACTTCTGTTCGACACCGAGTGCTTTGTGGTATTATGTCGCGCGAGAGACGCAAGCAGATGACAACTGAAGCCGAAAGTGGGATGTGGATGTGGGATGTTCGTTGTCGGTCGGGAAGCACTCCCACCCACTGCAGATTGCAGACACCAGACGGCAAGCCACGTCCGACGCCAGACCAGAGCCGCCGGGATGGCCCGCTTTGCACGTGTTAGGGGAGAAGGAGGCATTCTTACACCACGTCGCGAGTCGTACTACTACATCTCTGAGAATAATAATAAGAAGAAGAAGAAGAAATTGCTATTGACAAGATCCTATCTAACATAGCTCTTTCGTCAAAAAAGATCTCTCATAATGCGACTCAATTCCTCGTCACCGCCAAAGACGGCCGACTCAGGTATAGGAGGCGCCTGACCTTCGCTCGACGTAGGCGCTACCGGGTATTGACCAGCAGCTCCATTCGCTTGCGCTCCACTTTGATCGTTGTAAGCAGCACTGTAACGCTCTGCAGCCTCGAACAGGGTTGTCAGATCGTTTGCCATGTTCTCAGGCGAGCTAGACGAAATGCTTGTCACAGAGCCCGACCAGTGTTGATTCGGAGTCGTCGATTGGTGTCTACCATAGAGCGCCATCTCGTCGATGTTGTGACCGGCAAGACCGGCCATGGCTACTGCAGCAGACCGACTTCCGTCATCGCGTGTTCTCTCGGTCGACCCATTTCGTGCCTGTCGATCTTGCTTCACAAGACCCAACCGTGGACCAACCTCCTTGAGGTGTCGAATAGTTTTCCACAATCTTTTACCCGCCCAGCTTCCCTTGGAGAAACCACGAATGAGCTCGAGAGCCATGTAGAACTCTTCTCTGATATGCTCGGCAAACAATGCTGGCGTATGAGAAACGGCCAGGAATAGGACTGCCAGAGCCGAGGTCAAGAAGGCATTGAACATGATCTGCGCTTTGCGGTAAACAGTGCTCGTCTGGTTAAGGTAAGTCAGGACACGAATGGTCTCTTTTGACACGTTGACAACTTCCTGCGCCGAGGCGCGATTGTTGACAATGCTCGTAGCAGAGTAAAGCACGGGTCGATAGAGATGAATGAGCATGCTGCATTTGCGAAGGTAGAGGATGACGCGTAGTCGATGTGTGCCCGCTGATACAGGAGTTGGATCAGGCTGATGGATCATAGAAGGGTTCCATTGCTGATGATCAGGTAGTTCTCGATGCCATTGGTTGATCTGAAAGTCCAGGTAGCGAATATGCTCTTTGGTGGTGCCGTCATGTGTACCGATACCAGAATGATCCGAGCCGATTGACTGCCAGACTTTGGCACTGATGGAGCAAAACTCAATCATGGCGTTCAAATATGGCGATTTGTCACCCTGAACATGTCAGTCAGCTTTTGGACTTTGATGGCGATTGGTATGTGGGATTGAACCTACCGGCCGAGGGAGCTGAGGATCGAGATCAGAATCCTGCAAAGCAAAGGGCATGCCCGTGCCAAAACTCCAACGACGGTCCAGACTGTAAATGGACCAAAAGAGTAGCATAGCGCTGTCTCTGTCTTCGGGGTTCATCTTGTCATATGTCTCGCTCCGATGCAACCCAAGCTCGATACAGAGCCTCGCGGTGAGACCGATGACACGCCACGATGTGCCTTCGTCATCGCAATGGAAGACGAAAATGGCCTAAGATTGTCAGTATGGTACCCACGCAAGTTTATAGAGGCTTCGCAAAACACGTACGGTGAGCGCAAGCAGTTTAACATCCTTGATACCAGCATTTCCCAGAAGCAAAGAATCGACCTGCGGCTGGACGAAATTAAAAAGTCGCTGGCCAAGATCGCTCTTACCGGAGCCTTCAGAAATCATCGCCGTGGCCAGGACCAGTTTCAAAATGTTCGTATCATCGTCGTTGATGGTATCCGCACCTGGCATGTGGCTCATGACTAGCCCAGCCCGAAGCGAGGCATCCATGAATTTGTACAGCGACTGCACATGAGCTGTAAGCTTCGGAATCGATACAAAGGGGTACAGCTCGTGAATTTCGTCTTCGTAGACTTTCAGGAGCCGTAGCGCCTCTTCACGAGACACAGCCCAGATGGGATCCTTGTCTAAACCAGCGTGTGTCTCTGGCGGTGGTGTGCCTGAAGGACTTCCGTCTCTTGTACCATCGTCAGCACCTGGGAGAGCAGGCGTGATTCCCATAGTCTGGAGGCTATTCTTGGCTACATCAAAGCTGTAATCTGCGCTCGTGATGCCTCTAAATGTAGATTGTCGCGGTACAGACTGAGGCTTGGGTCGTGCTGGGCCTGGTGATTGCAAGCCTGGCGACGCGACTCCCAAGGAAACGTTCGTGCGGTCAGCGTATGGTTGATGTTGGAGACTTGGATCGATGGGAGGATTGTTGTGCGCGAGCTCGGAGCGAAGGCTGCTCAGGTTGGCGTAAAGCGTGTCGACTTGCTCCTGCAGAGATGCGATTTGGGCGTTCATTCTTCGGTACTCCCTACTCTTGGTCAATGCTGATGCCTATCCGTAGGATATGAGTTAACATACTCGGTGTCCTTGAAATTGGTACCGCAGCAATTGGGTGCATAGACGCACTCCAAGTTGAGACTTCCGCATCGCTGACACGGCTGATTTCCATTGCACTTTATCTTGCGGCGCTTGCATTCATTACTATGTCTGATGAGTATCGTTCAATGACTTGACGGTAGACAGAACACACCATGCGATGGATATGTAGCGATTGCGCTTTGCTCGTTGTTGCGCTGCTCCGCCTTCCTCGCTCTTCCTCTTGGTACCTCCAGCTCCGTTCACATCAGGCGACTCGTCCGCAAGCGCTGGATCCATGTTGTTTTGCATGATACTCGATTGATGCGAGCAGAGCGCAGACGGACGTCTTTGCGATTTGAGTCTGTTCAGCCACCGATTTGGAGAGATGCAAGATCGCGGACCAAGACCGCGGTAAAGTGTGGGGGAAATCAAGACTTGTGGAACGAATGGAGGAAGAAGACAGACTTTCGATGAACCCTGCCTGCCGTGGCTGCCGCGCCTGCCTGAATGCAGCGTTTAAGCTTTCGGCTCTTCGCGCTACCGTACTGCCGTTCAGCCGCATCACGTGTTCATCTCTTCTATAGTGAGATGTCTGCAATTATATAACACTCCTTCGTTAATGATAAGAACGTAGATCATGCCGAATAGTCGCAGCTCTTCAGAGCTACAACGCCCGAGATGTATATAGTATCAAGAACAGCTGTTTCGTATAACAATTCGGTTCGATCCAAGGCATCTGTAGTGACGGTTGTGATTGTGGAGAAAAGATCACCACCACATCTTCCATCATGGTAGGCAGATCAACGGTATGATAGCCTACATCTTTGCGATCACTCAACAACCATTTCTCGGATCTCTCGGAGTTCAGTAATCTTCTTTGTTCAAACAAGACAACTTCCTGCAAAAAGAACGAACCTCACTATCAAACGCGCAAGGATCGTGGCAGCCGGCCCAGCAGCGGTGTTGTACAGCAAGATCTGTGGCGGCTTGCATATCGACCACAAACATCAGCAACAGAACAGCGTATTCAGCACAAATTATGGAAGCGCATCGTGCTCGGACTGAAGAGCTCGCCCGGCAGATCAAAGTGTTCCATGAATGCAGACAGCCTTTTCGAGTATACCATGGCAGCTCAAACAGCACCCGACGCACTGTATATGATCGCAAACAAATTGTCGACACCAGCGGGTTCAACCATGTCATCGAAGTCAGTACAGAAAAGCTGCAAGTCATCGCCGAGCCGAACGTATCCATGGGTAAGCTTGTCGATGCTTGTCTACCTTACGGTCTGGTTCCTGCTGTAGTACCAGAATTTCCCGCCATCACCATCGGAGGCGCATTTGCCGGCACGGCTGGCGAAAGTAGTTCATTCAGACACGGTTTTGTGGATAAGACCGTCTCTGAGATCGACATCATTCTGTCCACAGGCGAGATCATGAAGGCATCACCACATCAGAATGCAGACTTGTACCATGGAGCCGCGGGATCGTTCGGAACATTGGGCGTGCTCAGTTTGTGTGTCGTAAAACTCATTCCGGCTCAGCAGTACATCGAAGTTACCTACCACCCAATCACAGACAGTAGGTCAGCAGTGAAGAAGACCGAGGAGCTCGCGGATGACGAGAGCGTCTTTTACCTTGACGGAATCCTTTTCGGCAACTCCTCTGGCGTAATCATGTCAGGCCGCTTCACCGACAAACTCCCTCCGAGCACAAAACCCAAGACGTACTCAAAAGCCAGCGATACCTACTTCTACAGCGACGCGAGAAAGCACTCTCGGGTATCCGATGGCATCTCACATCAATACATACCCACACGGGAATACCTCTTCCGATACGATCGCGGAGCCTTCTGGACGGCCAAATGGGCATTCAAGTACTTCAAAGCGCCATACAATCGAGTCTTCCGACGAATACTGGACGGGCTACTGCACACGGAAATCATGTACCATGCCTTGCACAAAAGCGGCATGGCAGACAAATACATCATCCAAGACATCGGCTTTCCCTACGAGGAAATACCCGCCTTTATCGACTATCTCGATCAGAACCATGGCTTTTATCCAATATGGCTCTGTCCCCTTCTTCTCGACTCGGAACTTGCTCTACATCCTCGCGATCCACTGATCAAGAACAGACTGATGAACGTAGGCCTATGGGGTCCAGGACCGACAAAGTGGCCCGCATTCGTCGAAGCAAATCGTCAAATCGAGCAGAAAACTAAAGACCTTCACGGTTTGAAATGTTTGTACGCTCATGCTTACTATACTGAAGACGAGTTCTGGCAGATATACAATAAAGACGACTATGATGCGCTTCGTGAGAAATATCAGGCGACTTCTTTGCCGTCCGTTTATCAGAAAGTCTCGGTTAGTCCGGCGAAGGCGACGGAGGGTAGCAGGAATCAGTCTTGTATGGGTTCTACAAAGGCATGGGCGAAAGAGATTTGGCCGTTGCGTGGATTGTACGGCATGTTTGCTGCTCTTTCTGGCAAGAGTTATCTGATGTCTGAAAAATAATGACTGTTCATGCGTGCATCTGTGCGTTCATAAACAGGCCATACCGAAAATCTATCGTGTCAAGGTCAATAAATCTTGTCCGAGTCGCACATTACAAACGAGAAGAGCAGTCACATTACGGAAGTGAAACTGGTTGCAGAAGAATATGATTGTACATTATGGGCAATGTCTGCTATGCACAAAAGATAGATAAAAGACCCCCATCCCTAACCCTTTGGACCTGAAGAAGATGATTTGAAAGTTCTATACAAAGAAACATATGAAAAGGTTGAAAAGAGAAGCGGATAAAAATTTCGAAGCTGGTTTTGGGTTTTGGCTTTGGCCTTGATTGAGATCTTGTGCAGATCATGTGCGCATCGAGACTAGGTAGTCTATTTCTCTGCACCCCAAGCTGGGAAAGGAGCACCGAGAGAGGCGTTGCAGGGGCTGGAGACAATGTCTGGAGAAAGGTATCCAGCGTTGGCACCGGCGGTCGAGGCAAGCATGATGCTACCGTCTGGACCGTAGATGTTGAGCTGGAAAGCACCTGGACCACCACCGTTACCCCACATAACACGAACAGGCATGTAAGTACCCAAGTTGAGGTAGAAAGCCAAAGAGACTGGGTTCTGGTTTGGCCAGAATTGAGTGATGTCAGCGTTGTTGCGAGACCAGCCACTGAGAGCCTTCTGTCCGAACCAGATGAATGCAGCGTCGTCAGTGTATGGAATCTGGAAGCTGTAGTATCCGGTACCACGACCTGCGAAGAGGTAGAAAGTGTGGTCAAGAACAAGGTTGGTTCCGTCAACGTTCTGCTGGCCATAGACAGTGATACCAGTGCTGCCTGAGTTGGACTCGGCGAGGTAGCTAGCAAGACCGGTTGGGGTGACGGTTGGAGTCGTGGCGGATGTAACGGTGCTTGTGGAGGTAGACGTGTAGGACGAGGTGGTGTATTGCGTGGTCTGGTAGTTACAGTAGTAGTTGTAGAAATAGCCGTAACAAATGCTGGTGACGGTAGCTACGTTCGTCTGAACAGTGCTTGTAGGGTAATAAGAGGTGGTGACATAGGTAGTAGTCGTTGGAGTGGCGTAGATGGTTGGCTGCCTGGTCTTGTAGGCCTCTGGGCTGAAAGCTGGGTAGCTTGCAGTGTTCTGTCCACCTGGGACCAAGTTGCTGTAACCCGCAAATCTGACACCTGCGTTGCCGCAGGTAGTGACAGGGGTAGGGTAGTACTTGATGACGGTAACGGTAGAGGCTCCTGAGGTAGTTGGGACCGTGGAGACGGATACAGTGGTGGCAGTACCGCGGTCGACAAGGGAAGTAACGGTCTGTACACCAGTGGCTGCGGCTCCACCTGGAGTCTCGACAATAACGTAACCGTTAAGTCCGTTCAAAGAAGTGACGGTGGCAGTGGCGGCACCAGTGTAAGCAGTTGTGTAGGTGGTGTAGGTGACAGTGGCGGCGATGGTAGAAGCACCGAAACCGGCGTACTGGTTGGTCAGGTAAGCAAAGTCTACGGAAACCGAAGGGTTGGTGTTGTATTGCGGAGTGACGGTAGCACCAGTGAGGTTCTTGAAGTAACAAAGACCCTGGTAGTAAGAGAAAGCGGAGCAGCCAGCAAAGTTGTCACACAAGTTGAAGCAGGAGTAAAAGTCTGGAGCTGGAGCGTTTCCGATATCAGCGCTGACCTGAGTGTAGGAGACATCGTAGTTGCATGCAAGAGTGTAGTTTGCACCGTTGTAGTCAACAAGGGTCGAGCCGACGCTTCCGAGGTTGGAGCAAGCAGCGGCGCTACCGGTAGGAGCTGGAGCCCAGGTAGTCTTGGTAGATCCGGCGTCTTGAGGGTAGAGGGCGTAACCGCTGGAACCGGTAAGGTTGTACATGACATTGTTGTAGTTCGCGGCGCCGAGAGTTCCGTAGGCACCAGCAGCGTCATCAGTGAACAGCTGGCAGTACATGCCAATGTTCGATCCCGGGTTACCAAGGGAAGCAGAGCCCGGTGTAGCAGGGGAACCACCGTAGGTGAGGTTAAAGACGTTGAAGTAGTTGCAGGCAGAGTAGGTCGAGGCACCCTTGCTGATAGCTGCTGCGCGGTTGCTCTGGGTAAGAGCGTAGCACTGGTTACCACACTGGTTTGGATCGTAGGAGTTGTAGAAGGTCTGCTTCATCAGGTAGGAAGAAGCGGATGATGGAGAGACGGCACCGACAAGGGCAGTTGGTCCAGTGAAGTTGGAAACCGGAGCGAAAGGAGTGAGTTTGTTGTAACCGTTGGAACCCTGAATAACGAGGTAGAAGTCAGACTCGAGAACACCGTAGTTGGTAGACGAGGCGTTGTAGATCCATTGTCCCCAGAGAGCGCACTTGACGTCAGCAGCGGATGCTGGGTTTCTGCAAGTAGTGTTGTTTGGAACGTAAGTTGGCTCACGCTCAAAGTAAATGTTGAAACCCTGGCACTTTGGTTCGGCGTTGCACACTTGTGCGCAGGTGCTGGTATTGTAAGATCCTTGTTGACGCTCAGTAAGGTAACCGTCCACGAGAGTTACACCAACTCCTATGGTAGCTCCAAAAGAGTTCTGGAAACTGGTCCAGTAGCCGGCAGGTGGCATCCACTCGCCAGCGGCTTTGTTGCTCATACTTTGGTCGGCAAGGAACCCAGCCGGAGTGTTGGGCGTAGGAACGTAGCCATAGAAGATCGAGTTGGTCTGGGTACACACTTGGGCAGAAGAAGTGCTGGTAGAAGCTACGGCACGCTCCTCGATAAGAACATCACGAGCGTGGACCTTGCTCTTGGGGTGCTTCTTTCCCTTGGCCTTTGCCTTTGGGCTTGGGGTAGGAGTTG
>Ga0058704_10001723_pt1 | contig 10099 bp, 6 predicted proteins | sample AgamicMgSfe_FD_71363 | JGI IMG/M metagenome (GOLD analysis project Ga0058704, IMG submission 71363) | Agave microbial communities from Guanajuato, Mexico - Mg.Sf.e | ecosystem: Host-associated > Plants > Phyllosphere > Phylloplane/Leaf | place: Guanajuato, Mexico | collected 2012-05-30 | reverse complement strand
GACCTGAAATTGAATACAGGAAATTATTTTAGTTACACTTGCATTAGAAATTCTTACATTAAAGGTGGTGCCATATCAGATGAATAGAGCTTCTAGGTGAAAGCTGCTAGTAGCCAAAATAGTTGGTTACTTAGTCAGTCCATTAGACTTTTAACTAAGCAGACAACTATTTCACCTACTCGTGACACGCTTTCCTTGTCTACTTGGCATGGAAAAGCAACAAAAACGCTCCAGTCTTGCCATTTACCACATAGATGAAGTACAAAACATTTAGGTCTTTCATGAGAGGATTGTTCTAAAACATACCTAAGCACTTATAACTTAGAACAACTCAATGTGTGTTTGAATGTGTTCTTGTGTAAACCAACTATCTCTTACCCAAGGACTCCATACATTGATGGTTTAGGTCTTAGGAAATCCTAGGTTGGGGAAGGTTAAGTCCAGTAACATGGGTTAAGGCTAAAGCAACTTATTGCCGAATTGAGTTCTAAGGGCTTTTAACCCAAAGCCGAATAGGTTCTTGCTCCATTTAGGTCATGCAAGTCACGACAATGTTCTTAGTTCATTAAAAAAAAATGTCCGGCCAGTTTTGATGTAAAAACAGTTTGCATGTGCCTGCCTATAAGAAAACGGGTAGAAATTATGCCTATTTTAGGTCCATAAGAGCCCGACCCGGATCTTTAGAGTCTATATGTGTGAGTCTGTGCTTAGGAGAAGGGGAATAAGTTAGGTGTCATGTTTTGGTACCATATGGCATCCGACTCAAATCCTCACAAGAAAGCCCGCTCTAGTTTTGTTTCCTCAAGTTGTATTTGGTTTGCACGTGACATAAAGTTAATACCCGAGGCTCTCAACATAAGTTCAGGGCTCAACATGGTGGGTCTTTGATTTTCTCTTACATATTAAAATGGCCTAGTCCTGAGCACTTTCTATTTGAATCAAGATAGGAAGACTAAGAGGGTATACGAGTGGAGTCCATAAAATGGGGGCTACAATCCGTGAAGGTCTGGGGAAACTCCACTTATCAAGTTAAAGTAAAAATCCAAGTTAAAGTCCAATTCCTCACCCATTTTGATGGTGGGAAGTAATGAAATAGCCTAGTTTATGACAAGCAAGAGTGAACGAGAGTGAAAAGAAGATGGAGATGATGGTTGCCACACTCCAAACTATGGCAAAGGATTCACCAAACGAGGATGGTGAAACATCTTGCAATGAAGAAGGCGAAGATGACAGGAAAGGAGGAAGAAGTGGAAAGAAGCACTCCCTAAACTGATCCATGCTTAGATTATATAGAACAACTACTTAAGGAATCTCGAATGTTTAATAATTATGATACTGATTAAGTAAGATTCACTTAATTCCTAAAAGGAAAATTATCATTAGAATTTACCATGCTAGATATCGAAGTCGATGAACCTGACCTTACATCATGTGAGGAATACTGTTAGTGCCATGACTTTAAAGGGGATCGACAAAGACATCTTTCACATCATATTTCCTTGGATATTTGATAAGGACGTAATGAGGTGGTGTAATGTTATTGGTCCACGAAAGGTCATGAACTAGGATGATCATTGTAAAGAGTTTCTACGTTAGTATTTATGCAATGCTGACCAGCCAATTATGCTTAGACATTTGGAATTAACCAAGTAGGAGGTAAAGGAAGGTTGTTCTAACTTGCTTACCCGATAGAGGGTGAAGGCAGCCCATCTGGTTTACTGATCCTTAGAAGCTGATTAAGCGAGGTTGTTGATTAGAAACTTGTAATCCATATACAGGCATCACTTCAAATTCACACCTTTTGAGAATTTCATTTTATTAAGAAATGTAGGCAATAGAGGAGGAACTAGCTAGGAAAGCACTAACAAAGGCTGGTAGCAAGTGGAAGCATAACTAACAGAACAAGGATAAGAAAATTAGTGGTTCTATGGGTAAAGACGTGCATATGATAACCATTGCACCAAGTACACCCCTACAGGGGCCACTAATAGCTGGGCTTTGGAATGATTACTGGCCAAAGGAAAGATCCATCTTCTAAAGGTCAAGCTGGAAACTAAAGCTTTTAACCAATCCAAATCTTTTCATCTAAGTATTGTAAATATCATTGAGCTCAGAGGCATGATACTGAACACTGTTAGACTTTCAAGAATAGGTTCAAAAGGATGTTCAAATAAGGACAATTTCCTCTTCTTAAGGCAGCTTAGAAACCTAATAATGACAGAAACACACTTGGAAACATGATAGCATCTTTACTATCTATAATGACTAAGAAAACAAACGGGATCCATCCATATACATAGAAATCATATATGGGCCAAAACAAAGGATCTGCATACCCACATAGTTTTTAGGGGTTTATGCTCCATGGGAATGTGATGCATATGGCGTATATAAAACTCAGTGAGGACCCTAATTTACTAAAATCTATGATGAGGATGACTTTTGGGGAGCGAATGAGGATGATGACTTTTGGAGTGAGGCGGACCACGGTAAAGTCCAACTTCTCATAAAGGTTGAGTGGTATCAAGCCAAACAAGGCCCATAATATGCTTCAGAGAAAGAAAAAGGGGGTAATGTTAACAAAGACAATCCTATGCTAAAGTAATTAAAGAAGCTCAAGGCAGAGGTAATTATTTATTTGGCAACTTATAGTTGCCTCACCAAAGCATAAACAACTTTTAAGCAAAGAGCTAAGCAAGATTAACCTGTCTCTTAAAACATGCCTGAAGAAATAATGGCCTTAATCACTATAGTAGGTAAAGGCAGTATAACCTTTAGCAATGAGGATCTTACACCAAGGCTTTCAGGGCAGAACAATGCCTTATACCTTATTATGACTTGCCTTCAAAAGCACATTCTACTTACTCTAGTTGATAATGACTCGACTATAAATGTCTGCCATTGGAAAACTACTAGGAGGTCGAGAGTCAACGAAAGTCAAATGTCAAAGCCTTCAACTCATTTAAGGGCATATAGCAACCCAAAAAGATTGGTTTTATGCACCAACCCAAAAAGCGCGTTCTACTTACTCTAGTCGACAATCACTAGACTGTAAATATTTGCCATTAGAAAACTACTAGGAAGCTGAGAGTGAAGAAAAGTCAACTGTCAAAGCCTTCAACTCATTTAAGGGCATATAACAACCCAAAAAGATTCGTTTTAGGCACCATCCTTCCTTTTATTAATGTGGATCCTCTTGAAAGAAATGTGGAATTTAAAGTCTTGGATATTCTAGCTACCTTTAACTTGCTTTTAGGGTGCTTATCACTCCATGAACACCGAGCTGGGCAGTCCATACTACAGTAGAAAGTAAAGATGTTGATAAAGGGACACATGGTCACCCTTTAGGGTAATGACCTATGCACCACCATGACTGATAAAGCGTCGGTACTAGAAATAAAGCTGAATCGTAACAACGAAGAACTTTACAACTTTAAAATGGTAGTAGTCTTAGAGAATGATGAAGCTCTCTTTGCTTCAGCCGTTTTTCCAACTGGAATGTAAACCTTATCCACAAAAAATGGTGATACTTCTAGGATAAGTTATAGAAGGAACGACACAAGGTTGGACTACCTTTTCCCTAACTCAAATACAAAATTGCACATTTGGGTTGGGATATCAGCCTACTATGGAAGAAGTAGTCCAAGCCAGGCAGAAGGTGCATGCTCCCAGGACTGTTGTCGGAAAGAGGGATCATCGGTACTATACCATAATGCCTTACTCACCTACTCCTAGTGAACAATTCAATCACAAAGGGGATAATTTTCCTTTAAATGGATTCCGAGAACCCCACTATACAACGGGGAAAGGAACTAGGCGTAATATCCCGAGTGTAGCTTAAAAGGAACGAAATGACTACTTATATCACCAAATGTGCACATTTCTTTTTGGGAAGGCCACTCTTAAGTACTTGATAGTTAAACATGTTTCCTGTGGAGAAATCTTATGGTGGATGACCTCCTGGAAGTTTCACAGGCAGTGTGTGAGCAAGGACAAAGCACGTCTGAAAGGCTTGTGCAGATTTTTGGGGCCCTTCGACAATCCTTGAAGTCGTCCTTGGTAACAGTCTTGACCCGAGACGGGGCCAGGGCATTACACTAGGGTCCCTAGGTTGGAAATCTTCAATGATTATCAATTGCTAGAAGGAGAGGTAGTTACCCTAATAGGGAAAGACTAGCCCCCGTAAGACTACGTCTAGTGAGCTGAAAGCAGCATATTGAAATACTATTCGGATATGATTATAGGAAATAGGAGGACCCAACTGCAATTTTGTCCCTTGCTATGTCTAATGATAACTTTGACCTTCCAAGGTTCATCACTGAAGTAGGCATGGAAAACTGCAAGTAACTTGGATAGCTGGATAGCAAGAAAAGATTTTCACTATAACCTTATGAGGCAATTCGGGGAAGTCTAGCATAGGATCATTGATAGAGTCTTAGAGTCAGTCTTCAAATTATTCTTTTAAAGAATCAGCATTAGATGCACTCATCTTCGAATGCCTCGCTAATGACAGGTCTTGTTTTCTTTCCGTGAATGGCTTACCTCTAATAATAAAAATGGAGGAATGATCGGAAAAGATTTAATCAATACAATGGAAGAACATCAAAATCAAACTTCCATAAATTGAGGACACAATATTAATCAACTTGGGGACCCCTGAAAAGCAGCAAGAGTTTAAAATAGGGAAATCTTTAACTCTCGATGAGCAGGAAAACTTTACTTCACTCTTATGAGATTTCCTTGATGTCTTGGCCTAATCTTACAAAGACATGCCAGGCATATATTGAGATATCGCCTAGCATAAGACACCTCTCCTTCCTGATGTTAAACTAGTGAAACAAAAACTCCATAGAATAAAGCGAAAAGCCTTGAAGATAAAGGAAGAGTTCCAGAAATAGTTGGATGCAAGTTTTAGCAAGGTCGCATAGTACCCTCAGCACGTAGCAAACATTATGCTTGTTCCAAGGAAAGATGGGAGGGTAAGAATGTACATACACTTTAGGGACCTTAACAAGGTAAGTTCAAAGATGACTTCACTCTACCATATATAGATGTTTTGGTTGAAAACACTATTGGACATGCTATTCTTTCTTTTATGGACGGTTATGACAACTACAACCAGGTTAAAATTGTGGAGGAAAATAAGAAAAGGACTACCTTTATACTATAATGCCATTTGTTGTAAAAAATGTGGGGGCTCCCTACCAAAGGACTATAACTACTCTATCATGTTAATGATGCATAAGGAAGCTGAGGTTCACGTAGAAAATATGATCTTAAAAACCAAGAAAGAGTCAAACATGTTGCAATGCTTTGGAATTTTTTTTCTAGACTTAGGAAATTTAATATGCGCTTGAAACCACAAAAATGCACAGTTGGAGTTACTTCTAGAATATTGCCGGGGTATGTGATTAGTTCAAGTGGAATTGAGGTTGATCCCTTAAAAATCAAAGTCATATGGGGATGTCGCCACCTAAAATTGAAAGGAAATACGAGAATTTTTGGGGTGCTAGTTGTATATCATTCATTTCATTTCAAAGTTAACTATGATATGTGCATTTGTGGCACACTTGATTTCTCTAACATAATGGTAGATGTGAATGGAATTTATTCGATACTCTATATCTAAATTGCACTCATATTTTCTGAATAGCAATGGCGTATGTAAACATAAAAGATGCCATAATTAACGATATGATTTTATCTGGCCAAAATCCTTGAGAAGATTGCAATCATTGTGATTCTTAAGAAATTATACCAAAAAAGACCTCGCTCACATCTACAAAATATGCGATTGGATTTAACAATTTTCTCATCTCTACTATCGAAATTTACCTTATGCAAAGACACTACTTTCTTTACACACTTTGCAAACATCTTTTTCCCTTGATAACCGGCATGAAAATAACCATTGCACCTCTTGTCCTCATAGTAGCACTCCGTATATTTAGTGTTGAGTACTAACATTAATTTTATAATATGCAAATATGATTGAATTTTTTAATTAAGTTTTAAATACATATATGTTGCTTAAATATAGTAGTCCAAAAAAATCATTTATAATTTTATATGAATGGTTGACATACTTGCACGAGCTCTAGAGTAACTACGATGCAATTCCTTACTTATCATCTTGAGCCACAAAGAGGACCGCAATGCTTTCCCAGTGCTAATTGTAACGAAGAACATTGTCAACAATCTTGTAGCCCTCTAAAAGGTGCATGTGTTGGCGCTCAGTGTTGTTGTAATTCTTAAAAGAATGCGGTTTGGTAGTACCCAATAAAATGTCAAACAATTTTTATCCCTTTCTATTATTACTATCTAATTTACTCCATTTACATTATAAGTTGTGTTTTTTTATTGGTTTTAAAATTATCTTTAAAAAATTAAAAAGTTTTGCTTTTGCGTTATTCTTCTAGGCTAGACATCTATGGAGAGAGACTTGGGATGTGAAAATGGCATTATTAAATTGATGGCAACATTGGAGCCCTCAATTTATTTCTAAAAAAGTTTTGTTATGAACCTCCAAATTCGATTGATTTATTATATGATAGCTGCATATGACTTTATCAATAGCTGCGTATGACTTTATCAAACAAATTCTATGCTCCCCTTTACCCTTCTTATTTTGCAACTGTGAATATCTTGAGCTGAATAATAGATGTATATCCTCATGAGAAAATGTATAGGTGTAGACGTCGTATATAGGTACACTGATTTTATTTATTAGATACTGCCTCTACTTGATGACCTGCTTATATAATACTCATTGCCCCTAAGTCATATTTTTAAACTTTAAATATAGTTGAAAATCCCTTGTGTGTATAATAGCATTACTAGGTGCTCATGTTTCAAGCAATTCATAGCAGCCTGTATGATATTTTTGTGAAGACATAGATTCAATTCATTTGATATAATCCGTAACTATAGTTAAGGTGATTCATAATGATATCCATCGGAATCGCATTCCACTATAAATAATTGTCGACGGAAGTGGAGTGGAAAGAGTGACGAATATGTGCTGATCTTGTGGTGCCAAAAAAATTATTCACCTAGACACTGTAACTAACATAGTGAAAGAGACAATTATAGAAAGAAAGTTGCCAACGAGCACAACGAAAAAGAGTCGTACCATACTCAAAAATGGGGAAATACGTTTTTTGTTTTTGGTTAGCCATGCACAATCATGACGGTTAAGGTTTGTACTAGCAAAAAAAAAGGAAAGGACAAATTGCAACAAACCCAGATACATTGCCTAAAGGTGAATGCTTTAAATCCACATTCTACGAAAGGAAGTTTCACTTATGTTGAGTTGTGGAATTCCCAGAAACGTAAATGACACTACTTAAAAGGGGTCAACTCATTTATGCATCGGCGGAGCTACATTGGGGTAAGGGGGGTCAATTGACCCCCCAATTTTTTGAGAAAAAAATAAATATGGGATATTTTTGTGGATAAAAAATAGATATATATTAATTGCTTTAGATAAATTTTGCAAACTTGTGCGTAGTAGGATGGTCGGTTGCCCCCTTGTTTCAGGTGGTCACGGGTTCGACTCTTGCCAGTTGCCACTCTGCTTCTACGATCCCTTGCATGTTTTTTTTTTGAGTTTTGGATATTTATTTTCCCTAATTTATGCGGCTGCTTCTCGACTCTCTCCGGTCTTTTGCTCGCCTCTCGACTCTTGCCAGCCCCTGCCCACTTACTCTCTGCAGTTAGCCGCCGCCGGCTGCCAGGCCCGCCACTTGTGCCGGCAGCCGCCTCCACTCCTCCTCAGTTCTCCTCCTAACTCCTAAATCCCAAATCCCAATTTGAGGTAATTCTAAAAAACTATTCAACTTTCTTGAATGTAGTAGCTATGCACTTCATTTTTAGAACTATTAAAGTTTATATTATGTGTATTATTAATCTCGCCCGCCCTTGGTTTGAATCCTGGCTCCGCCCCTGCATTTATGCTTTTAAAATATGCTTCCTAGATAATAGTCTTCAAAACAAAAGTAGAGAATCATTCCAAGTACCAATTGAATTTACTCAAGTATTAATCAAGTTGAAAATAATTATCATAAATCCATGTTTTCAATTGTCGACTATGTGGCCAAAAAAAATATAGTGATGGCAGATAATGTAAATGGCGTGTAAAAGAGATGCAACTTAAGTGCATAACATAATTTAGCCCCACTGAATTTCTAAAAGGAGAAACAAATGTAGCTTGAAGTAATTCTGATTCACATAGCTAAAGCAAAAGGCTTCAGTTTACATTTACTACCAAGTAACCAAAGCAATGTTATTAATTCTACACTAGTTAATACGTGCATCTCGGCTCTAAATTTCGTGATTTATTGAACTCTTATAATTTCTCAACTTGCCACCAAAAGCAAATTCCCTTGCAATAACCCCATAATCACGAATGAATTGCAAGCTTTACTTCCGAAGAGATATTCTGAATTGTTTTCATTGATGATGGTACATAATTAAATAAAATGACGCATTCATGTTCATGTAATACAATCGATGCAAATATTGGGGAACATTATTTTAACTCCATCATGTCATCTGAAAGACCTAATAACTTCAAATCTAGGTAAAGGTCATCATTGTCTACTATGCAAAATTATTATTTCAATTGTGAAATAAAGAAAATAAATAGAAAAAGATAATACATTGAACAATTGATTATCATTTGGATAAACATGGTAGCAATAACTACATTGGGAACTCAATGGAAATTTAATGGAAACCCTTATTTTGGTTATCAAAAGACCTTTCATTTCAAAAGAATATTAAAATTTAAAAACTAAACTTCTATTTAAATGGATGCACTTAATGTAATATTATGCTTGCTACTTGCATGCTATTAAAAATTACAACAATAATAAAACAATTGTCCTTGTCACTTGAGCCACCTCTCAATTTTATCAATATGGATATATAATTACATTTATTTTTTGGTAGCACAAAGGAAGCAGCAAAGGTTAATGTTTTGTGCATTTGTGTAGGGTACCATATCTACGTCCATGGTTTTCACCAAATGTGCTAATCCTTGACATGTGACGGTTTTACTGGCCAATGCACCCTAGGTTGTGCTTCCATTATTCATAATTTTATGGCCTTTATCCCAATTTCTTTATTTCATATGAAATGGAAGAACTAGAATGCGGATGTGCTGAAAGTCAAGAATAGGGCTTGGCCCATGAACCCAAAATACAATAAGAAGCACAAGGAGGTGAAGAATGAAGAATTTATGGTCAAGTAGACTATGTGGTGCAACAGTGGTAACCCTGAATACCTAAGAAGCACGGCACAGTTGACAGTAGATTATGTCCTGAAAGGATGGCGCGGACTGCCCGTGTCATATGGTCTGACAGTGGCATTCCTGCATACTACACCTCTATAAAAATGCCCTTCTCCCCATTTGTATATTTTAGTAGATTTTAGATTATGTTTAGCAATAGCGTAGAGTTCTTAGAAGGAGTTAGGATGAGATTTGATTATTATGGTCGCACTTTAGTCAATCGAGTTTTAATCTCATGCAATTTACTTTCCTACTTTCCTCTCTACTGTCTTTGGCATTTAAGTTGATGTTTTGCTCTATTTTTGGCTAGAGTTTTTGTTCTTAAGTCCACTTGCTCATTTCTAGCTGAATACTAAAAGTTGATACTTTTCATATTAATCTTCCTTTCATTTGATATTATACTATCAGTTTCTTCTTTTGAAACATGCCAGTCTCTAACTCTTCATCTCTGTTTCTTTTTAAGGTTTCATATTGCATTATTCGGGTGTGAAATTTTATGAACTTATGCATTTTTTGTTTAGGAGTGTTGATTAGTGGAAACGTAATAGTAGAAAGACCACCATTTCACTTATGCTACTCATATCTTAGAGAACCAACACACGTCATTTGATTAATGCTAGAAGGTTCTCTTCTCTTTCCTTCCCTTCTCTATATATTTGATGCTTTATTAGATAATTGACAGTTATAACCATGTTTTGTGTTAGTTGAGTAAATTATATTTTTAGTTTGTACTTATTCGTTTCAATTAGGTATTATTAGAGTAGGATTATGGTTTAATTAGTTTAATTATCCTTCTTCCACTGTGTT
>Ga0058704_10001722_pt1 | contig 10104 bp, 7 predicted proteins | sample AgamicMgSfe_FD_71363 | JGI IMG/M metagenome (GOLD analysis project Ga0058704, IMG submission 71363) | Agave microbial communities from Guanajuato, Mexico - Mg.Sf.e | ecosystem: Host-associated > Plants > Phyllosphere > Phylloplane/Leaf | place: Guanajuato, Mexico | collected 2012-05-30 | reverse complement strand
ATCTCTTAGATAGGCCCGCAGCCCACCCTCTCCGAACCAGCACCTCCGGGGCGCACGCGTTACCAACCATCACGTGACATCATCTTAACGCGTTCCTGCAGCCTCGCGCAAAAGTGCTCGATCCATGGCATCGCCCAGGTGACCCGGTAATTTTTAATCAATCACACAACAGGTCTCGCTGCACGGCGAGCGGCCGACTGTTGCCAAAATGAGGTATGGTGCTAGTATCTGCATGTCTCGAGGATGCCCGCTAATGCTTTGATAGTGCTACAAGATTGGACCGACTCGTAACGTAAGTCCACCCTCGACTTGGCTTCGCATCCTTACCCATTGCTTCTGTCAGCAATGCAATTTGGATTTCCTTTTGTGAAATTCAACCCCCAACGTTTTTGGCTTCAGATGCATGCCGTTCAGACCTTGATGCATCCTCGCTAACCGTGCCAAGGCTTCTTGAGACAGGCAGCACAGCATTGATTCGGAACACAGCAGCTGAGCAACTAGCCGATGTCCAAAAACAGCACCCCGAGGACTTGTTCAACCTGCTCAACCGTGTCGTCCCGTTCTTGCGATCCAAGAGCTGGGAGACTCGTGTTGCTGCTGCAAAAGCAGTTGGTGGTATTGTTGCCAACGCTGAGAAGTACGACCCCAACGCTGAAGATGAGCCAATCAAGTCGGAGGTTAAGGCAGAGACCAACGGTCACACAAAAGAGGAGGACAACGACGATGCACCTGTCAAGAAAGAAGAGAATGGCGATGTCGATATGCCCTTGGCGCCTCCGCCGACTGGCAAGTTCGATCTCACTACTCTCGACATCGCTGCCATTTTGAATGACGGAAATCATCTGGTCGGAGCGGCTAGCAAAGAAGTCGAATCTAAGCTACTATCGATGAACCCTGCAGATCGACTTGCGTACCAGAAGGAGGTCCTCCCAAAGCGACTTGGATTTGAGGGACCTTTTGCTGAGGTCACTGTCGCGCCTGCAGAGGAGACAATTGCGCATACTTCAGGTCTACGCACACCGGCAATTCACCGCATCGACACAAACCTTGCACGATCAGATACCCTCAACTCTGCAGCGTCACCTCCAGCGGCCACACCAACAGCTGATCAGCCATCTCTCAGCAAACGCCAACTCAATGCAGCGAGGCGCAAACAAAAGAACGCGCAAAAGAACAATAAAGGCGTCGCCGTCGACTTTAACGAAGTGGGCTCCAGGAAGTCTTCGCAACCAGATGCGCTCCAAACGCCCGCGCGCATGACACCGCATCCCTCATCGCTCAAGCAGGAGAAATCTGAGAACGGTGATGGTGAGGGTCTTGATGACTACTTCTCGCTAGAGCGCAAGAGTGGAGATGATGATGGCAAATTCGTCAAGGAATTCAAGGGCGCGGTGATGCCCGAGAAGTCTTCTTTCGAGGGCGAATCGACCGAACCCGGGTTAGAGTGGCCCTTCGAGCGGGTCTGCGATTATCTTGCCTTGGAAATGTTCGACCATGCCTGGGAAGTCCGCCACGGAGCTTCTATGGGCATTCGGGAAGTCTTGCGGGTACATGGTGCAGGCGCAGGCAGGGTCAAAGGCAAAACGCGAGCCGAGAACGACAAGCTGAACCAGCAGTGGCTCAACGACCTCGCATGCCGGATATGCTGCATCTTCATGCTCGATCGTTTCGCAGATTACACGTCCGATACAGCTGTTGCACCCATCCGAGAGACTGCTGGACAAGCGCTGGGTTCGGTCCTGCAGCATCTCTCGCACGAAAACGTCTTGGCAACGTTCAACGTACTACATAACCTTATCAAGAAGGGCCTCGAGGTGGAAAGCGGCTGGCATTCTTGTCAAGGCGGTATGATCGGTCTGCGTTACCTTGTAGCAGTACGCAATGATCTGCTTCGGGAAGATGGGGATCTCATGGATGGTGTCCTTGCGGCTGTCATTCAAGGCTTGGGCAATTTCGACGACGACATCCGAGCCCTGAGTGCAGCAACGCTCATTCCGGTCGCCAGCGACTTTGTGGAGATGCGCCCTAAGGCCATGGAAGGCCTTATGAATCAAGTCTGGTCGTGCTTCGATGGACTGCAGGACGACCTGACCGCCAGTACTGGCTCGATCATGGATCTTCTGGCCAAGCTGTGCAGCTTCCCTCAGGTTCTTGCAGCCATGCAGGCAAACGCGGAGAGAGACCCCACGCAATCTTTCCACGAGCTTGTTCCTCGTCTCTTCCCGTTCCTCCGACATACCATCACCAGCGTTCGTGCTGCCGTGCTTCGCGCACTGAGCACCTTCCTCGACATTCAGAGCGCTGGATCAGCTGGTTGGATCGACAGCAAAGCACTTCAATTGATATTCCAGAATACCCTTCTTGAGCGCAACGAGGGCGTCCTCAAGCTGTCGATGAAGCTATGGAACACCATGGTTGACAACTTGGGAGGTGACATTGCGACCCACCTTGAGCCGATCCTCAACTCGATAGTTCCGCTCAGTTTGACACCCATTGGCGTTTCTCGTCATCCAATTGCCATGGACATGTCCCTGCTCATCAAGCCTTCCGGACAGATCATGGGACCCGCACCGACCTCGACACCCAGTCGCCGATCGACACCTCCGGCAGGGAATGAACCACCCAAGAAGAGAAAGAAGTCCCGCCACGGCAAGGAGGACAACTCGACACCCATCCCATCTTCTACCTCACACAACGTCGACGGACACATGATCGGTGGTGACCTGGAGCTTATCGGTGCGGATGTGATGATCCGTTCCCGTGCATCTGCAGCACAAGCTCTGGGCAAGGCTATCGCAGCTTGGCCCTCGGAGACTAGGGTGTCCATTTTTGGTCACAGACTGTTACCGCCACTGTCTTCGACCAGCTCCACCACACAGTTGACAGCAGCTATGATCATCGAAGAGTTCGGCAAGAATCTGAATACTAAGGACGCTTTGACCGATCTCCTCGCCGAGGCTCTGCTCCCAATGGTCGAAGGGGACCGACCGATAGCCTACGAGGATCTTGTACCAAAGCTTCAGATTGTACGAACGCAGTGCACAGCCTTACTCAACATCTTTAGGGAAGGTCATGTGCAGAATCTGCCTCCTCTGGCGGTCGTTGTGCAGGGCGATCCAGCTGCCAGTCAGTATGCTTTCGGTGTCGCCGATGCCGAGAAGCTGGTCACTGTGCAGTTCGAGAAGCTGAAGAAGGCGATGACACCATCAGCTCGTATGGTCGCTGCTGCCAACTTGGACGTGTCACGAAAGGAGGTTGAGGCTAGCCTACAAGAAGCTAAGGATATCAAGGAAGAGCGAGATATCCGTATTAAGGCAGCTGCAGCTGGAGGTCTGATCTGGCTCAGCTCCCCTCCCAAGAAGCCCCAGCACCCGATCAAGGCGATGATGGACAGCGTCAAGAAGGAGGAGAATGTCCAACTGCAGAAACGCTCCGCTGCAGCCGTCGCCCGCTACATCGTTCACCTTGTCAATGGTAACAAGGGCGTTGTTGTCAAGAAGGTCGTGGGCAACCTCGTCAAGTTCTACTGCATGGAGACAGCAGAAACCCCCGAATTCAACGGGCAAGGCCACGTTGAGACCGGCATTTTGACTCTGAAGAAGGACGAAGATGTTCGTGATCACCCGGATGCCGCCAAGTTTGCGGAAGAGTCGAGAGCGGCGAGAATCACTAAGCGGGGTGCCCGCGAAGCACTCGAGCAGGTCGTCACGCAGTTCGGCGCCGAGATCTTTCAGAAGGTCCCCACCCTCGAAGATCTAATCCAGCGACCCATCAAGCAGGCCTTCGCCGATGCGACACTCCCTGCGGAGATTGCCAACGAGGACGGTATCTTTGGTCAGGAAGTCGTGGATGCTTTGTCAACACTACGTGCGCTGGTTGGCAGCTTCCACCCTGATGTACGCGGCTTCGTCAAAGACTTGCTTCCATTCGTGGCCAGAGCTCTGCAGAGCAGACTTTACGTTCTGCGCTACGCTGCCGCAAAGTGCTTTGCCACCATCTGCAGCGTCATGTCTGTCGATGCTTTCACATTGCTAGTCGAAGCTGTTCTGCCTACCATCAATGACGGTGGCAATGTTCATGGCCGTCAAGGTGCTATCGAATGCATCTACCATCTCATCCACGTCATGGAGGATGGCATCCTTCCTTACGTGATCTTCCTGATCACGCCCGTCTTAGGACGCATGAGCGACTCCGACAATGACATCCGTCTGCTGGCGACGACAAGCTTCGCCACACTCGTCAAGCTTGTTCCTCTTGAATCTGGTATTCCAGATCCACCAGGTCTACCCGAGTCACTGCTCAAGGGCCGTGACCGTGAGCGCAAATTCGTTGCACAAATGCTGGATGCAAAGAAGGTCGAGCCCTTCGAGATCCCCGTTGGTATCAAGGCCACACTGCGCTCATACCAACAAGATGGAGTCAACTGGCTTGCATTCCTCAATCGATACAACCTGCACGGAATCCTCTGTGATGACATGGGTCTTGGCAAGACATTGCAGACGTTGTGCATGGTGGCTAGTGACCATCACCTGCGAGCGGACGAGTTTGCCAAGTCTGGTGATCCTAACTTCCGCAAACTGCCATCGCTCATCGTCTGCCCTCCTACTTTGTCCGGCCACTGGCAGCAAGAGATCCGCCAGTACGCCCCCTTCCTTTCATGCGTCGCCTATGTCGGTGCTCCACCGATTCGTGGTCAATACAGGTCTCAGCTACAGGACGTCGATATTGTCATCACCAGTTACGACATTTGTAGGAACGACCTTGACATCCTCAAACCTGTCAACTGGAATTACTGTGTGCTCGACGAAGGTCATCTGATCAAGAACTCGAAGTCGAAGACCAGTCAAGCTGTCAAGCAGTTCCAGTCGAACCATCGTCTGATCCTTTCAGGTACTCCGATTCAAAATAACGTACTGGAGCTGTGGTCTCTCTTTGACTTCCTCATGCCTGGCTTCTTGGGAACTGAGAAGGTATTCCAGGAGCGTTTCGCAAAACCCATCGCTGCCTCTCGCTTCGCTAAGTCCTCGTCGAAGGAGCAAGAGAAAGGTGCACTCGCCATCGAAGCGCTCCACAAGCAGGTTCTGCCCTTCCTTCTCCGACGTCTCAAGGAGGAAGTATTGGACGATCTGCCACCCAAGATCCTGCAGAACTACTACTGTGATCTGTCCGAGCTGCAGCGCAACCTCTTCGACGACTTCAACAAGCGACAGGGCAAGGAAATTCAGTCGAAGGCTGGTAACGCTGATCGCGAGAGCAAGCAGCACATCTTCCAAGCATTGCAGTACATGAAGAAGCTGTGTAACTCGCCTGCTCTTGTTGTCAAGGGCCCAACGAACAAGGCCTACGAGCCAACACAGCAGTATCTGAAGAAGCACAACACCACGATCGACGACATCGCTCATGCACCCAAGCTCAGTGCGCTCAAAGATCTCTTGGTGGACTGCGGCATTGGCGCAGCAGATGTCGCTGGCGATAAGCCAGCGGCTGCCAACGGTGACCTGCCTGAGGCTGTCTCTCAACATCGCGCTCTCATCTTCTGTCAGATGAAGGAGATGCTTGACATGGTTGAGTCTACCGTGTTCAAGAAGCTGCTTCCGAGCGTTCAATTCATGCGCCTCGATGGAACAGTCCAGGCTGAGAAGCGTCAGGACATTGTCAACAAGTTCAACTCGGACCCGTCCTATGATGCCTTGCTCCTGACGACCAGTGTTGGTGGTCTTGGTCTCAACTTAACTGGTGCTGACACTGTCATCTTCGTTGAGCATGACTGGAACCCTCAGAAAGACATTCAGGCTATGGACCGCGCTCATCGTATCGGACAGAAGAAGGTTGTCAACGTGTACCGCATTGTTACCCGCGGGACGCTCGAAGAGAAGATTCTCAAGTATGTATACCCGTTGGATGCCTCATAGAATGACCACTGACAAAACTCAGCCTTCAACGTTTCAAGATCGATGTCGCGAGCACTGTCGTCAATCAACAGAACGCTGGCCTCGGATCCATGCAGACAGACCAGATCCTTGATCTGTTCAATGTTTCGGCGGATAGCGCGGACCCAGCTGCGCTTCCACCCCCTCCGTCCAACTCAAAGGATGACAATGGCATCGATGAGAACGATGCCGTCGATGCTACTGGAGAACTGCGTCAGAAAGGCCAGAAAGGTTTCCTGGACGACATTGGCGAACTCTGGGACGAGAAGCAGTATGAAGACGAGTTCGACCTCGATGGTTTCTTGGGCAAGATGCAGGGAGGTGCAGCATAGAATGCTTGGCCTGTCCGCATCGACAACCCTGCTAAGCGCGCGTTACCTCATTCCTACGGTGTTCGGTCTCACGCGCAATGGGCATAATGGTGCATTGGCGTTTTTCTTTTGGTTAGCGTAGCGACCGCTTGCTGGGTTGCGTGGCATGTATAGGATAGCATGGACGGATTATGGAACGGTTCCATTATTCGACTTAGCATGGCGTTGGATGGCTTCAAGAATTATGGCCACATCGATGAGTCTCATGCGAGACGTGTATGCTCATACTTGTATTCGTAAATAGTAGGCCCAGCGGGGCTTTGAAAAGACGAAGTCTTTCGAACAGAAGGTGCCAACCACGTGCAGCAGCGCGACCTCCGAAGCTGTGTCCGCCAACAATGCAGTTGTCACTCAACACCCCTAAACTTTCACCCCGAGTACTGGACCCTCGCGGGCCCACGCATCGAACGCAGCAACCTTAGCAATACTATAGTGCTTGACTTCGTTGGCTACACTACTCTAATCTTGCTCAAGATGTGCGACTCTCACCATGTCACGAGACATGGCTGAATGCTGGGTTCCTATGGCTCACAGTGTAACCTGCAGGCTCTCGGTTCAAGTCGGAATGAAGGCTTGAACTCGCTCCGTCTCTACATGATTGCGGTCAATTCCTCCCGAGAAGACCTCCACCCTACACAGCACTCTCAACTCTCAACCAGAGACCACATCTGCAATGCACAATCACATCCTCAGCACTGCCACGGGCAGCCATTCCCTCCCCAATGAGCTCGTCGACATGTTCATCAAGAACCTCGACGGCGACTCGCAAGCTCTCGCCAGCCTCGGACGCACCTGCAGCGCGTTCCAAAAGCTGATCAAGGACGGATCGCTTCTGTATCGCAAGATCGCAGTCGGTAAGAATCCCAAGAGCAATGATATGATGTGGCTGATCCGTACGTTGATGGAACACCCCGAATATGCTGCGGAGATCGAGGAGCTCAGCGTCATTGCTCCCTTGGACCCACCTAACAACGCCTCTTCGTCTCGAGGGCCCCCGCCAGCTGGTCGTTACCCGTTCAAGTTGCACCGTGGAACTGCCAGGGGACAATACCGCAGCCTGATGCAGTCGATAGTCGATCGTATCAAAACTTTCGGTGACCCTGATGACGAAGCGTTCATGTTCTTCACACATCACTGGATATCATCCATCCTGAATCGAGAGCGCACCACCTACACACCGCTCTTGCTAGGCCTCTGTCCTAATGTCTAGATCCTTGATGTTGGCTTCGTTATAAACAAGGACCATCATTACTCCATAGGGGAGCTATTTGGGTTTCGTTACGCTCAGGATACCGATGATGATTGGGACGCGGACGTTTATGGGGATCTCGATTTCCAGCGGCTTCGTGTTGATATGCCCGAAGTCACTCTCCTGCGCACTATGACCAACACCTTGGAGTTCGCTTACACGGGATTCGCAAACCTTACAATGCTCGACATGGAGGGCTGTCTCTTCCGTGATGGCCATTATCGAAGCTCGCATACTTGCGGTTCTGGTCTGACCCTGTCGAAACTACAAAAGGTGATCTTTCGACTCGATTGGGATCAGTCTCGTCCTTCGACTCCCGGACGGTCGTCGGAAGTCAAGTTAGTGTTCTTCCGGTGTCTTACACTGCCACGGCTTATGTCAGTCAATGTCATCCTAGAGCGTAGCCCTCGGCAACAGGAATATACGAACGCTCGTTGTGCGGGCGAATTCAATCTGCTCATCCGGCAGAACGATGAGCCAGAGCTTGGAGATCAATCTACCTATACGATGCTACAGCAGATTCAAGAGCTGAGCACCTTGGTCAATGACGACACAACCGCATTTAAGGACTTCCTACACCGCCTGAAGCCGATCACGGCTTTGTAACACGCTAGCAACCTGCGCATGCTGACGGTTCCGTGGCAGGCACTCGCAACTGCAGGCTACGATTGTCGCTTAACTTCGCTAATGAACTCCAGGACCGTGTTGCCTTCCTCGCTGGAGACTCTGCGCATCGCCTACCCGCAAGCGCCAACGGTTCGTTGGCTCCGGGATCTTTTGTGTACGCTCCGATGCACCAGGGGAGCCTGCAGTTGGTTGAGCTTCTCTGTTCTAATACTTGGGCTTGGCCAGAATACGTGATTCGCGAGTTGCAGCAAGAGATGCTGGATGAGTTGCCTGTCAATGTGTCTGTCGGGGCCGTCGAGGCTATCCAAGCCCACCCCCTTTCACCGGCTGCATCTTGAGGGTGGATCTCGGGTGTGGTGAGTCCGTAAACTCCCTTGCCACAATTCTTCCTTGCTGTGAAAGTACAACCACGTGCACTGAATACAAAACTATCGATCTTAAATCTGTTCTGTTCATTCCTCAACTCCGCCTTCCAACCAGCGTCAGTCAGTCTTCAACCCATCCACAGCCCATCCACGCAAATAACGACATACGCAACGACAGAGATGAGTAATCTCCACACTCTTCCACCAGAGGTGGGTCTGTGATCACTGAACATTTACCGAGTCAGCCAGCCGACTTTGCCAGCCTCGCCCGGACCTCGAAGATCAGCAACACCTAGGCTACGGAGGCACTCTATCGCAACATCACACTTGGCGAAGACACTGAGAGTAACGCTATCATGTACCTTGTTTGCACATTGCTAGAGCAGCCTAAGCTCGCCGCCAGGATCGTTGATCTGTCCATCAGGATTGTCCTTTGTGAGTGAATCATCACTTCACGCCATCGCCATCGATTCGCGCCCATGTCCGGAGATGCGCACTTCAACTTTGTCAAGAATTGCGCTAAAGTCATCAAAGAGTCTGGTGATCCGGAGCAGCAGCCTTTCCTGATGGTCAGCAACCGGTGGATTGCTTCGATCTACAACCGCGAAAGCGCAGCTTTTGCTTCTCTGCTCCTGGCGTTATGAACTAAGCTTCAAACCCTGAGGTTTCGCATGATGAAGAAAGGCCGAACCCCATCACGCTACACTATGCCCTGTATGTTCGGCCTGACGTACGTCAACGACTCATCTTACGATGATGATGATGATGCTGATGTCTACGACGAGTTCCAGTCTATCCTCCTGCCGCATTAATCGAAATGTCTGAGGTTACTAGTCTGGTCGTTCTTGGTGGCACTCTCGCGATTCTTGATGCTCACCACTCTTGATATGGACATTGTCGAACGCCGTGACGGCCATTACCGTAACCTTTGCTCTAATCCAGGGCCTGTCGAAGAGGCACCAGCTCTCCGGACGCTTATTATTCGATGCGACTGGTAGGCTCTCGAACCGCAGCAAGATGAATTAATCCTGCAAGACTCGGACTCGGATGACTCAATACTCGGACAAGATGTGACAGCCATCAAAGACACGTTCCTCAAGATTAGCTTCCCGCAGCTTGTAAATCTCACCATCGTCGCCGAGAGGAGCCCACGCCCTTGGCGCGCCCATACCGGAACCATCCGCGAGTTCGATGCGTTGATGCGACAGCTCGGTTCCGTCGCTGGAACACTCATAGAACTGGCCATTAACATCGGACCTGCCTTCGACAAGATCTTTCTCAACTACCTGAAACCAGTCACAAGCAAATTCACAGCATTCTCGAAGCTGCGCAAGCTGTCCCTCCTCTGGCAAGCCCTCGCTGCGCCAGAGTACCAGACTGGTTCGTACTCCCTGGCTACAGCGGTGCCCTCGTTCGCCAAGGTCAACATCGGCACACTGCTGCCGGCTTCTCTAGAAACGCTTCCACTAAGGTACAGAATCGGGGTCTTAACCCTAGAAAGGGATTTTCTTCAGTGTTTTAAACCCCGCGCAGTGTTTTTTTCTAGGTAAAAAATACTACAA
>Ga0058704_10001721_pt1 | contig 10110 bp, 9 predicted proteins | sample AgamicMgSfe_FD_71363 | JGI IMG/M metagenome (GOLD analysis project Ga0058704, IMG submission 71363) | Agave microbial communities from Guanajuato, Mexico - Mg.Sf.e | ecosystem: Host-associated > Plants > Phyllosphere > Phylloplane/Leaf | place: Guanajuato, Mexico | collected 2012-05-30 | reverse complement strand
GATGAATGCCGCTCTCGCTGAAGTCGGGAAAGCCAGGAAAAAGGCCATGATCCAGAACGCCAATAGTGAGATGACGATGAATGGCGATGAAAAAAATGCTGATCGCGAGCTTGATCCCTCGGAGCGTGGACCGATTCCGGTATTAGGCTCACCACCACGAATGGCTCCTCACACATTGAACAGCTTCGAGCAAGACTTCTTCTCTCCTGCTAAACGAGATCTGACTCGGTTCCCGGAAGACAGACCATTGCCATTCGACCACGACAAAGGTTTCGGCAATCACGACGGAGCCGATTATCTAGAGGATACGGGGGCTGCGCTTCTAAATGTCGACGAGTCTGCTCATCACGACGTATCAAGCTATGAAGAGAATGTCGAGTCCTCTGTTACAGCAGTAGACGAGCCACGAAATGATCCAAATCAGGATGACGATGTCGAGACTATTAGTCAATCAATAGACACGCCAGAGAAGGATATTGAAACAGCGAACGCTACTACTCGAATGGTCGAAACAGACAGGCAGCAATCTCTTACAGATCGCACACGTATCTCAATGGGACTTACAGATGACGGCAGTGAGGGAGACATTAGTCCCGCTTCCGCCACTGTCGAAGAGTTCGCACTGCCTGAGATCACAGATACTACCAGTTTGAGTGAACACTCCTCCTCACGATCTCGCATGTCTCTCTCCGACGCCACGCGACAATCAATCGCAGCATCAATGGCACTCACAAGTCAGAAGCTGCGACAAGCAAAGGATCAACAAAAGCCCCGAGCCTCTCTGTATCCGATAAATCAGTTCGAGACACCAAACGCGAAACACAACACTCGCCAGACGCTGGACAAAAGGAATGTGACGCCTTTGAAGGACTTGTATGCACAGGATATCGACTACGCAAGCGTATTCAAGAGCAGGCCCAAATTGAAGACTAGTCCGACGCAGAGTCCGCTGTTGGAAAGAAGTGCTTGGCTCGGGCATGAAGAATCTGACGATGGTGATACTTGACATAACATTAGAGCCAGTACCCTATCATACCTCGCGGGCGGGTCATAAACAACTCCCTTTTAACCACACAAGAAAGAAGACTACAAGCGCAGTAGTGTCGTGTTTGTTCTTGGTATTGGTATTGAACTGGAGAAGTGGTATAAAGCTACACAATGCTTAAAAAACGAGTCTGCTCATTCCACAAACTCGAGCCGAACGTATTCGTTGAAAGGCGCTTTAACCAGTAAATCCATGCTTCTTCTTCAAGCTCTCGACGAGCTGGACGTATCTCTTCTGCGCGTCCTGTGGGCTGACCTTCTCGTCGACCAACTTCTGCCACGCGGCGCGCTTGGCTTTCTCCTGCAGACAGTGTCAGTAGGTTATCCCTCCGGATTGCTTGTCGCTGATCTAGGCTCTTGTCTCCATGCGCCTCTCTTCTTCACGAAGGGAACACAGATGGACAAGTCCCGAAGAGCTGGAGAACGTACCTTCATCTCGAACATGCCTGGAGCGGTGGTCTGCTCGAATGGTGGGTCTTGGCTTCCCTGCTTGAAGAGACCGTAGAGCTGTCCTTGTCAGTTCCTTCGTCCGGTGTCTGTATCGAAGTGGTAGGATGACACACCTGCAACAGCTCATCATTGGTTGGCTTGGCTTTCAATTTGCGGCTGTCGGCGATGGCCTTTTTGAACTCGGCGGATTGAGCGACTGGCATTTTGGCGACTATGTGTTGGTAGGTAATTGAGTATTGTCTGATAGGGTATTTGTTTGTTGAAGTGTGATTGTTTGCAGTTGTGTAATTAATAAGACCGAGGCTGGTTCGAGGTGCGGTTGGTGTGGCTTGTGCCCCGCTGTGACGTAGAGTGCCCTCGTGATGGTCACGACATGAGGGAGGGGCGAAGTGTCCATTGCCAACTCTGTGGTACAAAATGCGCATCACGGGAATGAAATTATCGTTGTGCAGCTCTATCTGAAACTACACACCCCAATCCTATCCTGATTGCGACAAGTCATATCCAGTACGTTTGACCGCCTTCTGAAATGTCTCTGTAGCCTCGCAGTCCTTAATCCACTGCTCGACATTGGGGTAGCTCTTCCCACTTGTTCCGAGTCCTCTGGCTAGGATAAAGGAAGCAGAGAAATGCATCATGATATCCGCGACAGTAACTTGGTCACCGAGCAAAAACTTGCCTGAACTCTTGCCGAGTTCCTGCTCCAGCAGATCAAAGTCCTTCTGCACGTTCTTGGACATGCCTTCCTCGATCGACTTGATTGCTTCGGTATGGTCGCCGCCGAACCACCGAGCATATGTTATACCAATGGCATGTAGCATATATGTACCTTCGGCTGCATGAACCCATCGAAGAGTGGTGCTCCGCTTGGTGGCATCTGTCGGGAGTAACTTGTGCGATTGGTCGTACTTGTCTTCGATATATCTGATGTACTTTAGCCTCTCCCTCGTGCCGTTGAATTGGATAGCATTACTCGCAGATGGCACCGCTCTCGAATACAGACAGACCATTGTCCACCAATGTAGGGAACTTGCCTAGATCACCTGCTTTTTGCTTGAATTCTGGCGGTGCGACCTTGTTGACTCTTGGTGAGAATTCGACCTTGTAGTCAAGATCCAGCTCTTCTAGCTGCCACGCCGTTCGAATGCAGCGAGAGGCTTGGAGAAAGTACAGTGTGATACCGGGCATTGTGCGTAATTGGAGTCGAAAGCGAGATCTGTAAATGGAAGCTTGCGGCCTTGCCTGAAACGCGATTTAAATTCGTCGCTCTGGAATAGGCTACTTTATATACGATCTCCATGAGCATGCGGTTCCGGGGTGTCTCGCGGGGTCCCACGGAGTGTTTCTCCAAAACGTGGAATCTGGACTGCGTTGGAGAAGACAACCACACGAAGCTTATTCCAAATCACGTATTAACACCTGAACTATATGATCTGTCCTCGGTTGGCTCAACATGGAAACGCAGTGTCGTAGACCGAGCGGAACTTGTAACTCGCGCGTCGGAATTGGCATTAGGATTTGGTTTCGGCTACTTCCTCAAAGGTTTCCCTTTGCTCAGCACCGCCATCGCTCACAGTTATCGGGCTATTTTCATCTTCCCATTCGTCTTCAACATCAGGCGGTTGCTTCAACTGACTTGCGCCACCTGCCCGTCCAAAGAAGTCGTCTGTCTGAAGTCCTCTCATATCTTTGGGGTTCACAGTACGGATGTTGACACCCTTGGACTTGACCATGCGGAAAAATTCCCTCATTGGTACCATTGCCGCATCTCTGCATGCTTCTTTGATATCACTTCCGCTCATACCTGCGCTGAGTTTTACCAGAAGCTCAAGATCGAAGTTCTTTGTGTCGATCTTCGTGTCTTTCAGGGTAAGCTTGAAGATGGACCGACGCTGAGGTGCTGTTGGTAGTGAGACCGCAAACTTCTTCGCCAAGCGTCTCAAGATGGCCTCGTCGATGTCTTGTATTCTGTTTGTTGCACCAAGGATACAGATACGTTGTTGCTGCCCGAGCGAGTTGGCTGACGTCAGACCGTCCCAGTGAGTCATGAATTCAGCTTTCACCATGCCACTAGCTTCGTGCTCGCCGCTTCTTCGTTGACCGAGGACTGCGTCAATCTCGTCAATAAAGACTATTGATGGTTGGAGCTTCCTCGCAAGACTGAAGACTGCGTTGACTAGTTTGTTGCTGTCGCCGTACCACTTTTCCGTCAAAGTCGAGATGTGTAGGTTGATAAAGCATGCTCCGCTTTCATGTGCCAGAGCCTTTGCGAGCATGGTCTTTCCACATCCAGGCGGTCCATACAGAAGTACTCCTGAGGGCGCAGCAAGTAGCGAACTGGTCTCCGAGTATAGGTGAGGCATCGTGAGTGGGTATATGACAGATTCGCGCAGCTCTTCCACAATATCGTCCAGACCACCAATGTCATCGAAGGTCACCGGTATTTCTGAAGGCGCAACAACTTCCATAGCAATTTGTTCCTCGTATGGTGACAGAACTAAGTCTTCAGGCCGAAGCCTTTCTCCGTTTGGTCTTTCCGAGGTGCCATTTTGGTAGTCATCCGCTTCTTCCTCTTCTCGTCGGTCTCTGAAGAAAGACGATAACCTCGCCGTTGCAGCAATAGCCTTTTGTTGCGCTTCATGTTTTCTGTCGGCTTCTGGATCAAGTCTCGCTAATATTTCTCGAGCTGCAAATATCGCGCCGATGCTCTGGTGCTTGTTAGTCTACCAATACGTCTTGGATAGGGTGGTCGCAAGTGGCTGGACTGACGACAAATCCGTAAATAATGGCCTCCCGCAAAAGATCCCCCCACTTGAAGCTGTCCGGCATTGTAACGCCTGGAATCTAGGATCTTGTACTAGGTAAGAAATGCGCAGTTTTTCTAATCATGAATCGGATGGTCAAAGTTGGTAGAAATGTACAACAGGCAACCTCATTATTCTCGCGCACAGGTAAGGTATGATGAACTTCACATGCCATGACGAGCCCGAGGCCATGACGGACCGACCCGTGTCGGCGTTTGGCAAACCACTTCCGAACAAGACGCGCGCGCGTCGACCTTCTGTAACGCGTTCTCTCATTCATAACAATACATAGTCACATAAACCAAATCTACGATACACAAAAAAATACAATCATGTCCCCAGGAGCAATCGAAGTAGGTCCAGCAAGTGCCCCGGAAGCAGTCCTCAAACCGGTCGAAGCACAAAATTCTACACCAGTAACACGAGAGAACCCGCAGCATGAGGAGTACCAATATCTCGATCTCATTCAAGATATATTAGATAATGGCGAACATCGGCCTGATAGGTATGGGAAACGACATTCTATAACTTAGACTTCAGTCTAATCTCTCCTAGGACCGGCACTGGTACATTCGCACTATTCTTCCCTGCTCAGCTCAAGTTCAAATTGTCGAACCCCGACGGATCGTTGATATTACCGCTCCTGACCACCAAGCGAGTGTTCCTCCGCGCTGTGGTGGCCGAGCTTCTATGGTTCATCGAAGGCAATACCTACTCGAAGGCGCTGTCAGACCAAGGTGTCAAGATCTGGGACGGCAATGGCTCGCGAGAGTACCTTGACTCTGTGGGGTTGTCTCACAGGGAGGAGGGCGATCTGGGACCAGTTTATGGTTTCCAATGGAGGCATTTCGGGGCGGAATACAAAGACCACAAGACCGACTACACCGGACAAGGTGTCGATCAGCTTGCCCAGATCATCCACAAACTCAAACACAGCCCATATGACCGAAGGATCATCTTGAGCGCCTGGAATCCAGCCGATATTCCCACAATGGCTCTTCCACCATGCCACTGCTTCGCTCAATTCGCAGTGAGCTTTCCGAAGGACGCACCTCTGCGCGCAGACGGCTCCAAGAAGGGGACCTTGCACAGTCTGCTATACCAGCGATCATGTGACATGGGTCTAGGTGTGCCTTTCAATATTGCAAGCTACGCTCTTCTCACACACATGCTTGCTCGGATCTGCGACCTTGTGCCCGGAACATTTACACACACCATGGGCGACGCGCACGTATATGCCGATCATGTGGATGCGCTCCAATTGCAGTTGACCAGGAAACCCCGAGCATTCCCAGGATTGACCATTAAAAAAGAAGGAAATGTCGGCATTGACGGATGGAAGCCAGAAGACTTTGAAGTTACGGGGTATGAGCCTCACAAGGGTATTGCAATGAAGATGAGTGTCTAGGTTTTGAACAGTTGCATGGCGGTGAGCGGCGTTTGGATAGGCTGGCATACCTTGGGCAGAAAGAGTTATACATGTTTTGGCACTCAAGAATTAGCAGCTGTCATGTATTGAGCAGATTCACACTCGGTACCCTTGTTTATGTATGCATAGTACAAAGCGTGGTTGAATAGTAAATACCTTGAATAAGATGATCATGTCCGAATGTTAGTGCATCCTATTCTCGTAGATTAATACTAGTCGATTGTATTCATAGTGTTTCTTTGATATTCTGTGGCACTTGCCCGCCTCCTTCTACGACCTTGCGGAACTGCAATCGTGCCCGGTCTCTTTCCATCTTAGCTCGCGATATCATACGATCCTGCTCTTGACGAGCGCCATAAGTCTGCATGGAGTGCTCTTGAGATAGTGCCTCCTCGTTTTCTGTTTCGATATACATTGAGGAGATATCTTCGTGGAGATCCGCAATCCAGAGACTGACCATACCTCGCATCTGCAAGAGAGGAATGTACTTGTCGTAAGGAGGCGTAAGGAGTGTCTCATCCATTCGTGTTGCGACTGTCGTGGCTGATTCCAGCTCGGCTCGCTTGACATCGGCAGTCTTGGTCTTCTGTGACGAGTCGCTTCCTTCTGACCGATCTGGACTGAATGATTCCGGAGTCATATCTCGAATTTCTGACATCGCCCTCTTGCTCATTTCGACTGCCTCGTATATCATGAGTCCGAACATGGCCGGATAGAAAGTCATGGCGTTTATCGTGTGTGGAAGATGTCGTTGATACGGATACTGTAGGATAAGTTGCTCGTAATAATCCTTTGCGGCCTGGAATGATTCTTTGCTGATTGCGACTTTCGAGGTCGAGTCCTCAGAGTGGTTCTCTGCCCGAATTGCTTGGTCTTGCTTTGATCCATCGCGCTTCAGTAAGATCTCTGCACCTATTCTCCATCGCCCATTCGACCTCAAATCGATAGGCTTGCCTTCACTAGAACTTCGCAAAAGCATGCCCCAGGCCCTACCTGCCCGGATGTAGTCACCTTTCAACAGACTTGTGTGTAAGACACTGGTCATGGCAGCGAGATGCTGCTGATGTAGAGACGGAGCCTGCTCTGGGCTGCGATCTTTCGAGTGTCGATCTAATCTCCTATCATGACTTTTGTATCCATGAGGGAATGGTGGAGGTAGAGCAGAGGTTTCGGGATCAAAACCAGCAACGTAGAATTGATCCTTTTTGCCTTCGACAGTCTTAATACGCTGTCGATATGCATCAACTTCGCTATGCAGGCTTCGGTCGTCTTCTGTCTCATCATCGTCGGCATCTGGCGGAGCTCGCATATTCTGGCCTGTAGAAGTGCGGACATGTCTCGAATCTCTCGACTCCCACACGGGCGAGAATTGGTTGACAGAACGCATTGTGCACGAGTCGTTTCTCAATGATTCAGATTGTCTTTGGTGTACTGTCACAGCTCGCAGTGGAGTCTACGCATAGTTCTCGCAAGTCGTGTATCCTCGCGTCACAGCCAATCGTTTCATATTCTGCGTTTGCGGCACCGCTCATTTCCTGCTGGCGCGAGCCATGTTGAAACGCAAAAGACGTTAAAGACGTTTATGGACACGTATCAAGGTCGCACGTACTCGGTGACCCGCGTAATCGTCAGGGATGCTAACGGTGTTTGAGAGAGCGTGAGACAGAGCAGAAGGCAGAGAAAGAATGGCAGCAGAATAAAGTCTGCGCCGTCCCTGCGATGTCTTTACTCGACAACCAAACGCCAAGAACCAGCTGAGCCGACCGTGAGCGACGACGCCATTCACTACCGAGTACCAACTTAGACTCTGACACATTCACGCCCGCATCATCTCCACTTGACTCTCTTTCTACTACTCTTATACCATTCTTCGCCCTCCTCCCGTTTCTCCTCCTCAGCTCATTCATTGTCTCCTCTTCATTCGTCGTCAACATGGGTCAGAGAGCTTCCACACCATCGCAGCCGCAGGCCGGCGCGGCTGACCGTCAGACTCGTCGTCAGTCCACATTATGGAGAAGATCCACCGTTGTTCCATCTGAGACAGAAGTGAACGCTTCCGAGGATGTATCTCAAAGGCGAACAACTCGCCGTCGCTCAGCATCAATTAACAGACTCTCGCAATTGCTGCAGTCTTCGCCTACAGACAATGACCAGCAACCGGCTACACTACCATCGCGATCACAGCAAGCGCGCAGCACATCCTTCTTCGACGGTCATTCTCTTTTCCCTCGCCGAACACGTAACACGAGCAGCAACAGTCTTTGGCCTGTTCGCCGAAGAAGTGACCGACCGCAGATCACAAACGCTACATTTGAGCCCAACACCGATAATTTACCAGGCGCCGATAGCGTAGAGGCTGCAGCATCAGCACACGACGGCACACCATTGCAACGGCCATCTACTTCCTCTCGACGATCAAGCATGAGGTTGACCGATAGGATTGCTGGACTCAGGACAGGCAGAAGCATTTCCAACCACAGCAGCGGCGGAAGGCGGAGAAGAGATGGCTCTCGACAGGCCGAGGATCACACTGCATTGCTTTCCCAACTCTTGTCCGTCGCTGCTGCGGCTACTGCGGCCACCTTGCTCGATGGTAACGAGCAAGCTATTTCCCAGGCCCGAGGTGTCGCAGCGGACGGTGATGATGGTTCATTCGAAGGCTTTCTACGCTCGCTCGAGAGTGGAAGACTTGCTGCTGCCTTGAGAGGTGGTCAGCCTTCTGCTAATGCCGACGGTACCGCGTCCGAGAATGCTACCCCATTGAACTTCTTCAGAATGTTTAGATTCGGGACGCCTGCCACTGCCGCTGCAGGCCGAGACGGTTCTACCACAACTGCTACTGCTTCCACCATGACGACTAGCAACCTTGTCGCTCCTAGCACAACAGGATCGGAAGTTAATTCAGCCGCCACCACCAGCCCATCAAACCGCATGGTGCCCATCATCATCGTCGGTATCAGAGCGGTCACCCCTGGTGCCAACGGATCAAACGATGGCGGGCTTCCTCCATTCCTCGATGCCATCTCCGGAAATGCTGTGGCGCCTAACCGGGAAAGCAACGATGGACAAACGACTACTAACTCCACTTCGCGTAGAAGCCAGCGCCGAAGAGCTTCCATGGGCGGTGTGAACAGGTTCCCGGCAAGCTATGACAACCAGAGAGATCACAGGTCCCCAGACCGGAATCGACGAGGCTCCATCACCTCCGACGGAGCCAACTGGCCCCGTCCACCTCCAGCTTCTCCAGCTAGCCCAAATCTCTCGGCTTTGAATTCGAGAGTGCCAACTCCAGTTCCGGCATCCAGACGTCCCAGCTACAACAGCGCGGCACGCCGTGAAAGCATCATCAGGACTACAACCACCACCACAACCACCACAACCACTACTCACGAGACGCCGTCGGAGGATGCACCCACCCGTCCACGTGCCGCACGTCAACGTCGACTTAGCGAGTCTGACCACCACAGACACACTTCCAGAAGGAATGGAATCGTCGAGCCAGACACCCCAGCTGGCGAGAACTCCCGTAGCTGGATCATCTACGTGCTTGGAGGAAGCTACCCAGAGAACCATCCTCTTTTGACAACTCCAAGTCTGTTCACGGACACTCCTTCATACGAAGACATGATGCTCCTGTCTCAACTTCTCGGACCTGCCAAGCCGCCCGTCGCAACCGAACAAGACATTGAAGAGGCTGGTGGCTGCTTTCGCATTCAAGTTTCAGCCGACATCGAGAAAACAAGACAGTTGGTCGCGGTCGCAGTCGACGGCGATGCTAGCGTCGAGCTCGCTCACGAGGAGCGTTGCCTCGTCTGCCTGTGTGATTTTGAAGAGGGAGAGGACGCTCGTCGCCTGAACAAGTGCAACCATCTATTCCACAAGGATTGTATCGATATAGTATGTATCACGGGATTCACCAAACACAACTCATACTAACATTGTTACAGTGGCTTACCAAGGGTCGTAACTCTTGCCCTCTGTGCAGAGCTGAAGGCGTGCACGAGACTGAGAAGAAGTCTGAACCAGCCCCAGTCGACTCGGCAGCACCTACACCAGAAATTCCGAGCTCGAACATTATTCCAGCGATTTAGAATGGCTAGGAATCATCATTCCCTCACGCATCATCAGCAATCACCACTCATTCATCATTCGATGATAGTCGGCTCCCTGACTCGTGATTTGACTGCGTGCCGGTCACCAGTCATGACACGAGCAGCGAAGTGATCGCTCTTTTACAACGCTTTACGTATCTTACGACTCTCTCTTTCATCTGACGAATTTCTTTTTACACCCTGACTTGGCATTCTCTGCTGAATGCAGTTCCGGCATGATAGTACGGCATTTCTTAGTCACAGGGAAACAGATCAGCGCATGATATACCCA
>Ga0058704_10001720_pt1 | contig 10112 bp, 9 predicted proteins | sample AgamicMgSfe_FD_71363 | JGI IMG/M metagenome (GOLD analysis project Ga0058704, IMG submission 71363) | Agave microbial communities from Guanajuato, Mexico - Mg.Sf.e | ecosystem: Host-associated > Plants > Phyllosphere > Phylloplane/Leaf | place: Guanajuato, Mexico | collected 2012-05-30 | reverse complement strand
CACATTGCCCACGACATCCTCGTTCATTGCATCAGCGATGTCGTCCAGATTCCAGAGCAAGATCTCGCTTTTCTCGCCGGGGACATCCTCATCATCAAGCCTGCGGAGTGCCCTCGAGGAAGAAGTCACGAAGAGTTTGGGGTCATTTGGACTCCATACGACCGCTCCGACCTTGCCAGCATGGCCTCTCACGACTTTCACTAGCTCGTGAGTCGGGAGCTCGTACACATTGACTTCAGAACCTACCGCTAAAGCGAGCAGTGTCGAGTCCGCGTTCAGCGACATTGAAGAGACAGTTTTGTCAAAAGTCAGCTTGAAGGCTTCACCACTGTCACGGTACTGCGGGTGGCCAGGAACGTATTGCGCTGGCTCGCCGGTGGAAGAGTCAGCGAAGTCTTTGCCGATTGCGTATCGCCAGTATCGGGGGAAGTCTGAAGAGGACATGCTAGTGTGAGCTGTTCTCTTGGGTTTTGGCAAAGCCGCAGCTGGAGTTGACTGGGTCGCTTTGGACATGCTTGTTTCTGGTTTCGGCTCTGTCATCTTGTTTGTGTTGGTGGGAGTGCGAGGGAAAGTTGCAGGTTAGAGCTACTATATAGTTGCCTAGGTATGGTACCTGAGTACAACACGATGACTCATTGCGTCATGCGTCTTAAAGCGTGCCAAGGAAAATGGTTTGTGTAAGATCACCACTACAACGAGTTAATGGCGTACAGTTCCCGTAAGAAATCGCATACGAGGATTCCGGACATCATTGTGACTGACAATATGATTCAACGCTAATAGAGAGTCTAGTATAACATACTGTACTTTTGTTGCAAACTTGTGATCGAGAAACCTATCACTTAGTCTTCAGCTCAGCAGCGAAATCAGCGAGCGATCTTTTCACAACACTCTTAGAAGCTACAGCCTTCCCAGACTTCTGCAACGTTGTCGGCGCAACGAGCATGCCGTCCTCTGATTTCCAGCCCTCCCTCTTCATCTCTTTCCACTTCTTGGCAACCTGCCAACGTACAAGATCACCAGTAGCAACTGCGTCCTCTTTCGAGTCGTGCCCAGCTGCACCGTGACCAGTCTGAATGTCTCGAGCCAGAATTTGCTTGGTCAATGCCTTCAGAGCTCTCCTGCGCGGTAGTCCAGTTGGATGAGGATAAAGCAGAACTGTGTCAACTATCGTCGGGTGCACGATACGAGTAGTGTTCAGATCATTCTCGATAGCGTGCCCGATGAGTGGAGTATTGGGCGAGAGCAACTTGAAGAGCAGTTTCCTGGCTTCTTGAGGTGAATCGACTATGCGAAGCTCACCACACGATGCTTCGCGCTCATTATATGGCTTGGCATTAAGGAAGTCCTTGGGGTACACTCCAGAATACCGTGAATTGAGGTCAAGAACTGGACCTAGAGGTCGTACGAGAACGTCCAAGAGTGCTTTTCCTTCAGGCCACGAAACAGCGGTCAAACGTATGAGTTCCATACCATTGACTGTATACCCCATCTCGCAGTCGAAGGAAACGGCACTGTCAGCTGGGACATCTGCATTGTCCGGTGTCTGTGCAAATTGGAAAACAGACGCCATCCGATTAGCATCATCGATCTTGAACACATGAGTGTCAGCATATACGCAACCAAGTGACTGGCCAATAGGCTCATTGCAGCAATTGTACAGTCTTTCCTTTGCACCTGTATATCCTCCTGAACTGTTACGCTGTGGATATGCTATGCGACCATGGTGATGTTGGCATCTACCGCCTGTGGTCAATGCACCATCTTCCCGGCGTTCGGGAAAGACCTGAAAGCGAGCCTGACAGCGCTCACATTGCTCAAAGCCCTGGGAAGCTCGAACGACCTCCTTAGCTTCCTGGATCTGGGCATTTGTTGGGACTGAAGTCACGTAGCCATATTTGTGCAGCTCCTTCTGATCAGCGACAAGCCTTGCCAAGATCTGAATATCCTCCTTTGCAAGAAGACCAGTGGCCAGGACTGGACCAGCATCGTTAGTTGCTGCATGTGTACTGTTCGTAGATTGCTGTTTGCGAGTCTCCTGTGCGGCAAGACGTTCTGCCTTCCATTCTGCCAGAGTCATCTTCTTGCTATAGGCAAGTATGCGCAATTTGATGACATTGGCGTATATACCAGGATTCTCCTTGGCGAGCCGCTCTTCCTCATTCAGAGCCAACGTAACGAGCTGAGAATCAGACACATGAACTGCCTTTATGCTTGGGTCTGAACTTGCTTTGGTTTCAGTGTTCAGCCTGACCATGCCTTCGTGAAGCTTTTTCAGGTAGATGTATCGTATTTTGTGATCAGCAGGAGCCTTTGCGAGCATACGTGGGTTCAAGGCTTCTGCAGGCTTCGCACTTTTCTTCGTAGGCAGTTCCAGTGATTTGTCGGTTCTCTTGACTGGTGGAGGTGAAATTGGTCTCTGTGCTGGAGTAACCCCACGCGAGACAAAATCATCCCGCTTCTTGGCTTGCGCGTTGCCAGCAGACTGAGCGGTCTGGGCAAGAAGCCTGTCGAACACCGGCGTGGACTGTTCCTTCACAAGAATACCCGTAAAGACGTGTGAAGTGTCATTATGACGAGCTGGAGTAACAACCTTGACATTACTCTCTCGATCGAGTTTGCGTCTTTTCGGCGCGGACTCTGGAAAGTCTGCGACCTTTTCATCCACCACAGGAGGTCTTCTGTGTCGAAAGATGCATCTGAGTAGAGTGCACTCTCCTTGTAATGGACAATCAACCTCTCCAAAACTCCCAGTCGAGGAAAACATCACCTCCTACACATCGACGTATTTGTGTCAATTACCAGCATTGCTACCTTTCACGTCACAACAAGATCCGCAAATAGTGTTGTTGAGTGATGTTGCATCCACGGTGACTGTTGTCGAATATTGACGATTTATGCCAAGAAGATTCGAAGCATTAGAAGCATTAGGAAGGCCAGCCCTACCCGGTCGATTGTGCAGGACTAAAGTTGGATCGTCCCGTGTCCGATTGTGATCATGACGTGCGCCGCCTTGTTGAGGTCGAGACATGCGCGTCGTACTTTCAAAGGCTGTCAGAGGTATCGCAATCGCTGCCACTGCTATCGTGTCTACAAATTACTGTGTTGACAAGTTCACCGATACCGTCAAGGACAGCACCAATACCATAGCCCTCCCGAAGATACCACGAACGATCATGACCTCCCTGAAACCCGGCAAAGAGGCAGTCAGCACGTCAGGCGAAGGCAAAGCCTACCATCTCTGCGTCTTCGTCCATGGGTAGGCCTCATATCGATAGCAGGCTGTACATAGTCTGACATTCGTCATAGTCTTTGGGGGAACCCTGTTCACCTGGGAAATTTATCAGATTCGTTGCGCAATGCATATCCAGATGAGCTGTTGGAGATTCTGGTTGCGGAAAAGAATATAGGGAACTCCACATATGATGGCATAGAATTAGGCGCAGAGCGTGTGACAAAGGAGATCGAAGATCACATTGCGGAACTGAAAGAAGACGGGAAGAGAGTGGAAAAGCTGAGCATCACTGGATACTCCCTTGGAGGAGTCGTAGCACGATACGTGATCGGTCTGCTGTATACGAGGGGTGTCTTTGACACTATCCAACCTATGGTGAGTCTCGGCAAGGCGTGGATCGAGTATTCAAATGCTCATGCCAGCAGAACTTCACAACGTTCGCAACACCACATTTGGGGGCGAGGACGCCGCTTGCGGGCTGGCACAATGATATCTTCAACAACCTGGGAGGGAAAACGCTTTCAACCACAGGAACACAGTTGTTCTTGGTTGATTCATTCCGCGATACGAAAAAGCCTTTACTGGCAGTCATGGCTGATCCGAACAGCATCTTTGTGCGAGGTCTATCCGCTTTCAAGCGAAGAAGCGTCTACGCCAATATTATCAACGATCGGGCTGTCCCGTTTTATACTGCATTCATGTCAAAGACTGATCCTTTCGTCGACCTCGACGCCATCAATATTCACTATATTCCTGGGTACGATAATGTCATTCTCGATGCCGCTAAGAATTTGGCATCGAAGAAGACAGAACAGCCAACCTACTGGGAATCAATATACAATACCGGGAGCAATGTGGTGAATCGAGCGCCAATGTACCTCCTCTTCGGAGCTGTCATACCGATAGGTGCTACAGCATACCTCGTAAATGCTGGGATACAGTCGTGGCGAAGTGCTGCACGAATAAAGCTACACGAGGATGGCAATCTGGGTGCATCATACCGATTGCCACTGATGATTGAGGATGTGCAGCGTGGGGCTGATCTCGCAATGGAGAACGTAATGGGCTCAACAAGCGAAGAGTATTTGGAGGACAAAGACGGGAAAGAGGCTGGGAAAGAGGCTGGGCAAGATGCCGCAAAGTCGGAATACGCAAGCACAACAGACGGCGATCGAGAAAAGAAGGAGATAGAGTCCAATGACTCGGAATTCCCAACTCTTGCTTTGACGCCCGAGCAGTTCGACATGATTGACAATCTAGGCAAGATCGGCTTCGAGAAGTTTGCGGTGCACATACAAAAGGCATCACACTCTCACGCAGCTATCGTTGTCAGGACAAATCGAGAGGCCTTTTCGGAAGGACGAATAGTCTTCCGCCACTGGACCGAAAGGTTCGAGTTGTGATCTCAGTGTGTCCATGCAGAGATGCACGAAGTCTCAGCATGAATGTCAATACTTTCAGTGCTTTGAGAAGCAGAGAACGCATGCCTGATACCAAGCCGGGGTTAGCATATGGCGTAATGTTTGGCGATATTAGATAGCTAGGGAACTTTTTCATGAGACAAATGACTAGGCCGTTTGTCAAGCAAGGGCAAACAACTCCTAGTTTCAGACTCGTTTGCAAGAAAGTGGGGCAAGGGTCTGCTGTCGCCTATTTCCTTTCACTTGTCATTCTTCACTCTCCTCGCCTTCTACACTTGCGATCTCACTCCTTTCACACTCTGTTTCAACAAAGTGGCCCAACATGAGCTCGTCGGGTGACCTTGTTCATGTTCCCAGCTACATGTTCCCACTCTACCATGACGAGAAGAAACGGTACGCGTCAACCAAGATTCTCTGCACGGATTGATGTACTGACTTTACTATAGCTATCGCAACACTGGCAAGATCTACCAGTCATCTGGCTTCTTCCGACTCCCACAAGAGCTCCAGATGCACATTGGACACTTTGTCTCGCGCGGCACTGGCGTGAGCAGGGTTGATCGCTTTCTGTCACAGGAGATCTACAACTTTCGTCGTGTTTGCAAGCGATTCGCGGCGCTGGGTGCAAGTGTCATTGCTAGTCATGCTCGAAAGCACGAACATAGCGCCTACAAGTCTATACTCTGCGACTTCACTTCTCACTCCTTGGAAGTCCTTTCGGCTGTGGCGAAAAATGATGAGCTCTCCACTTCGATCACGTCTTGTTACTTCATTCTGTGGCGTTTCGAGCCGTCTACAATCGAGGCATACAGACGCGTTGCGAGCGAGTTCCACCAGGACTCTGATTCAGACGAATTCGACGACGAAGAGGTCGTTGAGCGCGCGGAAAGTAGATTGGTGATCACTGAGGTTCTCGACCGATGGCAGCAGCGCAACGACTTCTTCGCAGGATACCATAGTCTTGAGCAACTGAACAAAGTTCTGGAGCAATACCCAAGCCTTGACAACTACAAGTGGATCGAGAATGATTGCGACGAGCGCTTCTTCGGACGTCGACCACAACGCTATTCAGCCTCTGCGATGCGCGAAACTGAACGCCCACGTCCTGACAATTCTTTCAGTGCACTGATGGCTCAGTCCTCAATATTGTCCAGACAAACACGAGTCCTGACTTCGATCTTCGAACAGCTGACGCACCTGCATCTCTTGGCAACTGTTGGAGCCAATGATTGGCAGCATGGAATGGATCTCTTCGAGGATTTGGTCAATGGCGCAGAGAACATGGTCTGCCTTCGTGTGGAAGGACTTGAGAATAGCAATAATTGGAGCGCCATATTCAGGACTGCACATTGGCCAAAGCTGAAGAAGCTCATACTTCGTGGTATCCGCGGCATTCCACTGCAGGCCTTCATTTCCTCGCATGCTGCTTCTCTCCAGGATATCCGCATCAGTGACATAACCCTGAATGCAGAGAAGACTTGCGAACTTCTCGCATCTATGAGACGATGCGTTTCACACGCGCAGGTGGAGTTCTTCTGGGGATGTGACCATCTCAGTCTGGAGAATACACCAGGAATTCAGCCCGATGTCAAGTCTTTCTTGTCGCTGAAAAGGTTCAAGGACGGACGAAGGGACTACGGTCAGTGCGTCATGAAGAAGACCTTACCGTCAACCACTCTTGATGAGCCGGACGAGTCTACAGCTGACGGAGGGCCCGATGAGGCTGCGACACAATGTGACAGTGCGACTCAACAGAAGGACGAGGAAGATGACGGCATCCCAGTCCTGGAGGATAGTGACATGTTCGACCAGGATGAATAACGACAACGATGCCTTCAACCTGCTGACTTCGCGTTGATCAGTCGGAGGAGTTCAGCTGGCAGGCAACGAACGAAGTGAACAGAATGCTTTTATCATAATTTGCTTTGCGCTTCTTGCGGCAGTTTTACGACAACTTTTCCCCATGTTTCTCTTGCACCGAGGGCTTTCAAAGCAGCAGGGAGACGTTCGAGGCCGACGAATTCCTCGTCCGTGAAACAGGTGCCCTTGAACTTTCCTTGGGCAATGAGTTCGTATATGCCTTCCCAGACGGGGCCGATAGCCTCTGGCTCGTTTATTGCATGAGCACCCCAGAACAGCTGTACAGTTAGTTAGTAATGGATACAAGATAGCCAAGGAATGACACGACTCACTCCGACAATACTGATCTGCTTGAGAAGAATCCGATTCGCCTGTACTTTTTCAATGTCTCCCCCCGCGAACCCGATGACAAGTAGTCTGCCATTCCATGCCGTACACTTCAGGCTTTGGTTCAACAAGCCTACAGGATCATAGACTATATCGACACCCTTTCCTTTTGGCGTAAGTTTCTTGACTTCAACGTCCCAGGTCTTGTTCGAGTAGTCCACGCAGTAGTCCGCACCAAAGCTTTTCGCAACCTCTAGCTTCTTCTTTGTGCCCGCAGTCGCTATCACCGTTGCGCCGAATGCTTTTGCAATTTGCACAGCAGCGAGTCCTACTCCTCCTGCTGCCGCATGTACCAATACCCAGTCTCCAGCCTTTATCTTTGCTCTGTTCACGAGTGCAGCATATGAAGTGGGTACAGTGACGAAGAGACCTGTAGTGCCTCGTCAGCATGTACCTTGCTTGATCTTGCTTCGCGCAGTGATCATACCAGCAGCATCGAAGAAACTCCATCCGTCCGGCATTGCCCTCAGCACATCTTCCACAGCCGTGATCTTCGTAGCATAAGCTCCTTGTGTAGCCCCGAATACTTTGTCACCCTCCTTGAACTTAGGTGTCCGTCCATTGGGCAGAGATGTGGGCGCACGGAGTACAACGCCAGAGAACTCAGCACCGGCCACCCATGGGAAGGGTGGTTGAGTCTGGTACTTGCCACGGATCTGGAGGAGGTCGAAGAAGTTGGTTGCAGCTGCGTGTATTTCTATGAGGTATTCATGCGCTTTGGGCGTCGGGTCGGGTAGAGTTGTCAATTGGAGGTCGTCAGGCGACTTGGCGTATTCTTTGAGTTGATAGCCACGCATGTTGATCAGCGTATTGGTTTATAGGTTTGGTTCTGTACTGGACTAGGTATCTGGTAGAAGCCTGGGGGAGTACGAGAGTATTTCTGTTCAGACTCTTGCTCTGAGACAGTAGTGAAGAGGATGCAGGAGTGTAACGAGTTTCGAGATGATAGAGAGGAGGTAGAGCATTGGCCGAAGTGCGGGGAAGATTGAGCCGCGGCAGAATAACTGGTCTCACGTATTGCCCTAGATTGCAGTACAGAATCTTCCTCTCCAGATTATAATACGATCTCACGCATGTGATCACAGACAGTTTCCATGACGTTCTGAAACACCCGCCTCAATCTAGATTCTGACAAACACATTTCATCTTCTGTTCACATTAGGACTGCTTCAATCTTGATCTGATCTCTCTAGGCATTACGAAAGAATATCCTTGACGCCACAATCGCACACAATCGCTGAACCTCTAGCACTCACCAGCTACATACACCACAATGTCAGACGAAGCAGAGGCAGCACACATCACGTTCACCGTCAAATCATCGAACGACCAGAAATATGTCATAACTGTCCCAGAAACCCTCTCCGTCCTCGAGCTGAAGGAGAAGCTATCAACAACAGAATATGCTGACGTTCCAGCTGATCGTCAACGTCTTATCTATTCCGGGCGCGTCTTGAAAGATGCAGACCAACTATCGGTCTACAAGATCAAGGATGGCAACACAGTACACATGGTGAAGGGAGCTGCAAGCAATGCAAGACAAAACCCGGCCAGCTCGTCTTCTGCTGTACCGGGCGCAGGTGTACCTACGAACCTTGCGACAGGAACTGGCAATGACCCAATGGCTCAGCTGACCGGTGCAAGATATGCTGGGTTTGCTCAAATGCCAGGTGCAGATATGTTTGGTCCTGATGGAGGGGTGAGTCAGGTCTTATAAACCCATGCTAGGCACCAAGCTAACACATTTCGAGATGGGCCCGCCACCAAACCAGGAAGACATGCTAGCAATGATGGACAACCCCATGTTTGCCAGTCAAATGAACGAAGCCATGAACAACCCCGCCGTCATCCAGATGATGCAGAATAATCCAATGATCCGAAACAACCCGATGATGCGCCAGATGTTGGAGAACCCAGAAATGCGACGAATGTTGATGGACCCTGCGATCATCCGTCAATCACTTCAGATGCAGCGAGCGATGGGCGGTCGAGGTGGCGGCAGCAACGCGAACGCGATGCCTGCGCCAGGTGTGACGGATACAACACCTCAGGGTGCTGCTGGTGCTACTGCAAATACGCCTTCTACCGACACGACGACTCCGCAACCAAGTGATCCATTTGGCTCAATGTTCGGTCAAGGCGGAGCAGGTGGAAACCCTTTCGGAAGTCTTTTCGGTAACACTGCTGCACAGGGTGGTAACGCGTCTAGTGGCACAACTGGCTCTGTGCCCACGAATCAGCAGCAAAATCCTTTCGCGCAGCTGTTTGGCGGAGGTGGACAAGGAGGAGCAGGCGGACAATCTCCTTTCAATCCCGAAGCAATGAGGCAGATGATGGAGATGATGGGCGGTGGTGGTGGTGGCGGAGGAGCTGGTGGCTACAATCCGTTTGGTATGGGAGGTCAACCAGCAGCACCAGCAGTGCAGGATACAAGACCTCCTGAGGAGCAATACTCGGAACAGTTGAGGCAGCTGAATGAGATGGGCTTCTACGAGTTCGATCGCAATGTGAGGGCGTTGAGGATGGCTGGTGGGAATGTGCAGGGTGCGATTGAGCTGTTGTTCAGTGGTACTGCTGGTCTATGAAGTGGAGGTTGGAGTTGAGCTGAGCGCACATACGGTGTAGCATCTCGATGGAGGTTTAATGAGTCGATTCAGGGGCGCGGCAACGATGAACGGACGCCGTGAATGAAATGGTAGCACGATACCTTGATGGCAGCATATACAGTCGAGACGAGAATGATATCACTGTTCAGAGAGCACCAACTCCGATTGTGTGATTCGGTCGCCAACTGCTCGTGTGTTGTGATCATGGAGGTATCCTTTGCTGAAACCAAGGTCAAAATCACGGTCTAAAAGTCTTCGGAGAGAGTGCCATAAGGTTTCCGTTTCGGACTTGTGTCCCAGTACTCCAGTGCTACAAAAGAGGCAATGTGCTCTTGTGGTTCGCAGGCCTTCACAGTCTCGACAGCTAAGACATCGTCAGTCCAATATACACTAACAAAACAGTCCCTCACTCACCTTGCCCTCCGCCTCCCCCTTCAAATGCCCAAATCTCTCCATTTCCAGCACCTTCCTGATATGCTCCGGATCCAGCCACGCAACCTGCAGCACCTCATCCCCCCTATTCTTGCGAAACAGCCCTCTATAATACTCGTTCAGCCCTCCATTCCTATGCCAATACCGCTCGTCATCAACATCCTTCATAAA
>Ga0058704_10001718_pt1 | contig 10116 bp, 9 predicted proteins | sample AgamicMgSfe_FD_71363 | JGI IMG/M metagenome (GOLD analysis project Ga0058704, IMG submission 71363) | Agave microbial communities from Guanajuato, Mexico - Mg.Sf.e | ecosystem: Host-associated > Plants > Phyllosphere > Phylloplane/Leaf | place: Guanajuato, Mexico | collected 2012-05-30 | reverse complement strand
TTGATGGCATTCATCTTATCCGTGCAGTAGACTGAGGCACCCGCCTCCGCAAGTGTTGGATCAAGATCCAAGAGTATAACGAAAGCCTTGATCGCGGATACACCGACGGTGCTTCTCCCGCAAGCATTCGAACCTCGCGAACTGTACTGTAGCGCGGCCCCCAAAGCGCTCCTCTTGGGGTAGGTATCTATAGACGTCCCCCCTGTCTCATTTCGATGTCCATCGACTTGCGCAGCTGAAAATCTCGCCTCTATACACCATACTTCAACAACATCGGGATCGCGACCTCTATGTACGCTTGCACTGGTGCCGTATGATGCGGAACGGAAGACATCCACCAAACATCATACAAGAGCATAGCTTGAAGACGACCTCTACCGCACCACATCCATATCCACAACATCACTTGAATGGCCAACGTATCAACCTCTACGCCGCTGCTTCCCGAACTCGTGGGCATCGCATCCCGCACCTGACGACCGCTATGTACAAAGATTTCTACTATTTCCAAGCTGAGAAGCCAGAGTATGGGTTGTTGCTTTCTCCGACTTTCCATCTTTCGATTCCGACAACATGCTAGCAGTCCATCTCCGATCTCTAGTCAACAGCTTCACTATACGCTAAGACGTCCTCAAAATACAGCCGGCTTCCCGAAATCGTGAGATTCGCTTTGAGCACTTGGTGACCACGATGGTGCCTTCCAAATGTCGGACACTGCCTGCTCAGAACCATAAGCTTCGCGTTCAGCAGCTGGCAACCACCAACGCATACAGCTCCTACCTCTTCCCAGCCGAGAGGCCAGAGCACGATTTGTTGTCTCCAGTCCTTCCATTTGTCGAATCCAATATCAACAACATCACATAAATGGCCGACGCATCTATCCCCACCCCTACGGAGACTGCTCAACCTACCGATATCCTCCCCATCACACCTACGCCAATGTATCCAAACGAAGAAAACACCACCTGGCGCCTATTTGGCTTCCATGACAACGACCTGAAGCTGAACAGTCACTACATGCTACACTCGAAGATCGACGGGCACCTTTTCACGACAGATGAGCGCTTCGCGGCCGCGCTTTGGACGCTGAATCACCGGTTCCGAAGGAGCCGGACGGTTGAGCGCAAGCTGTGCCCTGGCGCAATGTTGTGGGAGGTGTTCCGAATCAGACACCAGTGCAAGCGCGCGTATCTCGACCCCGACGTTGTCAAGCGGGATGGCTCAGGGCTGAACGCCGACGCGTGAGTACATTGAGAAATATCTCGGAGAGGACGCTTGCTGACTTGGATCTAGGGGGCGGCGTCCTGACGCGTGAGTAGTATACTGAAAGATATTGCGGAGAAGACACATGCTAATATGATCTCGCCAGGATTCCGACTGTCTCCTCGACCGATGTTTAGACTGTGGCGGTGTGCCGGGGGCTTATGGGCTCTGATGTTTCTTCTCAGATGTACCTAGGAGTATCTACTCCCTAACAATGAGAGATGCCATGCCCATACCCGTGCCAATACACATACTAATCACACCCAGTTCCTGCCCCTGTCTCTCCATCTCCGGCAACAACGTCGCCAGTTGCCTCGCACCCGTCGCACCCAGTGGGTGTCCGAGCGCAATCGCGCCACCCTTCGGGTTCACTTTGTCCTGGTCGATACCGAGCTTACGTACACAGTATACTGCTTGCGCCGCAAACGCTTCGTTGATCTCCCAGATTCCGATCTCCTCTACGCTCACACCGGTGTATTCGAGCAGTTTGGGAATGGCGATGGCGGGCCCAATACCCATCTCGTCGGGTTTGCAGCCGGTTACTTGTGTGCCGGCCCATTTGCCGATGATGTTCTTCTCTAGACCGAGCTGTGTCGCGGTGCTTCGGCGCATCATGAGCGCTGCCGCGGCGCCGTCGGAGACTTGCGAGCTATTCCCTGCAGTCGCCGTGCCATCTGGCTTGAAGGCTGGCTTCATCTTCGCCAAGCTCTCGGGTGAGGAGGTAGGTCTGATACCATCGTCCTTCGTCACTGTGATGTCCTCAATCAAGTCTGGAACTTCCGGGTTGGGATGCCATCTGGTAGTTACGGGTACAATCTCCTTGTCGTACAGGCCTTCCTTCTGCGCCTTGGCCGCCCTTACGTGACTCTGTGCCGCGAACTGGTCCTGCTCTTGCCTGCTGACGCCGAACCTCTCCGCCACATTCTCGGCCGTGATACCCATACTCATGATGCAGTCTCGTGCATCTTTGCTCGGTGAATCTTTCAACTGATCCCATAGCTGCGTAGGTATAGCCCGCGAGCCGTAGTTCTTCGTCATGCTCTCCATGCCGCCGCCAATGCCGATGTCAATTTGGCCAACTGCTATGCTGTTCGCTATGCCTGTAATCGCGGCTAAGCCTGACGAGCAAGCTCGGTTGACTGTCTGGAATGCTGCGGTCTCTGGATATCCCACATGGCATGCCGCCATACGCCCTGCTTTTGAGCCGCCGAGCTCAGACAGGACAGTGCCTATCTGTATATCGTTGACCAAGCCTGGGTCGAGGTTCGGGTTTGCGGCGAGGGTAGCTTTGAGGACATGTGCAAGGAGCTCATGGTCGTAGGCATCTTTGAAGCCGCCTTTCTTCGCCCGGGTGACGGCCGTACGAAGGGAAGACAGGAAGACGACATCGTTGGGATTCTTTTGGAGTATGTTCTTTGCTCCTTTCTGTATAAAGCCTGCCATTTTGCTGTATCGTTCGACCAAGGTGAAGTTGGGAGGGTGTTGGCAGTAGAGGTGAGCTTTTAGAGACGGCTGCGGGAGATGCTTGGGAGTGGGTAGAGGACAGGCGAGGGCACACAAGAGTACTAATACAGTATGTACAAGAGTATGAAAACAGAAGAGGACCTACGCCTCCGTCGGAACGCTTTCCAATGAGCCAACAAAGTTCACCAACTTGTTACTCGGTCGCCGGCAAGCTGTTGCGGCTCTGGCCAAAAGCCGGAGAAGTGTGGAGTGAGCTCTTCGGGAGTGAAGATCGGGATCTTCGGCGAGAGCCGAGAAGACACACATACCACCCATACCGTCCTCTCTTTCACCAGCACGCGCTCACGGTTTTGAGGGAATGCATTCGCAAAGTGCAGTGATGCTATCAGCATGTTGGTGCGACATGCTAGTCGCTTTCGTTCACTCCTAGTGAGCGTGCCAGAATCACAAGACAGTGTTGTTTGCTGGCTCGGAGATCGTGAGGTTGTGGAACGGTATGTGAGCTCAGCCTCGCACGACTCCCTGGAATTGGTAGGATATAGGCAGTCGCGTTGACGTCTTTGACCGTAAGTCCTATCTGTGCCAGCCCCATTCCACCTTGTCCATCGGATTCTTCCTTTCACAATGGCGGTCGCACCATTCGGGTTTTCCGTAGGAGACTTCATAGCAGGCATCCAATTGCTTGCGGAAGTCACACAAGCTCTACGCGCTTCGAGCAGCGTGGTAGTGGATTACCAGAGTACGATCGCAGACCTTGAGTTCCTCCAGGGGGTCTTGCGGAAGGTCGAGAACCTTCAGCAAGCCAATACAGACGAAGAAACCGCCGATCGCATAAGGCTGTATGTCATCGGGTGCCAACGACCTATTGCCGAGTTCCTGAGGAAGATACGGAAGTACGAGCCTTCGCTCTTAGCACCGGCTGCCATTGGTGCCTGGAGATCGACAAGGAACTTTCTACGGAGGGCGCCGAAGAAGGTCAAATGGGCGTTGTGGATCCAGGAAGATGTGGCACGGTTGAAAGCTGCTGTAGCCCCGCAGATGTCTGCTATCGCAATGTACGTCCAGCTCGAGACTGTGGGAAGTCTCTCCAGCCTAGAGCGCATCGAGGCAGAGCTGGTTCAGCACCGCAATGCCGTCTCGCAACAGCCCGAAGGCGTCTCTAGGCAGACCATTGAACCGATCGAGGGCGGCAATACCAAGCCGCTAAACGCTACACAGTCCCTGGACCTTCGTATAGGCTGCGGACAGCTAGAGATATCGCTTTTCCTGCAAATGCGAGGCTTGAAAGACAGTGTTGAGATGGCGATCGTCATCGTATGGTGAATCTCACAGAATGCGAATCGATAACATCACTGACTCGATTCCCAGTGGTATGATCCACGTACTGTACCGCATATCATCCGCCATGAACTCCATACCACGTGGACCGACACTGCTACTCGAGGACAACGTGAAGCTCAAAGATGCTCTAGGACGCGTTTCAAGTCTACTTTACGACTACGTCCGCTCTTGGTCGACGGTAATGGCGCGCATACGCTGCGAGTTCGAAGGACTGCCAGGAGCGCTCAAGGTTAAGTGCGGCAACTTCGGCCTATTCACTGCCAATGGGCGGCAACGACTGTTGCATGATTGGAGTTGGGAGCAAGAGGTTAAGCCAGGTAGCCGTGTTGTTATGGCTATGTTCATCCAAGATCAAGGTGGCAGACCCACGCAGTGTCCGCGTTGCGGAACTGCATCAGGCACGGCGAGCAGAGCTGGATGGGTCGTATGGTACGTTTGATCTGCCATGACTGTGTACAGTGTGGGGCTGACGTCCTGTACAGCAGCGAATGCGGACTAAATCACCAGCCGAAAAGCCACGAACCCGAGAATGCCGACGATTTCGATCAACTTGCCATGTGCAGTCGTGGTGAGAGCGAGCCACTCACTCAAACGGAATTCAAGATAGAAGCGCGATGGGACGAAGAAGAAACGGACATGAGGTACTTCAAGATTGTGCAGTGGAGCACCTACCCCTGTGAATTCTGCGATGCAGTGTACACGTTGAGCTCGCAACTGACGAGACATGAAACGGCGTGCCATATAATCGACTAATAGCTTACAACCTCATTGCATTAAATGTAACAAGTTGCCGAGCTGTCTGTCTGAGGGTTCAACTACCTCCAATCTCAACGTCCCAAGTGAACACGGTTGCAGACGATGTACGTCTTGTTCCGACTCAGTACCCGAAGTGACATGTTCCCATCACTCGAACCCACTCCCAACGGCGCTTACGCTCATTCTACTCCGGTCGTCTGTCTATCTCCTTGCAACGTTGCGGACATCTGAAGCATCGGATCAAGTTTCTGACGCCCACGAAGGCTGCGTCGACCCCGTAGGTTGTGTAGAGTACCCGCCTGGTCCGTTGACACGGCGTTTGGTTAGATGAATGTCCGCAGAATCGCCAAAAGGTTGTCTCCCGGTCCGACCTCCATTCGCAGTAAGGGCACTTGAGTCTGATTGAGTGACACATCTGGTTGTCTCAGGAGCGTGTCAAATGTGATGCGGGAGTATCACAGCAATCAGTGAAGCCACCATAAGTAGCAGAGAGGGTGTCGCTCATCAATCTGCATCGTCAAAGCACTTGAAAGATCTCATCTACAAAGGCTGGCAACGGAGAGTCGTTTCGAGCAGAATCTGTCTGAGGCAATGAAATTCCGACATCTGAAGACAAACGCATGACGCATTGCAATTCGAAACGGATTGAATCTCGACGTTGTGCGCGTCCTGATCATGCGCTGACTTGCACCGTGGAAGACTGAGTGTCGACGCCGACGGTCTATATGTTCGGCGACAGCTGGTCGTACTTCACGCACATCTCCACGCTCTCCATGCTGGCTTGCAGGAACTTCCTCGCCTCAAGCCCAACCCACACCTTCGCCATCGAAAGATCGCCTGCGCGAAGCATCCCAGCACCGCTTTGCGCACCCAGCTGTCGTAAGATCGGTAACGCACTGCGATCTGTCAGCATACCAATCCCACATCTCACGCAAACAGGAAAGAGGTAAGACTCACCCAGAAAACAGATCCAGATCCGGATCCAAACTCCTCCCAATCCCCTCCAGTAACAAGATCGACAACACAACATTAACAAAATCACCCTCAAGCCTGACATGATGTCCCCTGACCATATCCAACACCTCACTCAAAATATCGCCGATCTTGATATTACCCAGCGCAAACGTAGAGCTCTTCACACCCAAAACCAGATGTTGCATTCTGAGCGCGAATACTTCTGTATCGATGACTGCGTTGGGCTGTTTGCAACGCTCTACCATCAAGTGACCGGCTTTGTAGCCATCAAACTCTGCTACTGCCTTGAAGAGATCGAGGAAGTTCTTCCGGTTCGTCTCATTTAGCTCCGTCACCAGGCCCGTATCGATGAAGATGAGCTGAGGCCTGTAACCTTCCTTGTCGATCTCAGCAAGAGTCTGAGCCCATGCGCCCTTCTCGTGACGATGTGGCCGTAAGCGCTGTACGACCTCTTCCGTGACGTCCGGGCTTGTCTTGGGGTCGGCCTTAGGCCTGCCTTTCAGCGTGCTGAGGTTAACGCCAACATTGACCGCAGCAGGCTTGTAGAATCGAACCATGATGTTTCCAGGATGCAAATCAGCGTGTATAAAGTTGTCCAACAGCAGCATGTGCAAGAACGCATCCAGACCTTCGTCCGCGATCTCCTTCTGGAAAACGCCACCGCCGTTCTGCAGGAAGTGCTCGAGTGGTATACCGGTGGCGAACTCTTCAACAAGTACTTGGCGGGTGGTGTACTGACTGTAAGGGTACGGGAACCAGGCTGTTGTCCGATTACGGAAGTTACGTCTGAAGATCGTGAGGTTGGCTGATTCGATGCGCAAATCGAGCTGCAAGCGCATCATCTCGCCGAACTGCACGACCTCGTCCGGGAAGCTGAGCCACTCCATGGTAGGGATGGCGTTGATGACGCTAGCGAAGAAGCCCATAATGCGCAGGTCACGGCGGACTACGCGCTCGATATTTGGATGCAGGACCTTGATCGCCACGTAGCTAGATGGCACTCTTTGTGGCGTACTCTTTAGCAGTGGATCAACCCTTTTGAATGCGCGTTCGCGAAGTGTCTGCGGCTCTTTTACTTGATCATCGTCCAACCCCCCCAGGTCAGGCTTCAGCTTGGCTTTGTAGACCTGTGCGATCGCTCCAACGCCTAGCGGTTTCTCGTGGAACTCTTCGAAGATGTCGTCGAACTTCCTGCCGAAAGCTCGTTCAATCGTACGCTTGGTGACGGCTAGCGAGTGTGCCGGCGCGTCCGAGTGCAATGCGGACATGATTGCGCACATCTCCGTCGGGAAGATGTCCGTCCTGCTGGCAGCCCACTGCCCCAGCTTGATGAAGGCAGCTCCTGCTCGCTCCATTGATGTCACCAGGAAGCCATACCACCAGATCGTGCCTGATCGCTCGTTGTCGCGCTCGGGCTGCCTTTTGCCGAACCACACCAATGGTATAGTGGCTATGACAGGTACGAATATAACGACCAAGTGCAAGAACCGTAAGCCTGTCGCCAAAGGCTCAATAACATACGTATCCAAAAACCGCCATATCCCTCTTCGCCATTTGCGCGACCCACGTAGCTTCTCAGGCACATAGTCGTCTAGCTCTTTCCGGGAGATCTCCAGCATCTGCTCTTCATGTGTCTTGCCATCATGGTTCGCGTCCTCCTCTTCATCCGCTATCGAGACGAATGCTGCAGGACCGAGCGCGCCTAGCAGCAGAGTGCCGCCTTTGACTGGCGGAGGTGGTCGTCGGAAGGCTTGTCGCGCATTATGTACTATCGAGAAGCTCTTTGAGCCTCTGCCACTGCGTATGCTGTATTGAACATGCCGGAACACCTGCGGCCGTACGCTCTCGCTACCGCATCTCCAGCATGTTCGCACGAGCAAGAGCGCCGCGCGCATGTCTTTGTGTTTGTCGCTATCGAGCGCTATATTGCGGTGTCAAGTCGTATCCATCGTGGTGTATTTGGAGGTTTATTGGAGGTTCGGATTACTGGTCATGAAGGGTTTCTTGCACGAGATAGAAGACAGCGTTGCGAAGTTGTTGTGTTGGCCCTCGAGTTCCCGGCTTCGTACGTCATTCGGTTGTCACATGCAACGCCATGATTACACAATACACGCATTGATGAGTACTTAGCTGCTTCAAACCATATCAACCGGCATGTTTTAGATGATCTTGCTTGGCTATATAGATCATGTTGCTCACACATACATGTCACAATAGTGGTTAGGTACGATGTAGCAATATCACTAATCTCAGCGCCGCCAACACCTACGCTATCCAAACCAAAATGCTACCCGAATCTACAAGTCAAACTTCTGATTCGCCACATCATAGACTAGCACGCCAAACTTCCAGACCTGCTCAACCCTCAGCGTCCGCTTCCCATCAGCCGTCTCCTGCGTGGCAAGCACAAGCAAATCAGCATCGGCATCCGCATCAAGCGTGCCCTTGACACCCTTCAACCCAAGCATCTCCGCAGGCGTCGCAGTCACAGTCCGCACAACCTCCGATATCGAAGCATGCGTCCAACTCCAGAAGTTACTGACGCACTCAATCAACGTCGCAGAGCTACCGGCGAGCGTATCCGAGCCTGCCCGTGTCAGAAGAGAGCCTTTCTTCTCCCATCGATCACCGTTCGTCCAGTCGTATATCCCATCCGGCAAACCGACCGTCTTCATAGCGTCTGTCACGAGAATAAGACCATCTGGATGCGCATTCCATGCGATCTTGACAGTTGTCGGGTGCAGATGTATGCCATCTGCGATAATACCGAAATAAGGTCGCTCTTTGCCCTCGGCTTTGCCTAGAACGCCAAAGATGCCTGGATCGCGGTGGTGTAGTGGCCGCATAGCATTGAAAAGATGCGTGATCATACTAGCGCCTTGCTGTATCGCATCGCTCGCTCGTTCATATGTAGCTTCCGTGTGCCCTATAGCGAAGCGTATACCTCTGCGCGTGGCCTCCGGTATACAGGCTCGGACCCCAGTGACTTCTGGTGCAGCAGTGATCATACTGATGGGTCCCGGTGCGTCCGACGGCATGTTCTCGGCACCATAGCATACCTCCATATCCGCAAAGCCGTTCGACGCTTCCTGCAGGACTTCAAGGCTATGTATGCCGTTCTTGGTGGGCGAGATAAACGGGCCCTCACAATGTGCGCCCAGCGACTCCGAACCTTCGTACGGGTTACGCACAACGCCTGAAGGTCCAAGATATGGAAACGCTTTGTGGTACACTTCTAATCGTTGACTTGGCAAAGTAGGCAGGTAGCTCGTCACGCCCGTTTGCACCAGTTGCCTGTTCAGCTTCTTCAAGCCCTTCTGATACACTGCCATGTCCTCCGGCACAGTCGAGAAGTCGAAGCCAAAAGCGCCGTTGAATTGAACGTCGATGAAACCAGGGCAGAGGACCTTGCCCTTCAGGTATACTGTCTCGTCCGGGACTGCATGATGCTCGTAGAAGACTTCTTGGCTTCGCAGGATTTTACCGGTTATTGAGCTGATCCAGAGGTCCTCTTCTACGAGCTGTTTGCCCTTGACAAGTCGACCGCCGGTAAGCCGGGTGATGCCTGAGCGCGGCCACTCGGGCGAGATCGCCATGGGCATGGTGGCAGTAGAAAGTAAATGTTCCGGGCGGCAAAGGTCCGATATGCGTACTGCTGTGCGGAATTAATGACGCTTAGGTACACTGGTCATAGGTGAATGAGAGGCGTAGGGCAGGCTAGGTTACAGAAACAAGCAAAGTGGTGATATTACTCGATAAGAATGCAATGCTCCCTTGTGAAAGTACTCACTCGATGCGACAGCGCGTCAACTGGAGAGAAGGAAGCTTCGAGCTACAGTTCTTGCTATCTCATGGTGACAAGAATCCCTCTCCGGCGTGGCTGCTCAACGAGGTGACAGCCTATCTCGACCATGATATTGCGAAAGCGATGGCCAGTTGTTATGTCACGCCTTCCAGGTTCAACGGAAAGGTGCTGTGAAGTTCAGATGCGACGTTACAATCAATTGTAAGGCGAAGGAAGAGGATGGAGGCCGAGATCTAATTGTGCATGGGCCACCCGGCTTGCCGAGGATGCCGAACCGATGCGACCTCAGGTGTCACTCAAGCATCGCGTGAGCATCGTAGAGAGTTTGCTGTATCATAGTCAAACGAGGTCATGCTCTGTTCAGCTAGCCTGCCATGCTTCTAGATGAAATACGACATGAGGTGGACTGCAGGTAGGCACCGTAACAGAACGATGCCAACAAGCAGCGCCATGGGCCCACCCTGAGGTAACCTGCCGAACACACCGTGTCAGAGTAGCTCTGTGGCGATCAG
>Ga0058704_10001717_pt1 | contig 10120 bp, 6 predicted proteins | sample AgamicMgSfe_FD_71363 | JGI IMG/M metagenome (GOLD analysis project Ga0058704, IMG submission 71363) | Agave microbial communities from Guanajuato, Mexico - Mg.Sf.e | ecosystem: Host-associated > Plants > Phyllosphere > Phylloplane/Leaf | place: Guanajuato, Mexico | collected 2012-05-30 | reverse complement strand
CACCCCCTCCTATCATCCCCCGCCTCCGAACACCCCACGAACCTTCCGCCCGTCTCCCTTCACAACAACGCATATACCATCGGCTCCAGCAACCGTTCGCGGTCCAGTAGTGCGGATCGAAGGCGGAAGTTGCAGAAGAAGCCGCGGCGGATGAGCGCGAGCACAAGCGGGAGTACGGGGACGACGACCACGGCGACGGATGGGGTTTAGATTTGGGGATGCTGGAATGCAATGAACAGGCTTGGCTGGTTGGGCATTGGTTGTTACTATCAGGCGACAGGGGATGGGATTGAGGACGTGATGTATGGTATGATGGATTCTGATAGTTTGGTAAGACAAGTATCATTTCTAATTTCACGGGCTCTTTTCCTTCTACGGTTTTTAGTCTTTAGCCAATTCACTCCTCCCTGTTCGGCTCTGGCGGCCACTTGCCTGCAAGGGGGGTTCGTTATGTGCACCAATAATGCGGTCGGGATTGCTGAGCGGTGCTGCTAATAAGTACCTAGGTAGGTACATATGTACAACTCTGCAATTTGACTGGCCGTGGCTTTAGCAGTGACTGTTGCTTGTACCGGTCGATACTTGGTTTCTACTACTTACAAAGATGTCCGATTTACGGAGGAGAAATCGATGCTGGGCGAGATGGGTTTTGTCGCTCAAGGTGTTTGTCTCCCCTGAATGAAAGTGTAAAGACGGAGTTTGTTTGTCCATGGCATGAATGAGCGCCAAGAAGCGTTCGTTTCATCAACACCACGTGATCCGACGCGAAGGAACGGGGTACTGATGTACGTACGGGATCAGGACAAAGGCTTCGCAGAGCAGATATGAACCGAGGAGGTCGATTTGGTTGGAGTTGCAACGTTTCTCAACCATCCGTTCCTACACGCCAAGTCGCTAACACGCTCACCGCAAAACCAGCATCGTGGGAAAAGAAAATCACAGCACATCCATTTCCTCCCCACCCCCATTCACCATCGGAAACCTCCCGTGCAACACATCGCTCCTCCGATCCAACTCGGTCGTGTACTCCCTCCGCACATCCGCCAACGTCACCAATTTCCTCTTTCCCCGTCCTCCCTCACGCCCGTTGACACCTCCTCCGACGCCGGGGATAGGGTCCGCCAGCAACCACGCGTCCTCCTCGCCACAGCACGCGAGCGTATTGATCAGAAGGACATACGCCTCGAGGATCGTCTCGTCCTCCGGGTCTCCCGTGCCGGGAGTGGTGCGCAGCCGCTCGAGGCGTTCGTGCAGAATCTCCGCGGCGCCGCGGAAATCGGCGCGTTGGGTTCGGAAGGCGTAGAGGGTTTGGTAGGCTGATGAGCGTCGTGTCGGAGGAGCATGGGTGGTCCCCTTTTCCAGCTCTTTCTTAGCCATACCTAAGAGCGCTTGATCGGCCTCGCGCGCGAGGTCGGCGCGGATGGGGAGTCGGAGTAAAGTGGAGACGGCGTCTTGCTGCACGCAGCCGGCGAGCAGCGTCTTCATGTTCGAGCGTTGGATGGGTTCGGTTTCGATCTGCTCGAGCGTCTCGTACGCCTCCTCGAACCGGCCCGTCTGCACGTACGCGTTGAACATGCGGTTCAAGATCTCGTCTTTGACCTCCTTCCATTGCAGCAGCTTGATCTCCTGCAGGGCGTTGTCGTAGGATTCTAGGTCCGATGCGTTAGCCTCCCGCCTCTTCCGATCCAACGCGGCTAGGGAGCGGGAAAAGCTGGGCATACTGTTCTCGAGACCTTGCAGCGCCAGCTTGGCGAAATGGGCGACGTAGGAATAGACCTTGATCTTCTCGAAAATGCCGGCGACGTGCTGGAAGTATGCTGCAAGGCCGCAGCCGAATTGATTTAGTTCGTCCGGGGAGAGAAGGTGGTACTTGTCGGTGCTGGCAATGTTGGTGGTGGCCGACATGTCGACTGCAGCGTCCCGGAACTCGACACTAGCCACATCGTAATCCCCAGTCATCACGTGCAAGCGTGCCTTGACGTATCGGGAGAATTCGTGATCGGTGACGAAGCGTTCGAAGTCTACCGCCAGTTCGCGCTCCTCGTGCTTGATCAGATTGGCCAGGATGTTCGCGGTCACTTCGGTCCATTGAGCCTCGCCTTCGACTTCGAGGCCCCAAGTCCATCGGTTGCACCACAAGGTAAGATGCTCAGACAGACCCTTTCCCGGAGCATCTTCCGGGATAAGCGGCCGCCAGTCGCCAACAAAGAAGTCCTCCAACAACGTCACGGTCCGAGTTTCCCGCTCGTGCTCGTCAGGCTGCTGCGTCTTCCGACGATGCAGCGTCTCTTCTCGGGTGTGCTCAGCAAGCCACAGGAGCAGTTGCACCTTGCGAAGGGGCCAAAGTATCGCGTCGTAAGCCTGGTCAGGGTTGAAGTCAGAATCTAGCTCACTTGCCTCCACTCCGCCAGCCATAAAGGCGATCAGAGCGAGCATGTCTAATAGTCTAGCGTGAGCGCGTTGTAATGTTTCTTGCGCAACTTGTACGAGCAGTTCAACACCGTATCGATCCAGAAGCGCGCCGCTGTCGAACCCCGACACGTCGCCCTCGGCTTGTATCCAATCCCAAATACCCAGGAAGTCACTGTCAGTGATGGATCCCAAACCACCAACCGACTCCATTGCAGTGGTCAGGGAGTCGAAAGCTTCGTCGGTGACCTCCGTGTCGAAACCGCACCGGTCGTACACGCTAAGGACGCGGCCAGGCTGGGTGTCATTCGGATCGGTAAGAGCATCTCTTTCCGCGGCTACAGCAAGGATGTACTGCGCGTTGGCGGAGAAGCTCTTCCTGAAGTCGCTAGCTGCGATGACGACTCTGCTTAACGTAGCGCTTTCGTTGGAGATGTCGTGTCCATGCATTTCATCTGGGTAGATTTGATCGTATACCGAGGGCTCGACCCTGCGCTCAGCTCCACCGGAAAGTAGATGCGTATTCATGGTCCTCAACTCCACGCCACTGCACGCGCGTATTGGAGCGACACCGTCGGCGCAGACGGTCCACGGCAGACCTTCTTCAAAATCGAGCGCAAACCCGATGGGCTCCTGTCGGCGGCCATGCAAATCCAACAGCAGAGAGTAGTAGGTCATCCATTGTGACTGAACTTCCTGCTGGTAGCGGTCATAGTCAGGTTGGTCGTTGGCCCGTCGGCGGAGAAGGATCTTGCTTGTTACGGCTTCCGTAAGACGTTGCTCGAGAGGCTGGCTCTTGCCTTTGAGTCTACCAGAAGATGTTGTCGACAGTCCACGACCTTTGCGGTATCCGTACAGAGCTGTCTCCAGGGAGCTGACGCTGAACCTTCCATTGTAGAGCAAGAAGTGAAGCCAACGTGTGTTCGGCGCGATGGCACTGTCGGACGCGGCTTGCAGACCGCCAGGGTACCCTACGACATGCTTAAGCTCATCCGGTGTCTGAGAACCAGCGTCCACAACGACCCATCCTTTCTGCCACTGCTCACCATGCTTAGCGTCGGATGCTTCTTTCGCACCAAGCAAGCTCAAAGTGATCATGAAGGTTTTGCATAGTGCCCCTGTCCTGGTTCGTATCCACAATTGTATTTCTTCCCAATCAGCTCCAGCCCTGACAAAGAACTGGTCCAAATGCCATACACTGGTATTTAAAAGTTCGTCGACCGGAGGAATGAGCTTGACGGAAGGTCGCTGATCCTCACCCAACGGCCAATCACCTTCGGCTGACGAGAACTTCTCCTTGATCAAGTAGAACTTGAATTGATGATCTCTTGGCGAATGAACAGCGAGGTAGTAAATTCCGCCCTCGTCCATCCTGACCACGTCTTGCCCACCAGCCGAGGCTGACCGCGTCACCACTTGCAGAAGTGCATGTTGTTCTGGCCCGATGATATACTGCTGCTGCTTCTGATGCGCGTCTCGCGCCGTCCCTTCACCAAGGAGATCCCCTCTAAACACAATTTTGCCAGACTTGACATTCCACGCCTGCAGCCAATGGTCCAGGCTGACCGTCCAGATAAACTTGCCACCTGGACTTTTTACCATGGCAGCGACCGCTGTAGGATCCAGATCAAGGTCGCCGTGTCTGATACTCTGTCGATTGCTGAAGATGCCTCGGACGCGTAGGGAACCGGTCCATCCGCCTGCGCTGAACTGTGTTTCCCGCCATCGCGCACCGCTCTCGTTAGCCTTACGCTCCAAGTGCAGCATGCAACCATCTGAGAGCGAGACAAGGAGCTCTAAGCTGCTTGTCGCGACCAAGCGATACGGATGCCTGACGCTCAGAGACGTCGAGGTGTACTTCTTGACGATTGTGCTCGCGTCGAAGTTGGCCGGCGCGATCTCCCTCGTCAGTAGGCTGTGCTTCAGCGTTACCGTGAACAGCTCCTTGCCCTCCGTGAGTACGAAGCACTCGAGCGCATCCGTCTCTTGTGGATCGGCGAACGCGACCCCATCACGCAGTATCCGCGCCGGCAGTGCAATATGAAAAGTCAACCCGCTATCGCCTCTGTCGTGCCTGCGGTCATGCACCAAATCCACCGATTGGATCTCGAGTAGTCTTCTGTCATCCAGGATGCGCCAGAGAAAGCTGCGCGGCGAGCGCGCTTTCGACCGGAAGAAGACGGAGCCTTCGGTGGCCAGGTGTTTGCGCGTAAACGTCTCGTCGTCGAAGCTACTGATGGCATCGAAGGGGCGCTTGCTGCCAGCACGCACCAGCTGCGTTCGCGACGAGCCAGTTGTCTCGACGTGGAGGGTAGAACTGGGCGAGTACGGTGTTGGCGAGAGTCGCACTTCTTGATATAGTATAGGAGCGCCAGACATCTTGGTCGTGGCCGCTGACACGGTGAATCAGCTCTGTGAGGAAGCGTGGTGTTAATGCGAGCACCGATTATAAGTGGAATGTTTGGAGCTCAGGCAGCGGACGTGAAGCGCGTTTGCGAGGTGGGTGAACTTCGGCTTCACTCAAATACACGCTCGTTCGAAAACTCGTGCCTAACGTTCACCAAACTTGACTGTCTGATCAATTGTATTGTGATTGTGCTTCAGCTACAGGAGAAGGCTATGCAGAACTCCTCCACAGCATGAGGTGTCGAAGCAGCAGATACTCTTCAGATACCCATCGAAAGAAAAACCATCCACCCCTTCCACGCGCCATCACAACGCCTGCGGCGCCGAGCAATGCTTCGTAAATTCATGTAACGCCCAAATGCCATTCCCATCGACTCTTCAGTATAACCCGCTCAATCCTTCTCCAGATGCTTTTCGCTCGGATCACCAATCCCATCCTCGTTGATCGCGAACATGCAATCCGACTCCGGTAAGCATGGTGAGTCGTAGATCTTACATATTCTCGTCTCCGCTCTGCCCTTCTTCAAAGACAAGCGGGTGGTGGATGCGTGGGCGATGATGTTGCCTCCGATAGGCTTCTTCGGATCTGGGTTGAACATCGCCGATGGGCCACCGTCTACTTGGGCGACGACCTGATTCGTGATGACGACCGCGATACCGAACTCATCCGCCAGTCTTTGCAGTGTCCGCATGAACTTCGCCAGGTGTGTCTGCCGTGAAGACAGCTCGCCACGACCCATGAAGTCTGTACGATAGAGCGATGTGGCGCTATCCACGACGAGCAGCGAAAAGCGCGTTTCGGTCATCATCTGCGCAGCCTGATTGAGGAGCTGGAGTTGATGGTCTGAGTTGTATGCACGCGCATATGCAACGTTGTCGAGCACTTCCTCCCCCGATAACCCGAAGCGATTCGCCACAGACAGCAGTCTGACGGGTCTGAATGTACCCTCCGTGTCGATGTAGAGACACTTTCCCTCACCGCCGCCCATGTCGAATGGTAGTTGGCAAGTAACGGCAAGCGTGTGGCATATCTGACTCTTGCCCGTCCTGAACTCGCCAAAGACCTCGGTGATGCTGCCAGTCTCAATACCGCCTGCGAGGAGGGTGTCGAGTTGCTTCGATCCAGTGGTGATGGAGATGAGTTCCGAGCGACGCGCATGCATTTCGGTGGCTGTGGTAAAGCCCATCGGTACAAGCTTCGATGCTGTGGCGGTGTCAGCGTGCACCTCGTGCTACCTGTTCAGCCAGCGCTATACGGACCTTCCGTCAAGATTTTGGTGGCCTTCTGCTCCGAGATGCCCTTGATTTGCTCGAGGAGCTTCTTCGGCGTGTACGCCACCGACTCGACCGTATTGTAGCCACCTTCTATGAACAGCTGGATGTCGCGTTTCGAAAGACCTGCAGAACCCTCCAGCGCTGTGAGTGGCGTAGGTGCGCCTGGTCCGCCGGCGGCACCATCTTCGTAACCTGACTGCGATTGCTCCTCGTCTGCGCTCATCTTGAATCGGCTACGACGAAGTGAGGGTGAAAGGGAAGATAGCGTGTGACGAGGCGGTAGAGCGATGGAAACCGACCACTGAACGAATCGTGGACGCGACTTGGGGCAAGATCACGCGCCGGTGGCGGATCGCCAACTCGACGCGGCGGCACGTGCACATCAATCTTCTTGGCAATATCCTCCGCTTCAACTTCACTCACAACCTACCCGTATATTAATGGTCTGTAAGCTGTTTTCCATAACCGATTCCATTCGTCCACGAAACATTGATAGGATCTTCCATCAAGCAACATCATAGGATAGCTGCGTGCTAAAGTCGTGATGTTGCCAAAGGTTCCGTTATACTAAATAAAGCTACACACAATCTTGCTAAATTACGTTTACTATTTAACGATTGATAAAAATTAATTTCATACTAAGAAAATTTTTATAAGAACCAAAAATGAAGGTAATTTGAATCTACTAGTAATATATTATCAAATTCACAGATTGTATAGGCAATGATTTAATTTAAAAAAGGATTGATATAGGAAACTTATTAATTAAAAATTAAAAAAAAGAGACAAAAACATAGAGTATCAAACTAAAGTTTAATTAAAATACACTAGTAAGAGTTCGGACTAACAACTATATAGAGGAGAGTAACGACAAAGATAGCGAGGAGGATAGTAGTAAGGGTAAGAGCGAGGGTAAGGGTAAGGGGGTTATGACTCCTCCTACTACAGGCCCTAGTCGCTACGCTACGCGCGCCGCCGCTGCTACCTTAGCGGTTGCTACTACTAACGCTAAGGCCGAGGCTAAGGCTACGCTAGAGGAGATGCACAAAGAGGCGTAAGGATCGCGTACATATTAGGTGCTAGTCTCTGTTTTCTTTCTGTGTTTCTATAGATACGTCATTTGTTAAGATACCTAGCCGCCTCGCTAGCTTAGCGTAGGCATAGCGCTTGTAATGCAATGTTTTGTCTACTTACTATCCTCTATTCTTGCCTCGAGTCTTATGTTACATAGGTTGCTTATAGCCTGACTACTTCTAGTAGGCGTCGATCTTGTCTTATGCTCGCGCGTAATACTCTTTAGGCTCCTAGTTGTTATAGTCCTCTAGCTAATCCTTCTATTTGACTATGTAGAACTAATGCCCTTTCTCCTATATTATGTTATAGATCTCTTCTACTTCCTATTCATCGTCCTTGTCTACAAGCGGTATACTTTCGCTTAGCTCTTCGCCTACGCGCTACTACTATAGCTCTAGTAGGGATATATAGAAAACGTTATAGATAAGATACGAAGCGGGCATAGCTAGGTAGTACGCCTACTTGCCTACTACGTTGATTATGTAGAAGGGTCTAATAAACTTTAGTCCTATCTTCTTCTTAGGCACCTTTAGCTTTAGGTTTTTCGTAGACAATAGTACTATGTCGCCGATCTTATACTCTATAGGCTTTTGCTTACTTTAGCTGTACTTAATCTAGGACTTAGATGCCTATTTCTAGCGCTCCGTAAGTTCTGCGGCTATTTCTCGTATAAGCTTCGTACGCTCTATAGCTACTAGTACCTTCCCCTACTAGGACTTGTCCTAAGTTACTAAAAGGTAGATGTCTAGATTCTAGCTATATAGCACCTTAAATGGACTCATACGTGTCGCATAATGTACGCTATTATTGCTCGCGAATTCCACTTATAGTAGGGCTAAAGGCTACTCGTACTAGTGTTCTAAATAGTAACAGCAGAGGTACTACTCGAGGGTTTGATTTATCCGCTCTATCTAACCGTTAGTTTGTAGGTAGAACGCGATGCTAAGCTTACGCTTAATACGCGCCTTGTAGGCGAATTCCGTCTAGTAGTAGCTAGTGAAAACCGAACCCCTATTAGAAACGATTCCCTATAGGAGGCCGAAGTGCTAAACTACATAGTCTAGTAGGAGCCTCGCTAGCTCTACGCTGTTGTATTTCTTAGTTGTTAGAATGTATTTATATATCTTCAAGTAGCGGTCAATAATCATAAGGATAGCATTATACACCCTACCGTCCTATTTACTAGGAGGTAGGTCTATGATAAAGTCTATTATAATCTCCTACTATAGCCTATCGGGTAGGAGTAACGCCTACGCTTCGCCATAGGGTCGATAGCGCCTTAACTTCATTACTTAGTAGAGATACTAGGTCTTAATGTAGGCGGACACATCTTTGGCTAACGAGGGCTAATAGTATTTCCGCCTTAAGAGGCACTCGGTACGCTCTCTACTAAAATAACCTACGAGTTCATCATTATAGTAGATTCGTATAAGTTACGTACATAGGCCGCTATCGTCTAGTACGTATAACTTCTCTTCGAAGTACTACAAGCCCTAGTCTTCCTTCTACTACTTAGCGCTAGCGGTTCTCTCGCGTAATGGCGGTAGCGCCTTGTTAGACTACTAGAGCCGTTAGATTAGTAAGGCGAGGTCCTTGTAGGGGGCCTTATATAGATCTTTAGCTCGCGCTAGCGTATTGGTGACAGCTCTAATCAATGCTATAGGCTAGGTTTAACCTTCCTAATGGACTAGTTACGGACTATAACCTAATAGCAAGTTATATAAGAGGCGTATACGCTTCACGAGCGGTGCTACCTTATCATCCGTTTCCTATATTACTAACTTAGTTTATAGTATAGGCAGCAAGTGCTATACCGCTTACAACTCGTAGTCGTAGTCTAGGCGCCTCAACGGCGTATCTGCTAGGTTGGTTTTGCTAGCTCTATGTTCGATTACAAAATCGAAGGAAGCTAAGAAAGTAGCCTAATGGGCCTATCTTCTATTTAACTACTTTACGCCTATAAACCCTTGAAGGTTGTTATAGTCAGTAAGTACCTATACTATATATGTAGCGCCTTTGAGGTAGTAGCGGTATTGTTTAAATCCCTCGACAATGGCTAGTAGCTTACTATCATGTGTTTTGTAGTTCTATTTAGCTAGATTTAGCTTTCTAGACTAGAAAGCAATCAGATGCTACTACGTAGGCGAGTCGCTATCACTTAGTAGCTAGGACATAATCGCCGAAATCGCGAACAGTGATACATCCGTCTTAAGGCGGAGCCTAGCCTCTAGGTAGTAGTGCCATAGCATAGGCGTAAGAGTAAAAGCTGCTTTGATATTGCAAAACGCTTACTCCTCGCTAGCGCCCTATGTAAATAGACTACTCTTTTTGCTATTCTTTGCCTCCTTTGTCAGGCTAGTCAAAGGGCTTACAATCTTTGAATAAGATTGTATAAAACGCCTATAGAAGTTAGCGAAGCCTAGGAACACCTAGACTTCCCTAAAGGTCATAGGTGTAGGCTATTCCTTGACGGTAGCTACCCTACGACTATCTATTGATACGCCTACGGTAGACACAATGTATCCTAAGAACTCTACCTCCATAGTAAAGAACTCACACTTCTTTCTACTCGCATACAAGGCGAACTTCCTAAGCCTTGTAAGCACCTCGTAGAAGTACTATACGTATGACTCGCAATTAGGGCTATAGATAAGGATGTCATCTAGGTATACTACATAGTAGGTATCTACTAGCCCTACTAATGCACGGTTGATGTATGCCTAAAACGTAGCTAGTACGTTAGTAAGCCCAAAGGGTATAACTAAGTACTCGAAGTAACCATAGCGCGTACGAAACGTAGTCTTCTACTCGTCTCCTCGCCTAATAGGAATTCGGTAGTAGGTGTTAAAAGGGGTAGACTAAACCATATAGTAGAAGAGACTAAAAGTATAGGAACCCTCTAAGGAAAATGTGTTGTCTACTATAGAGCTACTATTATTACTAAGGAACTAAAAGG
>Ga0058704_10001716_pt1 | contig 10121 bp, 11 predicted proteins | sample AgamicMgSfe_FD_71363 | JGI IMG/M metagenome (GOLD analysis project Ga0058704, IMG submission 71363) | Agave microbial communities from Guanajuato, Mexico - Mg.Sf.e | ecosystem: Host-associated > Plants > Phyllosphere > Phylloplane/Leaf | place: Guanajuato, Mexico | collected 2012-05-30 | reverse complement strand
ATCCTTCCATTTGTTCGTGCCATTCATTACATTCCAACCTGATCCTGATCCTGATCCTGATGCTCAAAGTATTCCCTACAATGTAACCAGAAAAAAAGCTCCACCTCTTCCAGCCAAGTCTGGCCACTCAGCCTACGAAATCATACAGGCGAATCGAGTGATCCTCACTGCCAGTCGCCATCCTCCGATCGCTCAAGCCCACACAGGTGACGGGTCCGCTATGGCCTGTCAACGTCCTCTCGCACTTTCCCGTGCGAGGATCCCACACCTTCACCATCCCATCATTCGCGCCAGAGATCATACGAAGTGTGTCTGCTGCCAGGGCCCATACTCCTTCCAGATGGCCAAAGAAAGTTCGAACACATCGTCCTGTATTGACATCCCAGAGTCGGATTGTCGAATCAAGGCCACCAGATATGATGTAACGTGGATTAGCAGGCCGAGAATGAGAGGGAACTTGTGCTAGCTCCAGTGCAGATGTGCTTTCTTCTTCTTGGCGTTCTTCATCTGATCCTGCGGACCCGTCTGCCTCTGGCTCCGGCAATTCGAAGTCGATCGGCAAAGGCAGGACTTGCTGCACTTGACCCGCGTGCTCGTTGAAGACTCTTACGCACGTCTTCGACACCAGATCCCAGACACGGACTGTGCAGTCATCGCTCGCCGAGTAGAGTGTTTGCGATGCTGCGTGCACCTTGACCGCGTTCACCCAATCGGTGTGCCCACGTAGCACGACTCTTGAGCAGTCCTTGAAATTGCGCACTCGGATTGTCTTATCTTGAGATCCTGAAGCTAGGATCATTCCATCGAAGTGTAGTGAGATGACAGCACCATCGTGACCTGGGAATGTCCGTATGACCTGCCCTGATCTCATATCCCAAACTTTCAGTGTCCCATCTAGCGAGCCGCTAACCAGCTTAGTCTTGTCGAATTGAAGACATCTCACGCCGAGTGCATGACCTGTCAGGGTGCGGAGCTCTTGACCCGTCTCAATATCCCAGATCTTGATGGTCGAATCGTAAGAACCAGATACCAGTATGTTGTCATCAAATTGAAGGCACATCACCCCATTTGTATGTCCACTGAGCACTTTCTGAGTATATCGACCGTACTTCCAATTCGTTCCGACCACAAATCTGTCTCGATATACGTCTTTCCACGGCCGTAGCGTGGACTGAAAACCTGGCGTCTCTGTCGGACCGCTTGCAAGATTTGTGCATACTCTTTTCGTCGTCATCAAGTCTTCCTCCGCATGTGCCCTCTTTCGTCCAGCTGAACTGGAACTTTCCGCGTCTGAATCGTCCGACATGTATGCTGAGGAGTGGTAGGGATTGTCTGCATTGGTAGAAGCGGATGCAGATAGTATAGGTTTGGGAATCGTCTTGGAGGGTTTGCGGCGTGATGGAGTTGGGCCTCTTTCCAAACGCAGTTGCTGTAGTCTTTTCTCTGTTCGAAGCCTTTGCCGATCCAGGAGTGGTAGACCCCATCCACACTTCGTACACTTCCTATCTATGTGCTGCTCACACATCCTATGCCAAACCGCATCGTCGTCCGCCAATTCCCGCCACGTTCGACTGACTTGTGCGGCCTTACACAAAGACGTCGGATCGAGGAAGCAGAGGATACGAAGCCCAATCTCCTGTGGCAGCGCAGCAAGGAAGTCTATCTTGAGGAGGTCACGGACTGACCAGGCGAGGAAGGAGAGTTGTGGAAAGCAACATTGTGCTAGAATGCCTTGTAGCATGAGTTCGCGATGTTTCGAAGGAGCTGCTGAGAAGAGTGACCAGACATGGCTTATGCCTTGCTGATCGGACTGTGAAAGTGTAGATAATTCCTATGCGCTGTCAGCGTAAGCAAGACAAAGTAGATAATTACCAGACTCATACATTTTGTAGGAGGTCCATCGTAGGTTCGTCCGCTTGCCGTCTGCACTTCAGATCCGGGTGATGGCGGTAGCAGTACTTTGTGTCTGTGCGATTGACTGGCTGGCCGTGAACCTGGTTTGCAAGCGCATTGTATTGCTCTGGGATATGTCTCGTCAAGAAAGGTGCGATCGTCTGTGCTGCAGGCAGATCCGACACTGGTAGGTCTAGTTCGTTTTGCGGCATCTCCCAAGCGTCTTCCGAGTCTGCCAAGATATGGCTGTTGTCTCCGAAGGCGGTCCTGGGTGTGCTGGCAGTGGGTTTCGATGCGCCTGCTGCTGATGGCGACGCCATAGCGCGTAGGTCTGAACTTGGTGCATTTACATTCGAGGATTGGGAATGTGAAGAGTGAGAGGCGACCATGCCAGTCGAGTAAGCACAGGGAGGGCACGAGAATGCTCTTGAATGGCGCTATGGCGTGACCGTAAAGTGCCCAAGTCGTCATAAGAGTGTTATCGGGGAAAAGGTCACACGTCGTCCCATTAGGTACTATACGAGCGCCAATAAAAGCTGAGCGGAGGGCACACCGATCGACAAACAGGGATTGATTGAGATAATCCCGTGTGCAATGAATGGGGTTTACATACTCCAAGTGAAAATGCTCTACACTTCTTGCACCAACTTTGCTTGCGATTAACTCATATAAGGCACGTTTCGACGGCCGGAAATCACAATCGAAGGTCGATAAGGCAAGTGCGGCATAACGACGCCGAGCATGATTTGAGGTGCGAAGATTGGCAGTATATGCTTGGTCAACATTGACTCATTGACTTCAGCAGATGAATCATATTGTATACTTGATAGTTGGTGAAAAAAAGCTTTTGATTCATGTCATGCATATCTGTAACATCCTGCCGCTCAATTCTTTCACACCAGACACCATGCTGGTATTGACCGGTTTCTCCGGTCGTGCGGTGCTCCACAACTGACAACCAGCACACTGCCCTCAGTTGTCACGAGTGGCATTGTCCGGCAGCTGCTACCTCAATTCCTTGTCCCACTGACAGTTCAACTCTCCTCTAGTTCTCGCCAGCTGCAGGGAACTCGAAGTTGACCATCTTTCCTGTTAGGCGCTTGTACACCTCAGCGTATGTGTCAAGTCTGTAGTCAACGCTTCCACGCTCCTTCTCGTCCAAGAGGACCTTCAACACCTTGCTGTTGTCCTCCTTGGTGCGCATGCGCTTGCCAACGATCTCGACGGGGTAGGTGAGGTCCTCGAGGATGGCGTCGTGGACGGCAGTGAGTGTTCGGGAGCGAGGGCGCTTCTGTGTCTGGTTGGAGCGCGAGCGGTTGGAGCGCTTGGGGCGAGGAAGGATGCGGCGAGAGGCGATGAAGAGGACGTGGCGGTCGGAGAACTTCTTCTCGAGCTCACGGGTGAGGCTATATGATGTATTAGCGATGCGGTCGGAACGCTGATGACGGAGATTGTGGAATTCGCGTAAGGAAGATGGCAAGGAGGAGAGAATGAACATACCGCTGCTGCACCTTGTGGAAGCCCTGAAGAAGGGGAACAGGGACGAAGATAACAATTGACTTCCTGCCGTGTCCAACATCGATCTAGAAGAATCCTGGTGTCAGCCTCAAATGCTTTGGTAAACAATTTTTTGGCTGGTTCCCAGTGCCCAACGCCTCTTCCGTTATCAATCTTGACTCTTTCGATGTCTTATATGCCTGGGGTTTGCGAATGCCATCTTTCTTCCTCCTCTTGCTCAACTTTTGCGACTCTGGGGTCGACGGTGCCGATCGCTTTGCTTTGACCAGGGTGATCTTATAGAGGTACTTGGGATTGTCGGAGCTCAGGCTGGGAACCAGTGTTCATCTTACCTCGCGTGCGGAGACAAAGGTCAATGGTCGGAGAGCAGTGCGCATGTCTGGGATGTTCGTCTCGAGGTCGTAGAGGGCATTTGCGATCTGGGTCTCGACCTCATTGGGCTTTTGCCTTGAGGCACTGTTGGGGGCGATCTTGTTGAGGGCTTGAGAAGACATGATGGCGTGAGGTGTTGAAGTCGGTGAGGTGCACGATAATCTGCTTTTCGTCTATGGTGGAAATGTGGAAAGGGTCTTGAGTGTGCGAACTAGACCTCGCTTGTGGGAAAAGTTCGGCGGATGTAGTCACGTGCATTGAACTAGAGTACGGCAGCGACTCTGAGATTAGCATCTTACAATGTTGTCGCTTGCTTCATTCTGTGCCTAAGTACTGGTAGATGCCTTTGACACAGGACACTCTCGTCCTGTGATGCACTACGTCTCATTTCTGACAGCTTATCCTTTCCAAGACAGTTGATGTTGTCATTACATTTCTTTCATGATCACTGATGTGTGCCAGCATCGTGTTTCCTGCTCCAGTGTCCAACCATTGCCTTGATCACATTCCACTCATTTACCACTCAATCCCAAGGATCATAGTCCTCGTCTGCCTTCGCCCACTTGGGCAGGTCACTCAATGGGTCTTCCTCCTTCGCATCGGTCTTCTGGGATGCAGACACATCTCCAATCCAGTCTTCCACACTGGCAGTCATAGGACGCGCTCGAGCAGTACTGTCTCCAATCACCATGGCAAGCATCGCTTGAAGAGTGTACGTGGCATCGTTCCCGGCGTTGTGAAGACCGAATGGAGGGATGTCATACTCTTCCAAGATGCTCGAGAGACCGACAGCATTGTTGACCTGTGTGAGATTCGATTTCCGCAGCTTCTTGCCCTGAAGAGCACGATAGAGATTCTGGGTGTCGACATTGGGTTTGTGCAAAGTAGACAAATTGTCCACTTCGTAGCCAATTTTGCGGAGAAAGCGAATGTCCGAGTCGACATCGTGTCCGGCGAGCACCACGGTGCGGGGTGTGCCATCTGCATTTGGAGTCTGACGAAAGCATGCCGCAACTGTTTGTGGGATGTTGGAAAGTGAGATCTGTGTTCCAGAGTCAGTCTGAATTCCGTGTGACTTCTCGCAGACTAACCATTTCGCTCTTGCCAAACTTGAAATTACCAGCATTTTCCAAGACATAATCGCCATTGCGCATGTGGGAGTGCTCCTGAATTCTTGTAGCGTGTCAATAATTCGGAACGGAAACACGAAGGGGAATCTCAAATCGTGAGGTGGAAGAGATGACATGAATCACTAACCTGAAATGGCGCGACGCGAGTTTGCTGAACCAGTTCCTACCATCCTTGCCCGGACGCTGACGAACCAGGTGACGCGTGTCAAGACTGCAGATCCCGATTTCTGTGATCTTGCTGTTGTTCTTCTCCCACGCCTCAACATCGACACAGATGAACACCACATCTTTCTCGAAAGGAAATGGTACTGGCTTCGTGACGTCAATGATATCGAGGTTCTCGATAGCATCTGTGGCAGCTTGTTGGGCTTGAGCTTCTGCCCAAGTGGGGTTGGCATCCTCCCAGGGGTCTACACGATAAGCTACGATGAGGTCAGTTTGGGTGTCTCTGATGAGGTTAAGTCACTCACCAGCCTCAGCAGGTGCAGGGCGAAGTCCCAGGAAGCGTTGGACCTGTTCCATTTCGAGAGCGAAATTGCGGGAACCTGTCAGAACCCGACGTGAAGTCACCTCACGTGGTGCTGAGTTGACGCTGCTCGACGCGCCCTTCTTCTTCTTGTTGGTGCCCAGATTGAGAGCCTGGGAAAGCTGAGTATCATGCTCGGTCACTTGACGATCATTCATGTCCGGATCGGGGACCTCAGCTTCATTGGGCATGAGGTAGCCGGGCTCGGGCACATCAAGCTTCGTGTAAGCTTCATGAGAAGAGACTACTGCCAGGAAGCGTGGGCGTAGACGAGCAAGCTTGGAGTTGAACACAACACTGAATCCAGGATGACGATCTCTGAGACGTGATGACGACAGATTGGCAGATCGGAACTTGTCGTTGATTTGTTTGATCAAGCTTTCCACCTCTTGCATGGGAACCAGGAGCGTAGGCTTTGCCGCATTCTCCATAGGCCAGGCGAAGTAGCTGCATTGATTAGCAAGAGGTCTGCTCCACACGCATGTGGTAACTCACACTGTCCACTTCCTCCTCCCTAGGTGAACATGTTAGCGAGAGATCCAGCAGAGGCATGGAACGACATACAGAATTTGCCATCTGCGAAGAACTCGACGCTAATATGCTCACTCAAGCCTTGTTGATTCAGCATGAACTTGTATGGCAGTTTGCTCAGTGCGAGAATAGGGCAGAATGACTGTCCGACAGCAGCCGATTGGCCCTTCTTGAGGTGCAGGTTGAGAGACGAGAAGGCAGAAGCCATGTCGTTCATCTTTGGAACGGGATCGTGTGATGAAGAGCTCAGTAGTTGTTCTTGACGTCCTGCAACACTAGACCCATGAACGATATCTTCAGGTTCGGCGATTGCTGCCTCACCACTGATGACGGCCCAGCTGTCTTGACACTGATCGGGAGACGAAGGACGGTCCGAACGAAGCTCTGGTGCTGGTGTGTGATCGCGATTCTGAGACGGCTCATTGACTGCAGGGGGGACAACAGCAGATGTATGGGCTCTAGTCGGTGAGCTGGCACCACCCCTTGCTTTGCTGTTTGTCAAACCAGCGGACGAAACACTCTGAGAGGACGGGTCGCCATAGCTTCTGGTTGGACGGGCTCTCATGGCAGCAGCAAACGCATCCGCGTCCACGTTAAGCCCAAGAGATGCTAGACGGTCCACAAGCTTGGAACCCATGCTGTTTTTGATGTTTGTCGGCCTGCGTTTGTCGAACTGCTCAACGTCACACAGAGACCAATGACAGCAAACGCTGGTCGGTACCACCAAGCACACGAGTCGTCGAGCAAGGAGTGTGGCAGCTAAGCTGAACTAGATAGAACTAGTTCGGATAGACGAAGCAAGGGAGGCGGGGAACAGCAAACAGTTGTCTAAAGTGAGGTTGAGGTTGAGGTTGATGTATACATGAGAAGAGAGCTTGATTTACTTGAGATCTGTCTGACTCCGGCTGACTAGGGTTCCGTCATGATAGCTAGCTTGTGACTTCACTTCGAGAGCTGTTTCAGGTGGTTTCGAGTTACGGAAGCTCCTGCAATTTGATAAGAACAATCTGCAAATCCTTCGCCGTTTGTGGTTAGCGTGATTAGCACGTGGTCAGCGCGCGACTTTGAAACACATCGGTCATCACGACGTGAGTCCACAACCTTCGAAGCTGCCGCGGCGTGTAGCTGAACGTCACAGGCCGCGCAGATCTACCAGATCTTCGATAGTCTTTGTCACACTTGATGCGACACCCTCACTGCGGCCATGTCGACACTTTCCGATCTATCTGGGCAGCTGTCTCACGATCCAGATGCGCAAGCAACAGTCACTGACTTCCTCGACTACACCGAGTTCTTCCCGTCCGATCTTATTCGTTCTATGACTCTCATCCGCACATTTGACAGCAATTACGAGCACGATACCACAAAACTACACAATGCGACCAAGACATATGGACAGCTGCTCAGTATACCAGCGGAAGAACGTTCTGGTCCTCGAGAATTGCGCGCTGAGATATCTACAACTCTGGATCATGCCGTCCGGTGCAGAGAATCAACATACGCCGAAGCGCAGCGCATCTGCAATGTCGCCGAACACCTTTACGACCGCTTGCAAAGCATCACAAGAAAGTTGAAAGCACTCCCCACGCCTCCCTCTCGCGACCCGACACCTGAATCTGTAGCCCAGTCGCCGACCGCTGGACGGAAGAAGCTGGTCGATCGCAGTCGCCAGTCTTTGTTTCCCGAAGTCAGGACGAGCACGCGAAACACGACCACTCACAAACCTCGTAGTCGACAGATCATCGTACCTGGTGAGGTACTTCCACCATTCGATCCGGCGTCACCTGGGGCACTCACCGAAGATGAATCCGAGATGGAACGCCCTTCGTCGCCAGCAGCCGCACTCGAGAAGTTTCGTGAGAAGACACCGAAAGTTCCTAAGATACATCTACCAAAGGTTCCCAAAGTCCCAAAGGATCCGAAGGAAGCGCAGGAGAAGAAAGAGAAACGTATACGGCCAGCAGGCGTCATGGGGACGAACGTGCACAGTACAGTTGCTGGTATCTCCGTGAGCAACGCCATGGCACTTATCGCAGCACCACCACCAGATGTAAGACCAGGGAGCAGGCATGCGCCTTGGCTGAAGCTAACCGAGTGGGAGCTCAACAAGTTGAGAAAGAGGATGAAGAAGAACGCCGATTGGATTCCGAGCGACACCATGTCACGACGCGAGTTGTCTGAGAATGGAAGAGGACTCGATAACTTCATAAAGGCTAAGGCGCTTGCCGATGCGACGGGTGAAGAGCTGTTCAATGAGGAGCCAGAAGAGTTTGTTCGTCCACTAGTATTCAAGTCTGCTGCGAGCAATACTTTAAGCTTGGAGGAAAGTCAGGAGTTGGAAAATCGTGGCATGAAACTCAATCAGGCCAAAAAGTTGAAGAAGGAAGCAGCAGTACGGGAGCAGGTCGCTCTTGAGACACAAGCTATACAGAGTCTGCAGCCAAGGGCAGGTGGCGCGCCCGTGGCTCCCATGCTGGCTATCGTGCCGCAGGGTGACACTTCGATGCTCGATGTGACTGACGAAGTTAGCGACCTGGTGATGACCAACGTATCATCTAGCGTCGTACCAGCACAATCCAAGTCTCCTCTCAAGCGCAAGCGAGATCCGTCGTCTGATCCTGTTCCAGCACTTGCGATTGACCCTTCATTACTCGACCCAGCACTTCTTGCAGCAGTCGAGACACAACCAGCTAGCAAGAAGATCAAACTGGCCAAGACATCCGTCAAAAGTGGCAAGACGACAGAGACTGAAGTACCAGTTGTGCTGGCTCCCATCGAGCTACTGATCGATCCTGCTCTTCAGGACTTTGAGGCCGATTCAAGTACAGCAGGAACCGCTCCAACCAAGGCTGACACCAAGGCAAAACTGTCCAAAGCTGCGAATGGCACCAGCAAGGGTCAAGATCCATCTGAAGTGCCTGCAGCATCAGGCATACCATTGTCACCCCAGATTCTGGCAGCCATCGTGCCCAAAACAGCTAAAGCCACAAAAGATTCACAACAACAGACGATATCACTCAATTTCAACGCCGCATCCAAGCAGAAAGCAGCTAGTGCAGAACCTCCACCACCTGGGCGAAGAACATCTGAGCGGCACGCCCGACGGACTAGCAATGTTAGTCTCCCGTCTACGGCGGATACTCCTGGCAAAGCACGACACGCCACTCCAAGCGAAGCCAACGGATCTGTTGCGGACGTCGCCCTAGCACCTCGTGGTGGTCGCAGTGGCAAGCGCGCAACACCAGGAATGCTGACCTCATATGGTGACGAGGGAGGCGCCAAAGTCAGTCTAGGAACACGCAAAGCTAAACCAGGGAGGAAAAGCCTGACGTTGAAGCTTGAAAAGGCAAAGGAGAAGAAAGAAGATGCGGCAGCAAGAGCGACAGAAACACCTGTGCTTGAGGTTGAGGATATCGATCCTAATGAGGAGAGATATTGTTTTTGTGGAGATGTGAGCTACGGCACGATGATAGCGTGTGAGAACGATGCGTGTGAGAAGGAGTGGTTTCATTTGGGGTAAGTCTTGGTATTGCTACTGGGAATGCGCGGAGGAATGTGCTAACATGATACAGGTGTGTTGGCATGACAGAGATTCCGAAGAGGAGACAGAAGTGGTACTGTCCTGACTGCAGAGTCAAGAAGGGTATCGACGAGAGTGGCAACCCAGTGGTGGTAATTAAAGGCAGAGGCAAGAAGTGAGAGAGGAGACGATGGTTGGTCAATGTAGTCAGGGTGAAAGGTGAAAATGGCTCGAATAGGCAGGCGGTAGCATCTCAATGAGTGCCCCATGTTGATAGCCAACCTCAAAATCTGTATATTATTTGTCATATCGTCGTTTCATTCAGACCTCATTGCAGTTTACTTACGACTCTCCTACTTGAAGCTCATTCTTACCTGCTGAGTTGTGAGGCGAGAAATATCACATCAGACGATTCCCTACCAAGCTCACGCAAGAGAGTTCAGTGAACTTGAAGAACATTTTTTGTTCGTGCATCAACCACATCTACCGTCTCTGCATGTATATACTTGATATTTAGATCACGCATACGTTCCACAATGTATCGATCTACCCTGCAAATACCGCTCATAGCTGGTCTCGCAGCTGTGCTATACACATATCTACCGCTTGGAACGAAAACATACTGCTACTC
>Ga0058704_10001715_pt1 | contig 10128 bp, 11 predicted proteins | sample AgamicMgSfe_FD_71363 | JGI IMG/M metagenome (GOLD analysis project Ga0058704, IMG submission 71363) | Agave microbial communities from Guanajuato, Mexico - Mg.Sf.e | ecosystem: Host-associated > Plants > Phyllosphere > Phylloplane/Leaf | place: Guanajuato, Mexico | collected 2012-05-30 | reverse complement strand
TATCGATGCGATGCACGGCAGGTGAACGCCTTCTAGAAGCACACCCGCCAACGGAGAAGCAGGTCCACCCATTGGTCAATGTAGCGCACAACCACTTTCTACTGCACAAGTACACATCCGTCAAAGTCCAGACTTTCCACAAGCCGGCCATGACGCAGGGACCCAGCGAGTATTATTACTGTAGTATACTGTAATACTGTAGTAGGACAACCGTGCCGTACAATATACGAGAATAGACTTTCGGCACCGAACCTAGCCTTCCCTACCCTTAATTACACATATGTCATTACCGCGCTTTGCAGTAGGCGCCTTAGTCATGGGCTGTTTGGTCCACGAGGGCCCAGAACTTCGATCTATGCATAACATTGTGATTTCGATTCTGATGTCAGGACCCATCTCCGACGAGACGAGCGGAGATCGAGAGGCAGCGCAATGGGTCTAGAGCGTCGAGATGGTTACATTGTTGATACACAGTGGCTGAAATCTAGACCACCTGGGTATTTACTTCGAAGGTAGATTGAAGAGACGTCAGCTTGATGAAGACACTTAGCTAAGAAGCGCCTTGCGAGGATGCTTGTATGTTGTGGCTCACTGAAACGTACACATAGTGGTGTGACATCGAGCTTTCTATTAGAGCGAGACGATATGTATCTATACAATTGTACTTCGATGCTGTGATACCTCACTAGGTACGTCACCAGTCGTCGTCTATCCAAGACCCTCTCATTATGTGCCCAAAACCCGAGAGTGACCGAAAGTTAAAGCCTTTTTTGTGATATGCAGTCGTGATTTGACCCGGAGTCACTCCGGACAGGCATGATGTTGGATTGATTCGCCAAACGCCATGCTGCTAAGAAATTGTAAAGGATTCTGCGTGATTCATAGCCTGCCAAGAATATGTATGCGTATGGGGGGCCTAGCCAAGGAAAGACCCGTCTATTTCGTAAAAGTAGCGTTACTCAAGGGCATGCGACTGGAGTGCCGATAGGTGGAGCAGAACCATTGGTTGCTGGCGAAGGTCCAGAATCGTCGGCAGCTTTGTATCTGTTATCGCCGTCACTTTGCTGCGAGCAGTACTCCATGATCAATCTTTGCAAGTCCAGCAACTTGAACGGTTTTGTCATGAATCCTCTCATTCCGACCTTGGCGGCTTTCTCCAAAGCGCCATCGGTGACGTCCGCTGTTACTGCCAGAATAGTTGGCACGATTTCCCCTTCGGTGCGTTGCATGCTGAGAATTTTCTCGGTGGCTTCGTAACCATCCATGAACGGCATCCATAGATCCATAAGGACGACGTCAACCATTCGATGTTTCTCCATCTGCCTGACTGCTTCAGCGCCGTCGTAGGCTTCGTGAACATTTTTGTATCCGAACTTGGTCAGCATGCTCACGAGCAATTTGCGGTTAATCTTGTTGTCTTCGGCGACCAGGAAAGTAAGAGGGTACTTGAGGGCAAGGTTCTTATCAATGTCGCCGATAGTAGCGGATGACTTGCGGGGTATCAATGGCGGTCTTTTGTGCCCGTCGGCAGGAAGAGGCGAGCCAGGTGCGAACGGAAGCGTGAACAATGGCACGGGTCGCGGAGGCGGCATCGTGGCGGATCTCATAGCAAGGTCAAGCGACGGCCTTCTGGGTCCCGCGGCTTCCTTTTGTGCAGACTTGATAGGCTCAGTGGTAATAATAGGAGGAGATACCAGAGGGGGTGACGTGCTCTGCTTATGAGCTGATGCCGCAGTGGCCGAGGAGGACCTGAGAGGCGAGCCCGGACGACTGTTGCGGTCCCCAGGCGCCACAGGAATGCGTACTTCGAAATCGCTACCATGATCGGGTCCGGACGTGTCTGCTCTGGTACATAGAAGATCTCCTCCAAGTTTGCGGGCGATACCTTTGGCAACCAAGAGACCAAGACCTAGACCTTCACTTTGGCGTGTCAAGGAGCCATCCTCCTGTGAAAATGGTTTAAACAGCTTAGGTAAGAATGCAGCGGGTATACCAGGTCCAGAGTCTGAGACCTTGATAACAATATGACGCCCTTGCGCACTCAATCTCGCCGTGACTGTGATTCGGCCCTGGGAGGTAAACTTGATGGCGTTCAAGAAGACACAGGACACGAGCTTGCCGAGATCTCGTTCATCGACTACCAAATATTAGCATCGCCGACTGGCAGGAACATGTTGGGAAAACTGACCGAAGATGGTTTCTGGTACCGCAGAATCGACATACCACTCGACAAGCTTCTGCCTTTCTTCACCATTAGGATTCTTAGTCCTGACTTCGATGATCTCTCCGTAATCTGTTTCACGGGCAATGGCAGACTCTGGTCTACCACCAATTTTCAAGCCCTCGTTCACGACATATTGCAGCACATTGCGAAGCTGAGTATGTCTCAAGCCAGGCGCAACAGATCGCTCCAGATCACTTTTCGGTGGCGAATGTATGGCTGTGACATCGAATGATTCGGTATCTAGTGATGGAGTGTTTAGACCGGGAAGTTCTTCGGCCTCGTGAACGCCTCTCTTGAGGTCTTCGCTTGGCTCTGATCGGTGTGCCCAAGCGGCGCGAGTAGCTTGAACCTTTGGAGGGCTTCCAACGGAAGAGGGTACGTCATCCGCCCTTCTGCGCTTGTTGGGCCTTTCTATTGGAAGATTACTACCAGCGACTAGGATATTTGGACGTTCCTGTTGTGAGCTTGGAGCATCTTGTTTTGGTCTAGAGTCTGTGTGACCGGTGATAATGGTATGAGGAGCATCCGGAACGTGCAGGTCCATATCGTAAGCATGGACGACATTGTCTGCAGCTTCGACGGCTCTTCTGGAACTGTCTGTGAGAAATCATTAGAGACGGTAGAAATCATGCAATACCATTGGTTCCGTACCTTGAACGATTTCGATATTCTCTCTAAGAGTCTCGAAAATCTTGCGAACCTCGGGGTCTCTTTGGCCCTCAGCGGCTTCCAATACCGTAGCATACATTACATCCAGCATACCGACCACGCCTTGCATTGGGGTACGGAGCTCGTGAGAAAGACTGCGCGCGTAAGGTTTCAATGACTGCGCGGCAGTGATTGCGTCGTGGGGAATGATCCTGGTCCTGTCTCGCGATTGGGTATCTCCTCCAGAAAAATGTGTTCCTCCTAGTAATCTTTGCAAAATGACATCCTCGAGCGAATGGAGCAGCAGCTCTATTACGGCCCATGACAGCGATCTCTGCTTGGCGCCTTCGTCGGACCACATAACTCCAAAATGGGCGAAACACTTGCCGTCTGCGAAGAGCGGTATGCCGATGTATGCATCGCAGGAGAATGGTAGCTCATTAGGATTATCGGGTGAAAAGTTGTTGAGTTTCTCGGGAACAACAAAGACCTTGTCGTGTCGCATGTAGCCGCAGGGACATCCATAAGCATGATACTTGAAGGCTTTCATGGTATTGCTCGTACCCTTTCCGTCGTTGTAGTGAAAGGCGGAGGCCATCAGGCAGGCTCCAGGTTCACCGATTGGGGGCATTTCGACGGCGGTGTCCTGCTCGTCGACAAGGATTCGTTTAGATATAAAGGACATTTGACCGCCCACGATCTCGGCCATGCGCTCGGCCAGATACGACCAGAAGTCATCGTCGTTTGTGATAGATTTGAGTGCATCCTTGAGCTCAAGTAGACCTTCTAGCGCCTTGCTCTCCTCGGCCGCATACCATTTTCCCAGCTCTTGTGTAAATTTCTGGTTTCCTTCGTGTATGACTACGTTGGGTTCGGGTTGTGAGATGCAGATGGATCTGCGGGACAGGTCCACGGTGGTGGGGGATTTAGTGCTGCCCATGACAGGGACTGTGGTGTCCTATGTTGTAATCCAGAATGAGTAGCGTGACATGGAATAAATGGTTCGACTGCGACAAATCAAGGTCGGAATAGGAGATGTGTGTATCTCAAAGTGGATATGAGGGCGTAGTGGGGGATCGTGCAAGATGTGGCCAAGGTAAGTGAAAGCGAAGTTGTCAGGTAAGGTAGATGGATGTTTCCGGGAGAGTGGAAAGCGACAGGAGTGTAAGGTAGATTGGCGAAGACACAGTGCGTGCCCGGTACGCAGAGGCAGATCGGCCGTCCGAACAGGTGCTCCAACGGTTTAGACTTTTCGGGGGATGGGCGACAACCTAATATCCAGTTGAGCAACTTTGGAAGCTGCGCGGAGATGATCAGCCAAGGCGGCCACTTGGGGAGCGGTATAGCGAGCGAAATAGGAAGCGGCGGTCGAGATGATAGGAGGTGACAGCGACAGCGTTTGTTCAACGCAGGCGATAAGATATGGTTGTAATTGTGAAGCTGTTGTGCTCAGAAAATGGGCAGAATAATGACCAGTCGGTGACAGAGGCGAGTTGCACGAACGATGGACATTACTCGGGGGTGTGAGTAACGTTGCTCGTATCTAGAGATGGATGCAAAGCAGTAGGGATCGAGAAGAACATGGGAACACGGGCTCGATGAATCCAGAGGTGGCCCCAGGCAATGGAAGCGATCACAGCGAAAGGACGAGACAGTCCCAACTGTGCGCAGACGACATGAACAATTCAAAACGTGCGTGATCGGTCAATCGGTGGTGCTCCAGAACACGACGAAGCCTAATAATAATGTAACCTAAAGCCAGCAAACTGGAAAACATGAACCCTCCGTGCCGGCACAGCGACCGTGTCATCGAACTAGAACATGCAACAGAAGACCAACGATGGCGTATTTTGGCCAGAACCAGGGCAAGCGTGCTGTTCGACCAAGTTGAATTCCTTACGTAGGTACTCGTTTGCTGTTTAGCCCTCCCTGCTTTGGGCTGCATGGCGGGTTGTACAAGTGAAATCTGCCCTGGCTGAGCGGACGGGCAGATGCAGTCCAAAGTGTCGTTCGCGCGGAACCAAAAGCGAAACACTCTTGAAATCTCATCCCTCCAGCCAGATGAGTGGATCAAACACATGTTCTAGACTGATCGATGTGTAGATCGCTCGAGTCTTAAAGTTGAGCTAACTTGCGACCGACGCTCGTCATACTGTACTGTACAGTACAGTACGTCCACTCCGCTGCTATGCGACCAGGCCGACACCGCACTGCGTACCTTAAGTTTGTTATTTCCGAAGACATGACGAAAATATGCTATATTCCCCATCTCTTCTTTCACTTTTAAAAGGCAAGATATACAGTATCAAAGTTCTGTGACCAGCAAAAATCCTCACAATGAGAAGATGCGAGATCGGGCAGGAGTCATCATCATCGTCAAAGCGGATAGTCGGAACTCTTCGCGTTATCAAAAAGCTTGGCTGCATGCACCACCGCACCATACGACGCACGGTTCTGTACAGTACATAGTACTGGATTACCAAGCTGATAATTACTCATTCGCTGACCGAGAATTCCAATCTATTCGGTGCAATAAAGAGCGGTTCACAAATACACGCGGCGGGAGACATCTTTTCAAGGTTGACAGGCATTCACTTCTGACATCATATGCATCTGGGCAAGTCCAACGTGTAGAAAAAAAGACCATACAAGCACACAGACACGCCGTTGCTGATGTCTGCAGTAAGGTGAATACTGCACTGCAAAATCTTGTGTGCTGTATCAAGAATTTCGGCCCTTAAACGTACACGAATTGCAATACTCCGTACTTACTTCATGACTGCGGAGGCCCTTTCTCCTCCGAATACACAAACTCATCACCATACTACAATATTGTAACCTCTGAATCTCATACCACTTCAGCTGGCTATCATTCACCAGCTACTACTTTACCGTCTGTCAAACCGCGCGTTGTGAACAAAATCAGAGACATAATCCGGCCTAGTTGAAATAAAGCTACAACGGCAGAACCATATTGGATGTGCTAGATAGTACCTCACTTACCGATAATAACCGTTGCCGCGAGACTTCTAGCGCCACATTACACGGCTGCAATGATCGTTGCTCTAGATTGTATTGGCTGGCTGAATGGCCGAATGACACAAATTGTGTATGAACACTGAAACAACCCAGTCAGACACTTCATTTCTGCACTCTGATTCACTAATATGTACATCGTCGGACGATATTGTATGTCTTTCGCGACTAGATACGTGCAGGACACTCCCAAAACCCCTTGATATGAACTTCCACTACTGCTGCTTCTTCTGAGAGTTTGGGTTCATCTCCTTGCTGAATGCCATGTACGACACCTCGAGTCCAGAGATGGCGCTGACACCGACGTAGAGGATTAGAAGCAGGAGAAGAGACACAGTCAAACCCATGAAGATACCTGCAGACGTGTTAGCAATGAATTTCAGAGGCAGAGTCCAGCAGGTTTGACATACCCGAGTTGAAGAACTGGTAGGTCTCGAACAGTGGCAGGTGAGCGTCGAGGTTGCTACCGTTGGTCATTTTTGGGTAGGCAGAGGTATCGCGCTTCAGCTCCATGTGCATCTCAGATCGGTATTGCTCTTCCATTTCGTATTGCTGATTCGAGTGACCGGATTCGAGCACATCGCCCTTGTCTGGTGTAGTCGTGAAGATCACTGTAACCGTCTCCTTGTGCATTCCGTCAAGGAGTGTTTCCAAGAAAACATCTAGCAATCTGAATTAGTAGTGACCTTCGACAGCATTGCATAAATCTTACCGTTGGTCTCGAGATTCCACATCCTGTCCGCCTGGGTCTTGGCGTTGGTTGCAGGAGAGGGAAGCTTGACCGAGACAAGAGGTGCCTTCTCCTCCAGCGCTGGCAGGACTGTCAATGTGTAAGCGAGTAGTTCCTTTTCAACCACACGAAAGCCTTACATGTTCCATCAAGCTCGATAACCTCGTACTTGCACGCCTTCTCCAAGCTCTTGATCAACTCCGCCACGTCCACTTCTCCTTGCACATCTGCTACACTCTTTGAAGTCGCCCCCTTAGTCTTTTGCGCCTTCTCCATTCGCCTCTTCAAATGACCAGCACTCTTTGCTGAGGAGAAATCCGAGGAAAGGACATCCGGTTGGTGAACGAAAACGTATGAACCTTCGGGGCAACTCGTTTTCGCGTCGAGGCTCTCCAGGAGTCCAGACTTGATGTTCTCAGCCGTATCTATGCTCTTCGTATCCTGAACTGCTAGGTTTCCGTTCTCGTATCTGTGTCAGGTTAACACCACGCCCATTCAACATTCCGGCAGGCGACTCACGATCGTGTCGAGAACATGAAGAACGGCGATGTGTCTTTGAAAGCGCTGGCCGCCTGAGCAGCCATGGCAGCCGCCACAGCAATCCGTACAAGCATGATGATGAGCTGAGTCGATCTGTAGTGGAATCAATATCTCTGCAGGCTCAAGGTGATAACGGACAGCTTGACGTCTGCAGTCGATCGCTCATCACGGGAGCAGCCGGCGCCAGCGTCGAACGCCGCAAAACCTCCGCCGCGTGGAGAACATGTGAATAATTTATTGACAGAGCCAGATCCTCAAGACAGAACAATTTTGACATAATTCGGAGGAGAAAATCTACACGAGGAATCAACCATGCCGTCGCAAAGAGCGAAACCACTTCCGTCGAAGATCAAGAAGATCGCAGTAAAGCCCGTGGCAGAACTGACGTTCGACACATCAGCCCGCCAAGACTACCTGACTGGCTACCGCAAGAGGAAATTACAACGAATCAGTGAAGCGCGGGACATTGCAAAGCGAAAGGAGCGAGAAGAGAGGATAACACATCGTAAAGAGGTACTGTAATCGAACAATAGGGGTATTTGGTATGTCACTGACAGATCGCAGATCAGAGAAGAGAGGAAGCAGGATCTTGAAAACCATCTTGCAGAAGTTGATGCGATTTTGAAGAGACAGGCCGACGACTTTGACGACGAGGATGCAGAGGAGGGAGAAGAGGATGGCAAGGTTGAGGAGGAGTGGCAAGGGTTTGAAAAATTATCAAAGGTAGATGGGACGGACGAGTATGTCGACGAGGACAAATACACTACGGTCACGATCAAAGAGATGGGTGACGCTGACGAGTGGAATGCGAGTGAGGACGAGGATGGTAAAGCCACTACGAAAGTGACAGAGGGCGTCGAGAAGAACGAGGATGGGACGGAAGTGAAGAAGAAGCGCGTATGGACCAAGGAGAGACCGAAGAACAACAAGCCAAAGAAGAAGAAGCCCAAGTTCAAGTACGAGACCAAGGCGGAAAGACAAAAGACAAGGACAAAGCAAAAGGAGAAAAATGCTGCCTTTGCGAAGAAGCGTCGTGGAGAATAAGATACCCCTTTCCAGTATTAAAAAAGTCCAATATTTCAAGAACATCAACGTGGAAGTGTATGGTGAAGGAATTGTAATCAGCGCTGCATTGTTTTGGTTCAAAATCGATCTTGCATTATCATCGCCATGCAACCTGCCGTGATCGCTACCACTGAATGTGCCATCAAGCGGTCATACCGGGTATACATGATGTGTATTCGAGAATATGAAAGGGGTTGATGAGAAGACTCGCTCGCTCAAATGTTGCCAATCTCGGCGACAAAGTCGTCCAGCTCCTTCTTTGTGTCGGCGTACTTCTTGGCCATCTCCTCGTACTTTGACTCCCACTGATCGCGTGCGCTTTCGAGAGCTTGAACCTTGCGCTCGTAGTGCCCGGCCTTGACGTCAGTTTGGCGAAGGCTAGGTTTTGGTCAGCATGTCGTCCATCAGCTAATGTTGTCCCTAGAGCATACTTCTCGGTGGTGTCCTTGAGCTTCTTGTCGTACTCCTCAGCCTCCTCCTCGAGAACTTGGAGTCTCCTTGACAGGGACTCGTTCTGAGTACCGTGCTGTGCGCTGTCATCGGCGGCCGCCTTTGCGTCCTTCAATCCACCCTCTAGCTTCTCGAGCTCTGCCTCAAGCAATTGGTTCTTGTGTGACAATGAGGTAATCTCCTGCTCTTTGGCCAAGTTCTCTTGCTCGAGCGACTTGACCTTGGCTGATAGCTCCTCTACTTTGGCAGCGGACTCATCGGCCTCGAGACGGAGAGCATTCATACGCTAGATGATTGCTGTCAGTACTGATGTTGTAGAACTTTTGCGATAATCAATGTTTCATGGTGTTTATAGCTGCCTGAAACGGCAATGAGGGGCAGTTTGTTTTGTTTCTCACCTTCTTGATCTGATCCATGATGACGGTATTTGTTGTGATTTGCGGAAGAACGATATTCTAGGGCACTGGTTTGAGGTTGTATCGTAGGCGGGGACTTTGTGAGCTTGTGTTGTTGTTGAATGATCGGTGAACTTGAAAGTTATCACCTGTCCTGTACAGTAAGCGCGGCGGTCGCGGCTGCCGGACATGCTGCCCTGGCCCAGGGTCCTGCTCGCGTGCGGTTTCCTTCGCAACGCTTTTCGCATGCGTCAACAAAACACCCGACCTCAAGCTTCATCTCCACGCTCAGAAGACAGAAACACGCGACAGAGAATCAATGTAGACGACTACAGACATCGGAGGTGACATTGAGAATACAACCGCTCATTCATCATGTTTTCGACGCGCATTGGTCAGGAAAACCTGACGTACAACCACCAAACGACTGCAGCTGCCAAGCCGCTTAACCAGGGCATCAAAGGACTTGAATCGAAGACTCCAGGACCAAAGGCACCAAAGACTCCGTTCCGTAGACAAGATGAAAACACAATTCAATTCAACAAATCTGGTCTCAAGACTGGAGGCAAGGCAAAGCAAGATGCCTTTGTCACGCCCGCTGGACCTCGCACACGTGCTCCGCTAGGCATGAAAACAACCAACGTCAAGGCTACAGCATTTCAGACACCAGCGCCAAAGACTCATGGCAAGGAAGTCAAAAGCGCTCAGAAGCCTGTGAGCCCTCGTCTTCGTCGCGCCAAAGTCAAGATCCATCAAGCGGAAGCTGTGGCGGCGGAACCCGAAGACGATGTGCCTGAGATCGAGTATATGCCACCGCGCTCTGTTCCATTGCCAGACTACCCGGACGACATACATGAAATGGACTTTGCCCGCATCTTCGATCCGAAAACTATGCTTCGAGATATCGCCTGTGCAAATGCCTACGAGAAAGCGGAACAATTCGAGCAGAAGTTGGAGGCCGACAGTGATCGCGCCTTCAAAAAGATGGAAGAGGCAATGGCACGAGATGCTTACATGGCTTACGGCGATCCTGAGCGCAC
>Ga0058704_10001714_pt1 | contig 10131 bp, 13 predicted proteins | sample AgamicMgSfe_FD_71363 | JGI IMG/M metagenome (GOLD analysis project Ga0058704, IMG submission 71363) | Agave microbial communities from Guanajuato, Mexico - Mg.Sf.e | ecosystem: Host-associated > Plants > Phyllosphere > Phylloplane/Leaf | place: Guanajuato, Mexico | collected 2012-05-30 | reverse complement strand
GGTGCGCAATCACCAGGCCCGGTCGAAAATGGCGTGAGAGCAGTGTCGGTTGGTACGCCTGCTTTGAGAGGTAGCACTGCCATGTCACTCTCCATGGGTGCGACTCCCGAGCCACCTGCTGTGGAGTCTGCTAGGCCAGCAACACCACCACCTGCAACATTCTCGGAGGACAGACCATCCATGAGTCCATCCTCGACCCGCAAGCCTACAGAGAAGTTCGATATGCGGCCATTGAGAACCGAGCTCCCTCCAGCATTTGTACCTTCCACCAACCAGCCAACCCCACAATCGGCAGCATCGTCTGCATACGCCAACCCAGTACCGCACCCGCACGCCCATCCTGGTCACCCAAGCACCGGCAACATCGTCTTTGGTGGCCCCGAGTCCTCGAGCTCATCACCTGCACCTCCGCAGTCGGCCGGCTCGAACTTCCACATTCCGCAATATCCAACCTTCGGCGCTACGCAGCCCACACATTCCGTCCCGCCAAACCACGCTCACCATGCTTCGGAACCATACATGCAACGCGCCTCCCAACCAGGATACGGACCGCCAGGTATACCATGGAACGTGCGCCACGGCTACCAACCGCAAACGTCGCAGCCTCCTTACTTCCACCCTCACGGTCATCAGCAGTTTAGGTACCCTCCGCGAGAGGTGTTCACGCCTACGGATGTACAGCAGCCGAACGGCCACTACTCCAGGTCGCGGTCTGCTTCGCAGTCGTCGTCTGCCCCACGCAAGACTGCCGATGACTTACAGTTACCCGCTGCGGCAGACGGCGCTGCTGATACCGTACGAATGGCGTTCCCAGAATCGCGTGCACCCTTCGCGCCAGGCCCGCCGCACCTTCGGCATCACCAGCCGGGCCATCAGATGGCGCAACCACCGCCAATGCCGCATCCTGACATGACATCCGGCTTCGAAAACGCACAAGCACTCTGTAGTCACGTGTATTCTGGCTTCGCAAACCCGACGCTCGCTGACTGCCATCTTCAGATCATAGAGGAGGATGAGGGTGGACGACAGTACTTTGATGGCCACAAGTTGATCCTGAGCCGGAGTTCTACGCTTTTCCATCTGATTCAGAATAGCGACCCACCTGCATCCTCCACACTGAAAACTCAGGTCCACATCAGGTTAAAGGGGCGGTACCTGCGGATACGGGCGTTCATGAACAGCTTGCGATACTTGTATGGCGGCCCTCTGATGTCTTTCGATCAGACGAGACCATTTGCTCCTGGGTCGGAATTCACGTCAAACAACGAGCAGCGCATGGAGGATCCTCTGTCGCATATTGCTACAGGCGTTTGGTTGAAAGTTCCTGCAATTGCAGCAAGAGCTGTCGACGTTGCTGTGGGTCTCATCCATTGGGATACTCTGCCATCACTACTCGCGTTCGCGCTAGATGGAGGGTTGAGCTCCGTCTGGACAGTCGACGACGGCAGCGAAAACCGTTCGTCCTGTTCCTCAAGCGATGACTCACTCGGCCGACCGGAGACCACAGGTGCGCCGACCTACGATCCGCACTCTACACAGCTACTGCACCGCGTCATCGGTTATACGGTTCACATGCTTCCGCCTAACTTCTATGTTGACGCCTCCGCGCCACAACTCGCATCATGTCCACGGCTGCCTTCTCTTCCGCTGGGCCACGAAAGCAAACCATCGCGCTCCGACCCTCGTCTCAGCAAGATCCGCTTTGGTGAGATGTCGACGGAGGACCATCAGCGGCCTTCCATCGCGACGACCACGATATCGAGCTTGATACTCTCACTGCCCTTTGCATTACTAAAGTGCATCCTGGAGCATGATGCATTGGCCTTCAAGCTGGGTGCCGACACTGTTGGCAGTATCATGCGCCAAGTGATTGGTGAGCGCGAGGTACGGAGGAAGAGGGTTCTCAACTCGTGGCCGGACAGTCGTGTTGATGACGCGGTTGAGGCTCAACTCATCCAGAATTTGTACTGGGAGGAAGAGGTGGAGGCGTCTGCTCAGCATAGGGTGGGCTTGCGGTTGGCTAGACGTAGGAGGGGCATTGATACGCCACTGAGCTCTGGTGCGGCGTCCGATCGAGCCACTTGATGTATAGGCGCTGTCCTAAGAGACGGCCAGTTACGCGCCATACCGGCTCCCTCCCGCACGGGAGTCAGCAGCGACGAGGACTCACTTTACCAAATCCCAGCAATTTCTCGACGATACGAGTAGAAGCAAGATAAGGTCGTGGACTCCAGCGGCTACTTCGTTGATAAGACTCAGACTAGGAAGCGATACTTTCGATGTTGTCGACAACATCCGCAGACTGCCATCCCGCCAGTGGCGTGCCGCCTGAAAGGAGTCGGGAAAGTGCGGCCTACAGAATGCTTCTCAAGGTATTTTTGCATAGCAAGCGGGCGGCGTTTTGGGCGATGATCCTGCGTTTGAGATGAGCTGACGATGTCACGTCGCTTATGGATTGGAAAAAGGGAGCATGACAGCGATGTTGGCGTTGAGGACCCAAAAGGATTTTTCCAGCTTGGCTTGTGGACTTCGCGCCAACCTCGTGCATCTTGGACGTGGATATTGCATATAGTGCGGTAGGTAGGTAGTTATTATGCTAGCGGACATGGTGGTTGTGTGGCTACATAGCATTTACAGCGTCGACGCAAGCTGTAGTCTGTACATTGTCAACCTCGTTTTCATGCCTTGTTGTCCAGCTTGAAGCGAAAACGCTGGGTGCGGATGTAGCTGCACGCTGATCATATTACATCGAGAGTCGGGATCAAGTTATATTGCCACTTCACAGCCGTGGTATCTACGTCCGCATCTAAGAGGTAGTACTGCTGCTTCAGGATCAGAGGGCTTACGGTTTTTGTATATCAATTCCTCATGCGCTACGCATAGCGACGCAATGTCTTTGTGATGCCTTTCGTTATCAAAGATATTGCAGCTGGCAACCTATGCAATTCGATACCGACCCTCTTCCACTTGGATATCGCGCGCGACCACTCATTCGCACCCGCCGGCTATGTCGGCATACGAGCGGAACACTCACTCGGTAGGCGCTACGGCGTTCTCACTACCGGGTGACTGGTCCGGGTTTAAGATCTGTGGTGGGGCCCAATACAAGTGACTAGTTCTTCTCAGGAGTACATACACCTTTTCACTCCATTTTCGCTTTGCTTTCCACGCATCTGTGAGCTTGAGCAGCGGAAAATATACTAGTGTTTTCAGAAAGATCGTGCGTCTACTCGAAGAGCAGCGGTCGTTTTCCAGGATCCAAGGTTCGGCTGTCAGAACCTTCCACGTGCCGGAGCGGAAGCTTATCTCAGCCGCCACCATGTCTGGAACATCAGTCGACGACGTCGAGCAAGGAAAGAAGGAGATCGAGTCGAAGGAACCTTATCTCACCCAGGAACAGGAAGACCTTCGCGAAGCAGCAGAGCCGCCTTTCGTTGCGGTCGATGGTTCCGGTAATGGCGCGCCACTTGCTCCGGTCGTGTCGGCGAAGCCTTCTATCAACAACATCAAATCAGTACCCAATGGTGGATTGAAAGCATGGCTACAGGTGCTGGGGTCTTTTTTCCTCTTTTGGAACACGTAAGCAAAGCAGAGAGTATCCTCCACGATTGAGACGTGGATTACGCTCTAACCTCCCGCTATAGATGGGGTATCATCAATACTTTTGGGGCCTACCAAACATATTACGAGACCGGAATCCTGTCCTCATCTTCGCCGTCGGACATCTCATGGATCGGCTCGGTACAAGCTTTTCTCTTGATGCTGGTGGGATCCGTTACGGGACCAATCTACGATGCAGGCTATGTCCACCACCTCCTGATTGGCGGCTCTCTACTTTCAGTCTTCGGACAGATGATGCTCAGCCTGTGTACCAAATACTGGCAGGTCTTTCTTGCGCAGGGGATTTGTATCGGGGTTGGCGCTGGCTGCTTGTTCGTTCCTGCAGTAGCCATACTGAGTACTTACTTTTCATCCAAGATTGCTACGGCAACTGGCATCGCGGCGGCTGGTAGCAGTTTGGGAGGTGTCATTTACCCGATCGTCTTCTACCGCTTACAACCCACGATCGGATTTCCATGGGCGACACGAGTCTTGGCGTTCATGATGCTGGCAACTCTGGGTCTAAGCAATTGTGTGATGCGCGTACGGGTACTGCCAGCTGGCCGGAGAAAGTTCTTCGATCTCACTGCGTTCACGGAGGCACCGTACCTGCTCTTCGTCTTTGGTGGCTTCTTGGCGTTCATGGGCTTGTACGCGCCCTTCTTCTACGTGCAGTCATACGCCATCGACACTAAGATTGCAAGCCCGGAGCTGTCGTTCTACCTGCTCTCTATCATCAACGCATTGAGCACTTTCGGACGCATCATTCCGGGTTATATTGCTACCCACATAGGACCTCTTAGTAAGTACGATGGCGGGCAGAATCTTTGCACTTGTCTGAGACGCTCACTAACCCTTGTACCGTTCGCTTTCAGATATGATTATCCCTTGCTCCATGCTTACCGGAGTGCTGTGTCTAGTCTTGATGGGAGCGCACTCGATTGGCGGAGTGATTGCGACTATCGCTCTCTACGGTCTCTTCTCAGGAACCTTGGTCTCCCTACCACCGACCATCTTTGTCCATTTGACGAAGAACCGAGCAGTAATCGGAACGCGAATGGGGATGGGATTTGCGATCATCTCCGTCGGCCTCCTGGTTGGCACTCCAATTGCTGGCGCTATACTGAATGCTACAGGCAGTTATGAGCTCGTATGGCTTTTTGGAGGGCTGCTTACGATTGTTGGGACATGTTTGATGATTGGATGTAGGGTTGCACAGGGCGGTGTTTCTCTGATGAAGAAAGTCTGAGTGGTACACCGCCGCCGCCAGTCCATGAGGATCTCGGTCTATCTTTCGCAACACCGGATCCAGAAGGAGCCGGGGGCCGTGGTCAGCGATTCCCTGCCCATTATACTCCTGACGCCACGCATGCAACAATCCCGTCTCCGAATGTACTGGATCCGTCGCTGACGCAATCGATTAACAGGATTACACAGGACGACACGACTAAGAAGGCGTTGCAGCAAGCTAAGGCTGACGGGCGCTTCATTATGTTGAAAGGTGCGATGAAGGGCAAGAGCCGGATTAATACACTCAAAGCGGCTTGTAGCCGCCTAGTGCAGAGGTCTTGCCAGAAGGAAGCGCAGTAGAAAGAAAACCCACCGCCCTCAAACTTCGCAGTAGCCGGAACCGAAACATCTGTGCCACCAATGCCGGCCGAAGCCGCCAGCAATATTTCAGCCGAAGACACCAATTACAGCGCTCCATTACGCCGGTTGGCAAGTAACTTCCACCAACGAAGCGCAATCACCTCCCATAAACGAAGTGCCATCTCGTCCACGGAGCCGGAAGTATCTGCAGAACCATCCGATCCTCGAGGCGATCCTTCACGTCCAATGGCCGACAGTCATTGCCATTCAACACGCATTGCCGCCGAGCTTCGCAATGCCATCTACGAGCTGTACAATGAGGAGGAGAAGTCTTCGTGGCTCGCAGTTCATAGCGAATTGTTACGCCTCTCTCTCACACGACTTTACATACGGCCGAACGTCCCTCAGTGGCAGAGCAATTCGACCTGAGCTTGATGGGCAACCTTCACTTTGTACGGAAAGTCTGGCTCTTCCAGGTGCTAGCAAGCAGCTCCGAGATGAGATCTTGCCACCACTTACTCATGAACTCGAGTACGCCCAAGACACCCCGCTGTCCGTAAAGAAGCTCAACAAAGCGCCGTTATGCGCGCTATAACACGATTGGCCCACGCCCACCGCAGCGCTGTGAGTCAGTTGCTTATCAGGCTCTTCCATGCGCGCAAATATCAACGTGGTCTTTGGAGCAGCGGGTCTGGCTACACTGCTTGAAGGGTGGGAACATAACAAGCCACGGGGGGCAGGCAATGAGGCAGGCGATGCTGAGCGTGAAACGCTGGCTATCACCTGCGAGGTGGACGGTGACTGGATGCCGTGGATATTGTGCGTATCACGTCGGTCATGGAGGGTTTGAGGCGCTTGGGAGAGAGGATGGGTTGTCAAGGAATAACAGACTTCTCAGCGGTACAGAAGGCAACGCGGAGATGGATGGAGAGAGGCTATGGGCGTCCTGAGCGGTATGAGGAAGCCGCCGAGTGGGCTACGGCCGCTATGCTCACTTGACAATGCGTTCGATGATCGAGCTAAAGTCTACATTCTACGGTTTCCGTCAGCCACGAGGCCGTTTGTGGCCAGCCATCGCGCTTGTGCACGCCTCAAAGGACACAGCTGATGCCACGGCGCCTGAAGACTTCGATATCATATGTCATTATCGTAGACATGATCCTACCGCGTGCATCTAGAGTTCCTTCAACTGCGTTCACATGTCACATTCACTCGGCCTTTCTCGAACAGCAGGCTGCCACGGTCACTCAAATGCTCTTCAATCCCTTCGCCGAACTGTTCTTTGCGTACAATACCGAGGCCATCCTTGGCCTTGCTGCAGACTTCCCAGCTTCGTACGGCAACCCAAGCAGCAGATGGTGGTTCGTTGGTCACTGGTGCCCGCCACCGTCTGACGATGGAGATGGCGGCTCAGATGAAGGAGAAGAAGAAGGCTCGGACAAGGACGGCAGCTCGGACGACGGAGGTGAGGAGGTAGCAGCCGTATCAGGTATGAGCCTTCCACTACGTTATCTGTTGTCGCGTGCTACATGTTCGGAGGTCAGAATCGGAACGCCATCTTACTCCGCTCACTCCGAACATCTCACGCCCTCCTGTTAAGCACCGTCCTGCCCAGCCACCAAAAGGGATTCTTCCTTGGCGTAAGAAGCAATGTCGCGATGTCACCTGGCGCCGCAAGTTTCGTTCGGTATGGAACGAGAAGAACATCTCGAACGGTACACTCAGCAAGCTCTTCCCGGGATCCAAGAAGCAAGCTTCCTTCCAAGACTTCCACAAGCAAATCCGGCCAATCGTCGATGCGGACGGCAATCGGCTTAACGGGAGAGCCATACGACTTCGACCCAAGCTATCCATAGCACTTCGATGCAGCATAGAAGAGCGTCGAAGATTCCGACGAGGCGGAGCATACCGTACTGCTTGGTCGGCACGTGCCGTGGAGAAAGAGTCTCAAGCGCGCTTGAATAAGCCCTCGACCGCAGAGAAACAAGGGCACGGGCTCAGAAGGGCGAGGCGCGACGCAGGACAACGGAGAAAGCATTAGCGTTTCTTTCCCTAAGGATATATAGGAATAGAGCAGCTGGTGCAGACGTGCGAGGCAATAGAACTGCGCTCACGAATGGAGAGATTGAGAATATGGCCCGCAGGCGAGATCGTGTAAGCGTTCAGAAGATAATGCAGTCTATGCAGATGAGCGATAAGGAGATTAAGGAGATGCAGAAGGTCGGTCGTACCCTTCTTCGAGCGTTTTCGTGCCATACGGCGTCGGGAGATACTGATCATATGAAGAAGGTGCGTGTAGCGCGCCAGCGGCCCTGGGCGTTTAGCTGACTTGTAACTTGTCCAGGGCGAGAAGATGGAGCTATGGCAAGAAGCACAGAATCAAGACACTCAACTCGATCTTCTTACGGCCGACACTTACGACAGACTCGCTGTAAAGTGGCTGCAATTTGGGCCGAGGATTAAAAGGACTGTCGATACCCATCTGGAACTTAAACAGGAGATCGACGACCCGGCACCACCAAACGGCGCTCCACGCAAGGTTCCCTATCTTACTTGGAATATCGGCATACGCTTTCTTGCTCAGATTCTGCACGAGGAGATGCGGAAGATGAAAGAGCAGTCAGATCTCCGCACCGAAGATAACGAGCATTACGCCAAAACTCGTACGTTTGAGAGGCCGCTTCCTCCAGACCCGTCTACTCCGAACAGAAAACGCAAGCGCGACGTCTAACCATCTCGCCCGCTTCCTAACAAGCGCGTACTAAAGCTGCACGGAGTCAAGAACGGCGTGCCTCAGTCTCATAACACTGATGTGCTTCGCACGCTGCTGAGCGACAGCGTCCAGTGGCGTAAAGACCAAGACTTTCCGTTTAACGATTTTTCGATTAACACGCTCTGGGATGAAGTGTACAAGATGCTGGGCATCAGCAAGAATGCGAGGAGGGAAGAGTGGAGAGAAGGTGGTTGGCTGCGTTACTCGTTCATACGCCAGGATGGTGCTTCGGAGAAATATCATGTCGACAGCGACATAGATCATGGTTCGGCTATTGTTATGCATGACGAGGAGAAGATCTCGGACGACCCACTGAAAATGTTTGAACTTACATACGTACGCGGTATGTACAAGACTCAAGAGTCCGGGTGTTGGAAATAAGCGCTAACAACGAGTATAGGCGATGTAGATGAAGACGTTGCCTCTCTGCCTATGGACACCGACGATGACTGAACACCACGTCCGCCCAGAGTTAGCCACCAACAGAACGGTAAGCTTCCGCACACAAACATATCCGGTATGCTATTGGCAATCGGGCTGGACGCTGACCTTTATGATGGGCACCCACCGCACTGGCCTAAGTGACCAATTGCCGGCCGTGGAAGATAGTATCTTATACAGTACCTCGATATCGTATAGCACATTTAGGCGAACAGCATGTTTAGGCAAGAAGTCTAAGCGCATCACGCTTACAATATGCTACCGACCACCTCTAGTGCTATGCTCGGTTTTGACTTGCTATATCAGCGTCACCGGTGCAGCTTTCTACAGCCTTCTTAGGGACGAGCATCGCAGTTGGCGCCACTGGGCCGGGCTGGCCATCAAGAACCCGTTGATGCAGGACTAGTCGAGCGAGAAGGTAGTAGTCTCGTGAGTACGCATCTACGGCATTTATAGCCACACCACGTCCTCCGACTGGATTTGCACACCTTGCACCCTCACGCGGTTCTGAGGATGACGTGCGAGCTTATCTAAACAACATAACTTTTGTGATATCAAACTATATCGGTACTCTTACATTCCGCAACCTCGAAGCAACGCTTTTGTGGTAGTAATCAAGCAGTGCATTGGAGCCAGATCTCTAGCCAGCCTGGCTAATCTTGAATCCTCCCGGCATAAGCTGCTGAAAGACACCCTCCAGGTCGTACTTCTTCGCGACTTGCTTCATGAACTTTACGTTCGCTGCACCATAGCCACCAAGCGGGTCCTGGAAGTCACCGGCGTAGTTCAAGTACAAGAATGGATTAAAGGCGCCCGACGCTTGCGTGGCTTGGTTGACCGCAGCCACCCAATCGACAGTAGCCTGCCGCATCCTGATGTCGTACTTCGCGTCTGTCCAACGCAGTGCAAACATCATCACGATCAGGTTGTCCTGGGTGCTGTTGAGGCCCATTGTGTGGCTCTTTTTGCTCAAATTGGCGACATAAGACGGGAGCGGCTCGTATGAGAAGATCCAGTTCATGTTTGGGACATCTGCGACCCGGGTTTGCAAACAGTCAGCTAAGCGTTTCACGCATATGGATTCAAAGATGCCCAAAGGTGTTTGTTGAGGTAGAAGGTGGTTCCGGCCTCGAGTAGTACGCAAGTAGAACGAAACGACTTACCTTGTTGTAGATGCCGTTGGTGATGTTGTGCACCAGGTTAATGGCAGCAATGCTATTCTTGAATGCAACAGTCGCATCAAGGTCGCGATAGCCTACCGGCATGAACGCACTGCTCTCGTTGGTCAGGTCGCCCACCGTGGTAGTACGCAGGCTGTTGGCAAGCTGTGGCGTGATGGACTCGAACGGCTGAAAGATCTCCGGATGCTCAATGTCCTTGGTGTACACGATAGTGTGCACGATCACCCTTGCGTTCGTGCTCGTGTTGTAGCTGAACAACGTACCATATGCAGCGTACGGATCCTTGTGGTTGTTGTCTGTCAGGTTTGATAGCGCCTTGAGGAAAATTGCAGTATTGTTCCCAGTCGCTGGATTCGTTATCCCACCTCCCCAAACCTTGCCGTTTTCGAAAGCTGCGACGTCGAAGCGACTTACGATGCCGAAATTATTAAGCCCGCCTTGGAGTGCCATGTGGAGGTCACTATTGTCTGTACCATTGGCATTGACGATATCTCCCGACGCAAGAACAACCTCATAGGCGAGGACATTGTCAGCTACGAAGCCCAC
>Ga0058704_10001713_pt1 | contig 10132 bp, 6 predicted proteins | sample AgamicMgSfe_FD_71363 | JGI IMG/M metagenome (GOLD analysis project Ga0058704, IMG submission 71363) | Agave microbial communities from Guanajuato, Mexico - Mg.Sf.e | ecosystem: Host-associated > Plants > Phyllosphere > Phylloplane/Leaf | place: Guanajuato, Mexico | collected 2012-05-30 | reverse complement strand
CGGGCTGGCGCTGTCGACCGCCTTCGCAGACTGCTCCATGGAGTCTCGAGCCGCGCCGTGCTCTGCGAGCTTCTTCACCAGCTCCTCGTTATACTTCCTAAGCCGTTCAAGCTCCGCGTCCCTCTCCATGTCCTTCTGCTGCATAATCCTGATGTACACGTTTGCCGACTCGACCGTAGCAGCCTTACTACTGTTGCTCTTGATAGCCGCGTCTTCTTTGCTCTCCTTATTGTCGCCGTCTGCTCCTGCACCAACATCAGGACTTTCATCATCGTTGATATCCTTGTTGGCCTTGGCCTGCTTCGGCAAGAGTGCCTGCATCTCCTTAAGTGCGTCGTTGATGCGGTTCCTCCGACCCTGCTCTGCTACCTTGTGCGATGTGCGTTTCGACGTGAGGCCGGTCGAGAGTGAATCCGGGTACGAAACACCGGGAAGCTGGTTACCTTCGAGCAAGTTTTGGTAGTTGGATTTCGAAGCGAGCAAAAGCGCATGAGCAGGAGAACTTAAGGCAGCTAAAGATCATCAGCAATGAAGATGCGCACAAGCAACAAGTTATGAACTTACTGCCTTCCGGTAGTAGAGGCTTGATACTCGGGCTAATGCGAGGCCTGATGGCAGGCGATGCCATAGCCGAGCCACTTGCACTGGCACTGCCGCGCTTCTTATTACCCTTGCTGCCTTTAAAGTCGGACCTCTTGTCCTTCAGAAGGTTGCCAGGCGTACTCGCTCCCATAGGTGATGCCACTGAAGGGCTGTCAAGAACTGACGGTAGCCGCGTTGATAAAGGTGTACTTAACGGACCAAGCTTGGGCGTCTTGCGGGCAGAAAAGCGTGGTGTCTGCTCGGGCGACTCGACTGTTTCCATTTGTGTGTCAATTTGAGCAAGAGATGGGCGGCGGGAGACGCGTGTTGTAGCAGCTTCCGGTAGTTGAAGCTCTTCGAGAGCACCAGGCTCATCGCTGCTGTGATCACTCTGCGCGGACCCATTCGTAGGCTGCTGTCTCGCGGTGCTTGACAGAATGGACTTTGGCGTAGCAGCAGACCCGGCCGCATTCGCCTTCGTTTTCTGCCGTTGAGCGGCGATCGCAGGCGACGGGGTCAGACTAGAAGCAGGCCTAGGCGGCGGACCCATGATCGACTCGCTCAGTGGCTCGGGGCTGATGCTGCCGTCTTCTGAACTGGTGTTGAACGGTGCCGGGATTTGTAAGCCTGCAGAGTTTGGCTGACTCCTGCTACCCAGCTGAGCCTCTTTGAGAAGGTCATCTCTTGAACTTATCACTTGAGACAATGTGCCCGACTTCCGCTTTTGCGCTTTCTGCACTGGGCTTTGCCGCATCCTAGCATTTGCCGCGACATTCCTTGGCGTCACCGCCTTTCGTCTCGACCTTCTAGGCAGAGCCGCAGCTGACTCTGGCAGCTGCAGACCATCGCCCATCATGCTTACATCACCGCTCAGATCGATTGGTGACGTCGCGTTCGAGCTCGGCGCCGTGCTTGGATTCGTGTAGTAGCCTTGAAGATGCTGTGATTGGGACGCGTTGTGACCATTCTGGCCGTGAAGCATAGGAGAAGTAAGGGGCGAAAAGTAGGCACCGGGAGCCGTGAACTCCGGCTGCATGTTGTACAGTGGCGTGCCGGTTGGCGAGACCATGGGAGTAAACGCCATTGTATCGTCTTTTCTCGCACGGTAGTGCTGCTCCAGCAAAGCCTGCTGCTTGGGGTCTATTTGATGCAGCTGGTGCTGATGCATGAAATGGCCAGCCTCTCCATGCATCTCGAGGCTGTTGGGCGTTGGTGGGACATGGTGGTGCGGCAGGAAACCTGCCTGCGGGTGGTACTGGAATTGCTGGGTAGGATATTGAAGATTCTGCTGCATCGCCGGCTGGTACCCTGGGCCGGTTGTGAGTGGGTGACTAGCCTGCACGTGCCTATTATACTGAGATTGATGTTGCTCCAGGTTCTGCGATAGCTCAAACTGACCCGCTCCGCCAAAGTCCAGAGCTGAGATACCTTGAGGCGTTTGTGCCTGGTTCAGGTCGTTGAACGGTGTATCGGAGTGCGAGACTTGCTGCGGTTGTTGCACGTGGTCTCCATATTGCGTCGTGTCGAGGTCAGGTATATCGAGGTCAATCTCGCCAAAGTCCAAGAAGTCCCCAAGATTATCCAAATCATTCGTCATCTGCGCCATTGGATCCAGCTGCTGCTCTGCCTGCGACCATGACTGGCTGCCCAAGCTATCCATGCTGTCGCGATCTCCTCTTCGGCCTGCCCGCTTCGTATTTTACTTGAATGGCTTCCGGTAAGGTCTTTGAGCAGTCTTCAAGCGGGAGAAGTCGTTGTTGGAGAGGCCGCAGGTGGCCGTGACGCTCCTGCGTGAGCGCAATGCGAAGTCTGCTGTGCTAATCTCTTTGCATTGACTCGGCTTCTGCCTCGATCGTGTTCGGCGTGAAGTCGTCGAAGTGAGGGTATGGTTTCGTGGGGCGCCCGTGATGCGGGATCGACGTGGAGTTTTCGCAGCTTTGTTTCTTGCGGTAGCGACAGACTTAGCCGTGAAAGTGAGGTTTGGCGACCTGTCTGAACGATCGCAGGGTAAAAGTATCGCCCCACTGAGCTATTGAAAGTGCAAGGAAAGCCTCGCTTCTTAGACCCGCCCCACGCTCACTCCACCACTGCGCACTACTAGCTGCACCTTCCAATGTGTCCTGCAGATGAGGCTACTGTACTATCTACAGTTATGGGGTCAAGCTGACGACAAGATGGATTACAATCTGGCCGCTCAAGTACTTTCAGTTGACATATTATCAAGAGCGACAGAGAAGATACGACATGCGCAGCAACCCTTCGAATTTACACCCCGCGTTGAGAGCCCACTTTGATTGGCGCGCGCTATAATTTCGCGACAGCAACCGGCGTGGGTGAGCTTGTGCACTTCAAGCAAGCGGTCGGGTGTCTTCGTGAGTCTGCGAGGCAGCAAAAACATCTCGATCCGGTGTCTCGCGGTAGATGCCCACGAACGTGTGCAAAAGCAACATCTCGTTCGTGTTGCCGGCCCCAACAACATGGATTATGGAATCACTCGCAATATCACTTACAATAATATCTCGGACGACGCGCAACCGGCCCGGTATTGATCCGGCATACCGAGAGATGCTAACATGCTGGAGACTTGAGCTTTGCCGAAGGGATTGTTCATTGCCGGCGGCTACCTGGAGATGGTGACTTAGGCACTCACCCTCTGCGCCTCTATATGTCATATGAGTACTGGAGTACTGCCACTAGCTATTGCGTCTATCACTCATCATAGAGCACCATAGGCATAAGGTAAAAGCGCATGCGCATCCAAGACCGAGTCAACCAATTTAGCCGCGTGGAGCGCGTGATGCGGCAATAATAACCCACTGTACGGACACACTGCTACAGTACCACAATCGTCAGGCACTGCACTACAAAAAATACATTGCAAACAGCGATTCAAGATTACTTCAGCCACTCTAAGCCCCGACGTGCTTCAAGTGAAGTCGGGTTATGGTACAGCTCCTTCCGCTTCTTCCCTCTCGCGCCTTCCGCCCGTCTCTTCTGCTCTTACACTTCGAATGAGAATGTTATAAAGGCAACGCAGAACCCGACGTGATCCCCAAAAAGAGAAGCTGTTAAACTGAGCTTCTCTGCCACGTGACCTGCCTTGCCCGCTTGAACGCCGCTGCTATGGACATGTAAACATTGAATGCGGAGATGGTGGTGGTTGATGCTACATTATGGTGCAGCAGCCGCCTTGTTGTTGCGGGGCGTAGGGGTCCTCTCGCTTGTCGATCTGCAGAGACGTCAGAGGATATATCTGGATGTAGATGGTGCGGTAGGAGTGGATGCCAAACTTACTGTGCCCCAGCGACTAGGTACCATGAAGTCCTTTGGCTCCTTGTCCGTGAAAGCGATCAGACTATGGCATGTTAGTCAGCACACTATTCAGTGTACCGCACCGCAGGCGATCAGTGTAGAAGTGATAGATGTACACGTACTCCATAGAAGCCTCAGACACAGGTATCCTCCTCCTATTTAGGTCTTCCTGCAGTCTTTGGTTCAGCTCCGTAAGCCTCCTAAGCTTCAGTTCCGCCATTGACTGCTTTTTGCTCTTGCCGTTGTCGTTTGTGCGGATCTCGTAGGGCGTCGACATCATAGTACTCCTAGTCCAGCGGTCCGGCGAAGGTGTGAAAGTGATATGTATACGCGGGTTCGGCGGTGCGCGTTTGAACGTCACCTTGAGGAGGTGGCCGCGATGTAGGTCTTATAGCGTGGCGCGAGATCGAGTCGTGTGCTCAATTGGATGCGCTGGCCGAAAGGGTGATGGTTTTCGCCTCGCTTCCCGTTCTCGGAGTGCTTCTGCGGTGTGATGGCGAATTATGCGCGACGAGATTATCTGCAGCGCAATAGATGGTGGTTAGCGCATTGTTCTGTGAGACACCATGTCAAAGCATGGTTCGTGTCACGTCCAGACGCACCCTCTCTCACGGTTCAGCACATGAACGTGCGCGGATATCCTTGCTTCCCCCCGGGCTGACGGTGTTGGTCTTCGGGTGGGTTAAAGAGTGACTGCGCGCACAGCGCACGTGAGTGTCGGCGCAAGGAAGGGACGTCTCGGTGTACGTGTGGCTTGCACGAGCTTGTCACCCTTCACTGGGGGCCGGACTTCGTTGGCAGGTGGTGGCACAGACTCAGATAGATATCGCTGAGAAACAGCAGACCACAGCTCCTTGCTCTTCCGCCTCCGGTTAGTGAGAGATGCAGCTAACGGACCGTCCCACTTCCGACACCCGATTCGACATTTACTTCACCGCAAGTCGCGTATGTAAGCGCACTTTTCAAGGTAGTGACGAAATTGGAAGTGACATTGGATGTTGTTCCTCTGCAAACCGTAACCCATGGATTGCTGAGAAGGGCTGTCCATCAAACACATCGTACCTTCGAGGACGCATCGACCCGGCCCTTCAAGCGGGTGGCTCAGCTCTGATTCCGCCGAACGCCAAGACCCACGCGAAATCACTTGCCGCGGGTATTGTTCCGTGCAGAAACAGCATCACCACCCATCTCGCACGAGAAACGGACTATCACTACGCCATCAACCTACACAGAGCCACCACCGACTTCGAGACCGTACAGAGACTAACACTCGATTACCCAATTCCAGCTTAACGTTAGAGGAGGCAGCCCAGCATGCCTCCTCCACCGCACACCAGAGTAAGCCAGCCAGAGCATATTCTTTCTCAGGCGCACACCCGTACTGACACTCTTTTTCAGCCGGAGAATGTGCTCAAGAGAGCCCAGGAACTCATCGGCGTCGGCCAGCAACAGGCAGCGCTGTCCATCCTACACGAACATGTGACCTCGAAACGAACGCGAAACAGCACCATCGCGGCCCTTGAGCCGGTGATGCTGCTGTTCGTCGAGCTATGTGTGGATCTCAAGAAGGGGAAGTCCGCCAAGGATGGACTGTACAACTACAAGAACACCAGCCAAAACACCAACGTAGCGACGATCGAACTGGTCTTCAGGCGCTTCATCGAACTTGCCGAGCAGAAGGTCAAGGAGGCGCAGCAAAAGGCGGATGAGGTTTCAGGCACGGGAGACGCCAAGGACGAAGGAGCGGCAGACTCCTCGCTTGCGAATGTGGGTGATTTGGAGGCCATGGAGACACCCGAATCAATCCTCCTCTCCACTGTGTCCGGCGAGCAATCGAAAGACAGGACTGACCGTGCCATCGTTACGCCATGGCTGAAGTTCCTATGGGAGACGTACCGTACCGTATTGGACATCTTCAAGAACAACGCTCGCCTAGAGCTAATGTACCAGACGACCGCTCACCAGGCCTTCGACTTCTGCAAGCGCTACACCCGCAAGACCGAGTTTCGCCGCTTGTGTGAGCTGCTTCGCAATCACTTGCAGAATGCTGCCAAGTACTCGCAGCAAGTGCACGCTATCAACCTGAGCGACCCGGAGACGCTTCAACGTCATCTCGATACTCGCTTCGAGCAGTTGAACGTCGCCGTCGAGCTTGAGCTGTGGCAAGAAGCTTTCAAAAGCGTCGAGGACATTCATACTCTGCTCAGTCTTAGCAAGCGGCAGCCAAAGAACTCCATGATGGCCACTTACTTTGAGAGGCTCACCCGTATCTTCTTGGTCAGCGAGAACTACTTGTTCCACGCTGCAGCATGGAGCCGATACTACAATCTGCTCAATCTGTCTGCTCGCGCTGTTGGAGCTGGAGCGCCCAAGAAAGACAACCCGACTAACATTACGGACGCCGACCTCTCCAAGTCCGCCACCTTCGTACTGCTGTCCGCCTTGGCCATTCCCGTCATCAGCACGACGCGGTCTCGTGGTGCTCTCATCGACGTGGATGCTGCACGCAACACCAAGAATGCTCGTCTCACCAATCTGCTCGGTATGAACACGCCACCCACCCGTTCCATTCTATTCAAAGACGCTTTGAACAAGGACATCTTGCAGCGCGCACGTCCAGAGATCCGCAACCTCTACAACATCCTCGAGACCGACTTCCATCCGAAGTCCATCTGCGAGAAAGTGTCGCCTATTCTGTCACAGATTGGCGCAGACGAGGAGCTGCGGAAGTATGTGCAGCCTCTGCAGCAGGTCATTCTGACTCGCCTGTTCCAGCAGCTGTCACAGGTCTACACTGACGTCAAGGTCGAGGACGTGTTGGCCCTGGCTCAATTCCCGGACCCGTTCCAGGTCAACGCTGCAACAATCGAGAAGTTCATCATGAACGGTTGCAAGAAGGGTGACTTGTCTATTCGCGTCGACCACTCTACTGGCATTCTCACCTTCGACCAAGATGTCTTCTCTTCATCAAAGGCTCAACATCACGGCTCTGCTGCTGGTTCCGCAGAGGCTGATGCGGGTTCCATCCAACGCCTGCAAAGCACACCATCTGAGATCGTCCGCTCGCAGCTCTCTCGCTTGTCCAAGGCTCTCTACATTGCTGTCCAGTATGTGGATCCCACATTCAACGAGGATCGCTACAAGGCCAAGGTTGCTGCCCTCAAGCGTGCCGAAGCTGGTGCGGAGAAGGAGCACGTGGATCTGATTGCGCGGCGCGAGATCATTCAGAAGAAGAAGGAGACCGCTGCCTCGGCCCAAGCCGCCAAGCAAAAGGAAGAAGAGCAGAAGCGCAAGACCCGACAGCAGGAGTTGCAGGCGGCTGAGACGGAGCGCTTGGCACAGGAAGCGAAGGATAGGGACGAACGCAGAATGCAGGCCGAGCGTAAGAAGGTGCAGCGCGAGGAGACCGAGAAGCAGCTCAAGGAGCTGAAGAAGGGTGTCAAGGGTGTAGACATCTCTGGTTTGGACATCGACGACCTAGACACTGGCCGCATTCGCCTGCTGAAGCTTCAAGCTCTGGAACGTGAGAAGAACGAGATGAGCGAGAAGCTTCGCATCACCGGCAAGAGGATCGATCACTTAGAGCGTGCGTACCGTCGTGAAGAGATCAAGCACTTATCAGATGACTACGATGCACAGCGCGAGATGGACCTCAAGGCGTACGAGGACTCGAAGGAAGAGACACTTCGCAACGCTGAGCAGAAGCACAAGGAGGATGTCGCCCTTAAGCACCGCTTGAGCAGACTTGTGCCTAACTACGAAAGCTTCAAGCGTACCATCACTCAACAGCGTCACGACGACTTCGAGAAGCGCCGTAAGAACGCCGAGAAAGAGCTGAATAATAAGATGGAGCAGCGCCGCCGTGAAGTACGTGAGCAGAGGGCTGCGGAGAAGCGTCGTCGCGAGGAAGAGGAGCGCATGCGTCGTGAGGAAGAGGAGAGGATGGAGCGTGAAGCCGAAGAGGAGGCGCGTGCTGCTGAAGAGAAGCAGCGTAAGGATGCTGAGGCCAAGGCCGAAGCTGAGAAGCGCAGGCAAGAGCGTGCTGAGGCTGCAAGGAAGCAGATGGAGCGTGAGGAGGAGGCGGAGAGGAGACGTTTGGAGAGGAAGCAAGGCGGTGGTGCCGCTGCGGCGCCGAGGAGCTTCGAACGTGCTCCTGAGAGGGAGAGGCCGTCATTCGCGAGCAGGGCGCCGCCTTCCGAAGACAAGGCCGCCGATGAGCCTCGTGCTGGTGGGCCACCGAGACTGGCGCTGCAAGGCCGCGAGGGTAGGCCGACTTGGCGTGAGCGTGAGGCCATGAAGGCTGCTGGCCAGACTGGCGAGCCGGCTAACCCACCTGCTGCGCCACCGGCGGATGAGCGTGTGGCGACGGAGGAGGCTGCTATGCCGAGGAGGACGGGCGGATCAGGCTACGTGCCACCGCACCTGCGTGGTAAGGCGCCTGATGCGGAGAGGAGTCAGAGTCCCGCGGCTGAGCCGTCGAGGGAGAGGCCCGAGAGAGGGACGGATAGGTGGGGACCAAGGCCGAGTAGGCAGCAGGCGGATGGGGAGAGGAGTGAGAGTCCCGCTGCGTCGGGTGGTGGGGCGTACAGGCCGCCGGTGAGACGCGAGGGCGGGACTGGCATGGGTGGTTCGAGCGGTGGTGCTTACCGTCCGCCTAACAGAAGGTAGATGTCCTTGCTCTAGCAGTACATCAAGGATGCGAGGTCTACGTGAACGGCACTGTGGCGAGAGCCGGGCTGGGGAAAGGCGTTGCTGTTCGTTGTCCATTATAAGCGAGTAGGTAGAGATGGAAACAGGTCTTAGCATTCTCTTGTCGATAACTGTACATGTTATGGCCGTCAATCAGCTTTTGTATATACATATTAGGGACGAGGTGCTTCATGTTCATCCATATCAGGCAGCTCGGCACAAGGCATACGCTAGCGCGTGATTGGGCGGTCATGCGTTCCTGAGCGGAGACATAGCACGCCGCCATGTACCATTTGAATGTACTTGTCATCTCCCTTCCTGCACGTTGGTCGTGGATGTCTTGAGGAGGCCGCTGTATACTCGGTGTCGAAGACATAGTGGGTTCTGTCGTCCGCTCTCGCCTCAGCACTGGGACTCGGATGCGATAAGCAGGGGTCCCCGCAGCCGCCGTTACCGCTGCCTACTCCACCGAGGGGTGGTTGATGTCAACATATCATTGAGACGACGACGAATCGCAGAATCTAGGGGGACCGAGGCGTCAGGGCAGTGAACGGTAGCGTACGAACGAGGATGATCACATGAGTCTCGGATTACGACGATATCAACTTCCTTACAAAGCTAGCTACACCGAGCCTCATCAGCCATCGATAAACACCGAATCCTAAACCTACCAACGAGAGCCATCCCATGAGACCAACACGATGAGCGCGAGCCAGAGTCACGACGCCCGCACGATCAAAGGCAAGAAGCCCATTGTCAACCCGCCATCACTGGCCAATCCGGGCCATTCAGGTCCGACGACCTTCTTCCTTCGGAGCGAGAAGGAGATGGAGCGCAGCGTACAGCGGGGGCGCAAGGCATCGAGGAGCTCGGACAGCACACAAGGGGGATCGATGCAGACACCTCCGGCAGACAGTATGGAGGGCAGCAGCTTCGGCGTGGAGAGTCTGGCGGATACCATCAACTCGGCCTTTGCATCGGATTCCAGTCTATCGCGGACGAACAGTAACAGCGCGGAGGCAGGTGCGGAGGCCAGCGCAGAGGGAGGTGCAGTGGCCGGCCGCAAACGCAAAGCTGGCAACCCGGTGCACCCTAGAATCGCGGCCACGGGCCAGCGCATCCTCTCCAGCGAACACCCTTCAGCACAAGCCTCATCAGCAGCGTCACCCGCGTCATTCCGGTCATCAGAGTCACCATATCGGACACATCTCAGGCGCGGGTCTGCAGCATCATCGATCAACCTCAATAGCCAGCCACTCACGCCGCTAAAGATGAGCCCGCAACCCGACTCCGCTATGCCGAGTACACCGCGATCTGGATCGCTGAAGTCGTTCAGACTGAGCGACGAGGAAGGTAGTGTGGTTGATGAGACCAGCAGCCAAGCAATACAGTCATCAAGCGGTGAAGAGGATGAGGATGCGATCACTGAAAGCAAGGGTAGCTCGATGCCGCAGCTGGTCATGCCGAGTATAGCTATGCCCTCTCGACGACTCTTCACAGAGCGAGGAAAGCGCATGGGCAGGACAAAGGTGTTGGTGGTGGGCAACAA
>Ga0058704_10001710_pt1 | contig 10135 bp, 8 predicted proteins | sample AgamicMgSfe_FD_71363 | JGI IMG/M metagenome (GOLD analysis project Ga0058704, IMG submission 71363) | Agave microbial communities from Guanajuato, Mexico - Mg.Sf.e | ecosystem: Host-associated > Plants > Phyllosphere > Phylloplane/Leaf | place: Guanajuato, Mexico | collected 2012-05-30 | reverse complement strand
AGAAAGAGGCAAGGAGGACGGCGAGGAGCAACGTGAACCAAGCTCCGTCCGGAACTTTGGTTAGGGCGGAGGTGAGGTAGAGACCGTCGAGTAGGACGAAGGGGAGCCAGACTGCGAAGACGAGGGCGGGGTGTAGGCGCCAGACGATGATGGCGACGAGGGTGACGAGGTTGGTTGTGATAAAGGTTACGAGGATGACGCAGACGCCATAAGCGTGGCCAAGCTTGGTGGTGTTGCTGTAGACTGCTGTGACGATGATTGTACCGGCCAACATTATCCTGCAGGACGAAGGATATAATTCAGCGCATGTCTCACACAAGGATGGCGTCTAGCCTTCGATCACGTACCAGTTGGCGACGGGGATGTAGACCTGGCCGTGGAATTTCTCGCTCGTGTAGATGAGCTGGATGTGGGGGAAGTAGGAGCTGTGCATCACCTGGCTCAGGAGCTGGAAGGTGCTCGTGATGAGGGCTTGGGATGCGACGACTGCGGCCAGGACGGCGATGATGATACCCCAGATCAAAGTGCCTGGTGGCAGGGAGTTGAAGAAGGGGTTCGAGTAGGCACCTTTGTTCTGCGAGATGTATGCCGCCTGGCCGATATAAGCCAGAAGCAGGCATGGGTATGCCAGGAAAAGCCAGGAGATCTGCACAGCTCTGCGGGAGAAGGCGCCCAGATCAGCAAACAGAGCTTCCACACCGGTGAAAGCCAGCAGGATACCGCCGAGATTGATCCAACCGGTGGTGCCGTTGCGGACGAACCACTCGCCAGTAAAGTACGGCGAAAATGCTTTCAGGACACGCCAATCGAAGAGAGCCAAGTTATAGATACCGCAGATGGCGTTGAAGAACAGCCAGACGATGTCGATCGGAGCGAAAGTCGAAGGCAGCCTATGGATGCCGAGTGGTTGTAGGACATAGAGGACGACGAGGATAGCACAGGAGACACCGACGATCAGTCCATTCGTGATGTCAGGCTTCACCACCTCGAGACCTTGGATCGCACCGAGGACGGATTGGGCGGGAGTCAAAATACCGTCGGCCATGATAAGCGCCACTCCGAAGACCGCGAGGACCTTGAGTATGCCGTGGGATATGCGGCTTTTCCTCCAGCCAGGAGCGGATGCCACGGTTGCTTGGGCCTATCTTATTGGTCTCGTGTCGTTCCATCTTGACGAGGTTGTTGACCCGAGGGTCGCGCTTCATGACGTTGCTCTGCGAGATGTCAGTATGTTATACGAGTAAGGCATGGGTATGAGTTCTACATACGAATCGCGAGAGCAGGGTGTAGATGGCAAAAGTGCCGCCTCACCCTCATCGTCGGCGCGAAGTACGATGAAGACATATTTGATGGTGACGATCAGGGTCAGGCTCCAGATGATCAGAGACAGCGCTCCCAGTAGGTCACGGTACTCCGGCTCCTCAGAGAAGGTCGACGAGTAGACGTAGAGAGGCGAGGTGCCGATGTCACCGTAGATCACACCGGTCGATTGGTAGGCGAGCCATAGCAGCGTCCAGCCTTTGAAGGTCTGCAGTTGGATTAGCTTGACTCAAGAATACGAGCGCAGAATGCTGTCTCTGCGGTTGACATGTGAATGACATACTTGCTTCTTGCGGTAGTCGATCTCCTTAACACCAGTATCCTTTTCCGAGAAGACAGACTCGGCATCCGTCTCCTGCACCGAAGTTCTGCGCTTGTACGTCGAAGAGCACCTCATACTGTCCTTGGTCCTGGTCCGTTCGATGTTGTCCTTGCCAAACTGGACGTGCGTACCATCGTGCGCCATAGCGGCCACTGGCTCTTGGGGATTTGCTGGCGAGCGCAAAAGCGTCGAAGTTAGAGGTCAGTAGTTGAAGTGGTCGCCAGTGTCCAGCGAGCGAGGAATGCACCCTTTTGGAGTCCACCATCTTTACCAGCTACGTTAAGCCGCACCAACCCAAGACCCTCAGACCTGGGCCGTGACTCCAGGTCGGCGCACGCGAACTGCACGTGTCTGTACGACCAAGACACAGCCGCGGTCGGCCTCACCAAGCCGGCCGCAAACCAGTCATGATTACTACCCGCAGAAGCAGATCTAGACACTGGCAGCGTGGGATTGCCGGAATGGAGCTGTATATTGTGCAGGATCGTCGTGAAACCAGATTGGTGTAGAAAAATACCGCAAAAGCTGGGCTGAAGTTGAAGCGAAGATGGCGTAAATGCGAGATTTTTGGGTAGGGAGCGGCCTGCATGGGCCTGCACTTCGACAACAACGTCGAGTTGTCGACTGCCTGTGAGATCCTATCAATGGTGAACTGATTTTTATGCAGCCACAATGCGGTATTCCTTGTACTCATCACATCTCGTGAGCCTGCGATATGAGTTCGCATACTATTGGCCGCCAAGCTTTCTCGCTTTGACGACATCTTCTGTCTAGCATGATGACATCCTTCTACAGTTTCGAACTCCCCTGCGGCCTCTCCATCGCCTTCGTCTTCCTCTGATAATTCTTCACCAGCTGCCTAATCATCAAATCGAGCATCACGTCCTCGGAGCCGCCACTGTTGCATGTCAGCCAAGTACCTAGTACCTGAACATAAGAAGGAAGGAGAACTCACGGTATCCTCACCCCATTAACCTCCCTCCACATCCTCTCCGCAATCTCTCCCTGACCACTGCGCGTATATCCATTGCCGCCAAACAAGATAACAGCACAGTCCGCACATTCCTTCAAAACGATACCAGCATGCGCCTTCGCTGCAGCCGTCAACCCACCCAACTCCACGTCCGCCTCATCCTTCTTCATGACCGTCATCTGGTACGTGAACTGCTCGATCCAAGCCCACAGACTCTCGAGCAGCGTCCCGCACTTCGCTAACCGGTGTCGTACCACAGGCTGCTCGATGAGCGTCTTTCCGAAAGCCTCGCGCCTCATGGTGTATGCAAAAGCCGCGCTGAGAGCGACACGACATTGCCGTACGGCGCCGATGGAGATGGTGAGCCGCTCGTGGTTGAAGTTGGTCATGATGTAGCGCATGCCCATGCCCTCTTCGCCGATCAGGTTCTCCACTGGAACTTTCACGTCGTCGAGCTCGATGTATGTCGTTCCTGCTGCAATTTGGCCTGAGACTTTGAGTCGCCTCATGTCTACGCCTGGGTGGCCTTTGAGTGGTACGACGAGCATGCTCAGCCCGCTCGCTCCATCACCTCCAGTCCTCACAGCCATAGCTGCATAATCAGCCCAGATGCCATTGGTGATCCACTTCTTCGCACCATTCACGACATACTTCTTCCCGTCCTTGCTCTTGACAGCGGTGGTCTTGATATTCGCCACATCGCTCCCAGCATCCGGTTCCGTAATCGCGATACACGCTCTCGTCCTCCCCCAGAAGAAGTCCGCCAAAAAGCGATCATGCAGCTGCTTGCTACCGAACTTGATAATAGGCGGGACGCCAAAAGACATACCCGCCGTCATGCTAGACGGAGGACCAGAAAGTCCGGACCGGTTCATCTCGTCGAGATAGATGAGCGTGTGGAAGTAGGTGAAGTCTTCCACCTTGACGACGCCAAGGATGTCGTGGATACCGGCTTCTTTGAGCTGCTTAACTGGCAGAGGAGCTGGTAAGGTCGGTATGAGCATATTATGCTTGGAGAAGGTCGCGAAAGCATGCTCCGGGACCGTTTCCTCTTTCTCCCACTCGAAGGCGTAGGGTGTGAGGTGTTCGTCGATGAAGGCGCGGCATGCCTGCTGCCATCTTCGGAGCTCTGGGGTGTAGTATGGTGAAGGCAGGCCTGCGAGATAGGGAGGTTCGCTGAAGGGGATGGGTGTTGGGTGGCCTGTCATCTTGACTGTTGGGGCGTGTTTGCAAAGGGGTGGGAAGATCTGATGTCCAATAGAAGAGAACGTGATACCATACCTTGTTTCGGGATCTAATGAGAGCTGAGGCTCATAAGCCTATGGCCATGGTCGAAAGAGGCCACAAGTCAGAGACCCGAGGTGAGCAATGTCTTGGAGACTCAGTCGTATGGAGCGGGGACTCGAGCTGCACTGCCGAGGCAAATCCTTACCGTATCAGATCAAGATGTCTATACTATCAAAGAGCGACTACATTCACTCACCTTTGGAACATATCACTCGCCTCTGGAACATATCACTCGCTCTGGCAATGTGTATATCGCAGTCATAGGTAGGATGCAAATTTGAGGTCATGATGCTAATAATCAAAATGTAGCTCCAAAACACGCAAGTTCAAATCTCTTCGCCTGATCACCCCCAATGCCATGCCTCGTCTTCTCAATCTCGCCTCACGAAAGAGGCAGCCTCGCGGTCGGCAGTCACAGGAAGACCAGCGTGACTGGACCTGGACAGCAAGGCCGCGTGTCTGCCGCCCTAGTCGCAGCCATTCGAGCTTCAAGGCAGCTCGAACATCCGTAGACATCCAGCCGCTCATAGCAACCGCCTTTCAAGCGCCGCTCATCACCTCTCTGACAATCTCCTCACCCTTCTTCAGCGCCTGCATCTCCTTCTCCGCCTTCACCATCTCCGGCCCATCGTCAACGCACCAGAGGATGAACGGACCAGAGTACATATCCTCCCCATACCCATCACTCGGGCACCACCACCTCCCCAACATAATCTGCCCACCCGGCAGCAAAACCCCCTCATAAGACCACAGAGCCTCATGATCAATCGCGCCCGTGTCCTCGTCAACAAAGAACTTCATCATAGTCATGCGCTGCCAGCCGGGAACACCATGCTGAGCGGGCAGCGGGTTAAGCCAGCCCGAAGCGCAGAAGTCTTCATAGTTGTCGTACCCGCTGCCGTCGAAGCGGAGGGAATTGAGCATCAGCTCCTCGGCGGGAGCGAAAGAGCTATGGTGGCGCTGGGCACGGGTGCGGGCGCGGTTGACAGGGGACTTGAGGGATTTGAGGTGTTTCTCGAAAGAGTTTGGCCAAGGACCCGCAGTCTTGGGATCGACGAGCTGGAGGCGCAGGTCCTGGAAAGCGTCGGAGTCTTGCTCGCCATTCAGCTCGTCCATGATCGGGTTCTCGTGCCCAGCACCAGCACGGATATCCTTGATCGCCTCCCTCGACACGAAAGCATAGCTGCCTTTCCAATGACACCCCAGCTTCTTCATCTCCTGCGAAAGCTGGCCATCCCACCAGCGCGGGCGCTCTGACTCGTCGAGCTGGCTGTAGTCGTGCTCGAGGGTGCCTTCGTCGCGGCGGAGGAGGTGGTGGCGCCAGAACTGGATGTTGGCGAGGAGCCAGGGCATGTTGACGTCGAGGCCGTTGACGCCGGCGAAGATGGGCGCGGCGGTGTCGGAGCTGTAGGCGAGCTGCTGGGCGTCGGGGAAGCCGAAGTGGGCGTTGATGAGTTTGGGGGAGAAGCTGAAGAGGGAGGGCGCGAGGACGCATTGGAGGGTGTATAGGAGTTGTGTGGTGGGCAGGGAGGCCTTGGCTTTGGGCAGCTTTTTGCCGAAGAAGTCGGAGCCGACGATCTTCAGGATGTTGGTGTTCTCGATGAAGTTGACGATGAGACGCATGTTCTTGGAGGCGTCGGAGGTGGTGCCGTCGCGCAGGCTCTCTGAAATATATTATTAGCCACAGCAGATAGCCAGCGATTACCCGCCAGATAGGCACTCACCAACAACCAACTGCCTCAACAGCTCCAAGCACACCTTCTCAACTTCATCATTCCCCTTCTTAAACTTCGGGCGCTTCAGCAACACCAGCTTGCGCTTCGTGTACTCATCGCGGAACTTCTCGTTGTCGTTCAAGCGGTGACCCGTGAGCTTCCAGCCCGGCGTCTCGAAGACTTCGAGGAAGCGGCGGCGCCAGAAGGAGTAACCATCGGCATCGATGGCCTGGAAGGAGGTGCGGCAGAGGTTGCGGTACTTGATGATGTCGTAGTCTTTGTCGAAGTGGGAGGCGATCTTTTGGTGGAGCTGTGGTGATGTTAGTGATACTGCGCGGGAAGGAAGTTGGAAGGGATCAGTGGATGGTGCATACCTCAAGAGGAACCTTGATAAAGAGGCAGACCGTAGACGGCTTCTGAGGGACTGAGGTAGCCATTGGAGCTTGATGTCGACGTGCTGTTGTGATGGAGTAGTAGTAGGCTTCTGGTATCTTCTTCGATATGCTGTGCTGAGTGAGGCGAGGTATTCAAGTCGCTTCTGCTGATGCAAAAAGTAATCTCACTCTCAGCTCCGGGCTCGAGTGGTACTTATACCTCTGCCTCTGCAAATTGAGCTCTAGCTCGCCGCGGCGGAGGCACATGCTGAAACGTATACTGCGCATGTGAGCGAGTGATCGGCGCCTGAGTGAGGGCTGGCGACAATGGCATGTGCGATTGACAATGGAGTTAAGCTTTGGCGGCTGAACTTGTGCGCTGGTCAGGGTTGGGGAAATACATGGTCGTGCCCAGGTACTGGGTCTGCAGGGCGGTACAGGACAATAGAGAGACCATGAGGAGGATCTATTGGCATTGTGTAGGCCATTGGCAGGTACTATAGCCTCTACCAGTGGTGTATGGCGTGTGCAGAGGCCGAGTATCAGTGCCCGTTTGCAAGCGGAAGTCGTTCACATGCAAGCCGCTGATCCGTCCACACTTTCGCCACTCCATCAGAAGACAGGAGTACAACGAGGTGGCATGCCGCGTAACACGATGCCTGGAGCTGTCACTATGCTGCTGGCACAGGCATAGGTCTTGTGTGAGAGGAAGCGTGACAGAGCCAGGGTTGGCATACCGGCTCAAGCGGAGGACACCATGGTTAGCGCTCCTGCTCTGCCACCTGCACAACAGCCATCGCTCCTTTCGCACGAGACTGCAAGCGTGCCCGATGGCCGTTAAGCCACGCAAAGCACGTGTTTGCCACGCTCCAGCCATTGAGAGCTTACGCCATTGTTCCAGCACAAGCGCCGCATATCCGGAAGCCCACATGAGCGCCGATGAGTGAAGCCAAGCTGCATGCAAACGGCGTGCGATACACGCTTGCGCAATGGCACATGCGGCTCGTCATGCAGTAGCCTGAGGCTGCCCTCGCTGAAGAGCACCGTCGACAGAGACCAGACGAAGCTCGTCGGATGTGCAAGAGTAAGGAGATCCCTAGTAAGCGTGGTAAGATCATTACATTATCATCTCTGTGTATAAACATACATATGCGTTGCGTAACTCGTGTCTCGTAAGTACCCAGCTAACAGCCTCATAGCCAGAAAGCCAGCGCCGCAAAAATCACGGCTAAAGCGCTCATGCTGCCCGCATCATTGCCTATCGCACCATTTGCTGGTGAAGAGGAGCTGCTGCTCTCGGAACCAGACCCAGATCCAGATCCAGACGTACTGTTAGCCTCCGCCTGGCCTGGAATGGTGCCCGTAGCATTGCTGCCAACGGACTGAGTACTATTCCCGTCAGCGCGCAGGATGGCGTAGATCTCGCCCGTGGAGTCGGAACTCATGAACAAGCGGCCTTGGTTGTCCCACGCAAGACCCACAGGCCGGAAGCAGCTATCCGGACACTTGCTGTTGTCCGCGTTGGAGACTATGTCAACGGCCGCGGTGGTGCTATTGCTTGGCTGGGTGGGCTCGCCATTCTCGAACTCCACGACGCTGACTTTGTAGCCGGCAGGGTTGTCGCGATTCCAACTGCCGTGGAAGGTGACCCATGCGGCGGTGCCTTGCTCATTGAACAGGATGTCCAGGGGAGCCATGTGTGCCTGGAATGTCAAGCGCGGTGCTACCCGTTGGGCGCAGACGGTATCGTTGACGGTGCTGTTGAGGTCGCCAATGGCGAATTGCTGGCCTACTTCCCCGGAGAAATCTGGGATGGTGCTCGGATCCCAGGCTGAGTAGCACTCTGGATAACCGAAGTTGCCACCTTCGCTGGAGACACGAGTGCCGTTGAGGTAGCCGAGGAAGTTGAGCTCTTCGCCTGGGTTGTTTTCGTGGATGTCTTTGCCTTCGCGCGTCATCTGGTCCACACTATTTTCGACGCCGTAGATCGCACCGGTGACCGGGTCCTCATCGATGCCGACTTCGTTGCGGAGTCCCCAGCCTAGGAGAACGCCATCACTGTTGTAGTCCAGCGTAGAGTTGATACTGGTCAGATTGAAGGCTTTAACCTGGCTGTGGCCGGAGTTGATGTCTGAAGCCTCAGCATCGAGGTTGGAAGTACTGCCGCGAGTGACCACCATCATACCAGGAGCATGCTTCGACCATAACAATGTGCGGGTGGTGTGGTCGGTGCCAGCCATATTGCCGATTAGAGTCCTTGGCTCAGAAGTGTTGGTCTGCTGCATGGGCGAGTAGTCCCAGGAGTACAGCAAGTCCGAGCTGGAGGCATATAGCGTGCTGCCCCTGGAGGAGAGCTCCAGCTCGATGCCATGGTTGAGAGAGCTGTCGTTGACCACAGTGCGTCTGTTGCCAACACTCAGGCAATCGCGGCCAGCGTCGACGAGTGTGAGAGCAGTGATGCCATGCCCGCGCTCCACAACCAGGAGTGCGCCCTGGCTATCGAATTTGATTCCACGAGGTGAAGTGAGGTTGTTGGCAACCAATCGGGCGACATATCCGTCAGCAACAGAAGGGGCGGCGTAACTGGCGCTGAGGGTAGGAGAACAAGACGCGCCTGCGATCGAGGACTGGGCTGCAGCACCGGCGGCGAGCAGAGCCGTGGAGAGCATTGCAAACGGCGCCATCTTCGATATGTGCGTCTGTGACTGTCCGTTCGTCGCGAAGAGTGTCAGGAGACGGAGGCGTGCAGCGAGGGGAGAACGGCTACTTTGATGTCGGCCTGCAGCTGCATCTTGACGCCGGTATTTGACTTTAAGGGTTCACAGAAGTGATTGCTGCCACGCCGAAGGCTAGGACCGAACAGGCTGGTCGTGTTGCTTCTGGATGGTAGGCGCGATGATGATTGGGGGAAGGTGGCAGATCTCGACGAAAGTGTAGTCTACACCTTCCCCGAGTGACGCAACTGTGCTCTCGTGCAGCCGGCTTGGCGTGCATGGTGGCACCGTGGCTGCTGCAAGGGTCCGACGAGACTTTCCCCCTCCCGATGCGCCTACTTGCTGCGACTTTACATCAAATGTCCTTGTCGTATTTGGCCACATTGCGGTCTGCTTTCTGCGAGGTGGAGCTTCGATCTGATGTGTGCGGCAGAGACGGAGGACCAATCGACCGCTACGACAAATGCTGCGCGACCTGCCGGTTGCATTGCCAGAACGAAGCAACAAGAGGGTCCAAGGTCTAGATACTTATGTGGACAGAGTTTTGCCTCCACGAGCAACGACTCGCCGTCTCCTCGAGAGTCGAGACCGTCGAGTCAACAACAGATGCGGCATTTTGAGTACGAACACCACAGCTACCTCCTATGTCAGTACTAGCGTGCAGGCCTTTCCGCTCGAGCAACAGCCTTGTCACGTCCAGACCATCGCATGGCGAAGTGTTTCGCGAGAATAGCAATGAAGGATCCTGCACGTGTGGCATGGAGGACTTGAGCATTGCCTCCTACAACGTCTGTTTCTTTACCATAGCAACGCATTTCAGAACAGACATGTTGCAGCAAGCTGGAGCGTGTAGCTACCGCCCTCTCCGCGATTTGTCTCCTGGCCTCCTGAGGTGGCATATCGACGTCTGCGATGGATCATTCCTTCCGCAAAGTATTTTCAGAAGCATGGGCTCTGGAGGCTTGATTCGTAACTAGTCACACCACAACCAAACGTACGGCGGAGGTAGCGCTACAACTGCAACGGCAGCCGGTGGCAGCGTTCCTTCCGTAGAGATCTGCCGAGGACAAGATTTCTACGTCATGCATCATAGTTCCAGATCTCCATCGAGGTAGGTCATGGAGGGGCATTATTTATTTCTCAGACAGCGTACGGAGATAAACACGCTCCGCCTCCAAACCATCCAAATCTTCTTATCCCAATTTATCCCGATCAATCCCAAGATTAGCAAGCTAGAAATCCACTACCTCCTATCGATCCTCTCCAACCAAGCAAAGAGCACCACAGCCGCAACCATGGCCTCCCTCCTCTCCTCCGCCAAACAAGCCCTCGGCCTCTCCGGCCCAAGTACCACCTACACAATCGCCGGCTCCAAAGTCCACAGCACAGGTTACGGCCTCATGGGCCTAACCTGGCGCGCCTCCCCGCCC
>Ga0058704_10001709_pt1 | contig 10137 bp, 8 predicted proteins | sample AgamicMgSfe_FD_71363 | JGI IMG/M metagenome (GOLD analysis project Ga0058704, IMG submission 71363) | Agave microbial communities from Guanajuato, Mexico - Mg.Sf.e | ecosystem: Host-associated > Plants > Phyllosphere > Phylloplane/Leaf | place: Guanajuato, Mexico | collected 2012-05-30 | reverse complement strand
TCGTCCCATGCTCCTCCACACACTCCACACATTGTCTTTTATCCGCTTGATTCACTTGGAAATTCCCAGGGTCTGACTTGAAAGTGGCAAATCAGTATCATCCACGCAAGAGGCGTTGTCAGGATGACATGATCATTCCACCGGTGGTGCTCGCTGTTCGCGCCGTGCCGGTAAAATGCTGTATGTTTGGGAAAGATAGCGTGTATATATACTGAGACAATCACCCCAATCACTCTTCACCTGACTCCCATACACCCACCACAAACATGTTCGCCCGCTTCACCGCAATCAGCGTTGCCTTCGCGGCCCTCGTCAGTGCCATCCCTCAAGCTGTGGACGTGGCCACGGGTCCTACCATCCACATCGACGCAAACACCAAGTACCAGGTCTACGATGGTATCGGACTTTCCGAGGCTTTCCAGCGCTCGCTGGTTATGCACGAGCTTGATGCCAAGGCGCAGACTCTTGTCCTTGACATGCTCTTTGACAACAAGACTGGTGCTGGCTTCTCAATCTTGAGGAATGGGCTTGGTAGCTCTCCAGATCAGCCTTTCGACCATATGGAGTCTATTGCTCCGATGGCGCCGAAGAGCAACAGCAGTGCGTTGAAGTACCAGCCTCTGTCCAAGATTAGGGGCGATGAGTACCAGCTTTGGTTGTCCAAGGAGGCTATTGCTCGTGGTGTATACAGCATCTACGCTGATGCCTGGTCTGCTGATGGTGCGTACCACAACTACTGCCTAGTCCCAACCCACGCTGACGAACCACAGGCTACATGAAGACCAACAACGACACCAACGACGGCGGCTACCTCTGCGGCGTCTCCAACACCTCCTGCGCCACGGGAGATTGGCGCCAGTCCTACGCCAACAAAATCGTAAAGTACATCCAAGACTACGCAGCCCAGGGCGTCAAAATCAACCACATCGGTTTCCTCAACGAGCCCGACCTCAACACCACCTATGCCAGTATGCAATCCTCCGGCCAGCAAGCCGCCGACTTCATCGAGATCCTCTACCCAACCCTCCAGCGCGCCAACCTATCCTCCGTCGGAATCGCCTGCTGCGATGGCTCCGGCTGGGAACAGAACCGTGAGCGCCTCACTGGTCTCCAAGCTGCGGGTGCCGAGCAATACCTCGACATTGTGACATCCCATGCCTACAGCTCTCCCATCGGCACCGCCTTCAATACCTCCAAGCGCGTCTGGATGACCGAGTATGCTACCTACGACCCGACCAACTACGCGTGGGCTTCTTCCGCCGCCCCGACAAGCCAGAGTGACGGCATCACATGGGCACAGCACTTGATGATGGGTTTCGGCACGAGCAATACCAGCGCGTTCTTCTACTGGTGGGGCGCTGCCAACACGACTGATAACGAGAGTTTGATCCTCATCACGCCCAACGGAACCGACGCAGTTGTCCCAACGAAGAGGCTGTATGCCTACCAGCACTACGGATCCCGCTTCTTGTATCCCACGCAATCCTACCGCGTTGGCGCCACGCTGGGTGGATCAGGTACATCGAACCTCAACGTCACTGCCTTCTCGAACCCAGATGGCAGCATGGCTGTGCAGGTACTGAACAGCGGATCTGCAAACGCGACGGTGTCGCTGACGGGTATCAAGTTTGGGAAGAATGCAGAGGTTACTACGTATACGACAGACAATGAGAGGGACTTTGATCAGGCGAAGCCGATTAGCACGAATGGAGGAAAGATTGTGGGATTGGTGCCGGCGCAGGCGTTGGTTAGTTTTGTTATTGGACAGTAGATTGATGTAGGAGGTTGAGTGAGTTCAATAATACCGATACTTCCACTTTGGGTACACTCCTGTGGTGATATGTGCGAACTGATCTGCTGTGATACTGCTGAAGTGAGTGGGGAAGACCCCTTGTACTTACTCTCACAACCTTATGGTGGCCTCGATGGCCAGATTGATGCGCGTGATGCAAGCGAAGATCATACTGTTGCTCTGTAAACAGCAGGACGGGACACTGGATGATTATATGTCTCTTCCACTTTCGCTCGTCCACGATCCTCCTCAAAGCTGTACCTGCCTGTCAGACCTATTAAATATTGTTGAATCGCTATTTTCAAACTTTCAAAGTGTATCTTCGCTGAATATGGACAAAAAGCTTGTTTGCAGAGTATGGAATCACCCACATCCCCAGGTCTGCTGGGGTTAGCCAATACAAGAAAGACTATTAGCAGTAATCGATGTGCAAGCCTTGCCAGTCAACGATATCTAATTTTATCCCCACATGATCAGGCATATCTGGCCACGTCTCGCTGATTCGAAGATGGAGGTGTATAGAAAGACTTACTTCCCACCATCACTCTCTGACTGCCCGTCCCCTGTCCACACGCGAAGATGCGTCTCAACATCACCGGCACCTGGATCCGGGCAACCGCCCTCCACGACGTCGCTCGCCAAGTCGACATAGCAGTCCAGCGACAGATCGGGCCCAACCTGACCTACATCCCTGTTCTAAGCGACGCCAACAACGCCATTGTCCTCTCAGACTTCAAGGGCTTAGATGAAGTCGACACGGACTGGCACCACTGGGCGAATGGCCAAATACAGAACGTGAGGAATGGCACCGTCACGGGCAAGACACCTCAGGGCGTCATCATCGAAGACCCAGCGGGGAACCAGCTACCTTTTCCTTGTCGTGGTCGCGATGTCAACGAACAGGTCATGGACTGTGCACGGAAGGTGGAGATGTACGTGATTGACCCTGTGGCTCAGCATGCCAATGGCACGGCTCTGTCTCGTCGCGAAGAGGGCAAATCGGATATTGCATCAATACTCACTTATGTCTTGGGCGGAACAACCGTTGTGGGTTCCGGTATTGGCTTGGGGCTTCATAAGGTCTATGCATCGAAGAAGAAGGCTCGTAAAGCGGCGGCGGAGGGAGCTGCTGCTACTGTCGAGAGCACCGGCACGAAAGGCGAATATAGTCTTGAGGTAACACTGCGCCAAGGCGACCGAGCTCCGTCTCCGCTGGCGATCGAGTCTGAAGTCTCCTTGGACGCTGTCATCATTAAGAGGGCGGCTGAGTCTGATGGTAAGATCTGCTGTACCCTTCTTGCTTGATGCTCTAGTACTGACTTTGCTCTTTGAAGGATCTTCCGCTTCTTCCGCTATCAGTTTCGAGGACTCCCTGACCATCGCTGAATCAGGCGTTTCAACATTCGAGGAGATGAGTATGAGCTCTATTACTCCACCCGAGTCTGCTTCAAACATGCAAGAGAACATTGGCGAGCGTCTACTTCAAAGAGGTGTCGAACACGGTCTCGAAGCGGGAAGAAACATTGACGCCACCGTCCTGGAACCCCTTGCGAATCAGCTCCGACAGACTAGACCTGAGATGGAAGCCGACCCGCGCATTGGCTCATTCACCTCTGTACAACCTGGTCAGCACGAAGAAGTCCGCAAGAATCGCTTCGAGCGGGAGCCACGCGTCAAGGTCGCCGAGAAAGTTCGTGTACCACAGCAGCCAGTTGCCAAACCCGAAGGTGCTCCTATCGTTGATCTGCCACCTCCTAAAGTCGTTACGCCTGTCCTCGAGCCTGCCAATGGAGTGTACGAGGCGTTCCCGGAAACCAGGCCTGAACAAGGATGGACCTCGCCATATCTCGACTCTAGCCCAGTCATGGATGCTTCCTCGAGCGACGCACAGATTGCCGAGCTCATGTCACAGGCACAGGCGGCAGAAATGTCTAGTGAGCAGACGGCAAGTCTCGAGGCAGCAGACACTCAGCGTGTGACCGAAGCACAAGACACACTCACCAGGCTTCGTTCGGACTCCGCACCAGCCGAACAAATCGCTGTTGGTGAGAGCAACCTGGAGATGGCCGAACAGCAACGCAACTTGGACATGCAGAGGCAACGAAGTTCTCAAAAGTCGGCGGAAGACCTCTATGCCCAGGGTGAAGTATTGCAGGTCCAGCGACTCGATGCCTCCAATGCTGAAGTCACCCATCTGGAGCGTCAGGCCTCAGGTGCCGAGGGAGTCACAAACGTCGAGTCAGTAAAGACCAAGCTGAAGGAGGCCGCGGCACGTTCGAAGACCAATGCCGATGCTGCAAATCGGCTTAGGAAAGCCAAGGAACTTGCTGCCACCAAACGCAAAGGGCTTGATGAGCGGGCAACGCAAGAAGTCGCCGCACAAGCTGGTGAAGTCGCCGTAAAAGCGCCACCGTCAGGCACTGGGATCGAAGATATATTGAATGGCGCGCCTGTGCCTGGGGATCCGACACCTCAAGAGCAGCCGCACCCGGATCCCGTACCATCGCCAGTCGATGACGTCCAGAGGGTCGAGGATATGTACCTCGACCCAAATGCAGGTCTGCCGCCGGTTCCTGAGCCAGGTCCTCCCGGCGGGGATCATCGAGACCCTCATCGTCCTGGTGGAACAGAAGGGGAGGGAGGACATCGCGACCCGACTCACCCTGAACCTCGCCCTCCTCATCTTGAACTCCATCCAATTGCCCATCCCCATCCTCCAAGGATGAGAAGAGTACGAAGGGGCCATCTTCAAGGATAAGGAAGTTTAGTGAATGTGGCCAAAACCAGGAGAAGTGACTGATGGGTGCCGTTTCAACGGAGTTCCGCTAGGCAGTGCTTGCGGTGGATCGATGGCAGCTTTTGAAATGTATGATTATCCAAAATAACAAGAAGAGTACCGTAGAAAGTTGAATTTGGATACATCCCGCGTAGATAACATAAACCGGTGGTGACGTGCATGACAGTGACAGCTGAGCTAACCATAGGAGAGTGCCGTGACATATTCGAGTTTTGGTACATCTTCCAACTGTCGGAGGATCCAGGTATCGTATGCGTCGTGGTAAAGCTCATTCACTCTCAGAATGCCTAGGGCCCTATACTTGGTTCGCGCGTTTCGCTTCGCGCCGCAAGATGCCTACTTTTCTCTCGATCGAAGCTAACGTTCGTCCTAAGCGTCGTGCAACCTCTCGCCAGCCTGGCGATCCCTGGTTAACACTTCGATGCTCTTCGAAGGCTCGGAGTTGTGCTATTTCCTCTGCGGTCCATGCTGGTCCCTTGTCTCTCAGCTTGATTCCGAGCTGCCCTCGAAGCTTTGCCATACGACCTCGGATGGCATCTTCCGAGCGATGTGGCAATATTTGACGCATGTCCTTGGCTGCCACAACCTTTCTCAAGAAGGGTGTCAGCTGCTCCTCTTCGGCCTTCGACCACGGCCCATTCGAGAGCCTTTTCTCCTTCGTTGGATTATGCTTCATTCCCAGCAAGCGCAGCTTCTGTGTAACGCTGCCTACTGTTCTACCCAATCTAGCAGCAATTTGTCCATTGTCGAACCCTTCTGCGTGCAGTTTCTTGAAGTTTTCTACGTCTTCATTTGTGTAGCCATAATTACTGCCGACATACGGCATCAGCTTCTGCTCAGCGATAAGCTGAAGAACTCGTTTCTTAATCGCTGACTCGCTCCGATGTGGGAGGGCTAATTTCCGAATCTGTGCGGTTATCTTGCCCTCTTCTCGCAATTTGAATAGTGCCTCATCTTCTGCCTCTAGCCATATATTGTCGCGCTGCGGATGCCCGCGTCGCCTCTTTTCGAATATAGCTAAAGTTGAGCGCAATGGAAGATACTGGTGCTTGATTTCCTCATCACTCAAGTTTTCGCGAATGCCTTTGCTTAGCAGTTCATACTCGCCTTGCGACCAGTAATACGTTCCCGAGCCTCTGCCGTGGTTCCTAAGACTGGTGATGGAGCGTCCCGGGAACTGCGGCGCGATCTCTTTGCAGCTCTTGCCCTCGCTCAGAAGCTTTTTGAGTAGAGCACTTTCTTTGTCAGAGTAAGCGTTCCAAACCCACGAAACGCGTTCGACTTCGGGCTTATCGTTGCTCTTCGGTGTGGTTTCAGTTCTCTCATGCTCAGCAGATGACCCCAAAGATGTGTGTAGAAGGGCTAGTTTGACACGTCCTCCTCGAGCTGCAGTCGCGGTGACGCGACATGTCAGCGGTGTCCTTGACGCCCGCAGCCCACTGCACAACATGTCACGAAACATCGCGTCCACAGACGATTGTGTGGCAGATGTTTACAGTGTTGACAAATAGTCCCTGGCGAAGTGGTTAAGTGGCGAGATAAAATAGTCACGTGCAAGGACAGCCAATTCGCCACAGCGAGCATTCGAGACAAGGGAGCAGCTAGCATCTACATATTCGATCATCGAGGCTCCAGACTCTATGTACCTACCGTAGCCTTCTCAGTCTCTCGACAATAGTCCTAACGCCCTCCACATCCATCGCTTTCTCATTACCCATGCTCACCTGCATCTCCTCCAACACCTTCTTCTGTACCTCCTCCCCAACATCCAGAAACAACTCCACAACCTCTCCATCCACAAAACGCATTGGCTCATCCTCCTCACGCACCGCACTCTTGTATGCCCTATATTTCATGAATGGGACGTCACCAAGCCCAAGCACATATTTGGCAATCGCACGTTGCAGCTCCATGAGCATGTTCTGATTCGCAGGCGTGATCGTGCCGAAAAGATATATTGAACCTTCGACTGTGGCGAGGAAGGCTTTCGGGGTGATGATGGCGTTGCTTTGTGTGGAGTCTGCGCCTGGAACGGGTATGATGGGTCGAATGCGATTGACCATTTCGCCGAGGAGGATCTCGCTCGTGATCTTCAGGCGGCGGCGGTCTTCTGCGAAGTCGCTGCTGATGTCTTGGCTTAGCACGACCAAGTTGCCTTCAGCGTCAGCCTCGAGGAAGGTGTGATCGTCTATTAGAGCCACGGCTGTTGCCCAAGCAGTCTGGAAATGCCGTGCTACTTCTGTGAGGGCGTTGTTCTTGTACTCGACGACGGAGACAGACTTCATCAGATCTGCGATAGCGATGCGAGAGCCGGTCACGGCTAGATCGATTGGCGCGGTGGAAGTGCGGTAGCTGGCTATCTTGCGAAGGTAGGGCGCGCTCGGTGTTGTGTAATCGAACGAGTATACGACGACCTGACATTGTTAGCGGATAACTGGCGGCGCAGACTACAACTACTTACTGTCTTGACCAGTGCAGCGACTATCTTACCCTCTACTATGTTAAGACACCGACAAGCTCCTTTGACTTCCAGCTCTGTCAGAATCTTGAGATGCCGGTCCATTGTCACCTCAAATACTAATATGCGACCACGCACTGCATCTGTGTTCTCATCATCCAGATATGCTGTGCCAACGACGAATCTTTCTGCCAGATTACCATACCCGTCATCCAGTTGGCACCGCATCACACTCTCGACAAGCTCTTCTGTATTGAGCTCGAATGTGTGCAGAACCTTGAAGACCACTTCATCAACAAGCTGGAATCGACTCTTCACAATCTCAGCACCCTGTTTCAGCTCACGTGTGATCGTCCCCAAGCCGAATGCCTTCAGCTCAGAAGAGTACGCTATCCGCCGTACTGTAGCACCTATCGGTAGGCCCTGCACATGTGTAGCTCGCTCTTCATCCACGACTGCAAGTTTGAGATAGTCTTTCGTCGCGATCGCAATGGCCCCTGGGAATGCTTGAGCATTGAAAGGACAAATGCATACAGCATCCTCAGCAGTGATAGCAGAATACACGAGACGACCTTCTGAGCCGTAGATAAGACTGGAATGATCGCAGGTGGCGAACACATTGAACAGGCCATTGCCTTTAGGTAGTGCTGTCAGGCCTGCCTGTTGTGTTCCAAGCACGGTGCTCCTCCTCCCCGACAGGGCACAGGTCCGTGGGTCCACAGAATAGGTGATGACATTTCCGTCAGCCAAAGCCACAAAGAGTGTTGGTGGCTGTTCAGGTAGGACATTCAGCAGGAGCATTGAGCGTGGCACGTTTACTGTCTTCTCTTCCAATATCTCATCGTGGAAGCTCTGCATTTGCTTATTTGGTTCCAGACTGAGTATCGAGATACTAGAACTTTGCCAGTAGCCAACCAGGCAGATCGATGGAAGTGCGGGTGGCAAGCTGAGACAAGCAATCTGCTTGTCAGCAAATGCTCTTTCAGCTTTGACACTAAGGTCGGCCGTTGTGTCAAGAGCTATCAGACTCAGACCGCCAATGGATAACACGACTGTGGACTCGTTTGCTGCTGTGGCTGTGATGGTCTGATCTGATGGTGCTGTCCACTCGGCCACTACCATACTGCTGTCAATGTCCATAAGACGTGCTGACTTTGCCGTGACTTGCAGCAGCCTGTTTCCGGAGGCAGTACTTGCAAGCAATGTTGCTTCGCCAAGTGACAATCCACAAAACTCCTCCAGCTCTTCTACATCACCCCCCGCAGTGAATCGAAAGACTCGTGTCTCATCAATCAGTGATACGACCAGTGTATCAACAACATCATGGCTTTGCTGTGACGATATGCTGAAGACATTCGTGATGTTCTCCAGTTGTGCAAGCATGCCGAGATCTTCTAGCCCTACACCGCTTCGAACACTCCGCAAACTGCCGTCATTGTAAGCACCACTTCCAGTGACAAGCCGAGCTTGACCGGAAGAGTACTCGTTCGCCGTGCCTTCACTCCGGTTGCCCATGTCCATGATGGTGAAGTCAAGAATGGGCGCAATGTTGGGTAGAGTCTGTATTGTTTCTGTGTCCTGTTGCCCAATCCGGATGAGCTGAGAGTCGCCGGAATGTGAGCCAACGAACAGGATACCTGCGTCCATGTAAATTAGGGTAGTAGCTCGGGAGCACTCCCCAAAGTCCTCGATCTTCCATTCTGTCACACGCTCATGTGTATCCAGGACCAGCATGAGCATATGCAGTTTCCCATACTCATCGGCCAGAACGTATCGTTGTCTATCAATCATCGCCCAGGCGCAGAATATGGTAGCCTCCCGCAATGGCCGTCGTATCACTGTATGGCTTGCGTGCTCGTAATACAAGATACTCGTCTCACCAAGCACAAGCATACCGCAACTTGGTCCTGGCACAGGTATGACGTGGCTGGCACCCAGCTCGAGCTCCTCTTGAAGGCCTTCCTCTGGATCTGCCGGTACAGCCAGTTCTGCTGACCCTACCTCGCCTGCGAGCCCAGGCTGGTATGTCAGCTGACGAACCTTCAGCCTAACTCGTTTCTGCGAATCCTCGTAGATGAAGGCCATCCGAGGCTTGTCATCTTTCGACCGTGTCTGGAAAAATGTCGAATCTCGCACGAACAGCTCATCGATCCTGATAGGTATCGGTTCGCCAAGCGTGCCAATCTCGCCATCTTGTTTCTTGCTTTTCAAGGAGGACTGCACTATCGGTACGACAGTCACTACGCCTTCATACAGCTCCAAGGTGAGATATCTTCCAGCTGGTTCCAGGTGACAGCGTTCGCCGGTCTGTGAGTCTCGTGCGGACTTGTCTGATTGATCAATGTAGCTCTTTTCTGTTCGTAGTTGTTTCGTCTGCGGGTCCCATGAGAGTGTGAAATAATGAAACCGGTCTGTGCCAACGAAGAGGTGGTCTGTCCTGGATGAAGCAGGTCGGATCTTGTTCAGTGTCGTGACGCGGCCATAGATCGTGCGGGAGTGGTGAAGGGAAAGACCGTCGGGTGTGTGTAGGTAGAATTCGAGGCGGTTGGATTTGCTGTAAGGTGTCAGCATTTGACATCATGACCTCGCCAGAATCACATACGCCACTACGAGGCACTCTTCCTCTGATGAGAAGAAGTTGAGCTTCAGGGCATGCCTGATGCTGCTCGGCTGGTGGATGGGGGCGATGTAGGCCATTCTGTATCTAGTGAGGCGGGCTCAATTGTTTCATGGATAGTCTCTTTTCAGTGCAACAGAGCACATTCGTCTCACTGGTCCGATCACTCCTGTCAGTCAATCGAAACTCAATTGAAACACGCCTGAATACATGGGACGAATGAGTGATCTCATTGAAGCTGGGGTTATCGGCGATAAGCCACATGGTTGTTTCAGATTATTTACCTGATCACAGTCCCGTCCATACACTTTTCTTCAAACCACCACCATCATGCCGTCCGTCGCTCTCGAAGACGATGAAGAGGACTACATCACCGCTGAATACGACATCTACATCACCCCATCCCTGACCTCTCCACCCACCAAAGCCACAGGCACAACCGCCGCAACCGCAGCCTCCACAGAACCCCCACC
>Ga0058704_10001708_pt1 | contig 10144 bp, 13 predicted proteins | sample AgamicMgSfe_FD_71363 | JGI IMG/M metagenome (GOLD analysis project Ga0058704, IMG submission 71363) | Agave microbial communities from Guanajuato, Mexico - Mg.Sf.e | ecosystem: Host-associated > Plants > Phyllosphere > Phylloplane/Leaf | place: Guanajuato, Mexico | collected 2012-05-30 | reverse complement strand
CTCCTTTGCCAGGTCTGGGCTTTTTCTTGGTGGTGCGAAGACCAAGGCGGTCTGACATGGGGTTGCGGTGGGCACTTTGGCTTGGCTCCTTGGTATTGGGACCGCGTGGGAAGAACGTGGTCGGGGAAGTCTGTTTTGGAGCGGATGTCGTCTATTCGTCTTAACGATATGGTTGTGAGACGACTCCAGGCCCTTCGAACGTATTTCTCGGTTCTCTACTCTGCTTCTGTTGCGTCGAGACGAACCTGAAGTCCCTGTCGCAGAGAACGCCACAAACGCTTGGAACGCTTGGCAAAGTGTGAGTACGATGGCACGTTCCTCTCAACATATATATTCGAGCGCTTTCGTCTGATGTCCTGGACATCAAGACTGTTCGACTGGTCCTGATCATCTATGACCAGTCTGTCGATGGCTTTCGGTCATCACGTAGAAACACCACGAGAGGCTGCTCCCCGACCAGGCTGGAGGAGGTAAAGCTGAGTCGGCAGCGCGCGCCGTCTTAACTCTTCTTCCCCTTCTTCAAGGTTCTCCTAGTTGGCTCTGCACCGCTGAGCGAACTCGGGACGTCTAGGCCGTTATCACTTCCTAGCAGACTGACCATCGCAGTACCAGGTATCTCGGGCAGGAACAAGATCCATTACAGAGCGGCGGTCTGTGCTTGGCTCTTCCGGGCCATCGACAGCTTCAGACTGGATTCGCCAGCGACAAGGGTCTTTAGTCGTGTGAAGCCAACATCGCCACCTGGTCCTTACCGCGGAGAGGTTGGTCCGAACGCGTACAGAAGTGTTCTCACATGGAAGGGAAGTCATCGCGTTGACTCAAGAATGGAAGTGACGCTTGGCCCCACGCGAGAGATCAGCGGCCAGTGCAACCTCAAACCTTGAACACTATCTTGACGACAGTACGTCAATGGGCTGAGCGGATCCACCATGTGCAGTCGTCTCTAACCGAGGGCTGACATCTCGTACCTGGCATGCACTGCATGGTATATCGCCTTCTCCATCATCAAAGCGTAGGTCGGTCGATGTATCCTCTCAGGTCCGTGAACCTTGCGCAAGCCAGGCGAGGTTACCATACGGAAGTCTTGGTAGTCGGCATTCCTCCAGTATGAGACGCCTGCTATCTGTGCTGTGCCTGGCAGCAGGCGTTCGATTTATCCAATCGAGCGAGCCCGACCCTCAAGCGTGCGACGATGCCACCCAGGTGACCTTTACCGGCTTGTACAAGGACAAGGTCGAGGCCTTCCTAGGCATTCCGTACGCCAAGGATACTGGGAACCAGAACCGATTCAAGCCACCACGGCCCTACTTACTCTCCAGCGGATCAAACGTCTCAGCTGCGTCGCCGGGCCCGGCATGCCCTCAGAAGCTCGGAGCACAGCTTTTGCATTTGTACCTTGGCAACATCACCGAGATCTCTGAGGATTGCCTCAGGCTCAATGTCAATCGTCCGAATGGAACACAGGCTGGAGCTAAGCTGCCGGTGATGGTATACATCCATGGCGGCTCCTTCTACAGCTCCAGCAAGGACGATCCGACTGCACAGCCGGGTGGCTTGATCTTGGAGTCGATAGAGAATGGCCATCCAGTCATGCACGTAGCCATAAACTATCGGCTGGGAGTATTTGGCTTTGCGATGTCAGAGGCGCTGGGTCGTGAAGGCTCTCTCAATGCCGGGCTACTCGATCAGAGGCTAGCGCTTGATTGGGTGAAGGCGAATATTGCGACGTTTGGTGGAGACCCTGATAACATTACGATCCATGGACAGTCGTCTGGCGGTGAGTGAGGTACCAACGTGAAAAGGTAGGGAATGTCACTGACCGAGGATGTAAGGTCTGGCCATGGGCTTGCAGGTCCTTGCATATGGTGGCGAGAAGCCGGCTCCTTTCCATCGCGCGATATGTCAGCCTCAGGCTCTTGAGGCCGGTACGTCACCAGTCGCCGCTGGTGTAGTTGCGCCCTACTGACACTCGTAGGTATCACTGGCAATTTTACCAAAAAGGCGATGGCCAAGCTGACAGATGCTGCTGGCTGTAACACGACGGCTTTGGACTCAGACGCGACCGTAGCCTGCTTGAGAGCATTGAGCACAGACGCGCTGCTCAAGGCACAAGTCGATACCCACTCGGACGGACCCGAAGCCAATATAGGTGACGAATGGCTACCTGTAGTGGATGGCACATTCCTCCCTGCTGCTCCTTCCGTCTTGCTGAACGAAGGTCGCTTTGCCAACGTCTCGGCCATCATTGGGTGGTGCGAAGACGACACCAACCCGTTCTTCTCGACCGACATCACGACGAGCAACGACACACGCTCCTTCTTAGCCAGTACGCACCTGGCATGACCAACGCTTCTCTCACCCGCCTGCTGGACCTCTATCCAGTCTCGGACTTCCAGGCGGATCCTGCGGCGAACCTGAGCGCCGAGTTCTACCGCTCCGGACGCATCCTGCGAGACATCATCATGGTTTGCCAGCCCATTCTATTCGGCAAGCATGTCCACGAAAGGTCCGGCAAAGACTTCTACTTGTATGAACAGGACCAGACGATACTGACACCCATTCTCGGGTCGCTTGGCGCTCCCGGTCTTGGTGTTGTGCATACGAGCGAGTTTGCATACATGTTTGGCAACTTGTCACACTATGACGGTAAGCTTGATGAGCAGGGCCAGACACACTGTATGTCGAAGCTAACTTCGATCGGTAGTCTACGATTTTCCATTCGATCCCAACGAGAGCGACTACAGGCTCGCACGGCGCGAGTCGCGCAGCTGGTCATCGTTCGCGGCCACCGGTCGACCCTCACTGCGTCATCACGACACCCTCCAGGACTGGCAGTCTGCTTTCGGACGGCACAACAATACGAACGTGTTTGTGATCGGTGGCGATGACGAGGGCCTGTCAACACTCCGAGGCCCACAGAGCAAGTCTGCTGTCGCGGCACAGAAGCTCGAGGAGCGATGCGCCTGCCTGAACTCGCCCGAGATTGTGAAGCAGTTGCAGTACTGAATGAACGTTGAAGATACTGTGTTTGGATCCGGTTGAACAAGAAGCTAGCTTTGCTAAGTAGTCTGCCCTATGACTGCTGAAGAACTGCACACGCTCCAAGCCTACAGGCACTGCGAGTAGTATGCGTTGCTGACGGTACACTTGTAGGGTGACTAGTGAACGATTAGCAAGTCGTACTAGTCAAACATCTCATGGGTCCAGGGTGACTTACTGCACAGGTCGTCGGTCCAGTGTAGCCCTGACCTCCGCATTGACCCCAGTGAGCAACAGATCCGGACGAAGAGCCGCCGCTGGTGGTCGTCGGCGCAGCAGTGGTCGAGACCTTGGTCGACATCGTAGTGGCAGGTGGCGCAGTGGTGCTGGGCTTGGCCGAGGACGAGGAGCCGCTACCGGCGATCGGGGAGCCGGGGTTCTTGAGCGTGAGAAGACCGGGACGGTACGGGAGGTCGTTGTAGGCGGCGCTGGAGCTACCGTGGCCTTGGTACAGGAGCTGCAGGTTGCAAGGGTCGATCTCGAAGGTCTGGTCGGCGGTGTCACGGATGATGTCGCCGTGGGAGATGTCGTTGGTCCAAGTTGCGCCGCTGTTGGCTTTGCCCGCGAAGGGAGCAGCTTCGGTGCCGGCCTTAAAACGAGTGTCAGCGATGAGGATCACGGATGAAGCAGCGCGCATAGCGGACGACTTACATTGACAGTCCAGGTACCACTGAGGGAACTGGCCGTGAACGAACGGAAGTACCGTCCATTCGCTCCCTGCGCCTCCACAATCATGAGCCACTTCTGCTGGCCTTTGAGCTTGTACACCTGGACAGCTTCAAACAAGAGCTGCGCGGTGTCCTTCATGATAACAGTAGAGGCTGTGCCGAAGCTGCCAGGGAAGTTGCCGATCGGCATAGACGCACGGTAAATGCTGCCGTTGTCTCCAGCGAAGAACAAGTACATGTTAGTGTCATCTCCAATCACAGTCTGGTCGATTGGGCCGTATTGAGCACCGGCGGCGGTGCCAGAGAAGAGGGTGTTTGGACCGGACCACCTACTAATGTCAGCTGATGATTTCAATCCGCGGACACCTGTAATTGGAGACATACCCGTTCGCATTCGACGGATCTTTCGACGTAGCATAGCTGAATGCGGTCGGGCCCCACTGGTATGCCAAGATCCAGATGTCCTTCGGCTGGAAGTAGAAAAGGGTCGGAGCGACAGTCGACGTAGTCATACCAGTCTGCGCGGCCGTGCCCATATCAGACCAGTCGGAGAACAGAGCGAAGTTCATCGAACCATAGTTGCCACCGTTGACATTCGATCCGTAGACCAGATGCTTGCCATTGTACGGCACGTGGGTGAAATCCTTCATCGACTCCCAGCCATGCTGAGGCTGAGCAAGGGCGCCGGTGGAGGACCACTGGTAGGAGGTCGGAAGGTTGCAGGTCTGCGCATTGGCAGCAGCTGCGATGGCCGAAACAGCCAGAATCTTGGATGCGCTGGGCATGATAAAGAGCTAGCACCACCTGGGTGATTGAGAAAGAGTGACTTGAAGTGGGTAAGTGTTTCGCAGCCTGAGCAGATCAACAATCGAGCACTCACTACGTTTAGGTGCGAGAGGGAGGCCTTATAGGCAAGTGTTACATGTCGGTCGAGACCTGCAAGCGAGATGAGAGGATCCCTACATGAAGTGCTATACCAGCCTCGCTTAGAAACAAAGCCTGTACTTTTACCCATGAGCGTTGCAAGGATGTAAGTATCGCCATGCTCTTGTACGCTCATGTGCATTCGTCGGCCTATATGGTCCGCGCCTGGACGGTCGATTCGCTCCGGTGGGAAAGCCTGGAAGAACCTCATCGTCGTGACACAAGGTCAGGTTGGGAAGGTGACGCTATCCGCACTGGAGCCGGAGGCGAGACTAGTTCTCCGGTATAGGTGGTAAAACTGGCCCTCCATGGCTGCTGAACCGCGGTTGTGGTGCTGAGACTCGGTCACCGTCCTGGGGTAAATTGGTGTCGAGCGCCTGGATTTGCCAGACTTCACGCTCGACTAATCCGGTTAGAACGATTTCTCCGCGTTGGCGGGAACGTCTGGGGTAATATGTCGCGCGAGACTCCGCTATACGAATACTACGATGGCTGAGTAAGGTCATGTTGTTTGCATCGGCGAGCACAGTACAGCGTGCCTCCTACTACCGCCTTTTGGGGATCGTACGCTGGTCTACAGCCACACCGCCAACGTCTACACGACCGCAGTCTCCTTGCTCAGGGTCGTAGCGAGAAGAGGAATGAATATTACGGGCGTTTCTGCAACGTACCGAAGCAAGACCTCGCAGCGCCTAACGCAATACTCTGGACCTTGACCTTGTTATTGCTATGCCACTACTTTAGGGTTGGCATATGGCGCTCAGAGCCAACCCGGGCTTGCGAGGAAGATAGAAGACTGAAGCAACCTGAACAAACCCAAAGAAGTGTCGCCAGAGCTAACTAACCCTCTGTACTTCGCCGTCATAATGACAGCCAATGCTGAGTGATAGGGCACATTCGAGCAATTGTATGGACCTGCGAATCAGTGCATAGTCGATCCGGTCGTCTTTGTCCGAGCCTGAGCGTCTCTTGGCAAGCCAATTGTAAAGCTCTTGACCTCGCTGTCGCCCGATCGTTGTAGGGTTAGAGTTGGCGTAGGTCAGACCCGTGATTTTCGCACTACTCCGGTCGCATTTCCAATTGCCAGACCGAATGATCTCGACCTCGCCCTTGCCCCAGATCCTTGGATCTAGAAGTCAGGCAAACCAGGACAGTGCCTCACGCAAACCCCTTCTTGCTGGTGCTCTTCCTAACAAGCAGTAAATATCGCATGCAGTGGAGATGCAGTCCTGCGAGACTAGAAGCCTTTGACCCCGCTATCGGCCAGGCATAACACTGGCTAGGCATACTATGGTACAACCGGGGCAAGATCCACGTTCGCAGGGGAATTTTGCGCCGAATATCGTGGTGTTAGACTAACGACTGTCGACCTCGCTGATTCCCGAGATGCTTGGAACAAGTTACGAGGTGACATCGGGGTCAATGTCGTCGCATGTAGTCTGGTTGTGGTACTGCCAGACTGGGAGCCATCGATCTCGCTGATCTGGCCCTCGGCCTCGGAGTCAAAGCTAGACGGTGCCCGGCGATCGTATAACCAGACGAGAGTGTGCCAAAAGGTCTTGAGCTATCGCCAAACCAAAAGCTTCCGGCACCCTTACCCTGCTACAGACGTTGCTTCCGCTCCGAAGAATGTCTTCTGTGTCTGACCGTTATCAGCCTCAAAGGTCAGAAGCATACGATATATAACGTCCTGATTCATGTACACACGTAGCAACTAGCAAGATCGAAAAACGCAGGTGAGGTCGCAGGAACGCTCTGACCGCCGGCAGGACTCGGCTAGAAAACAGGCTCGGATCGCTCCTGCCTTCGGGCATCGGCCTAATGTCTCTTTACCGCCGTGCTCACGCTTGCTCAGCTTTTGAACTTACAGAGAAGTGCAACAAACAGTCGCTCCTTCCTGCACAAACAAATATCCAAACGGTAGGACCAGATGTACCGGTCGTTCCTTCGTCGGGCACGATCTTTACATGCCAGGTTTATATCTCATACGCTCAATGACAACAGAGCCGCGAGCGCGCCTAGGACGCGGCGACGGATACGACCAGGCTAGCGGACATAGGCATACGTGGTTGCTCGCATCGCAAGGGGTCTCAGCAACAGGGTGAGCGACAGCCATGTTGGCGACGAAGGCCAAGGTCTCCCGAGCGACTACCACCGGCCGAAGAGAAATAAGATGGTACGGACAATTGCATGCAGACCGGCTCGTTGGTCGTTGTGCTATACATTCGAGTATCTGATCTCCACGTACGTATATCACAATAAGTGTCTGGACTCCCGTGGCTTCACAACAATCAAGACTTCTCCGGCTTGACCGGCACCGCGACAGGCGTGGCAATCGGTCGCGTCCACGAAGGTCTCGCAAATGGCGCATTGGACAGCACCGTCGCACCACCCGACGAGCGTCTCCTGTCGTCTGCGAAACGGTACGGAGGTCTACCACTACTCGACCGATCCGATCTGGCGCCTGCGGCTTGTTGCGCTCCTCGAGGATCCACAGGGCTCTCATAGTTGACCAGACTCGCGCGTGGTGGAGTGAGCTGGTGAGGCGGTGGAGGTGGTGGAGGTATGGCTTCGTAGGGTGAGGCGTATGGTGGTGCGGGGATCGCGACGGACGTAGGTCGGTGTTGATAGCTGGAAGCCTGCTGCGTCGGTGGCGGAGAAGGCGGAGGACGTGGGCCATTTGCCCAGGGCGGAGGTGCATATTGGGACGGGTTAGGCGGCGGTGGGTGTGGTGGCATATGTTGATTATGTGGGGGTGGTGCTTGGTAAGGGTACTGTTGTGGGTATTGAGCGCTTGTTGGTTGCGGGGGTTGATATGGCGGAGCGGGATGCGCTGCGGGGTGGACGTCGTTTGTGCCATTTGGCGGCGGAGGGAGCTGCTGGTAGCCTGTGGGTGCAGATGAAATCTGCCCGGTTTGCACGCTGGGGCTGGGCGGTACAGGTCCGGCTCGAGGTATCGGCTGCACAGGACCAGCTGTACGCGCTGGCTGACCATCAGTCTCTTCCGCAGCCGACGGCGACGGCGGCGGTCTGTTCCTTTCCGCCTCCGTCGGCTCCCTCATGCCGCGCAAAGGTGGCGGCGGCAAGCCAAGTAGCTGAGCCTTCCGGACTTTGATCGTCTGCGTCGTGGTCAGTCGCCAAGGTAGGCCAGGCTCTGGTATGTCGCACAAGATGCCCTCCGTAAGATCCCAAGGATCCTTCTCAGCATCGCCAGTGGTCACTTCGGGGTTCTTTCCTGCCAAAAAGGCGGTCGTGGCCTTCGTAGCTTCATGCGAGACCTTTACGGCTTCCCTAAGAGCAGCCCGCAAAATCTCTGTGTCATCAGTCTCCATGATCTTGTCGGTGCATCTCCTGATAGCCGTCATTTCGTCCGTCTCCTCCACCAGTGGGTTCATGTCGCAGGTGTTCTGATCTCGCCACTGCCTTGCGATATTGTTCAACTGGGTGCCATCGAGATCCAGGCACTGCTTCGATCTCTCGCCATACGTCTGTCGAATCCAGCGAGCTACGGCACTGTAGCCAAAGCCTTCCTCCATCTTCAGCTTACCCAGGAACAAAAGAGCATGAGTCTGCTTGTACTTCTCCATAAGCTCGATGTCGTGCGAGTGCTCGTTTGTCTCGGCCACTCGTATTCGTGGATGGAGAATGAAGTAGGCCCACTCAGGTATGCACTTGCACTGGCTGTTCCAGCGCTTGTGGTCGCCCGGGCTGTCGAGGTTGTGCTTGGTGTATGAGATGACCTGCAGGCGCATTTCGCATAACTCGGTACCATCGAAGTGTTCAGAGCGTTTCTTTCGCCGTCGGACGCCTTCCTTGCTCGGCAACTTCGGACGCATGGCCTGTCGAGAAAGGCATTCCCACGTCTCCACCTGGACGCCATTGTCGCGCTTGTCCATAGTCTGAGGCTCATGCCCTCGACGCCAGAAGTTCGAGAGATGAGGCACGATATCGGCGATTTCCTGGCTGTTCTTCAGTAGAAGGGGTTCCCTCATGTAGAAGAACTTCTCCCTGATCTCGTCGATGTTGGGTGGCATGGGGTTATATCGAAGGCGCTTGTTCGGGAACATCATGTAGGAACCAATGACAGGAGGCATGCGCATGGGAACTGGCGTGGTTTCGGAATCGGCGACCTCGCTGGTGGCAAATGGTCGAAGGGACCTGGGTGGGAACAGGTTTGCGTCCGGCGGTGGTGAAAAGCCAGCCCACCAACGTTTTCGTTTCTTGCCAGTACCACCTTCGCCATCGACTTCAGCATCTTCGTCGTGCTTGGTGTCGTCCACTGGCAGTGGAGCGTTCGGTCGCACCTCTGGCGTACGGTCAGTCTTCACCGGTCAAGTGCACTGTGCAGGGAACGATGTTGTGGGCATCAGTCCTCGTGCGAGAGCACGACTTACCACCAGTCGCCTGCGAAAAGGTATTGAAGCTAGCAGCGACATCGCCCAACAGTCTCTGAGACGAAGTCTCTCCCGCTCTGAACGAGTCATCCTCTCCAGCTCCAGAAGTCGCATTCAGTATCTGTCCAAACTGCGTCGACAGCACCGACGGATCCGCGTAGTCATTCTGCTGCTGCTGCTGGTATATTTGCTGCCGCTGCCTCTCATCCCGGCCAGCATGCACATACCCCGGCGGTTGCTGGTGGTCTTGCGGATTGGTGATGAAGACCAAGGATTGCTGCTGATTGCGTGCATACCCTGTGGGTGGCTGTTGCGGTTGTATCCGCGAGTCCTGGACATAGCCTGTCGATGGCTGCTGTTGTTGCTGAGTCCCAATTGAAGATCCAGTAAGGAATTCTTGATTCTGATCCGCGCGATATCCCCCGGGTGGTCGTTCAGCCCACTGGTGCTCGTAATATGGATTCGCCCCAGATGTTGGCATACGGATACCCCTTGGCATGTTAGAAGGACGAAAACGCGGGCGAATGCGCCGCCGCTCGCCAGGTACGCATTTATCTGCCTGGATCTCTCAGGAAGAGCCGCTGATGGTAGCTTCGCGCGTAGGAGTCGCGAGAGTATCAGTCTCAGTGCACATGGTGTTCGGTGTTTCTTGTTGCAAGGTGTGTGCTGGGAGCTGGGATGAAAGGGAGGGAGTAAAGTGTAAAAATCGCGCTACCAATCGAGGTAAGGCTAAAGTGGGCAAGCGAGGTACGCCTGGACCGTGCGCCTTCCAACGAGACATTACATGGATCGCAGGATGCAACTCCGTCTAGACGTGGGAATGCTATGAACGTGATGGCAACATGATGCACACATATCATACAGTCAGTTTTGGTAGAAGCACCAACATCGAACCCCTATCCCAAACGCACACAACGCACCAGAGCCATGCAAAAAGTCCCACTCCATGCCCAATGCAAACGCTCAATCCGTAATGATCCTGCACATGCCAATGGCTCAAGTATCCAAATCAATCCAAATCAATCCAAAACCTTTCCCTCACCTTGCCACCAAAGAAGAAGAATACGAGGGGCGCCGGCGAGATTGCCAGAGCCATGAATGCAAACACCGAGATCCCCC
>Ga0058704_10001707_pt1 | contig 10144 bp, 5 predicted proteins | sample AgamicMgSfe_FD_71363 | JGI IMG/M metagenome (GOLD analysis project Ga0058704, IMG submission 71363) | Agave microbial communities from Guanajuato, Mexico - Mg.Sf.e | ecosystem: Host-associated > Plants > Phyllosphere > Phylloplane/Leaf | place: Guanajuato, Mexico | collected 2012-05-30 | reverse complement strand
CTCTCCGCTGCTTAACGGGCTCGGCAGACTCTGAGACTGATGAAGCGCCCAAGAAGCCGTTCAAGACGAAAGCTTCAATGTTCTTGCCCGTCTCGGTAGAGCCAGAGAGGTCCCAGATGCCCCACTCGCCGTCCTCAAGCAGAGTAAGGATTGCTTTGCCATTCATGACCCATTTGGTATCAAGGATGTGCTTGCGTACAGCCAAGCCGGCCTTGCCGCTGGCAAAGGAGGTATGGAACGCGATGACCCATCTGCCTAGCGCGTCGCTAGTAGAGTTCTCCAGCGCTGAGCCTACCGAGGACGGCCGACCGGAGGACGTTGGCGATGCATAAGGGTCGTAGATCCGCACAGCGCCTGAGGTGTCTGTTATCAATAGTTGTGTTGATGATTGCGATGGATGGAAGGACAACCCTGTAGCTAGGTGAGGTAAGGGCACTACTTGTGTCTCGGCGCTTTGACTGAGCGTAGTAAGCGTATCAAAGATTGAGAAACGGTAGATGTGAAGCTTGTCGGACACAGCAGCTACGAGCAGAAAGCTACTCGCTCTAGACTCTTCTGACTGGTCAATGGCTTCGGATGCGACAATCTTGGCCGCAATTGCACGGCAGAGTGAACCTGCCGTTGGAAATTCGGTCTGTGTTTCGAGCGCGTGTTTTGCGAAAACCCGCTCGGTTGCCTTGTTTGGCGGTACCAGTGAAAAGTTCAGAACCCTTTGACTTCCATCAGCGCACGCTACCGCAACCACAGCTTGCGAGCGTAAAGCATTTGTAGTCTGTGAGAGCGCCGCATTGGGCAGTAACGGTATTGCGAGATGCAGCACTTCGGTGTCCAGATCCAGGTCAACCGCTTGGATGACGCCCTGATATGGACAGTCTGGGTCCTGTTCATCCTCGTCCGCCTTGAAGTCGTCCTGCTGCGACTGTGTAACTTGTTTTGGCTCTTCATCATCACTGTCGATGACAATTACATCTCCACCGCTCGCTGTGCCGTTTCGCCGTGGTCGTCGAGCTGATTGTGCATCTTCCTTGCGCCTCCTGCCGCCTCTCCATAGTATGCGTAAGCCTCTGTCGTGACCGTATAGGATGACCGTGGAACCATTTGGTGCAGTGACTGGGTATATCTGAGCGGAGTGTATGCGATGCGGGAGTTCGTAGCTGGAGGTGCATGTTGCTGTCAGTAGTGATATGTAGCTTTCTACTGATTGACGTTACTCACCAGATGTGCAGCTTCCTCTCGCGCTTTGTCACCCTCGGTTCCTCCATGACCAATCAATGGAACACTTCCAGAGTTGAAGACCGGTGATTCTGGTGTTGCGGTACGGAGATAGGAAGAGTGTGGTTGTTCGCAAGCTGCGAGTCGCGTCGCGTCCCTAAAATCCAGACCCCACTTCCCTCCCACCTGTACCCGATGCGGCAAAACAGCAACACATGACTGCTGAACCGAGAAGGAACGCTCGAAATTGAAGATGTCCACGGTCGCGGAAGAGGAACACTCGACATGGCAAAGGTCGAGTCACTGGGTGTCCACACACCAGTGGCATTGCCCTACCTGATCAGAGAGGGTATTCTCCCGCAAGAGGCGAGACGAGATCTCTATCAATGGGAAACCTACGTCTTTGAAGACGCCAATGGCGACGTCGAGGAGGAGGTCCTCACCACGAAACATTGCGTTGTCTGGTCACAAGGCAAATATGTTCGGAACGTTTACCGTTTCGAGCTGGAAGGGGAGGATGTGGCGCAAGCGCTTCTGACCACTTTCCCAGATGCGTCTACAAAGCAACAGCACGACAGCTCAGAGCGCGACAGCGCAGTCGATGGCTACAACAAGAACCAAGCAAGGCCTAGGCAGTCTCTGGGTCGGCCACCAGCTAAGGCTATTCAAAGTGCTTCAAAAGGATCATCAGCTCTCCATGGAACATCATCACGGGCTTTGGCCGTCTTCCTCAAGACGAAGGCACATGTGTATTTTCTGCACGGGTCAAGTCACATCGTTGACCTGCCGTTTGGGATCGAATGTGCCTTTCCAGCACCGCGAGGATGCATCGTCCAGAAGAAGGCAGCTCATGCGCCTGCTCCACCGCCAACGCCTCAGATTCCTGCGGCACCACCCAACTCTTTCTTTTCATCCCAGCTTCACCCGACGTCTTCATACTTGCAGTCTCCGACACTAGCAAGGAGCTTCCGTGGATCACAACCTGTGAGGCCAAGCCCACTTGGCGATGGCAATGCGAAGCTGGACACCGTGTTCCAGGACGCGTTTGGATCTCCGAGCAAAGGAGTCGACGAGGAACCCACCTCACTTTACTCTCTCACCAGTCCACTCTCGGACTTTGGCGTGCTTACTTACTCTCTGCAGCATCCAAGACCCCGATTGTCTAGCAAGGCGCACCCCGGCCTGGCCGTGGAGTTCGAGACGCTCGACGCTGCAGAGCAGATCGTCTACGTTTCATGCAAAGACGAACTTGGCCGCAACGATCAAGATGGCTCTGGCGCAGTTATGCTAATCGTCACCGCAAACACTGACCTTCGTTCTCTAACCGTCTGGCATGCTTGGTACATTGAAGAAAAGTCACTGCGAGATCTGCTGAAGCAGCGTGCAGCTCAGAAGGCAGCCAAGGTTAGGCGCCGCAGCTCCTTTCTGAGCGCCAATATCGGTACTGGCGCCACGACACCTGCAGTCAGACGTGAAGGTGCGCGTGATAGCCTCGCAGCTGGAGCATTACGTGTACCGAGCGAGGCTGTTACTGCACAGCCGAGTGCGCCGTCATCACGGAAGCCCACCAGGAAAGAAGAGGAAGAAGCCATGGCGTCGCGGATGGACCCTGATTACCAACCAACTGCGTCCCAACAGCCTAACAGGGATAGCAGACGCATCAGCTCGCTGAACACAGATCTGAGAGCGAGTCAGACTGCTGTCAATCTCAGCTTCATTGGGCCGGGCGGTCGCCGGAATGCTTCATTTGGAGGGCCCAATGACCGTAGAAGTTTCGGGCACCGCAAGAGCCGTGGCTCCACGCCAGGAAGCGTCTACAGCCGGAGTTTGGGACCTGACGATGATATCATGGACCTTGACAGCAACGGCGACTTTGACGGCGAAGAAAGCGTCGAGAGCGTCGTTCGACATATGCGAGCTACGTTCGAGGCAGCTGGAGCAGACAGCGTCTTCGGCAGCGCCGACGAAGGCTTCAAACGTGAGCTTGTGGTACGCAAGTTGCACTCTTTCCCGCTCGGGAACAAGGTCGCCCAAGGTGCGGTGGCATGCAATCATCGTGTCGCCGTTCTCAATGATCCACGTCCATCACGGGAGAACGACGACCATAGGTTGTGCGTCTACATTCATGACCGCGTCACTAAGAATCTCTTCAGTTTGAAGTTGCTCGCCAGACAGCGAGCTCTTTGGCCGGAGATTAAGCAGTCAATCAAGGTCGGCATACCGACTGTGACCATGGAGCATACCATGGGCAAGGTTTCCGATATTCTAAAGCTGAAGGATGGAAGGATGGAAGCGGTGCTGCTGAACGGTGCAGGTCTAATACTGTCAACGGAAGCGAGTGAACTCTGTGCTTTGCCATCGCCTGCGCCATATAGAGTTTACAGCCCGCTCGACGTCTCCTTGACACATGGAGCGTTAGACGAAGACGTGGGGAAGAATCGTGTGCTCCAGCTGTCTGAAAGTCCGCTCAAGCTTGCGCACGGAGGCGGTGGTGGAAGCTTTGACGAGGTGGATGCAGATAACGTATGTCATCGAAGGCGACTGCAGCTACGACCAGAAGACCCGCATATCGATGTACTTCTTGATGTCTGCGAACTCCTTCTGCCACCACAACAAGCGGCGCAAATCCGACCAGTCTGGTGTATGGCATATGCTTGGCTTAGGCAGCCTCCAGAGAGAAGTGCTGGTAGTGGTAGCAGTCCAGAGATCATTGCTCTCGTGACCGCCATGCTACACCCTGTGATTAAATTACTTGATGCGAAGGCACGCGCAGCTCTCAACGTGTCGAAGCTCTCAGCCGGAAAGCACAAGCCGATCGAAAGCAACGCTTTCAAGCTGCAGAAGCAGCAACGACAGTACCAGCTGCACGCACGGAAGACGTGGTCTTGGATGCAAACCTCACCACCAGTCTCGCGCCATCTTAGTCCGGTCTCCCCCAACACTCGGAGTCAGCTGGACAGACGGAAAGACCAGCTTCTGCCCATTGCTATAGGACTTGCGGAAGATCTACCACCACAGATAGCTCCGACGACTGCTTCGGCATCCGCAATACAACATGCCGTAAGACTCATGCTTGGTTTGCACATGTTTCGCGAGGAACAAAAGCTTTGTACGCTTTCAGCAGGGCAAAACTACAATTTGGAGATTGGCTGTGTGATTGCTCAAATCGGCACTCTGCTTGGGCTGGATGCCTGGAGCTTCGGGCGAGGTACCTACTATGCCCTCGAAGGCGCAGACGAAGAGCAATGGGCGTTCGTGAGTTCGAAGCCCCCCCTCTCGCCTCAGTTGCCCCTGATGGATGAGCCTATTGGCGTGTACCAGTGGTTTGAGCATGCCTTGGAGCAGCATTCGGCTGAGGGCTTTCCATCTCTTGCGGTCGTTGCCGGGCTTGACGCGAAAGCTCCTCTATCCCCTGTGTTCAACGCAGCAGCAAAGAAACTTACTCCAAGACTGTGCGCACTCTCAGACATGCTTGCTCAGACGGCTGGCTTATCTTCTGAGCCGACAACAACGGTAGAGCTGATGGCAAATCATGGTCTTAACGTTGACATGCTGGAGACTCTGCCCGAAGCTGTTGCTGCGCCACTCAGAGAAGCTATCGCTCGCTGCGAACGCGAGCCTCCGACATCATGGCCGATCAAACTGCTGCAGCTTGTTGGTCGCGAGGAGTTGGAGATGGGCGACACGGGCAAAATGCAAGATAGGCCATCGACCAACCTTTCGCATCATATCCGGGACGTCCAGTCGGTCTGCCATGCTCTCGACCATGCATACCACCCCGCGAAGACCCGCGAAGCAAGCAGGCGTGCGGTATCTCAACTTATCTTCAACGAGGACCGCCGGTTAGTCGAAGCGATCATGCTTGTGCACTACCAGCAGCCACACCCACAAGTTGGCGAGTGTCCGAAACAACTTGACTGGAGTGATGCGCAACATTATGAGCAGCAACGGCGTGTCATGCTCTACGTCGCTTTACGAATGCTCTCGCTTCCAGCCGGAGATGGCATGATACACTTCCGTTGCGAGACGCCTTTGCTCACGGAGAAGTACCCAGTCGCTGGATTTAGCTCGAATTGCTTGATGCAACCAATGGGCCAGATACTGACGATTGACCGGAGCGGGATGAGCGAAGATAAGTATGGCTGGGCTTACTTTCATGCTGGCGTGTCGGCTGGCTTGAGGATATCGCAGAACGTAAAGGGCATTGATACTTCCTGGATTGCATTTAACAAGCCGACGGAGCTCACGAACAGACACGCTGGTCTACTGCTAGCGTTGGGCCTAGGCGGCCATCTACGGTTGCTAGCCAAGTGGTTATCCTTCAAGTACTTGACGCCGAAGCACACCATGACCTCAGTCGGCTTGCTGCTGGGGTTATCGGCATCTTACCTCGGGACTATGGACGGGCTGATCACGCGAATGCTCTCTGTGCACATTACGCGGATGCTGCCTGCCGGTGCTGCGGAGCTCAACGTCTCGCCTATCACGCAGACAGCAGGGTTGATGGGCATCGGCTTGCTCTACTATGGCACACAGCACCGTCGCATGAGTGAAATCATGTTGTCCGAAATTGAGTACATGGAGGCTGAGGATCCCGATAGTGGACCGGATCCGCTACGTGATGAGTCGTACAGGCTTGCTGCTGGCTTTGCACTTGGGTTTATCAATCTCGGTAAGGGCAAGAGCTTGCGCGGTTTACATGGTATGTATCTGCCAGAACGTCTGCTGGCCATGGCAGTGGGGTCAAGACCTATTCATGCTGTTCACGTCTTTGATCGAGCTTGCGCCGGCGCCATAATGGCTATTGCCATGGTGTACATGAAGTCCGGCGATCAGGTCATTGCACGCAAAATTGACATCCCTGACACCGAGGCGCAGTTCGATCATGTTCGCCCTGACATGCTTATGCTACGGGCCATGGCGAGGCACGTCATCGTTTGGGACGATATCGTAGCTTCTGGAGTTATGCAGACTGGCGACCGAGGTTGGATCCACGCCAGTCTCCCAGCGTGCTATAAGAGCAAGTTGGAAGCTATGTGTGCAGCGCATGGCAAGTATCCTTTCACGACGGCAGATGTGCCTTTCTACAACATTGCCACTGGCCTGGCGTGGGCTTTGGGACTGAAGTATGCTGGCAGCGGCGACACAGCTGCCCGTGGTGAGATCTTGTACCTGCTCGAACAGTTCAACATGGCTGGCGGCGAGAGTTACTACTACGATGGCAAACTAGCTCGGACTACCGTTCGCCGTTGCATTGATGTCCTTGCACTTTCAGCAGCGATGGTCATGGCCGGGACAGGCGATCTCCGAACGTTCCGCCACCTGCGGCGCTTGCACGGGCGTACAGACGCGGAGACACCTTACGGCTCACATCTTGCTGCGCATATGGCTATGGGTGTGCTGTTCATGGGCGGCGGTACATACACTCTTAGCACCTCAGACTTCGCTATCGCGTCGCTCATGTGCGCGTTCTACCCGCTGTTTCCTATGGACGTTCACGACAACCGTGTGCATTTGCAAGCATTCCGGCACCTCTGGGTCTTCGCTGCTGAGGCGAGATGTTTGGTTGTTGAGGATATTGACACGCACCGTCCGATCAAGATGCCCACCAGGGTCACAATGAAGGACCGCTCTACAAAATCGCTCACTGCACCTTGTCTGCTGCCAGAGCTGGACACTGTTAGCACTGTCCACACCGACGATCCGAGCTATTGGCGCGTCACGCTTGACTTCGCTGGTAACTCAGCGCACCTTTCTGCGTTCCGTCGAAACCAGAATATCTACGTGCGGCGTTGTCCGACTTCTGAGGCGCACAATACAGCCTTCAGCGCCACACTAGCTGCGCTTAACGATGCGCAGTCTTCGCAGCTCGGCGTCGGTATGTTGCAGACTATCTCCAATCTATCAGCTTTCAGGGAGCTTGATAAAGCGGACCTGGAGCTTATCTTGCCGCCTGATGCGCATAGTTCAATGCACACTGATGAGCGAGGCACCGTGGTCGACGACAGGCTAGCGCTCGTGAAGGGAACCAGCAGCAGCGACAGGGACACGTTGTGGAACCTGAGGATACTGTTCGCTTGGGCAGAGAGAGCACGGAACGATGGGCAAGGGAAACTGAGGTGGATAGGCAACGAAGTCGTTGAAGCGTTGAAAGCGAAGATTGATGAGAGGTCGAGGAGTACAGGCGGTGCTGACGAGTGAGCATTTAGCTGTGACAAGAGATACCCTGTCTACCGTAGTGGACGATGGGCTTAGCGGGGCGCTTGGCCGGGGCTGTCTAATATGCAATGTTCGCTACAACTGCGCAGCCTTGTAACATGCGTGGGATGCTTGTGAAAGGTCAACCACTCACCGCGTCAGCCTAGACCCTCTGACTGTTCAGTCATCAACCTTCCTACCCTGTTCTAGTCATCTAAAACACCCTCAACATCGAGCTAACAGCCGTAAACACCTCCGTTGCCATCCTCTGCCACACCTGCCTCTTATCTTCCCTGCAAACACCAAAGCGATCCGGATGCCACTCCCGCCTCTCCTTCTTCAGCTGCTTGGTCTCCATACCCTCGTACGCCGCCCTGATATTACACTCGCAGGCTTTCAGCGCGCGATCGTCTGCTTTGCCGTTCCGGCAGGCGGAGTTATAGCACGTCCAGGCTGGAGGCTCGGGGAAGGTGGTCATGGATGCGCGGTCTTTGAAGGCTGTTTTGGAGTCGGTGCGCCAGGTTTCGACTTGGTGTTTGCGCTCGGAGAGAGGGATTGTGTGGCCGTAGACCCGCTTGGCGGGGCGGGTGGCGTTGGAGTCGTCGTCGCAGGTGCGTTTGCGTTTCATGTTCGTGACTTTCTGGTATTGCGGAAATTATTCGAGGAAGGCGGTCATCATCTTTTGAGCGCGGATCTTGTCGCCGTATCTCACTCCTGTGGCCTCGTGTGCGGCGTTCTTGTTCCGACGCGCTTTCTTGAGTGCTTCCTCGGCCTCCATGATGGATTCGTTACACCATTCTGGTTCGGAGAAATAGCCATCTTCCATTTCCGTATCCCTATCCTCGCTGTCTTCGCCAGACGAGTCACCTGGATGACTGTCCTCGTCACTAGCCTCCTCTGGTTCAGCAAGCCCTCGCATATAGTTCCTCATCCATCCATCCATGCCGTCCTCGGTAGCACCACTAACAATCTACCCATACAACCCAGCGATCTCCATCTACTGCCGACTTTCACCCACTTGTTACGCATAGCTGAAATCATCCGGGTCGCCCTGGAATATACCTACCGCTCCATTTCCTCCATTGTTAGCGCCTAGATATTGCTGGTCGACAGAGTAGTCGGGGTTCGCTTCGCTGTCGCCGTGGTCACCACTGCCGTCATCGCCGCTCCAGAAGAACTTCGCTTTGAGCCCGGATTCGATGTAGTACTCTTCGTCATCTATCTCCTCGGCGTATCTGCCGTTCATGAGTCGAGTTTCTTCGGCCTCGGCGCGTTTTTGGCGTTTAGGTTTGTGGGCTTCTCGAGCTTCGGTGAGGGCAGACTCGGCGTCGTCGAAGAAGTCTAGGCAGTACATGTGGTGGTCTGTTGCTTCGGTCCACGCTTTAGTTGCTGATACGGTCCATTCTTGAAGCTGCTCGAATGCATACTCCGGCTCGAAGATGACGAGCGGCGCTTCCAGAGCGCTTGGCTGTGGGATGCTCGATGCTGTGGCGTCCATAATGTTGGTATTCTGCTGTTGGTGCTGCGTGTGCCTGCGCTTCCTGTACGACTGCGTTTTCCTGCGGTGACCAGCACCAGCTGTGCGATGAAGTCGAAAAATGTGCGAGGTTGGAAAGCTGTCTTGGAGCTCCTTTATTTGACGGTAGATGAGACAGTGCGATTTGACCTCAAAAGCTTTGTATCAGTGCGAAGCAGACAAAAAAAGCTGAAGGGTTGGGCAACGGCGTGTGCGAGTGTCTGCAAGTCAAGACTTCGAGGTTGGAGAAAACAGTTGCCAGTGAAGAATAGACGGTGTCACAACAAGAACAAACAGCCGAATGCCAAGACCCTCCATTAGCGCCAGAAAACCTAGGCTTGCATTCACATTCACTTGCACACTCCCACCCCGCCTACACGCGCCGATCCTACCTCCACAACGCCAGCAAAAAGAAACCGAACACCAAGCTCGGTGAAGGACCTGACACTCACACGCGCGCCGTTTGCCTGTTTTGCATTGAGGCATGAAACACCTACAGCGGTCTTCTCTTCGGATAGCTTATGCTGCACTTCTCAACCGATCCAAATACTCGCTAGAGCGAGTAATGGCGCACGATCTTACCACGACCCAGGTGCCGGTTACCCAGAAGAGGGATTAGACGGACTTCGTGAACAACGGGGTCGTGTGCTGGTGTTTCTTGGCGGATGTGAGGTTGAGTGTTGTTGATGTTGTGTTGGTGGTGGTGCCGATGATCAGCCGAAGGAGGTTGGCGCTGGTGGCGGTGGAGGGTGTGAGGTTTGTGGACGTGGGTGAGAGATGTTGTGCTGTAGAATGTGGTTGAGGTCTACGGAATCGCGTAGCGTCAGGCGGACTCACAGGTTCCATTGGGACATCATTGGGTGTGTGCGACTGTCATGACTGAGTCTATCCGCTCGCGTTCGTAGTCTTATAGTAGCGTACATACTTACGGTCTCCGCCCACACTCGCCTCTGCGGCGCTCTTGACTTTGGCTTCTGTTGCTCTCTGCGCCGCTCTGTTGATTCCGCATGCCCCTTCGGCGTTAACGCTTCTACAAGCCGCTCTGTGTGTAGCTCTCGACAGCTCAATGCTTCATGCAGTGCGGGCCTGCGACCATTTCCATGAGCATTTGCGAGGCGCTTCTAAATCGTCCAGTAATCATAACCGGCTATCTCACTTCTGTCCACCCTTGCCTTTGCCGCTACTCTTCTTCTCCTCCTTCTTTCCGGCCGCCTCACC
>Ga0058704_10001706_pt1 | contig 10150 bp, 10 predicted proteins | sample AgamicMgSfe_FD_71363 | JGI IMG/M metagenome (GOLD analysis project Ga0058704, IMG submission 71363) | Agave microbial communities from Guanajuato, Mexico - Mg.Sf.e | ecosystem: Host-associated > Plants > Phyllosphere > Phylloplane/Leaf | place: Guanajuato, Mexico | collected 2012-05-30 | reverse complement strand
CCGCAATCCTGCCATGGCACACCAACTACATTCTTCCACCTTCCCGGCGCGCAGTGGCGCGGAGACAGACCGAGCACCTCGGTATCTCGAGCATCGACGTCGACAACGTGCACGAGGACATGAGCGGCCGAGAAGGCGCAGGAATTACGGCGGGAGTGGGCAAGAAGGAGGGTGAAGGGTTTGAGGCACAGGCGAGGGAGCGTGCGAGTCTGCTGTTGGGGAGAAAGGACACGTTGCAGGGATTGCTGAGGAGGCCGGAGAGGGCGGCGGTGTTCAGGTTGCATGCGCTTGCGGATAACTTCTTTGAGCCGTTGGTGGAGATGCTGAAGGATGGTAATGAGGCGTTCTCTGGCAGTAGAGGAGAGTTGAGCGCGGTAGATTACTTGGCGTATGGGTATCTTGCTCTTATGCTGAAGCCTCAGGTCGAGCAGGACTGGCTTGCGAGGACAATGAGGGAGAAGTATGGACGGCTGGTCAAATTTGTGGACAACGTGCATGAGAAACTAGGACTGGAGACACAGGTCAAAGACGTGATGGATCTGGCGCACTGCAAGACGGAGGATGATGTCATTGGTAGGCGAAAAGCACTCGGGCTACGACTGCCATGGAGCCCTCCCGCAAAGGCGACGGCATTGGACACTGCGACGACCATCGTCAAGGAACTTGTCTATCAAGTGCCGTACCTAAAGCCCGGCCCAACTGTGCGACCTCTTGATAACGCCATGTACATGCCTACATGGCAGCAGCGTCTCCCCGCCATCATGATCGGCACCCTGGCGTCGTTGGCACTGGGTACATATGCCGCTGTTCACACTGGCCACCTCGTCTGGCCGCATGGAGACGCCGTGCAGATCTTTGGTCGCAAACGATTGGCGGATTACGGGCACTTGGGTGCAGCTTTGTCAGGACTCTCGCTACTGGGTGCGCAGGCGAGTCGCGATCAGGCATATCATCAGCAAGAGAGGCAGGATGGGAGTCCTGTAGAGGTTGATGTCGTTATTGATGGTGAGACGGTCGGACGATGAAGGCGCGACATGTGTTGTTAGCGAAGAAGCGCACGAAGGATCCGCACATCGTCCAGCACAACAGCGCATTTAGCGCGTACGTGCGCAGCCTGCCAGTGTCAACTCGGACGGACTTTTCGGCTTCTTCTCGACGGCATCTTGAGGGATGAGCTGAAAGGTCATGCAACGTCTCCTGACGTGGCCTCCGGACCCCCGAGGTGCATGGCTATAACAGGCAGCTCAAAGCCAGGAAGATAGATTTGGTACACATGCCGGGACGTGTGTAGGATGGCGAGCTTATACTGTACGATACAGGACACATGAAGCCCGGCGATGATGCTGAGCGCACGCCGCGACGCTTCGACGCCCAGGTCAACACTGACACCTAAACTTTCTCATCAGAGCTACTCTCCTGGCTCCTCGTCCTTTCCTTATGCGTCTTAGCATACGGCCCATCATCACTCAGCTCCTTCCCCAGCGCACTCATCATCCCCCCACCCGGCTGCGGTGTCTGCGTTTGCATCGGATCGAGGCCATTGATCACCCTACCTTCACTCTCAGACCCTTCCCCGCGCATCGGTCCGCCGGCTTCCATCGCTGTATTCAGAGAGCCGATGTCGAAACCGACGTGTACGCCCACTTCGCCGGTGAGATAGAGGTACCAGTATGCCGTACCTACGAAGAGGCCGCCGCCGACTAAGTTGCCGAGGGTGGTGGGGATCATGGACTTCCAGATGTAGTAGCCTGCGCCGAAGGGGGCGCCGCACCAGATTCCCCTTTGCGATGTTGTCAGCGCTGGCGGAAGCAGATAGAGCAGTGTGATGCACTCACATGGGGACGAAGAACATGTTCGCAATGACGTGATCGAGAGCTAAAGCCACGAAGGTCGCTGTTGTTGAGCGCCATGTCAGCCGTGGATTACACCTGCGGATGAAGACGCCGGGATGAAGACGCCGAGCCGATACCTACCTGTAGGCCACCAAATAGCAATAATCTTGCTCCCAATCTCCCGACTACTAATACTAATAAACACCGCAAAGCAAACCAGCCAATTCGCCCCAATGGCCCGCAGGAAAATCTGATGCCACTGGGGATTTTGGGCTTTTTGCACGGCCAGCTGCACAGCCGCGTGCGAGTAGCCGGGCGTCTCTTGGAAGACTCCGCCGTAGCCCATGATGATTAGAGCGAAGAAGAGGCTGCCGGCTAGGTTGCCGAGGAAGGAGACAGTCCAGACTCGGGCGAGGTCGAGGAGGGTGACGCGTCGGTGGAGGAAGGCGGTCCACATGAACATTATGTTTGAGGTGAAGAGGTCGGAGCCGGAGAGGACGATCATTACGAGGCCTTGGGGTGTGATATGTCAGCTAGTTTGCCCCGCGCCCCGTGTCGATGGTGGCGACCTACCAACCGGAAACATCAGAGCGCCGATTGTTCGAATAAGGCCGGGTGCGTTTTCTTGGTACCATGGCGAGGCGTTGGTTGAGACGAGCACGGCGCAGCCGAAGCCCAAAAGAGGACCTGTCATGACTACAACCTCTGGGATCAGCATGCGTGTCTCGGTAGGGGAACGTGGAAGGGTTTTGATGCAAGACCGCGATGTCTCACACGATCCAACAAGACTGCCACTGGAGCTTTCGCGTCTAGGCCGCGATCGTGCAAGCCCTGCAGTGACATGCATATTCTCCCCAGGTATACTGACAAGAATTCCACCAGAGCTTGTCAAGGCGCATGTGTGCCTTCTTGCACCCGATACGTGAGATGAGCTCGATCGTCTGCTGTGGCGTGAAGGCGTCCATGGCGAACAGACCAGTTTGGCTGTACTTGGACTAGAAGTAGGAGATACGAAACGCTGACAGCAAGTAAACGGGACGCAACAATATTGCTTCCATACGATGGAGTCGGGAGGATTATGAGAGATCTGGTCTTCGCTCTTATCTCCTTCCCTCACGGAGAGAGATAGGAGGTCAGTCCTCGGGAGCTCTGGAGATGCGCATTCTTTTTGCGGTACTTCCGAAGGAGCGGCAGCCCGTACTGTAGCCCATGAGATCAAGCAGTATGCCCGCGTCCGGATGAGCACCATTGGCTGGCTGTAGACACAGAAGTACCATGACGTCTCTGTACATCTACTGCTATCGAGGTCAGACCGAGTCTGTTTTGACGATCACAAGAAGAGCTCGAGAAGGCTTGATGTAGGCTCGAGGAGCTTATCTGGTGGTATAGAGGATCTTGACGGGCTTATCTTCAGCCTGTCAGAGCAGCAGCATGTATGCAGGCGCCGGAGACGAGCAGCCTAGCGATCCTAGATGGCAATATGTAGATCGAGATATGTCTTCAAGATGGAGTGCGTAGATTTGTCCAGGTTGTCCAAAGCATTCACCTCACACGAGAATGAAAGCACATTTGGATCGAAAGAAGTCGATGCGGTCGCAGGATTGAGCTCGTCGTTGGCCGCGGAATCGTGCCGGTTTGCATGCGAGCACGTGATCTGACGTCCCACCATGTGCGTCACCTTCGTCACTTTTCGAGATCGCCAAAATCTTTGGTGAAAGCACAGCAGTTGCTTGCGCTGGGGGAGAATAAGAAGTCATCATACGTTCGGATATACTCTTAGTCGACTGCGTATCGTAGTAACACTTTACGACTTGGTATCCGAAAGATGTCGGCCGTACCAATGAACGCAGAGGATGCGGACAACTTCGAGGACATCGAGAAGCAATTCGCTGTCAAGGGCAAGACCAGAGCAAAGCGACCCTAGAGGCGCACAGAATACTAACAACATCGCGCAGTCGTCCAGCACATGACGACCTACTGGTCGATCCTCGAAAAGGTCCCCGGCTCGAAGCTCCGACTTACCAAGATCGACGACGAGATCCTCGAGAACTTCCAGAAGGAGTTCCCCGACTTTGACCTGAAGGCTACGATCATTGAGGATGAGATGAAGAGCAAAGCTGGTAAAGAGAGGTGGCGGAGTTTCATTATGCAGTATGAGAAGAAGGTGGATGATTATAACTTTGGCACGATGCTGCGCGCGAGTCCGGCGATGGAGTATGGGGAGAAGGAGACGATCTTTGGTATGCGTTGATTTTCAACTATGATGAGAGGAAAGGCACTGATATGGTTGGCAGCTGTGCGCATGCAGTTCTATGCTATCGAGATTGCGAGGTATGTTCCGCGACCGTTTCCTGAAATGTTGGATCTTTGCTCATGACCACACAGAAATCGCGCAGGTCTGAATGACTGGGTTTACGAGAAGACGCAGAAGAGCTCGACATCTTGAGCGTTGGAAAATCGAAATAGAACGAACAGGATGGACTCGGGCTACGATGTTGCCTGAGCTCCCGGCCCAGCGCTCTGCGAACTCAGCGTTAGCACCCGCTTATACTCTGGTCGCGGACTACCCTACCTGATGGCCGCAGAGGTCAAGGTGTGCCAGTGTTGGTACTCCAAGCGCGACCGGAAGCTGCGCGTGCGGCCGCTCAGGCAGGCCCAGAATGAAGTGAGCGGTGTCGCGGCTTACGTGGACTTGAGGCGGACACATAGCCAAACGAAGAAATGACAGCACAGATTGTACAGCGTGAACGAATCGTGTTGCTGCACGGTATATGTGAAGTCCGCGGTGTGCTTGGCGGCTGGGAAGAACAATACTAACAAGTGCATTCTCTGCTTGCACCACGACGCCGGGTCTTTCCGCAAACAATGATTCAACGTCACTTCGCAAGACTGCAGAACTACTGACGCGAGAACCAGCACTGCTGATGCTACAACATATCTGGAAACACTCTCTGACCACCGCTGAGCTCATGGAACCCCGACCTAATCCCTCATGTCGCCTGCTGTAGAGCACGGACGCCAGCGACACAAGCGACCCAAATCGGAAGTGAGCAATGCAGCTTCCGCCAAGATCTCGGAGCCTGGATCCCAGGCCACGGCCTCTAGCGAGTCTAAGGCCGCGCCATGGCGTGCTCTGTTCTTCTTCACAACCCGGGCGAACCTTCCCATCCTCATATTGGGTATCTTCTCATCGCTCTGCGCCGGCGCGGTGCTGGCCATCAACGCGTTCATCCAGGGAAAGGCGTTTGAAGGCTTCATCAATCTTGGTGGTGGTCTGATTACTGGTCAGCAACTCTACGATGATGACAAGAAGTATGTCTTGTACTTCGTCGCCTTGGCTGGCGGCAGCTGGGTGCTGCACGGAGTCGAGTTCTTTCTGTGGCTATCCTTCGGTGAGCTCCAAGCGAAGAGTGCTCGGGACCGATTGTTTCACAGCTTGCTAGAGAAAGATATCGAATGGTACGACATGCGCAGGAATGGCATCGGAGCTCTTCTGCCTCGGCTGCAGGCCCAGATCAGAGAATTGCAGCTCGCCACATCTCAACCTCTTGGTGGTCTGTTTGAACTGGTCTCTGTCGTCGTCTTGTCGCTTGCGCAGGCCTTCTACTACAGCTGGGACCTAACACTTGTCACACTTGCAAGCGTACCAATCATCATGGCACTCGTCTTCTGGCTCAACTCTGGCATGCAGCGAGCGGTCGAGTTGCAGAAAGCGAGGCTGGCTGAAGCACAAAAGCGCACGATCAGCGCATTTGCTGCCATCGAGACTGTGAAGTGCTACAACGCTCAGGAAGAGGAGTCTCGCACCTACGCGCAGAAGATCGGCGAAGCGGCTGTTCATTACTGGCGCGTCGCGAGCATTAATGCTATGCAGATGGGCGCGCTCGTGTTCCTCGGGTCCTCGATCTTCGTGACTGGCTTCTACTATGGAGGCGTCCTGATCGACAAGCACAAGAAGAGCGCATCACAGATCATGACATGCTTCCTGTCCGCGACATCTGCATTCCAGTCGATACAGGCCGCTTTGCCGCAGATGGTCATCCTTGAGAAAGGCAGAAGCGCTGGTGCTACGCTGCGGAAGATCATGGCAGAAGTGAACAGTGGCGCTACGGTCAAGGAGCAGACCGGGTCGCTTGAGCCTGCTACCTGCCGCGGCGATATCCAGGTGACTGATGTGTCATTCGCCTACCCTTCCCGGCCGGAACAGCTTGCCCTCGACAGCGTGAGTATGCTTGTACAAGGAGGCGAGATGACGTTCTTCATTGGTAAGAGTGGCTCCGGTAAGAGCACGCTCAGTCAGCTCCTGATGCGTTTCTACTCCTACTCGAAGGGATCTATATCGGTTGATGGCGTACCACTGGAATCTCTGGACGTCACGTGGTTGCGACAGAATGTCACACTCGTCGAGCAGACAAGCTTACTGTTCAACGATACAGTGTACCGTAACATCGCATTTGGCCACGCAGAGCCGGACCGCGTCACGAGGTCGGACGTGATGGAAGCTGTGGAGTTTGCGCTACTGCAGTTGACGATCTCTGATATGCCAAACGGCCTCGATACCCTGGTTGGCTACAAAGGTGGCGCTATGTCGGGTGGTCAGCGACAACGAATGGCACTGGCAAGAGCGAGGCTACGAGACACGCCTATCCTCATGCTGGACGAGTCAACGAGCGCTCTCGATCACATCAGCAGGACGCTGATGATGGACGCGATACGGAAGTGGAGGAAAGGCAAGACTACCCTGATCATCACCCATGACATTTCGCAGATCCAGGCCGATGACTACGTATATGTGCTGGAGTCTGGGAAGCTCGCACAGGAAGGCTACAGAAGACATATGGAGAGGATGAAAGACACTCCGTTCCAGCAGTTCTTGCCACCGGATCTCGGTGCAATCTCGTCCGCGTACGACTCACGTAAGAACACTACTGCTTTTGAGTCGGTCTACACGCGAGGATCATCGATCGACTACGAATCTATATACTCGCAAGAGATCGACATGATGCCCGATGCTCTTGAACTCGAGATCAATGCTCACGAGACGAAGCGAACATCTTTCATGCCTGGCGTGTTCGTAGACGGAAGCCCTATGCCTGGTATAGGCGGCGTGGCAAGAGCTGGGCCTACTTCAACCTTTGCTGCACCATTCATGCGCATGACGATGTCGCCTCCGTCACTCGCACCGCTCATCACAAAGTTCACGCCTACATTTGACACTTGGATGCGCTCACCGTCGATCTCGCCCACGTCTCCGACCTCACCGACCTCCCCGGTTAGCCTTCGCAAGTCAACAAGATTTTCAACCATGATGGAGACCCTGCTCGATAGAACGGGTCAACAGGCTGCAGCGGCTAGAGCAGCGCCTGGCAATGCTGGGGAACGCGTCCGAAGGCCGGTGAACGAAGTGGCACTGGCTAAACTTACAGGGGAAGATCCGCATGCAAAGAAGGAAGACAAGGTTTCCGACGACGTGGTACAGCTGGGAGTCAAGCGCATATTGAGTTGTCTGTGGCCCAACATCGACTGGTCCACACGGATTGTGGTTGTATTGGGCTTCTACGCCGCCGTCATACATGCTGTGGCTATACCCTGCTTCTCATACGTGTTCTCGAAGCTACTGGGGACATATGCGATGCCCAGCGGACGAGGACATCTTACACTGGTCTACTCGATGTCAATGCTTGGCATTGCAGCTATCGATGGCCTACACACATTTGGGTTCCGGTATCTACTCGAATACTCAAGCCAGTGTTGGGTCGACAATCTGCGGGAGAAAGCCATGGCTCGGATCTTGGACCAGCCAAGGTCCTTCTTTGACCACGAGGCGAACTCCGTGTCACGCATGACCGAAGGACTGGACAGAAACGCAGAGGAGATGCGCAACATCCTCGGCCGCTTCATGGGCATGATGTGTGTTGCTGCCGTCATGGTCGCCGTGTCGATAACTTGGGCGTTCACAGCCAACTGGAAATTCACGCTCATCTGCCTCTCTGCTGCGCCATACGTGTGCCTGACGACGAGTATGTTCTCCACGGTCAGCGGCCGCTGGGAGACCCGTAGTGCGGAGGCCGCAGAGGCCGCCAGCGCGATCTTCACAGAGATATTCACGAACATCAAGACAGTCCGCACGCTGACTCTGGAGAAGCATTTCCTGAGCAAGTACAAGCTTGCTACAGACCATGCCATCAAGGTCGGCTTCGTGCGCGCCATGCTCTCTGGTTTCTTCTTCGGTCTATCGGACTCTGCGGAAACCATCAGCATCGCTCTGATCTTCTACGTTGGCTCATTTTTGGCAAAGGAGCAAGGCGCAACGGCCGTTCCTGGACTGCTGCAAGTGGTCGCTACCCTGATCTTCACCATTGGCAACGTCAGCGCTTGCATCCAGTACATTCCGCAGATCGGCGCTGCCAAGGACACGGCGTCTCGCTTGCTTCGGTTCGTGAATCTTACGAAGAACTCACACGAGCACAAGGGAGACACCAGGCTAGTCACCATTGGCGATATTCAGTTCATGGATCTGAACTTCGCCTACCCGTCGCGCCGGGATCAATTGGTCCTGCGTGACATCAATCTACGAATCAAGCCCGGCACATCGACTGCCATCGTCGGAGGATCTGGCTCAGGAAAGTCTACGATCGCGAACCTGCTGCTCAACCTGTATGCCACCGACACTGTTCCTGGAGCCAGAGGCGGCAAGCTCGGCGACCTCACCTTGGCTGGTCGCGACATCAAACACATCGACACGGAGTCATTGCGCGCTTTAGTCGTCGTGGTCTCGCAAACGCCTACGGTATTCGCAGCCACCGTGGCGGAGAACATCTGCTACGGTCTACAAAGTGACTCAGCGTTCCGAGAACACAGCAACATGGTGCGAGCCGCACGATCGGCTGGCATACACGACTTCATCATGAGCTTGCCCCAAGGCTACAACACAGCGATTGGTGATGGCGGTATGGGTATCTCTGGCGGTCAAGCCCAGCGTGTAGCGATCGCACGAGCACTGGTCCGCAATCCTTCGGTTCTCATACTTGACGAAGCAACCTCGGCGCTCGACGTGGAGTCTGCAAACCTCATTCGGAACACGATACAGCAGCTGCTGCACGACCGAAGCCGCACCATGACTGTGATCATCATCACGCACAGTAGAGAGCAAATGGAGATCGCCGAGCACATCGTCGTCTTGGATCACGGTGTCATCGTCGAAGAGGGCGGCTTCGAAGAGCTGCTCGCGAAGAAAGGCGCTCTGACGAATCTGTTGAGCGGAGGAGAGTGGGATGCGGAGCGCGAAGAACAGGCCACTCGCCGTAAGCAGAGGACTAGAGGCACGCCGCGGATGGAAGATGTGAATTGGAAGAGACGAAGTCGGGCGAGGCCTAGACTACGCATGTAATGCTGTTGTGTATACAATGTCTCCACGCGCGTTATAGCCAATGATCATCTATGCATACTGCAGTCGATCGCTTGACCATTGCGGCTGCAGGTCCCCCCAGTCCTGGCTGAAGTCAAAGCCGGTTTGGTAGGTGTTGTAGTTGAACAGCGTCGCATTGTTGAGCCTCGCGCCAGCATCGGTCTGCGCCCAAAGCGCGATTGCGATTGTATTTCTGCCCTGGCTGTTAATCACGCCTGGTTGAAACGGGAATCGCGACTGTGGTCCGATCTGGGGGATAAACTTCCCATCTATGACATCTATTAGCAGGGTGATCAATTACCTGAGCGGGTACGTCACTTTCAAGTACTCACATTGGTATCCGTTTACGTAGATCTGCACGCTGGCGACCGTGCCGCTATCAGCACCAAGCTCAATCCCAAGAGGCACGTCCAGATCCTTATCAAGCGAGAGATCGAAGCTCGAGATGTACCACTTGATACCGCTCTGGTTCAGTCCGGTAAGAGGCGTGCCAACAGACCACTCTTCACCGTAGGGCTTGAAGCCTGGCAGATTCCATCCAAGCCTCGTGCCGTACAGTCCGTCCTCATTCATCGGACCACGGACAGGGTCAATGTTCGCCTGTGAGCCACCAGCTTGGCCTTGAATCTTCCACGTCGTGAATTTGAGCACAGTGCTGTTACCACCAAGGAGCGTAGCACCGAGTAAGCCGCGAGGGTTCTCGACGCCGGCCGGACCCGTGCTTGTCTCGTCGTGTCCTGTGTAGTCGGTGACGATGGTCAGGACGTTGCTACTGTTGTACTTGGTAGCTTTACTGAAGTCCAGGATGGCAGACGTCGCGGATAAGGATGCGTTACCGGGCGAGCCACCGACAAAGTGGCCGTTCAGCCATGCGCTCCAGCCGCTCGCCATACCGCCTTGAGCTGTGACA
>Ga0058704_10001705_pt1 | contig 10150 bp, 6 predicted proteins | sample AgamicMgSfe_FD_71363 | JGI IMG/M metagenome (GOLD analysis project Ga0058704, IMG submission 71363) | Agave microbial communities from Guanajuato, Mexico - Mg.Sf.e | ecosystem: Host-associated > Plants > Phyllosphere > Phylloplane/Leaf | place: Guanajuato, Mexico | collected 2012-05-30 | reverse complement strand
TCTCAATCTTGAGATAGCATGTGCAATCCGGCCTCGAGCCGACAAGGCTGTATAACACGCGCTAGTCGTATCAGGCAGTCGCGTACGCGTGCTTTCTTATCCGAGTAGTAAATTTCACCACATTATAGTCTGCACTGCAATCAACCATGTATTAGGTCTATATAAGATCAACGACAATTGCGCACACTCTGGTATCAATAAACTAAGCCATGGCCTGGGCAGCAGCCTGTCCAACAAGCCCCGCATAACTGCTGAATAACACTCCCTTAAGGATGGTCTCGCCTTCATCAACTGCCCAGTGACCAGCCTTTACAAGGGCCTCCCTCCATCTGTGCTGCTCGTGCTCATCCAGCTCATGCCAGTGCTTTGCCGCAGCATCCTGCTTCAGGTACTCCTCCTTGTCCGGAATAACATCAAAGCTAACATCTGTTGTTTCTGCATCCTGTGAGCGAAGGACCAGCGCTTTGGTGTTGGGTTTGCCTTTTGGAGGAGTGAGCATATGAATGATATCCTTGATGCGCTCCGGAGTCTCGATCGTGGGTACTGCATCTGCGGCGCTGGACGCCGCGCTAGACACGGACATGCCCATGCCTTGAGCTGCGTTGGCTGGCATGGCCAAGTATTCGCGCGCACCCGGCGGCAAGAAGCCTGACAGACTCGTGTTCGACTCTGGGTAGATGAAGGCTTGCAAGACCACAGCGGACATGAGGACGATGAATGAAATCAATACAATGTAGATTCGTTGAGTGAACCTTTCGTCTTTTGGATGTGAGAGAACGTATCTGCTTTCTCTCTTGCCGGGTTCCAGAGGAGACAGCGCGAACGTGTCGACCACGACCGTGTTGCCCATGCTGGTAGATGCCATGCGGATATATTGAGGTCCTGGGTGCGCCGATGGATCGGAAGAGGCGGTTTGCTCCTTGCCCTTTTCGCGATTCTCTGGTGGCGGAGGCGCTCTGGCGGGTGAGTGAAATTGCGAAAGTGACAAGGCTGTCATCTGTAGTGGATGTACATCTCGAAGCGTTGTGAAAGAACGGAATGCCGTAAAGGTGTCGGTAGGTCGATTATAGTTGATAGTGTAGACTTCAATGCTTATGTCTTGTCCACCAATAGCAACAACAAATTGACGGCTGCCATCTCGATCACCATCCAGCCCGCAGACATCCATGCCCATACCTTGCTTGATGTGCGATGGCAATACCTTGTGGAAGAGCACAGCTGCTGGACCAGTAGGGTACAGGTGCATGATAAACATCTCAGCACCCGACTTGTTTGGAAGGTTACTCAGAACCAGTATGTGATGATCTGTAAGGAAACGCAAGCTCCTGTACTTGGCCCTTGTGATCTTCTTTCCAGAATTGTCCGTGTTCGGTATTGAGTGCACTCTTCTTGGACCTCTGGGTGTGAACTCGGACTTTTTGGTCGCAAAGTTGTACTCGATCGTTTGTTCATACACATCGTAGTCGGTGCACCATGCAAGAGAGAAGGTAGAGGGCATGGACTCTGCAATGTCCAAATCAGCGGCTTCAGCTGGCAGATCGATCCGAGTGATGATTTCGCGATTCGATGGCGGTGTCATTGTCGCATCAAACACAACAAGCTCGGATTGTTTGGCCAGCCCACTTGCGATTGCTCCGATCCTCCTGCTGCCAGTTTCACTCCTCTTTGCCGGTGAAAGTCTCAGCAGCCTCTGATAGATCTCCGGCTTAGGTCCAGTCGCAGGCCTGAACAAGCCTGTCTTTCCGATTGGCGCAATCTGGCCCGAGAGTTCACTGTCGTCCTTCTCATCCGCATTCGAAGTCTGGCGTCTGCGCTTTGGATACTGGATGCTGAATCCTCTCAAGTGCTGGTTCTTGCCTGCCTTCTGCTCCTCTTCCGTCGAGTTGATGCCCGCCAGGGATATCAGACCGTCGCGCGAGGCCAGATTCGCCAATGATGTGACAGAGTCTTCCTCCTTCGACAGGTCGATCTCGGCTGCTACTTCCAATTTATCTCTCGAGGTTGTGTCAAGCAGGGTCTGTTTAGATTAGTATTCGTGTATCACGGTGGAATCGCACTGGCTTACGATCTTGTTGCCAACACCATGTCGACCTGCGCCTCCACCTCCTCCAACAACAAGATATCCGCGGTTATAAGGATCAAAATCGGCGCTATACACCGGGTACGACAAAGTCGTCTTGGTGTAAGATACTGGAGGCATTGTCGCGATTCTGGTAGGTTGTAGGACGCGATTGAATGATGACTGCTCGATACAAAGATTTCTCTGCGTACTGAGTCAGAAGACGGCTGGAAAGGCCACGAGAGTCGAATGCACAAGACCTGGCAAGAAACGCGCTATGGTCCCTGCACCTTCTCCAGATTCGCTGCTGTTTGTCAGATGTAGATGGTGCAGATGCCACGGAGACGAAACGATCAACTCGCGGGCTCGATTCCGCTCGATGATGTCATGGCAAATAATTCCAGCAATCTAGACCCTCTTACGATTTCTTGTCGTGAATGGAACATCTTAACCGATTGTAATCACCACCATCAATTGAACATTATTATGAATCCTATGCGATCTATCTTGAGGGAGGGACTCACTCGATCGGCGAGGGCTGCTCTCTGCAGGGCTTCTCATCGACAAGGCGTCTCAGCGTCTCAATGCTATCTATCTTTTCAGCAACATCAGAGAACTGGAGCTCATGCGACGAGGACTTTCAGCACGACACTACTGCGAAAAGACAATACTCCGCCGTCCGCGGCGGGCTCGCGAGAGTCTCTCGTGCCTCAGACACATTATGATTACTTTCCACAAAATCTTGGCGCAGCAGCTATACCACCTTTGGGAAAGTTCGCGATCGATACCAAGGCTTTAAAGCGAGAGTTTCTTCAGCTTCAGTCAAAAGCGCACCCAGACATGGCGCCCGAGGGTAAGAAGCGTCAGGCCGAGGCGCTATCGGCTAGGATAAACGAGGCGTACAAAACACTCGAGAATCCGTTGTTACGAGCACAGTATCTGCTTGGACTGCGGGGTATCGATGTTGCCGAAGACGAGACGGCCAAAGTTGAGGACCCTGAGTTGTTGATGGAGGTTTTAGAGACAAGGGAGACGATCGAGGAGGCGCAAGAAGAGAAGGATTTAGATCCGCTCAAGGAAACGAACGAGGCGCGCATTCAGGACAGCATTCAAGTACTTGAGGAGGCCTTTAAATCGGACGACATGGAAGCGGCAAAGTCAGAGGCTGTCAAGTTGAGATATTGGGTCAATATTCGAGAGAGCATTGACTCATGGGAGCAGGGCAAGCCGGTGGTGCTAGTACATTGATGGATCTACGCCGGAGCTACTGTTTGATTTTTTGAGATACCCCTTCGCATCTACATCAATCGAAGATATGACGCCAGTAAATGCTTCCAAAACACAACAATGCGTACGAGACCGTGTCCAACGCCTCCCATGATCCGCCCACTGATGTGTCTCATGCATGAGAAGGTATGTCTCCTGGAGGCAACAACTTCTCTGGACCAAAGCTCATAGGCAATACTTGCTCGACCGTCATGACAATGAATTTACCATTGACATCGAACATCAAGATTGGCATTGTTGGTTCGCAGAATTCTCGAATGAATTGGCGACACATGCCGCAAGGGCTTCCAGGGGTCTCGAGGTTTGTTGCCACAGCGAGTGCTTTTACGTCTCCCATCCGGACACCCTGGCCATATATCAGCACCAGTGCTTGGCGACTGCATCTGTGTAACTTACCTGGAACACGGCATATCCCAATGCCACCCTTTCGGCGCATGTCGTCACCGGGTAAGATGCATTCTCGACATTTGCACCTTGTATAATAGAACCAGATTTCAATAGAATAGAAGCTCCTACTTGGAATTTGGAGTATGGACCTAGTGAATATGTCAGAATGATTCCGTCACCAAATAGGAGGGTGTTTTGTGGATTGCTTACAGTATGCCTTGCTTTTAGCCTCGATACTTGTGTCCGACAATGTCTGCACCTCAGTTCCCGAAAGACCGTGAATCAACGCAGTGTCATGTCTCGAGTGCATCGGCTTGGAAGGGTAAGAATTCATCGTGAAAAACGATATGATCGTGATGATAGAATAGTAATGATAGGAGAAGCTGGTCAAACCTTTCCGGTGTTGATCAAGGTCAGTGTCGTGTGCCGTCGGGTGTTGTGAAACATCGAGCCAAGCCAACAAGCAAGCAACCTCACTTCGACTGCCGCGATACCGCAGCTCTTGTCATCAATATCAAGATATCTGATAGCAATGAGAAATGACTTCAGACATATCCGTGTATATGCGGATATTATCATCTCTGAGATTGTGATTGCGTACACAGACAGGCACCACAGCCTCATTGTCCTTGCCATCTTCAGCGACCTCACAGCAATCTTGGAGTCATTTGATCGATCTTGCCCATCAGACGGTCGACAAGGTAACGGCGCTCAAGGTAGGTGGTATCCAGGTATAGTGTATATATCTTTCGAGTAAACTGGTCCATCCTTCAACTCTTTTCCTTGACATGTCCCGACATACAGCACATATTGTCTTCTGGTACTTTGAAGATTCAGCCCAACGATACAACATGATTGTTTTCCTTTCACCTTCTTTGGCCGCACGATTGCTGCTCGTCTTCTTCTTAGCTCAATACACTCTTGCTCAAACCTCACTCACACCACCTTGCCTTGTAAGACCGTTCTTGCTCAGCATTTGCACTGCATACTGACGAACATAGAACGTCTGCTTGGAACCATTTCCAGCCAACCATGAACCAGACACCTGTACCGACACATGGCTCGCATCACTATCTTCATGCATCGATGTAGCTTGTCCAGTCACGGCGACAACCGACACCGATACTCCTCACACAAACAACACGCTGATGCAATTTGCGCCCAAGCTGGCTTATCCTTGCGAGCAATCAGTACTGCCAGGCGACTCCACAAGCGAAAGCGGCGTGTCTATTCCTCTCTCACTGCATGACTGTGCGACCAGCCCATATCCCTTCCAGTCGTTCGTTGGCACGTCAAATGGCATAATCGGACCAAGATACGTGCTTCAGATCTACACCCATGCAGCATGTCAGGGCAACTCCCAGAACATGAGCCTCGGTGTTGGAGAATTTGTCGATGGAGCATGCAAGTTCGTGCAAGGACAGAGCGTTCAACTGACGCTCAACACGAGCTACGCCAGCATGTCTGCAAATCAAGGTAAGCTGTCTAGACTCGAAGCTTTTTGACACACGTATTGATTGATATAGTCGCTCATGCCTACCTCGATTCTCTCTGCTATCAAGCAAACAGTGGCGGCTACACCGGCGCTTCCAGCTACACCAGTGTGATACACTCTCCATCAAGTGTTACGAATAATCCTCCGTCAGCACCTATAGCCACGGCGGTGGCAAGCATTTTGACATTGCTCTCTTCCACCTCAGCCATCACAATCCTCGACCCGTCTCTCGCATTGAACAATACAGATCCATCGATCACGCCACTATCAAACTCAAACCAGACTTCGAACCTCACAATGACAGCAATGACAGCGTCGACGTCAACCACATATACCGTCCCGCTGACGACTTCAGTCCCATGGAACGTACACTTCAAATCAGCGGCGCCCAAACCATCCGTCCCGCTCTTCGTCACAATGATGAGCAGTATTGTGATTGTCCTTCTTTCTGGCGGACTCTGGGATCGAGACGCAAATAGACACCACAGAGTTGAAAAGAACGACTAGGCATCGTTGAGGCAAAAGTAACTCATTACTCGCGATGGCTTATAACGAGACAGACTTGGATTAGACTGCATAGCTTGGAAAGATCACTTGGCATATTACATCACAGCAACAAAAAGGTTCGAGAACTACAGTACATATTCAAGCGCAGATACCTTCCAATGAGGTATAGTCACACAGCATTCTGACAATATATCATGATTTTATGTTCATGTTCATTTTTAGCAAGGCATGTAATTTTATCATGGTACTTGCCTACATCTATCGACTGAGAGCAATATCATCAATGCGGAGGATCATCTTGACCGTCTCGCTAGCCAGCTCAATCGCACTCGTGCTAACAAGCAGAGGCTGCATAACACCCTCGCCTGCCTCGCCAGCCTTGCCATCAGTGCCCATGACACCGACACCGCCACGCTTGATACTGACTCCGACATTTGGCTCGCCATTCGCGTGTCTCGCTCTCAACTCGGTAACGACCTTGATAGCGTTCAAACCCGCGTTCTCAGCAAGCGTAATCGGCACAACCTCCAACGCCTCGGCAAATGCTTTGAAGCAGATACTATCCGGGAACGACGACGTGAGCGCCGTCCTCGAAAGCGAATGAGACACGGCCATCTCCGGCGCTCCACCACCTGGAATCATGGCCTTCTTCTTCACCAGACATCTGATGACACACATCGCGTCGTGCAGCGAGCGCTCCGCTTCGTCCAGAATCAAAGAGTTGGCGCCACGACACACGATGCTGACAGTTTTCGGCACACCAGCGCTAGGAGCCTTGACACCTGTGACTTTGGTGATGCGCGAACCGAGCGACGAGACCTCTTCGATCAAGTCCGCCGAGCCGAGCTTGTCCTCTGTGAAGCTGTCGATGTCGGCGATCGGTTTGCAGCCGGTACTCTTGCAGATGAACTCGATTTCGTCGCGCTCGACGTCTTTGACGCAGAGAATGTTGAGCTTAGCCAGGAAGTGCAGCGATAGGTCATTGACGGCGTCGCGAAGGATCGACTTTTGGATGAAGAGGACGTTGCATTTTGCCTTTTTGATCTTCTTGACCATGTTCAGGAGATATGTGCGCTCTTCTTTCAGGATCTTGTCCATTTGTCGGTAGTCGTTGACTACGATCTGGTTCTCCATGTCTGGCTTTGGCGGGCTCAGCTGGAATTGAATCAGGCCTATCCGTGCCTTTTCTATCCTTGTTGGTCCTCCGCCGCTCTTGACTACCTGTTGCTGTAGCACTAGACCGTCGATCATCTCGCTGTCATCAATCACACCACCGACTTTCTTGAGCATGCGGATGTTCTTGAGATCGACGTTGTCTGCCGACTTTTGATCAATGACCTTGAGAACAGCATCTACTGCCATAGGAGCAAGTTTCGGCTCTTGTGATACAATTTTGGAGGATAACGAGGTCGCCGCGGCTCTGAGCAAGGTCTGTCTGTCGGAAAGGTTGATGGGTGTTGAGATGTCTTGAAGAACTTGTACGGCCTGGGCTGCCGCTCTCTGGAAGGACTCTGAAATGATGGTTGGGTGGATCCCCTTTGCTAGTAACCTCTCCGCTGCGCCCAAAAGACTGCCTGCAATTACAACAACAGAGGTCGTACCATCACCAGCTTCGATATCTTGGGCGTTCGCAAGATCGACAAGCATCTTAGCTGCAGGGTGCAATACGGCCATGTCCTTCAACATTGTGTTTCCGTCGTTGGTGATGATCGTCTCTCCTTTTCCGGTCTGAATCATCTTGTCCATACCACGAGGTCCCAGAGACGTTCTGATAGCATCTGCGACAGCTCTTGCGGCCACAATGTTGGCAGTGCGGACTGCTTGTGGCTTCTCCTTGTCCTTGAAGGCATTGTTTCCAGCATTACTGGATGCTGCTTGTGTCGCCGCCATTGTGTGTGAAGAGAAGCGGTATTTGGTTTTTGGATATTGTTTTAGCGACAACCTTTACAGCTCGTCGTATTCAATAATCAGAGCTCGACGCGGTGTTCGCGTGATAAATTTCCAGATGCCAGATTCGGGGTTCGACGCACGGTCCATCTGCTGCATCACTCACTTGGAGCTTGCGGCGTTCCGGTCTCTGTGAGCTTCCATCGACATCACGATTGTACACTGACGAACCTCACACGATACCTTTCATTCATCATCACTTGCGAAATACGCCACAGCACTGATATCACGCATCCTTTTCGTGATAAAATAAAGCCTTCAAGAACCGTTCAGAGACCTTTTCCGATCGAACATCGTCATCATGCCCTCCGCAACGGGTCAGAGTTGGGAGAAATACCAGAAGAAGTTCGCAGACGATGAAGTGGAGGAGAAGAAGATCACACCGCTCACAGATGAGGATATCCAAGTGCTGAAGACATATGGCGCCGCACCTTATGCGGCCGCGCTGAAGAAGTTGGAAAAGGAGATCAAGGACAAACAGACGAGCGTCAACGAGAAGATTGGTGTCAAAGAGTCAGATACTGGATTGGCGCCACCACATCTGTGGGATATCGCTGCAGACCGACAACGTATGTCAGAAGAACAGCCTTTGCAAGTCGCTAGATGTACAAAGATCATCCCGGATGAGAAAGAGGACAAGAACAAATATGTCATCAACGTCAAGCAGATCGCCAAATTCGTTGTCAACCTTGGAGAGCGAGTGTCGCCTACGGATATTGAGGAGGGCATGAGAGTGGGTGTTGACCGCAACAAGTATCAAATCATGCTTCCACTCCCACCAAAGATCGATCCTTCGGTAACGATGATGACCGTCGAGGACAAGCCGGATGTTACATACGGAGACGTTGGTGGATGCAAAGAACAAATCGAGAAGCTGAGAGAAGTTGTCGAAATGCCACTCTTGTCCCCTGAGCGTTTCGTCAACCTCGGCATTGACCCTCCAAAAGGTGCTCTGCTCTACGGACCACCCGGAACTGGAAAGACTCTTTGCGCCAGGGCTGTCGCCAACAGAACTGATGCAACTTTCATTCGTGTCATTGGTTCGGAGCTGGTTCAGAAGTACGTCGGTGAGGGTGCAAGGATGGTCAGAGAGTTGTTTGAGATGGCAAGGACGAAGAAGGCATGCATTATCTTTTTCGACGAAATTGATGCTGTAGGAGGAGCACGTTTTGATGACGGAGCTGGAGGTGACAACGAAGTCCAGAGAACCATGCTGGAGCTTATTACACAACTCGACGGTTTCGACAGCAGAGGAAATATCAAGGTCATGTTCGCTACCAACAGACCATCGACGCTTGACCCTGCGTTGATGAGACCCGGGCGTATTGACCGTAAAATCGAGTTCTCATTGCCGGACATGGAAGGAAGAGCCAACATTCTCCGCATCCACGCCAAGAGCATGAGCGTCGAGCGTGATATCAGATGGGAGCTGATCTCCCGATTGTGCCCCAACTCTACCGGAGCCGAGTTGAGGAGTGTTGCGACAGAGGCCGGTATGTTTGCAATCCGTGCGAGGAGAAAGGTGGCCAGCGAGAAGGACTTCTTGAGTGCGGTCGAGAAGGTCATCAGAGGTGGCCTCAAGTTCAACAGTACCGCTGCATACGCCCAATACAACTAGACGGATTGGAGATCAGGAGATATGTATTATCAGCATGGGGGGAATGGAATAAGCATGGCGTTTTGAGGCACGATTCGAATCATGGTCACCGTTTGATCGACGAGATAGTGCTGAATCAATTTTTGTACTCTTCCAGATTAAACCAAGGGGTATTAATGCTAATCATGCTCCTCACTCTCTGCCCGCTCTTCCACCTCCTGCCTTCCACGCTGCACCTCTCTTGCTGCTTCTCGTCGTGGGCTTCCCTTTTTTGCCCTTGCCACCCTTGGCGCCACCCAGCTTGAGACCGCTCTTGCCAGTCTTGGGGTTTGCTCTGTGTCCTTCAAAGACAAATGATTCCGGAGCCTTGATGCTGGAGCCTGACCCGATACTTACACCATTTGACCCTGTGACTCTAACGCCATTCGAACCTGTGGTTCTGACGCTGTTCGCACCTGTGCCTGCACCAGGAGCTCTGAGTTTACCGGTCTTACTCGACTCCCTACGCATTTGCGAGGCAGCCGAACGACCAAACAGCCTATTCGCTCTGCCGAGCTGCGACTGCTGCTCTGGCGTAAGCTTAGGCACGAAACCACCCTTTGGCCTCGTCTTCTCGAACGTCGCAGCGCGAGTGCTCTCGGGATTGGGCTTAGCGTTCCTCTTCTGTGCCTTTGCGCGCATGACTCGCAGCTTGCGGGGCAGCATGGGAGGGAAGCGCTTGTCGTTGTACTCGAGTGCGGCCTCGACGCCGTTCTCGTCGGTGAATTGCACGTATGCGAAGCCTTTTCCGACGCGGGTCTTGCTGTCGCGAACGACGCGCACGCTCTCTACAGTGCCGCATTTGGCAAATGTTCGCCAAAGACCTTCCTCA
>Ga0058704_10001703_pt1 | contig 10156 bp, 5 predicted proteins | sample AgamicMgSfe_FD_71363 | JGI IMG/M metagenome (GOLD analysis project Ga0058704, IMG submission 71363) | Agave microbial communities from Guanajuato, Mexico - Mg.Sf.e | ecosystem: Host-associated > Plants > Phyllosphere > Phylloplane/Leaf | place: Guanajuato, Mexico | collected 2012-05-30 | reverse complement strand
GTGGCCGAATCTTCTTCCTCGTCATCTGAACCCCACCCAATCTCCTCATCAGCTTCTGCGGCTGCACCTAATGAACAGTCAGTATAGTTTCAGATGACAGCACAAGCAGATTTCTGGACTTGGACTAACCCTTCAGAACTTCCTTTCTCTTCTTCTCCTCTTCCTCGATCGCTGTTCTCAGGAAATAGTACCGTCTCCAGAAGCTAGAGTAATCCACCTTCTCCGGCACTAATCTTCCCATGGCTCGTCTCAGCTCCTCATACTTGTCCAAATCCTCTGCTATTCTCTCCGTGTTCTTCTCCACATCAAAGCTGTCCTTCCACTTCTCCCACTCTGCGCCCTCAGCTGCATCCTTGGTGAAGCTGGCCGCCGTGGTATGAATGACGTGCAGTTGTGCGTCGAAGCGTGAGCTGTGGAAGATGCGCTTGCCTTCGGCGTCATTGGTCTCAAACAGAACTTCGCTTTCGCTCTTATCTGAATCCGGAGGCGCGGTTACAGTGACTGCATCGCGGAGAAAGTCTCGCAGATTCGATCCAAATTTGAGAAGAGCCTCGTCCGCGGCGTCTTCGGCTTTTTGGACGTCTTTCAGTCGCTTTGCGGCCTCGGATCGGAAGCGCGAGACGAGGCTTGTGGCTTCTTTTACAATATCTGCAGGTAGTGACTCCGGTCTTTCCGCTGCTTCTGTGGTAACTGGTGCTGATTTGGCTGTGGATGCTGAGGATTGGACGGACTCGGGTAGGGCAAATGTTGGGTCGCTGAAAGAAGTGTTGCCGTTGTTGCCGTCCTCAGATTGTGAGATTGAGATACCCTTTGTTCGTTCTGCTAACGAGGACTGCAGGTCGGTAAGTCGTTGTGTGGCTTGTGTAGATGCATTGCTGTATTCGCGCTGGGCCTCCGAATAGAATGTCTCTCCCTGTAAAGAGTTGATCAGTCTCGCTCCCTGAGCTGACTTTGTTCCGTGTATAGTACCTGCTTCTTGACCTGCCCAAAGAAACCTCCCAGTTTGGCTCCCCATGCCGAAGACGAGACAGCCTTGAACGCTTCTTGGAACTCGCTGTTCAAACCCCCTTGTTGCTGCTCGGCGTTTTGCTGCTTTGGACCTTCTTCGGGTGACAAAGCTTCTTCCTGGATATGATCGTATGCGACGTCCATTTTAGCTTGTTTCGGGGTGTCGCATTAAAATGTTGTCTTTCAGGAGATGGTGCTTGTTCAAAAGGTCGTTAACATGTGATGCAGTATAGTACTTACAAGCTTCAGGGATCATTGGGGTAAAGGACGTTGCGGCTGCAGGAATGTGGGGGCAAGTTATCTTCGGGAAGGATCAATTGATCACTGCTCTGCTTCGGGAAGCCGCCATTTCTGCCACCTAGAAGTTGTCACGCGCTAGACAACCAGAGATACCAAAGGTCGAGTGCTCATTCTGGGTCGCTGTGTATAGCTATAGTCAGTCATAAGATATGGTATACAACCCCTGTGAACCCATACTCAATGAGATGATACTATCTTTTAAGAGCTCGACAGAAGATGCTGTGTACAATTATCGTAGCTTATTATCGCATGGTATTCGATGTACCGCTAATTCTGTCCACCGTGTGTGGTATTCATCATCCAAAGCACCTGCCTATCACAGCGGGCGGCCCATGCCCGTTGTGCGACTGACCAAGGCAGGCATCAGCAATTTGTCGCTTGATAAATAACGCATATATATTATGGTATACTCTCATTCATCTTCGTAAGTTTGTGAACACTCGGTAGGCTACAATGGCCGTTTCCAACATCATGTCTCTCGGTTCTCTTGGATCGTGGTTTTCTGGTCATGCCGTTCAGATTCCCTTGATGAATAAATTGCGCACCACAAGGGAGTTCCATTGGTCATCTACGCCTGCATCTACGGATCTGGTCTGGCATGATTGCTTTGACGGATTCAAGTGTTCTAAGTTGCAGGTCTGTTTTCTGCCATCACCGCGATCCATCATTGATGAGAACGTAGGTACCAGCCAATTGGTTAGAGCCGGAAGCAGGCAATGCCACTTTTGACATCGCCGTTATCAAAGTTCCAGCTACAGTTCCGGTCACTGATCCGACCTACGGAGGGCCCGTCATATTGAATCCAGGTTAGTCCTAGTACTACTCTTTACCTCCAAAAGCCTGTTCGCAGTACATGTATCGATTCAGAGCCTTGTTCAGGTAGGGCTTCTCTATGAGAGTCATCCTCTATGAAAGATCTGAGCTGCTCGAAGGAATAAGCTGTATTTCATTTAGTGCTATTATTCATCTGCTACAAGAAAGGTGCATGTTCTCTATAATTCTTCGCGTAATGCTACCGGCGGTCATGTAATGAACAGGATCAGGGAAACAGAGAGTATCATTTAGGAGCGTCGACCTGTGCTAAGCTCCTTACAGGTGGCCCTGGTGGCAGCGGTGTGGATCAAGTCCTGAAGAAAGGTCGTTCAATTCGTACCCTGCTCAGTGCCGGTCCAGATGCAGATCTCTCAACAGCAAAGAATTTCGACATCTTCGGCTTTGATCCACGAGGCGTCAATAATACTGAGCCTTTCTTCGCTTGTCAACCCAACGCGTTGGAGAGAGCACTGTTCGATCTCGAGAATGAAGCCATAGGCCTCCTAGATACCTCGGAAGCCAGTTTCGATGCTCACTGGACAAGACAGAGAATCGTGGCTGAGTCTTGCTCGAAACGCATTATCGATGCCGGATTTGGAGAGTATATGACTACCGCAGACGTGGCGAGAGATATAGCACACATCTTCGAGAAGCATGGCCAATGGCGGCAAAAAGAAACAGAGCGCCTGTTGACCGAGTCACTCGCGCAGCCACCCGATGACGCCGACGTGGTTCGTGAACGTCTTCAGTATAACCCTAGCAAGGAAGCAATCCGATATTGGGGATTTTCGTACGGTATCTTCTGACCTTCTTTCTTATTTGAAGCCCAACTTACTCGAAGCAGGTACCGTTCTTGGAGCTACTCTTGCTGCCCTCGTTCCAGATCGCATTGACACACTCGTTTTGGACGGTGTGGTGGACTCACACAACTATATGAAGACCCCTTTCGTGACAACTAGTCTGCAGGACACAGATCTACTTCTCGTCAAACTGGTAGACTACTGCTATCAAGCTGGCGCCGAGAGGTGTTTGGTCTATCACGCAGATGGTCCCGCAGTGATACTTTCAGAGATCACTAAAATCACCTCTTCGCTACAGAGCGACCCAATAGGCGTGGCTCCTTCCTCAACATCAGCAGCCGACACGATCACCTCTAGCGACCTCTCCCACGCCATCCTACAACTCCTCTACACTCCACTTCGAGACTTCTCCAGACTCGCTACTCTTCTCGCCGAGCTTCGCGACCGCAACACGACGACCGCTCTCGCGATCAAAACCTCGGACCGCTACAATGTAGCCGCAGGGCTGCCACCGCACTGCAATGCTAGCACAGCCTACAGCCGGCTCTGCTTCCCAAACGGCGACGCAGGAATAAGTACAACGACGGCAGGCATCCTATGCGGCGACGCACCCTCAGTTCTAAACACAACCAAAGCCGAATTCAAGGCCTTTTTGGCGTCTTTAAAGTCCACCTCCCGTGCCATAGGCAGCGCTTGGTCCTTTCTCGCCTTGCCCTGTACCGCCTGGCACGCCCGCGGACGAAACCGATACACAGGCGACTTCCAAGCCGCCACAGCAAACCCTATTCTGATCATCAACACAGTCATTGATCCCGTGACACCCTTGCACAACGCGTTCAGGATGGCAGAGGACTTTCCTGGCAGCGTTGTCTTGACGCAGGACTCAGAGGGTCACTGCTCGTATTCCACACCGAGTATGTGCACCGCAAGAGCCGTGAGGAAGTACTTCCAGACGGGCGAGTTACCGAAGAAGGGCACAGTCTGTGCGGTTGACAGAGTACCGTTCGATGGCTTCTGGGACGAGGAGAAGCCGGCGTTGCCCGAGGGTGAGACGGACGAGGCGATGTGGCGGGCTCTGGTAGCGATAACGAAGGCGTCGTGAAAATACGATGAATGAGAGAAGTGTATGCTACAAGTACAGTGTAGCTTTTCTTGTCGACAGCGGAAGAAGAATATATATTAGTTACAGGAGTCGAACGTCGTCTGGACTTCGACCCAGTCCCATCTTCTAATTCTCAGACCTGCTGTATCACGAAGGTCACGAAGTAGTTCCTTGCACAGGCTTTCTGACGACACTTCATACTCGTATGCTAAGAGGGTTGAACGCCGACCGAAGCCTATAATTGCGAGCAGAGTAATGTCGTATCAGTTGCCAGATGCCACATAAATTCCAAGGCCGACTGTGCATATCAGGATGGGTGAGAGAAGTGTATGCTATAAGTACAGTGTAACTTTCTAATCAACAAATATATCTACAAAGAAGGTAGGATCGTGAACCCATCCTCGAGTCTCATCTACGCAATGTGTCTCATCATGCAACCATAACGCCGAAAAGACGATGCTGTCGTCCTCGTCTTGGTCTGGGTATCTTACCTTCCACGACCTCGTTCTCTACTCTCACCACCACCCCTGACAGGCCCAGCCTCGGAATGACTGTCCTTCCGCGGCGCATCCGCAGGAGCAGCTCCTCCGCCTCTCTTACCACGAACACCACCGCCTCTCTTTCCACCTCGCTTACCCGCACTCTTAGGTGGCCCTCCCTCTTGTAATTCCTGCAGCCTCTTGGCCTCTTTGTCCCACCATTCCTGGAACTCCTGCTCGGCTTGAATGTCCTGCAAAGAGCGGGCGGCGGCTGCTTCTCGAATTGCTTCTTTCTCCGCTTGCTGCTGGAACAGAATGTCTGACATTGACAATTGGAGTGAAGGCTCTACGGGCCGTGGTTGACGGCGGATGCTCTGGATCGAAGGGAACTCAGAAGGCGATGGTGGGCGAGCTGGGCGGGAGAAGCCGTACGAGGTTTGCTGTGGCGGTGTTGGACGCTGTGATGGTGACGCTACAGGTCGGACGGTTGGTGACCGCGATATGTTATGCCTTGGGGGTATTGGCGAGGAGACAGTTCGTGTCGGCTGAGGCGCAATTGGATCGGTGGTAGCAGTCGCTTTGCCATTTTGCGCCGGCTTTGGATTGGCTACTGTTTGGCGCATCGTGAGTTGAGGTTTCGATGGTGCTGGAGAGGCACTCAGCGTACTTGGCATAGGTGAAGGTTGCCTGTCAGTGCTCATGACGTCCTTCAGTGATGGAATTTTTTGACCTGATTGGACCTTCTGCCATGGGTTCTTACTGCCATCACCGCTGGAGGGTCTTGAGATTTCGCTGGCCATAACTTGCTGTTGCTGCTGAATCCGCTTTCGCTCTTTCTGTGACATTCTGGTACCGCCGGCCGCTGTAGGCACCGCTGAATCAGAAGTCTGTCTAGCCGCGGCAAGTCCTAGCGACAAGTTCGATACTCGGCTCGAGGATGCCTGTGTCATAATGTCCCTCATCTCGAGTTTGCCTCCAGGGGACGGAGTCGCGCCCCAAGGTGATGCGCCGGGTCTGGAGGGTGTCGATTGACTTGGTGCCAGTACAGGGCTACGAGCTTGAGATGGCGAAGTTGCCTGGTGATCAAGTGGACGCAATGCAGGTGACAACTGCTTTCCTCGATTATCGTACCAAACATCCTCAACGGGCGATGACCCCGTCAAGGCATTCGAAGGTCGAGGTAATGACCGTTCGGGCAGTCTGACAGCAGGCGCTCCGAGATCTAGAGCAGAGTCTTCATCAATGCTCATGCCGAGGTTGTCGACAGCCTCTTTGCCCTTGAAGGCTGGAGATGGTCGACTATATGCGAGTGCGGAAGACTTTCGACGCATCTTTTGTTGTGACGGCGAAGCATGATCCTCGTCCAGACTGTTGCCACGGAATGAGCTTGATGTTACAGGGTCCAAGTCCTGGTACTTTGCACGTATATTCAGCGCATCAACCTTGGCTTGCCTATCCCTTTCGAGCAAGGCAGGAAGTTCTGGATGACGTTCGAGAAGATCTTCTTCCGCGCGACCACTTTTGGCGAATGGCATGAGTGCAAGCTGATTGCTACGGACTACCTCGTCGAGGTCGAGCAACAAGTCCTCGTCCAGTTCATCGAGGTATCTAATCTCGTTAGTATTAGTGGCTAAACACAAGACCTTCGTTCTCACCTTCCATGGAGCACTGCCTCCAAGCTCAGACACATGTACTCAAGACCTGCATCTTTGAACTCGGAAACAGAACTTGGAGCAATCGCGTTGAGCAGTCCAGAGACGTTGCGGACATTGACTGAAATCGGTTAGCAATTTTCCTTGCTATGATTGCTTGCTTGCTGACTTACCATAGCGGCCGACGACCCTCTGACAAATCTGTGCTAGACGGTCCAGCATCAATTCGTTCGCGACACTCATTACTTCCATGACAAAATCCAAGAATTCATCCAGGTCCGCACTAACAATATCGTCAAAGAGCTCCTCACCAGTATCGGCATAGATGTGTCGAAGGACGAGCTTGAACACATGAGACTCAATGTGCTTCAAGTCGACCTCGACAAGCTCGCTCGGATCCCCGAGTTGGCCTCTTCGCTCGTCCAGCCACCTACCACCTGCGCGACCCATGAACAATCCCTCGAAGAACGGGCACCGCTGGCAGATAAGAGCACTGTGCACGGGTACTTCTTCATCGGCAAGCTGTACCACAGCATCAGCATACTCAAAGTAAAGCTGGTCCTTGAAGGCAATTTCCATATCCATGTAAAAAGATCGTGCAGGTTCAATCATCTGGCGGACCGCGGGCTCAAGCTTGGTCAACTTGAGCTGAGCGGCAACCTTCATCAATTCTGTTCTGATCGTTCGATAACGGTGTGCTAGTTGCGGAGCACGCCTTGTGTGATGCCAGTAGTCGACAATACTGTCGGTATAGAGGAACAGAACCAGGTTGACGAGGGTTAGCGGATCAATTCCCGAGAACGTAATCGTGATTGTTCCACTAGAATCGCGCTCACTGGACAGCAATTCGGGCATCGAGAATTCACCACCTTGTTTCATTGCGTAAAAACCATCTCTAAACGTTTTGCTTCGCCCAGCCAAAATGACTTGATGGACAGGAAGAGCCATGTCGGAGACAGATGTTTTGACTAGAACATCGTAGGAGCTGTTGTCTGTGGTGCGCAACAAATCTTGCATCTCCTTCTCAAGATCTTTCGAGACCAGCAACTGCTTTCTCAACGTTATCAGATCATCGGGTTGCTTACGTCCTTGCCAAAATCGTGGTTCAGGCTCCTCAGCTTCGCTATCCGGGGTCACGGCAGAAGGTTGTAAATCCTTGAAGCAGAGTAACGGGAAGATGTCTTTCCAGATAGTGCGCTCTTCGATTGCGACCTGAGTCCTGGTCACATCACAGTCCCGACGGGCGGCAGCATACGCTCCAAAGCCTGATGCACGTACAGCAATGACTCTAGTGAGCCCAGAGATGCGAGAAAACTTGTAGTCTTTCGGCTTGTATTCAGCTGCCGAGGCACCGTCCCTGATTTTGGTCCGACGTGAGCGTTTCCAAACACTACCTTCCTGGGTTGTAATGATGATAGAGCCATCCGCGTCAACTCCGACGTCTCGTGCAGCCATGTTGTTCTTTTTGAGAGACCAAATCTGATTTGCTTGCGAGAGAGCGCCTTTGATCTTGGTAGGGTTTGTCGTTGAAGCGCTCGCGGACTGCGTGCTTTGGGGTTGGCTTACGGAAAGCGTGTAGACTTCGCCATGGGTTGACATGGCGCAAATGGTATCTCCACCCGAAGTTATCTTGTTGATGTGATTCACGGTTTTGTCATAGTTCGTGAACATGAAACTCTGCTTGAGGAAATAATTGGCGAAACCAGTTCCGTCCAATGGAAATTGGATTTTGATGTATCCGTAATTCGTAAAGACCCATACGTCGTAAGTGCCTGCTAGCAAGCAAATGGTTGCTTTATCGATGGCAGACACCGAGGCGATAGGTGAAGAGAATAAAGATGCTGCAACTTTTCGAGGAATGACTTGCACGTCGAGCGACCTTGCATCCGAGTCAACGAGACCAAGTTGTCCCTCGTTCTTGCCCCATGTATACAACGAGGAACTTGTATATGCCACAGAGTGGATTCGTGATGCAGCGACACCAAGAACCGTCTCACGCTTGAGAGGTCCGAATATCTGTCTTGGTAAGGTCGATATCGGGTCTTCATCCATAGGTCCGCTTTTTTGCAAAGCGTATCCCAGCTGACCATGACCGTTGGAACCCCAGGAGAATATCTCACCTTCTTCTGATACAGCGAGTGTGTGATTCTGTCCAAGTGCAACAGTCGCGACTCGCCTTCCGGACAAGGCACCGCCTTCGACGCAGGCAAATTGAAATTGTGTCCGCTCGTGACCGAGACCGAGACGACCACCTGGACCGTGGCCACATATGTACAGGTTCGATTCGGGATCTGCTGTCAAAACGGCAGTATGAAGCTTGGACATGAACACGTCTTGTATGACGATTGGCTTGCTCTTGATCGTCCAGGGCAGTGCTTCGAGTGGAAGAGCGCTCGACTTGACGCTAGTGATCGAGGCTTCCGTAGAAGATGGATCGTAGGCGGACCACAACTTTTCCACTTCTTCCAGCTGCTCTCGGTAGAAACGTTGTAGAAGATGATGAGGACGGCGCAAGGTGATACGTTCTGGCCACTGACGGTCATCCTCGTCACCAAATCCGAGCGTGACATTGCGATTACTGCCAAAGGTGAAGCACTCATCGCCGGCAATAGACTTGATAGGTATAGCATATTTCCTGCGACCAGTCTCATCATCGATAGCGTCGCCTTGATCGATTTCACTAGCATTCGAACCAGCTCTTGACCTCTCTTTGACCTCTGGATGAAGAGTCCTATCGTGGATTGTGGCCGCATACAAATCAAGTGGACCTAATCCTTCTTTGTCCTTGATCTTGATCAGACCCAGCACGTTGTGTGAAGTGCCCTTCCCGCTAAGAGCATTCTCTGCATCACGATCGAGGATTGCTCTTGCGATAGTGATGTTACCAAAGTAAAAAGCTCGGTGCAGGGCGGTCCATCCATTCTCTTGGTCTTGCATATACAGATCGGTGAGAGGGTGATCAATCAGGGCCTGGGCAAACTCGACGGCATTCTCAGAAGTAGAGGAAGCAGCATGGTGTAGTATAGTAAGGCCAGAAGCGTCTCTCCAGTTGATTTCTGCTCTTGTAAATGTGACCACACCTGCGCCACTACCAGGAGTGCCCATTCCTGAGACCTTGCGCCCTTTCATATTCGCAGACGGACTGCTCCCCAGTATCGCCCCAGGGCTACTGCCCAACATGATGAGTCCTCCTACAGTCATATTCTGCCCTCCTCCTTTCTGTGTGGCGTTGTTCCGCACATTGTATGCCACCGTCTCCAGCAACTGCCGAAATCGGTCGACATCATCTTCGAGATAATACTTCCAGAGATAGCTGCTCATATGTCGAGTCAAAATGTAAAGACTTTCTGTGCTTCAACTCTGGCACCTCGCGATGACCACAGAGGATCAAGGCTTATTTAAAGGTGCGCTGGGTGAAGCCTGAAAGTCTTCAGGTTGTGGGAAGAGAGGCGAATAGGTCTGACGGAGTGAGATCGCCTCAGTTAATATTCGATTTGGTTGACAGATGATTCGAGAAGTTAAAGAAGAGTGTAATGATGAGTTCTGGTGTTTCTAGCTGCGGTGTTTCTTTGTGTTAACTCAATGCCGAGGGAGAAGTTGTGCGACTGTGGTGATCGATGACGAGACTCGACGGCCTTTATTTCGTGCGCCTATTGACAAAGGTCTTGATTCCAGGAAGCAATAGTCGAGAAGAAAAGGGGCGAGTACAAGTGCTTGTGACCGAGATCTTACTACGAACACGTTGATGCAGTTGGAGGGGTTCGCGTGGACGCGGATGATGATACGGTGCATCTGATCACGTCTAATCGATAACTGATGGTGGGTGGGGTTTCAATAGGCAAAAGCCGATGCCGCAACAGGCAAGTCTGACTTGGAGTCAAAAGAGCCTCCTTCACGCGCCTGCGGCCAATGACCTTTCCAGTTTTGACCACAGGGCAAGTGGACTCGCTCTGAACCATGAACAAAACTATTTTGGCAAATGCTTGTACTGTAAGTCGTCGT
>Ga0058704_10001702_pt1 | contig 10158 bp, 8 predicted proteins | sample AgamicMgSfe_FD_71363 | JGI IMG/M metagenome (GOLD analysis project Ga0058704, IMG submission 71363) | Agave microbial communities from Guanajuato, Mexico - Mg.Sf.e | ecosystem: Host-associated > Plants > Phyllosphere > Phylloplane/Leaf | place: Guanajuato, Mexico | collected 2012-05-30 | reverse complement strand
TCATACGGAATGTAGAACCGAAGTCTGATGTTGCATCTTTTATGCCGTTCCCTTCTCTTCATGCGGTGCAACTTCTGTGCAACGCTCATGCAAGACACCCCGTCACTCACAAAGTCAGGTAGCCTTACCTCTTTTCCTCTTCGGCGATCCACTTCCTCGAAGCAACCAGGAACTATCGATGGGAGACTCATCAAAGATCTACTCCATGTCGTAGCCGTTGGCGTTTTGATTCCTCTTGTCGCACCTGTGCTTTCATCAGCTAATGCTCCGGCACCGTTTTTCCGCTGACGCGATCAGGATGAGGGGTGATTGAGTTGTTCTGAGCGTGTTGGGCATTGAATGCTCGGGTTCAAAAGCGTTCGAGTGAAGCCTTCTCGCGGCTACTCTACACTTTCAAAATGGAGAAGTCAATGCGCAAAACGCTTAGAATAGTGCAATCACCCCTCATCCTCATTACGTCGGGAAACATACTCGAATTGTCCGACCAAGTTGCCCTCTCCTCCTTTCTCCAGATCGATATTGTATACCAGGAATTCTCCTTCAGAGGTCGCGACAAGTAGCTGTGGACTACCACTTGACATGGCGACCACGCTCTTCACCGGTGCCCCTGTTTTTGACCGCGGTGTGCGGACCCACGCGAAATCTCGAGCCGGCTCCCAGATCTCGGTTACTGCACTGGGCAAATATCCTGCTGCTCGTGTGACAAATGTCGAGGACACAGTTTGCGACGTTCGCCTCATCAAAGACATCCAATTTGGATTTTTGGCTCGTGCGGCCGTGGTGCTTGCCAAATCAGGCGTTGAGATGTCGTTGAGACTGGTGTTTGCATCTGATGATGCCGAGGGCGAACCACTGCGATCACGAACATTGCGGTCCGGTGACAGGCTATGGTCGGTGTCCTGGGTCGGTGAGGCTGGATCGGTGTTGGTATTTGATGCCGCTGCTTGAGGGCTCAGCTTGAAGATGTGGATTGTTTCTGTTGCGGATGAGACGCAGAGAAGTGTGCTAGTAGCGTTGAAAGACATGCAATGGATCCTGGCTGGCATGCTACCGCGACGAAATTGGTAGAGTTTCTGGGCTGAAGGAAGAGCGAAAACACGAATAACCGTGCCCTTTTCTGATGCCGTCGCCAGAAGTGTACCCTCGTTGTTCATCGCTATACATGACAACGGTGCTTGGTGAGCCGGTATCACCTTGATCTCCTGCATCTCATTTGCGTCGAAAAGCATAACATCACCACCCATCTGCTCTGTACCTTTTTGTACTGATGGTGGGACATGTGCTGGTGATGGTCCTGGTGTGTATTCCTTCTTTTTCATGGGATATGCTATGTAGTTGTTCTCGGGGTGAGGAGAGAGCGCGCAAATAGCTGGTAATGGTCAGCTTTGCGAGGGGTTGCAACCAAGTGTACTGACCGTAGGGATTTGTTGGCGTGATGATCTGGTGTAGGATTTTCATCGTCTGTATGTCGTAGATGAAAATAATGTCATCCAGTACCACCATCAATCTCTTTCTGTTCAGCTTCAAGGAGCCGACTCGTGAAGGAAAGGTGAGTTCGCATATCGTGGATTGTCGCTTCAAAGTGTCAGCAACATGTTTTGTAGGCCACCACCATTTCATAAAGGTAGTCTCACCTTGGTGTTTGTGATTCGCAGGAGTCTGGGGGACAGAATCATTGCAACCAGCGAAGTCGAGAAAAGCATCTCGATGATAGATACATCTCCCGATGTGCCATTTTCGGAGAGAGGTGACTGGAATACGAGCGCAAAAGGGTCGGTAGAGTATATTCGAAAGCCATCAGTCGTAGCTATAATTCATCAGTATGGAGGCGGTGAATTCGGAAGCCAGACAGTGCAACGAACCTACAGCCAGGAAGCTGTGATCCTGATTGAACGTTATGTAATTGATAGCAGACATGGTTGTGGTTGAGCGGAAGCTTGTCACAACAGCCAGATCGATAGATGCTACCGGAGCGTATATTTGACAGTGTATGCCATAATGTGACACCCGGGATCGTGGATGTGAAGTGTAGTACGCGCAAGGCAGCAAGCGAGCACTATAGGAACGCGAACGAAGCTTGGTTTGCGACGCAGTTGACATTTGACGCCTGCCCATTGACATCCCCCGCATTGCATGGATCGACGCACCAAAGCTCGCGGCCCGCGCCGATCGACCATGTGCCGAACTGCAGGGTCCAGAAAAATCATAAAGTGTAGAAGACCCGACTTCTCCTCCAACTGATGAACAATAGTAACAGCCAAACATCCCGACACAATGTTCGAAAATGATTCGATACACGCTTTCCACAAGAAACAGCCCAAGAAGCCGCTCAAAATGGATGCCATGGGTGTGCCTAAACATGACAAGCGTGACGACTTCATCATGGATACGAACAACAGCAGTATAGTGTCAAAGCGGTCGGTCGAGAAGTTATACTATTCTGGCCAGACCGAGTACTTTCGGTATTTCGTGCGCAAATTCCAAAGAAGAGCGCCATTGATTAATCGCGGATACTGGCTGCGAATGAGAGCGATCGATCATACTGTCCGGAATTTCTTGACCGAGGAGAATGACAAACACAAGGTTGTCGTCAACTTGGGATGTGGATAGTGAGTAGGTCTTCTATGACAGGCAGCTTTCTTTTCGTGTGCTGTTTATGGTATATCTCTCCTTTGAAAATGACTAACCATGACCAAGCGACCCTGTACCATTTCAATATCTTGGTAATAATCCTGAGCTGTGTCACAATGCAACTTTCGTAGATGTCGATTATCCTCAGCTCATGCAGAGAAAGCTACAGGTGATTCAACAGCACGAAGCACTACACAGTCTTCTGAAAGACCTCCAACTTGGAGGTCCCGAAGAAGTACAAGTCTTGAAGGCTACAGGCTACCGCGCTTACGGTTGCGATCTACGGAATCTGGACAAATTGGAAGCAACCCTTAGGAAAGACTTCAAAATGGAGTCGTGTTCAGTAGCATTCTTGTTCATCGCAGAGGTATCAGTGGCCTATATGGAGTTGAAACCAGCGAATGAGCTCATTCGATGGGCGTCTACAATGGGCGATGCAAGGTTCTGTCTGCTTGAACAACACTTGCCCGATGGACGTGACCATCCATTCGCCAAAACCATGCTCAAACATTTTGAGAAGCTACGAACACCTCTGAGAGCAATCGGAACAATGGATGAGATGCGAACCCGGTTTTCTTCACACGGTTGGACCAATGAGGGTATAAACATTCGATCTTTGTGGGATCTGTGGTCGGACGACTCTTTCTTGACTCCGGAGCAACGACGAGAGCTCGACTCAGTGGAGCCTTTCGATGAGTGGGAAGAATTTGCGCTCTTCGGTTCACACTACTTCCTCCTGGTCGCGCGAACAGATGCTCAGTCTACACAGCCTGTGCAGCCTTTACCGTCTGTGCCTAGTCGGAAGACAGCGGAGATGAGCTGCAAGAAAGTAGATGGAAAGCCAACTACCAGACGATTCGGAGCAGGCGCTGTTGATACTGATGGAAAACAAGTGCTGGTCATGAACTATGGTGGCTTGGGCTCGCGAGAGCGACAATCTGATTGCGACCTTCTCTCGACAGACACGAAGAACGAAACACGATACCCTTCTTTACCAGCATCCATTATGTGCCAGACCATCACGGAGCTATACGACTCGGAAACAAAATTATTGTTGGTAGGCGGCCGAACCTCTCCTGACAAAGCTAGCAGAGCTTGCCATGTTCTACGGAACGGCTGCTGGGAGAAGGCTCACGATCTCCCGACTGGCCGATATCGACATTGTGCAACCTCTGTGGCGCTGCCGCAAGGTGGACATGGGGTCTTAGTGGCTTGTGGCAAAGACGGTAATGCCAACGTACTGAGCGACTGGCTGCTTTGGAGTGCAGAAGATGGATGGACAACTGTCGATGTTGAGGGTGAGCAGCCAAGCCCACGTTTCGGAGCTGCCATGACTTCTCATGTGGGCAGAACTAGCGGTACCATGGTAGGGGGTATGACACCAGATGGAACAGTGATCAACGATGTCTGGGAATGGGAGTTCTTGGAGGAACAAAACAAGGTCTCACTTCGATTTTCGCCTTCGCCTCATACAAACTCCACGATCGTCGGCAGGTTTGGAGCTGCTCTTGTCTCCCATGTGACTTCTGGGCGGCTACTGCTCGTTGGCGGTGTAAAAGGTGGCGACCTGCTTTCTCGGGATGAAGAAATCTTTGATCTCGGCGCAAACGTATGTGTCAAGGTGAACTATGAGGAACGACCTCTGCTCGTGGGAATGTCGGCGGTGTGTGCCACGAATCCGCAAGGAACACTCAAAGATTTGCTTGTGCTGGGAGGTGGTGCGACTTGCTTTAGCTTCGGGACATGCTGGAGCCCGAGTTACGCCATTGGAATGTCGGCGGAACATATCGAACGATGGCATGCCCAGGACGTACCATCGAACGCGATACCTTCGCATCCACATAGCCTGCCGCACAGGCATCCAGGTACCACTTCTGAGCTTTCCTCAAAGACAAAATCTGATCTGGTACAGAGATGCCGAATACAGAGCGCCGCACAATTTGAGAATATTCGAAGGAAAGCAAAGCCTATGATCATCGAAGGCTTGGATGTCGGAGGTTGCAGGCAGAAATGGACTCCCGAATATCTTAGAGAGCAAGTAGGTGCCGATCGACAAGTTGTCATCCACGATTCGCCAACTCCACATATGGATTTCCAAACCAAGAACTTTTCATACTCGACAACCTCATTCGGCAATCTGATCGATTCTGCGACGAGTGGAAAGCATGTATACCTACGTGCTCTCTCGGCAGAGAAACCTACAGATAAGGCCACTTACCTTTCCGAGGACTTTCCAACAATCGCTGGCGACTTCCAATTGCCATTGGAGTTGGCATATGTGTTAGAACATGCGCACTCGTCGCCATTAAGGATATCCGGACCGGTCACAATGTGGTTGCATTACGATGTTATGGCCAACGTTCTCTGTCAGGTCAAGGGGTCGAAGCGGCTGCTTTTGTATCCTCCCTCAGACGTGACATACTTGTCTTTCGGTCCTGGTGCGTCGAGCTCCACCATCAATCCTTTCACAACCTCGACAGAAGAACATCCAGAATTGCAATTTGCGCACCCACACGAAGTTCTCTTGAATCCGGGAGATGTGTTGTTCATACCGCCCCTCTGGCTTCACACGGCCTCTCCTATGGAAGGGCTAAGCGTCGCAGTGAACGTCTTCTTCCGAGACGACAGTATGGAAGCCGGATATGCTGCAGGTAAAGACGTGTATGGTAACAGAGATCTGGCCATGTACGAGCGGGGCAGGAGAGACGTACAAAGGATCGGCAAATCGTTCGAAGGACTGCCTCCACAGGTCAAGTCGTTCTACATCAGCAGACTTGCTGAAGAACTTCGGAACACGAGCGCAGGGTGAATGGCGATGTGCTGTATTCGAAAAGGAGTGAAGAATAGATACAAGTGTTGACTACATATCGGCTTGTGTCTCCCACGCAGTCCGTGTAGAAGGACGGACCAGGATACCGAGGAGCAGGAGACCCTAAGTGGTGACCATAATATATCATACCCTATTGTTTTAAGAGGCCAGAAGTCTATAAGAATTATAGATTAAACATACAAAGTGCGGAGCCAACAAGAAGGCTAGAGTGCTGATCACACGGCGATCTGCGCGCTGCCAGACATGTGGCCGGCTCGAAGTTCCCGTCGAAACTCCCCCAACATGACATGTCTGCCGCCTCGAATCCTGCAGCTCAGGTGAATTATTCCACATTGCAACTCAGCACGTCATTGGCGCCATGGTTGTGGTCAGATGAAAGCAAGCTATCGTAAGTTCTATCGAGATAGGTATCGAAGTCAGACATATGCTGCAGCGTTGTTGTTACGCTTTGTGTCGTGAGAAATCGCTTCTTCTTACACATCCAACCAAGTGCGATGACGTGCGTATCACGTAGAGCTCCAAGCCTCTTCGAATACGATGTGCTCTCTGCGACTAATACTCACGAGGACTTATTCATTGTTGCATCACAGTCAAACCATTCCACAAACAAGTTCAATACGCTCTAAACCATGTCGACCAAGACGGCACTCATCAGCGGTGGAGCACGCGGTATTGGCAGATGCATCGTACGACGATTTCTGGAGCGCGGCTACAAGGTTTTTGTTCTCGACATTGATGAGGAGGAGCTCAGGCACGCGGTTACAGTCCATCTGAAGCAATACTACGACGAGAAGAAGGTCGAATCAGCCGTCTGCAACTTGCGATCTGTGGAAGAGATCCGGAAAACGGTCAAGACTGCTGCCGACTTTCTGGGTGGACGTATTGAAGTGCTCGTAAACAACGGCGGCATTGCTGCGCCCTACTGGAAGGATGGAATGACAATGGCCGACATGGATACAATCTCACAGTGGCAGGCGTAAGGTCCACCAATTCCTCTTACTGTGCTGTGCTGTGCTGACTCGAACGAATAGATATATGGAGACCAATCTGACTGCTCCGTTCGCCGTTTCGCAAGCCTGTCTACCTTTCATGAAGCAAGAAGATAGTGCAGATGCGGCACACCACGATGATTCGGACGCTGGACCTTGCATCATCCTCATCGGCTCTTTCCGCGCATATCAGAGCGATCCAAATCAGGAGGGCTACGCATCGAGCAAAGCTGGACAGGTTGGGTTGATGCACAGCATGGCCATCAGTTTGCAGCAATGGGGCATTCGCGTCAATCTCGTCGCTCCAGGCCGCATCAAGGTTGCACATGAGTGCAAAGACGGTGACGACAAGGGCATGGAATGGGCACATCTAAATGAAGAGAAAGATGTGGACGATCATGCTACAAACAGAGCGGGCCGACCAAAGGATATTGCTGATGCCGTCGAGTACCTCGTCAATGCCAGTTTTGTCACCGCTCAGGAACTCATTGTCGACGGAGGAGCGACTAAGAAGAAGAAGTAGTAGTAATCAAACGAAGCTGCAAGCAATGTCTGAAGAAGAATAAGCTTTATGTCCAGATTCGAAATCCTTGATATAGGTTGTACTCAGAGCTGATGCAAAAGTACAAGACGAAAGATCGGTGTGCTCGAGAATCAGTTGGTGGCAAGGATACCTTGATAGAATGTACCTCTGTATTCCAGACGGCTATCGGGTTTAGTGCCGTGTACGCTGTATGTCACGGTAGGGTGGTTTGTGGCTTGCTCTAGATCGGTGATGAGATGGCTTGTAGAAAGACCAGACTGCTGTACAAGCTACATACTGTAATTTACTGCAGATGCATGATACATAAGTCAGTAAGTCCAAGAACCTAAACAACCTCGAATGGAGCACCCTGACAATTTCACTCTGGCTCGGGTGCTCCGGAGATTGACGTGCAGGAATCCGCAATGCGTAATGCGGAGGGGCAGTTGCACCTTCTTATAATGCTATTACCAATCAGTATTTGCCCTTGCCGGTCTTCCAACTTGTCCCAACAAAGAGGATGAATCACAGGAATCTATTTCTGGCGTGCTGTTCACCATCAATTAAGCAGATCTCGCAGATGTTCGCGATTGATCGAGAAATTATCATTACAACACAGGTGACACGGGATGCGTTCAGCGGCACAGATAGGTAGGCACGTCGCTCCCCGGTCCCGGTCTCGATTCACCGGTTTAAGCAGGATCCACGCGTAAGTCTACCGAGCCAATGAACGATCTGGGGGAAGTCCCAGCGTCAAGCGGGGTTTCGAGCCGCGATTGGGCAAGAGATACAGAGCTCAGCCCACTATCTGAACTAGGTAGGAGCTAGTCGTTAGGCTGCATACCTGCCTAGCCTATCCTTCCTCCTTCATGTGTCCATCTGCCTCACTAATTCTATTGAAGGTACCTAAGTACAACATACCCTGCAGCAGCGCCCACCATGATCTTATCCTTTTGTTCTGTCCTCTTGGGCTTCATCACAACCGAATATCCTCTTGGTCTCTACAATTGATCTTCTTTTACGCCCCCAAACATCTCCCTGATACCCTGCACTTCCTTGTTTCGACTAGTTTGCTGCATACCACGAGTTGCGAAGCGCCTGTCTGAGCAGTTGCTCGTGTGCACAAACAAAGACGCCGTCACAGAAACGCGTGCACCGCTCTGTTTCTCGCAAGACGACACATAAACTCTGACAATACTAATTTACAAATCGAGAAGCCAAACCTACTATGGCCGCGGTATTATCTCAACCTGCTCCGGTCACTCAACGAAGCTCCTCTCCCAACCCACCACTTTCAATCAACACCTCGTCTCGTGGTATCCCGGCAGCAGTGCCCAACAAACACCTACCAACATGCTCCCCTGGCCCACGTCCTCAGAGCAGACAGTTTGATTCACCCACGAACTCGCCGTCGCCAGCCTTACCCAGAGTAGTCATTGACAACTCATCGCTCCTTTACCCAGCCGAGCAATATAGCAGAGTAGCTTCGAGACTTCCCATATATTCACTCTCTGGCCAACAGCTTCATGACGCACTCGACCATATTGCTTCTCAACCTTTGCCAGATCCGAAGCTGGTCTTTCCATGGATGCACGGTCTACATCCGGAGAACAATCTACAACTAGCCTTCTTCATTGCAAGACGGAGGTCGCTTAGAAAGCTTCCAAGATGTATTCGCGGTATCACCATTGTCAAAGCTCGGGGAGATCTCAGCCAATCCAAGCTCAAAGGTGCAGTGGCTCCCGATGAACTTCTTTATACCGGGAGGAGTGGTCAAGATTCTCCTAGATTCCTTGAGTCCGATCCAAAAGAAGGATTCTCGGTCAGGAACTTCCAAATACAAGCTGCGAAACTGGCAACGTTGAGCGATGTCGTCGTCTATGGAGACGACAAGACGCCCAAAGAGGAGGTCAGACGTCTGGCTGAGTCGATACACAAGGCTCAGAGGATCTGGAGGGAGAAAGACCGAGAGGCAGGAATCGAGAAGCCTACCTTCAATACGTTTGTTCTATCAGGTAAGCTAGTGCTCAACTGACTTCCAAACAACGTCTCACCTGTTGCAGAACCATATCACAAGATGGACACGGAACATCGCGAGATTGTCGCTGTTGACAGTCAAGGTGTACTGACCGGCAATGTCATCGACTTTTGTGAGTAATCTACCTCGTAGTCTGTTTTCAACACTATTTCTTACAGTACGTAGTCAATGCGGAAAGACGTGAGATGCAGACAATGTCTGCCGCAAGCGAGATCGCACCCAACGTCTTCCTGGGTCCCACACCGGATGCGAGCATGATGCTTCCACCATCCTCCACCGGAAACCCCGAGGATCCCTCACTACAGTATGATCTACTTATCGAAGCTACCGACATTGCGACCATGCCGGATGGCAGAGCCTTGAAAATGTTGGAGACTCTCTTGAATGATACAGATCTTCCCAAGACTGCAATTCCCCAGCTAGAATTCCCTGGATCTGGCTCGATTCTGCCGCCAACCTGGTCACAGACCGAGGTTGATAGTCTTATGAGAATCTGTTCCTGGATCTATAAGCAAGCCAATGGACTTGCCGGCGAGTCTCAAGCGGTATCGGCCGCCAATGAAACCATGAGGAAGCGCAAGGATAGTAAACTCAGCAGCTACCCAATGGAAAGAGACAATGACGGAGACAGCATCATGTTGTCCAATGATGATATGAGATCCTCGCCGATCAGGGAGTCTGAAGTTGCTCGAGACGAAGGCCGCAAGATCCTAATGCACTGCACGGACGGCTATACAGAGACGACTCTGCTTGCCGTTGCATACTACATGTTTGCAAATTGCGTACCTCTTCACAGAGCGTATATCGAGCTCCACACCAAGCACAAGCGTAACTTCTTTGCTTATCCTACCGACATTGCTCTTCTCAGCACAATTCAGCCCCGGATCCTCCAGTCGTCTCCAGCATGGAACTCCTCTTTCGACGTTCTCAGCCCTCCGACTCCAGCTTGGATGAGCAAGATCGATGGGAGTCTGCCGTCGAGAATTTCCGACTACATGTATCTGGGCAATCTAGCACATGCAAACAATCCAGGACTGCTCAAGGAGCTCGGTATTGGACGAGTCTTGAGCGTCGGCGAGCAAGTCAGCTGGAGCGAACAGGATCGAGAGACTTTCGCCCGTATCGCCAACGACAACAACAGCGTCTC
>Ga0058704_10001701_pt1 | contig 10164 bp, 10 predicted proteins | sample AgamicMgSfe_FD_71363 | JGI IMG/M metagenome (GOLD analysis project Ga0058704, IMG submission 71363) | Agave microbial communities from Guanajuato, Mexico - Mg.Sf.e | ecosystem: Host-associated > Plants > Phyllosphere > Phylloplane/Leaf | place: Guanajuato, Mexico | collected 2012-05-30 | reverse complement strand
ATGTGCTCGTGTAGCCTCAGAAGGCACAACCAGGCAGCCATCCATCCTGATGTTGCACAAGTATCTCGTTGCTGCCTGGACAAGCGTCCTTGATGCTCCGTGGCCCCTTGCTTGAGCGGCAGCGCATCGTTGACATAATTACCGGCTCAACGGGAGTACCGTTCGCACCCACGATCCTCCAGCCAACGACCGCTTGTCTAATATGATGAGTGGCAGATCTCGATGTCTCCCTTGTCATGATACAAGGGTCAAACAAGATAGCACGGCGGAAGAGCGATCCCATGGGTACCCCAAACGGCGCACAGAAAATACTATCCTTCCATTGCGGATAGAAAAACAGGGCAGAAAGCCGCAGCAGAGAGGTAGGGTACGGTATGATATTCGCTTTTGGGACGGATGTCAATACTTACATACAGGCAGTCTCGCCGAGCACGCTGGAGAAAGCTGGTCCTTCGGGTTGCTCCCGGAACATAGTCAGGCCCTGGCTTCACGGACGTGCGCAGTGACGAGGGAAAGTAGTCTGTCAAGTTTCTGCGAATGGGTTTTACGTTATTGCTGCAGGAGAGAACGCCCAGACTCCTCGCTGAAAGATCATGATTGATGTGTAGCCGTCGTAACGATTGTCGTAGATTCAAGTGGCCTTGCCCTTTCCCTTGCCTTCATACGTCTGAGTAGCGGCAACAGGCTCCTCGTCCTCGTCGTCCTCATCTTCTTCCTCTTCATCCCAGCCAAAGAACGTCCTACCACCCGCTTCAAGCCCACTCGCCTTCGCCTCCTCACTCGAAGCAGAGCTGCCCTCCTCAACCTCCTGCTCATCGCTCTCCCCACCCTCCTCATCCACCTCACTCTCACTCCCCGTGCGCTCCAACCCAAGCACACCCTCCCTCATAGCCTTGAGCACAGCCTCTCTCGTCTTCTCCTCCGCCGCCTCCTTCCCCTCAACAAACTCCGCATCCAGTCGTCCTCTATTCCCACCCGCCTTCCCACTCTTGATCTCCTCCTCCCTCCTCTCCGTCGCCGCAACCACAGTCTCCCACCGCTTCTTCCTCTCCTCCTTCTCCCGCTGCTCCATCTCCGGCTTGATCGCAAGATACTCCGCCAACCTCTTCGCCTCGTCCACCGTCCGCAAGCGGCGACCGTCAAGGTTGCGGTTCGAGCCATTGACGTTCGGCTGCTGGTTCTGCCTGTTCTTGCGGCTGCTCATACGACCGCCGGCGGCGCGGAGCTGGGAGCCGAAACCGCCTTTGCCGCCGCATAGGCGGGCGGAGAGGCGGAGGGGGAGGAAGGTGTCGTTGAGGGTTGAGAGGAGGGAGGAGATTGGCGCATCGTTTGAAGCGAGGAGTTGCTTGTTGGCGGTTGTGGTGATGATAAGTGGATGATTGACGGGCGGGAGACGGGCATAGATGGTGTACAGAACATCTTGGATCGGTGTATTGGCGCTCACTGGCAGCGATAGTGTGCGCGGTAGTCCGAGTCCGGCGAAGGAGGTGAGAAGGACGTTGACTGTCTGCGGCCGCCCTGTCGGCGCAGTGATGTTGCGCGTACGCATCTCGGGCATGGCTGGTGCGGATGTTGTAACCGCCATAGTGTCAGTCCCCGAGTTGTACTTGGTAGGCCAGCAGCAGTGATCGTTTTAGGACTGCGTACGGAGGTAAGTGACTTGGACGAGGTTCGAAGTTTAGGACCGCCAACCGCATCCACCTGGACTGATTCACGTGACGCTTAGTCATCAGCTGACTCCATCATACCTAGGCAAAGCAGTACGAGGACCATGTTTCAATCTCCTTCGCAAAACTCCTCTGTTTCGCAGCGATCCCTTTTTCACCTGGAGGCAACGTGACGAAACATGGCCGCTCATGTTCCTGACAGTGTTGCACTCACCTATGAGGTCGCAAGGGAGCCTATTGACAACGGCTTGCAAGTACAACATGCCTTCCACAGCCGCCGACGAGCAACTGCGCCCTAGCCGCACTCGGTACGTACGTTGAGCTTTTGCCACTTCCGAGCGACCACGACTTGAGCTCATCGAACGCTATGGCGCGAATATCCCTCGCTACGCCATCCTTCCCCATACGTGGGGCGAAGATGAGGTACTCTCCTTGGATATCCAGAATGGGACGGCAAGTCAGCGAAAGGCTTTTCCCAACGTCACCAACGCCCTGAGCAGGCTCGCAAAGATGGCTACGAATATCTCTGGATAGACACATGCTGCATTGATAAAAGCAGCAGCGCCCAGCTATCAGAGGCCATTAACTCCATGTGGGCTTGGTATCGTAGGGCAGGGACATGCTATACCTACTTGTCCGACGCCCGTGACCCTTCTCCTCGGTACATACAGACTCGCGATACCCATCTTTCGAAATTTGATAATGTTCCTGCTTGGTACCCGGAACCTTTGGTAATGACGAATGCCATGCCCGAAAGCAGATGGTTCACGCGAGGGTGGACGTTGCAAGAGCTATTAGCTCTTGAGGAGGTCAAAAACTTCTCCCACGGCTGGGTACTGCTTGGCACCAGATTCTTGTTACGCGAGGAGATATCCTCCATCACGCGTATAGACCACGCATACTTCTCACGTGCCCGATCTGTCCAAGACGCAAGCGTTGCTGCACGGATGTCCTGGGCTGCGCATAGACAGACTACAAGAGTCGAAGATCAGGCTTATTGTCTCATGGGTCTCTTCTCCGTCAACATGCCTATGCTCTACGGAGAAGGGGATCAAGCTTTTCGTAGGCTGCAGGAAGAGATTATAAGGCACTCAGACGACCATTCGCTCTTCACTTGGGAGATTCAAGACCCCTCGAATCTCGAATCATGGTCACGCTACGCTAGAAGTTCCTACTGTATCATCGACTCGAAAGCACGGTCTTTTGGCCAACAGTCCAGCAGCCTTCGAAACGACCGGCACAGTGCTTCCGCAGTACGATAGTGAAACGCAAACGCCATTCCTTATGACCAACAGAGGACTTAGCACCGATCTCTACCTTAGGGAAGTAGGCCCCGATGTTTACTCTACAGGCCTAGAATGTCGCGAGGGCAAACCGGCAAGCGGAGAGAGGCTTGCCGTGCTCCTGATCGAGTCTAACACCGGACCGAACCAATTCGCACGAGTCGAGTGCGAGGAGCTTACCATGTGTACTATGCAGAACCGTGGAACGCTGCAGCACGTCTCTATCCGACAAGACATACCGGATGAGCCACAGAGACAGTCTCCGCAATTCGTGCAGCTACGTAACCTCACCGCCAGCAATTGCTATGTACTTGACATCGCATACACGAGTCCAACTGAGCAGGATTACAAGAGGTGTCCAAAACTGCCTCTGGAGCGAGTTGGCAGCGAGCTGACCAGAAGCAAACTCCAAGGAGTTGTGTTCAAAGTCCCGGAACAACGGTTTCGGCAGCCCGTCATGGTGATGTTGCTCCGATGTGGGATTATGCAGCAAAGTGTCGCCGTTCTGCTGGGTTTTATCGACGAGTACGACTTTGGTTTCTGTGCTTTAATGTCCTGAAAACCAACGGGCAATATCCAAATGCGAAGCCATTGCTCCGTAAAGGATCTGAGGGACTGCCGCGGAACATGAGGGGCCTTTGTCCCGCCGGAACATAGATGCAGACTGGTGCTCACTTTGTCAGACTGGAGCTCACAGAATCCCTCGTTGTGGAAGGCATGTACACTCTAGACATATCAATTGAACCAGCGTAAGTGACAGGGGATGCAGAGATCAGCCCTCCTGTCGATAGTCACGGGGCACCGGGAATCCGCGTCCCCATTAGCATAACCGGAGTATTTACAAGATGTTCATGCGTATCCGCGCTATGGCCGCGATACTGCCACTGGTCGGTCACGCGTCCGCGTCAACGAGTGTCACTCGTTTAATGGAGTATGCTCATGCTGTTAGCATTATTCCCGTGCTCATCTATCATCTAACAGACCCACGACATCACATTACAAGCAGCCCACTAAACAAACATAGCCCAACAAGCAAACACATACGTACCGCCAGAAGCTCCCCGGCTTCCGAATTCGCCTTCGAGCTCGGCGTGCTCACACCACTATCGGCGGACGTGGCGCCAGCACTCAGTCCGCTGTTAATGTACCCGCCCAGGCCTGTCGAGGTAGCAGAAGCAGTCGTCTTCGTGAGCGTCAATGTCGAGGAGCCACCGATTACGATACTGCTCCCATCAGCTCCCACGCTCACGCTCTGGCCATCAAACACGGATGTCGAGCCATCTTGGACTGTCAAAGTGGTAGATGCGTCTTGCAGCACAACCCCAGAGCTTCCTGCCTGCACTGCGGTGAACGTATGCCCGCTAGCAGTCACAACGGCTTCGGCTCCAGCTGTACCTGTGGCAGGGGAGGCGGATATGGTTTGCTGGCCGTTGACGACCACGGCGCCGTTCGGGCCTGCGCTTACGGTCTGCCCCTCGAAAGTCGCAGACGATCCGGCAGCAATGACGAATGTGGATGATGCATCGGCAAGTACGACAGAACCACCACCTTGGACAGCAGTGAATGTGTGGCCTCCAGCCGTGACTACAGCTTGAGACCCAGCAGCTTCTGCAGTCGCCGCTTGCCCGTTCGCTGGAGAGCCTTGCACCGTGCTGCTACCACCAACCACCAGCGCAGTAGACCCTCCACTTGTTTGCAGAGCGACAACCGTCGCGGAAGCGCCTGAGCCAACCGTGATCGAGGAGCCAGGCGTGAGTACTTGTATACCATAGTGATATACTCCATTCGAGTCAGCAGACACTACCGCATTGCCTGCGCTGAACACCGGCTGCCCGCCCCCGGCAGCTTGCGTAGTCTGCTGTGAGTTCTGCTCTTGCTGTACAGTCGCCTGAGCGCCCGATCCACTCTGCGCCGCTGCTACACTATTGAGGGCTCCTAGGATGTTTGAGACTCCTGCATCGCTTCCGGCGGTCGGTTGCGAGGGCGAAGAGCCACTGGCTTGCGAGGCTACGTCCCCAATCTGACTAATCAGGTTCGATACGTCGGAGCCGGAGTTGCCACTCTCGGTCGATGAACTGCCTTCACCGTTGCCAGAAGAACCACTGCCCGCATTGTTCGATGACTCGCTATTACTGGGACCACTGGATGAGTCGCTCCCGCTGTTACCTGATGTTCCGCTGCCAGAGCTGCCAGACGATCCGCCTCCGCTATTGCTCGGAGATCCGCTGTCGTTGTTACTCGAGGACCCACTGTCGCCATTGCTCGAGGGTCCGCTGTTGCTTGAGGATCCGCTGCCGCTATTGCTTAACGATCCGCTGTTGCTTGACGATCCGCTGTTGCTTGACGATCCGCTGTTGCTTGACGATCCGCTGTTGCTTGACGATCCGCTGTTGCTTGACGATCCGCTGTTGCTGTATGAACCACTTCCACTGTTACCTGACGAACCGCTTGCGCTCTGACCAGAAGAGCCGCTCCCACTACCATCAGAAGATCCGCTTCCGCTTTGGCCGGACGACCCACCTCCATTGACGACTGGCTCCGCTGTGGGAGGAGTTGGCTTCTCGGACGGTGAAGCTGCTGGCGTGACAATCGCCCGGCCGGTGATGGCGCTGATTACATAGGCCGTGGTATGGACGTTTGTGGGCGCAGAGTCAGACGTTAAAGACGCCGCCGATGACAATGGACCATTCCCCGTAGATTGTGCCGACGCGACAGGCGGCGGGAGTGGCGCAGTATCGGGAGCGGTGCCAGTGCCATAACCAGAAGCATCCTGCCTCTTGCCTAGCGTACCGTTTGTAGCGCCAGGCGCAAGCGTAACAAGCGGTTGCTGAGAGTCTTGTCTTCTAGGCTTTTCGAATCGCTTCGGTGTCAGATTGTCGTGTTGCGGTGATGGAAGATGGCGCTTGTTCACAGAGTCTGCAGTGTATGTTGCAACAGAAGTGACAGGCTCGGCGAAAGTTGTCGTGAGAGGCACGCAAGCGGTCAATGCCTCGCCGTAGAATTGCAATGATATCGTTGCGAGGCCACCAAGGTAATTTAGTAGGGCGGACGGCAAGGCCATCGCTGCAGTCGTGTTGCCGAGGGGATAGATGAAGGACGCCGTGTCCGTTGACATAGGTAGTTGTACGCTCGTGACATCTGTCTGCTGTGCACATGTCTGACCATCATCGCTTGTGACAGGCGCCCCTGCAAATCCAAGATACTGCACGTATGTGCTAGGGTACGTTAACGTAGCATCCCCAACCGTCCAGGTGATATCTGTCGGATCTGTGTAGGTTGTTGGTGTCAACAGCTCCGACCCCGTAGCATTTACGTTGGGGAGGACGATAGCCTCCGTAATGGTGTGTCGTTCTAACGATGTCGTCGAACTGCTGCCGTTCGAATAGACTGTGACGTGCGGCGTGACCGATACCGTGATTGTCTCAATAACATGCGAGGAGTATGTGAGAATGTTGCTTTGAACGGCTCCAAAGACGCAGCCCGCACAAGATGTAGCGAGGGACGTTGTTGCTGCCATACTGTTCACGACTGGTGAACGCAGTACTGAGTACGACAAGACGAAGAACGAATGGCCAGGCACGAATTGGCCAGGAAAGAGTGGTATAGCAACACAGAAACGCTCAAGATGGAATGGATACCAGCATAGACCCGGGACTATCAGATACTAAAGGATCCTTCAACTTCTGGCCGAGCCAACGACAGGGTATGACTGTAAGCCATCTTAGTAAGCCATGCATAAGGCTGCGGAGGCGCAGGCTGGACGTCGGATTGAGTCTTTGTAAGGCGGCTCGATTTTCCTCCGTGCAACGCATCAGCATGCCTGTAGAGTCTTTCTTTTGTTCAGAGTGTAGCGAGCGGGCTGCGAACCACATCTTGGTCATTCCCAACGACTCGCAAGCCGTTTCAATCATCACCTTCCTTCTTGCCGACACACGGTAAAGATTCGTGAACAAGGACTCCATGCAAGAGCGAGACTTGAACTTTGGGGCCAGGCATTTTCCTGTGTTAATACCGCAGCCATGGCGTTTTTGGAAGGAGATGAGAGGAGGTCTATTTACAGCGCGTCGAAATAGACTTTGACATAGATCCGTGCAAAGCGCGTTATGCCATTTTGGGTAGCTGCTGCTGCAGGTTCGCTTCCAGGCAAGATGTGATACGACAGGAGTATCTCCAGAGGAGCCGATTGCTGACTGGCACTGACAGCCACAACATGCAGATAGACTCTGATGCGGTGCCCAGGCATGCGAGCTTATGCAGGGCGAGACTCGGCCACCCCCAATACGGGCACGGGTACGGGAACCTGGACCTGACCAATGTCCGGACACCAGATCCTCGGGTGGAAGAGCTACTCCGATCACTGTAAGCAGGAATCGGCGTTGCAGTGTACGATTATGGCATGTGAGTGCGCCTCCGGCATCTTCTGTATATCCTCCTTCTCCCGCCCTTCTCGATCTCCAGACGCGCAAGATGAGCGCAATCACCACACCCTTACCGCTGGTCCTGTCGCCCAGCTGGAGCTTCGATGGCGATGACGGCAACTGGTCTACCTTCGGAATCGAGGTTGGGAGCCCGGCGCAGTCCTTTCGAGTCCTACCGTCAACATCTGGGTCTGAGACATGGGTGCCATTGCCTCAAGGATGTCAGGGTATCATGTCTGGTATAGCGACCTGCGGAGAAATGCGAGGCGTCAACGATATCAACGGCACGGCTAGCCTAGGTTTCCAAACTAATGCCTCTTCGACTTGGGACACGATTGGTATCTACGAGCTATCGACAGAACAGAACCTGTTCGGCACATCCGATGTGGGTCTCTATGGCCTCGACACGGTCACTCTGAATCTCACGACAAGTACAAGTGGAAACACAACTGCGAAGGCACACTCGCAGACCGTCGCAGGCGTTGCGACAGCAGACTTCTGGTTAGGCCAACTGGGCCTTGGTACACAGCTCGGCAACTTTACTGTGCAAAACGAGAACATCCCAAGCTTGCTGGACACTCTGAAGAACCAGAGTCTCATCCCAAGCCTCTCCTTCGGATACTCTGCTGGAGCCGCTTACTCGTCTCCAGAAGACTTCGGCAGCCTGGTGCTGGGTGGGTATGACAAAACGCGCCTCGATTCGAGTAACCTGACAGTCGCATTGGGAGGCGAGAAGAACCAGACGCTTGGAGTGAGCGTGCAGAGCATAGTTGCGCAGAATGCCTTTGGAGGGACAATATCGCTATCAACAAGTAGCAGCCCGCTTGTCGCGACGATTGATTCAGCAGTATCCCAGCTGTGGCTACCGCAGAGCGTCTGCGACCTCTTCGCCCAGGCATTCGGCCTGACCTACGACTCCTCGACCGGTCTCTACTTGGTCAACGGCACGATTCACAGCCAGCTCTTGGACATGAAACCGTCAGTCACGTTCGCAATCGGGGCAAATGACACTGCACAGACTTCCGCTACGACCAACGTTGTCTTGCCTTACTCAGCCTTCAACCTGCAAGCCGGCATCCCGATTTACAATTTTAGCACGAATTACTTCCCGATCCGAGTAGCTGCAAACGAGACCCAATACGTACTAGGCCGCACATTCCTGCAAGAAGCCTACGTCTTCGTCGATTGGGAGAGACAGAACTTCACGATAGCGCAAGCCGTGCACCAGAACAGTACGAAGAACATCGTTCCCGTGCTCTCACCCTCGGACAACGCTTCTGCGAGTCCTCAGAAGGATCTGAGCACCGGCGCCATCGCAGGCATCGCAGTAGGAGCATGCGCAGCCATACTCATTGCCGCAGGCCTGGTACTCTTCTTCGTTATCCGCAATCGGCGCAGGCGGCGGGCAGGCGACGCGAAGCACGCTGAAGAAACCGAGCAAGCCGCAGCCTTCTTGCCGGACGAAAAGGGCGGGGAAGCGGCAGAGCTTCACAGCGATCACGTCAAACCACCAGAGATCATGTCCACGCAAATATACGAGCTACAGGATGACGACAAAGGGCATGAGGCCATGTCTACGCCGATCGCAGAGATGCCCGGACACGTCGCGGAACAAGAGCTCGAGGGCGACACAGTAATGTTGAGCAAGAAAGAGAAAACGGAAGGAAAGCGGAACTCCGTGTATGAGCTGCCTTGAAGAAATCACAGCGATACACCTGCGTTTTATCTGATGGCGCCATCCACCATGGCCAAGGACTCAAAAGACTTTCCCGAAACACATGAGCCAGTGCCTGTGCCACTGTGGAAGAACATGTTGGAGGATCTGGCGGCCGCCAGAGCAAGGTTCCGAGCCTTAGCAGGTTGACAAATCAGGAGTCCAAGCGCTCCACCTTTTACTGCCTCAATTCTCACGAGGAAGCGAGAGCTCGTACTCGAGGCTTGGCTGCTTTGTCTTCCCATCATGAAGTACGAGGCTCCATTGGCGCTATGGCAGGTGGTAAACAGACGATTATCTCAACCGATTCCGCTTTTTATGCACAAACAAGGAGCTTACTGGGCCCTGTCGTTAACCGAATGAGTCCTGCAATAAGAGGGGACCTTGCTGTGGCATCGCGTTGTTCGGAAGAGCCAAGAGATAGTGTTGGCTCCCAAACAACTCATCTGTATACCACACCTCCATCAATGAGCGCCATACGATGCTTATTTGGGGACCCCCAAAGGTTCCCAACACCAGCTTTTCGCTCTTCCGAACGACTCGATGTCACAACAGTGTCCCCCCTACCACTTATATAGACTCGATATGAATCTGTTGGCCCGCAATCCGCATGCAAGGATAGGTTGAGTAGTGTGGTAAGTCTTCCTGCTGCTTCGCAAGCCTTGTGTCACGGAATCTGATAGAACGTGTAGGTAGATGTGGCGCTGCTGCTCAGAGGATGTCGTTATGGCAAGGGGAGCGGGGATCAGCAAGCTAGCTTGCTGATTGTGTGACTCGAGCAGCAAGAGAAAACATGCCCAGTCCGTTGTGCTTGCTCAAGAGCGCAATAGCCAGCAGGCTGCGTCAAGGCCGGGGCAGAATGGGTAGCCACTGACAACTCAAAGCTCCGGTTCGTGCATTGAAGCTGAGTAGATTGAGCGGCCAGGGTAGTGCCAAGAGCCACGGACTACCGTAGCAGAGGAAGCGAATCATGACAGAGTAGGAGAAGCAAAAATGGCTTGCCGTAGGCTGGTCAAGCACTCGTGCATCTCAATGTATCTCAAACCTCAAGCCTCAGACCTCAAGTCCCTCACCCTCCCCAC
>Ga0058704_10001700_pt1 | contig 10168 bp, 10 predicted proteins | sample AgamicMgSfe_FD_71363 | JGI IMG/M metagenome (GOLD analysis project Ga0058704, IMG submission 71363) | Agave microbial communities from Guanajuato, Mexico - Mg.Sf.e | ecosystem: Host-associated > Plants > Phyllosphere > Phylloplane/Leaf | place: Guanajuato, Mexico | collected 2012-05-30 | reverse complement strand
TGAATTAGGGCGTAAATCTGGTAAGACCCCCGATTCCAAGAACCCCCTTCCTACACCTGCCACAGCCCCGAAGAAAGGTGCGACTGCAGCATCCTCATCGAAGGCGAAGATCGCTTCCTCAACGAAGCCTGTAACGCCGATGAAGAGCACAAAAGTCCAAGTCGCGCCGAAGGCTTCTCCGAAGAAGATGGAGAAGTCTAATGGTGTGGCGGGCAAGAAGATGGCTGTTGCGCCTTCGCCGCGGAAGAAGGGAATGCCGAATGCGGCGCCTAAGGCTTCGGATTCACAAGCGAAGAAGCCTATGGATGGCGTGAATGGCAGTGCCAAGAAGTCTACTCCAACGAAGAACGGCGGGCATGCTTCTGCTTCAAATATGAAGAAGTCTACCGCCTCATCGCCGCGATCTGCAGCGGGCTCCAACACCTCGTCTGCAGACGACGAGATCAAAGTCGCGGAGGTCATTGACCTGACCGGCATCGATGATGCTTCACCCAAGCAGCCATCTCCGCCACCGTCTTCACTCCCTCAACTCAAGCAACTAAGCCTACCCAAGCCGTTGCACATCCTCAAACTCAAAGTCGAACCGGCTGCTTACACACCCGTCTGAAACAGCATACCCAACCTTCCGTCGTGTCACCGTCCCGCAGCAGCAGCCGCAAGCAGTCAACTACGGCCTCCCGACGCCACCAGACACCACTGGTCAAAACGGCGCGGCCCAGATTGGCGCAGCTCAGAACGGCAACGGCGCTGCTTCGCAGAACGGTACTGCTACCCCAACAACTTACACCTACACACCCCCAACGAACGGCATTCACTGTCTCGCCTGTCGTACTTTCCATTCAATTGGCAGTTGCCCTCTCAAGCAAGCAGGGGTGGAACACTGCAATCTCTGTGGAATCGCGCATTTCGGGCATGCGAGGATATGTCCGCATATCCAGAGTGAGACGCAGGTACGCTCCACAACATCATCCAAACAATCACATCATCGCCGACGACCTCGCGCCCTTCTACCCAGCTCTCACCGCAACCATTACCGCAAAGCTCATCGCTGACACATTGGTGATTGCACCCAGGTCCGCGCCATGCTCGAATGCCTCCGCGACTCCAACGAACCCGAACACCTCGTCACCGAAGCGAAGCGCTACCTACGTGGATTGAAGGGCAATCTCGTGCAGTTGAAGAAGAAAAAAGAGGAGAAGAATCATGCGATGAGGGAGGCGGAGGCGGCGACTGCATTTCAGTATGCGCGGAATCCGGTGTTACAGACCTAGCGAAGGTAGGTAGCACTTCGCACAAACAGACAGAGACAAGCGTCGTGTTACTTGGCCTGCTGAAGCTAGTTTGGTTCTTAGTGGATGAAAGCTTCACGTCGAGTCTGTCCATTAGGCTGATCGAAGCTGAGGCTTCTCGAGAGTTGCGTACTGAAGTAAGCATGCATACATAACACTCGCTTGTCGCTGACTGTACTTCCCTTGCTTACGTGAAACCTTGTTGGGTGTAGCCATTCAGCGTTATCGCCGAAGCGGACGTTGTCTTAACGCCGCGCAGCCGTGTCCGGCCAACATAGCCTTACACATGGTTCGCTTTCGCATACGGCAAGCCGTTCAGTGCTCTATATAAGAGGACCTACTCTGCACTCGACGGCATTGTCTTCACAACACATTTCAATCATCTCCCATATCTACTTACTCTGCACTCGATTAATTCTCCTCTCAACACATACTAAAGACCTTTAATACCAACTGCCTCTTCTATCACAATCAAATACTCTCCTGTCTGCGACACCCACTTTACACGTTATCAGACAGCCAGCGTTGATACATCTTGCGTCGCCGTCAGCATGGAAGACTGGGGCTTTGGAGGCATCGGCAACATCACCACTGAGCACTCCCATCCCACCAATGTCGTCGATGCGGCCCATGTCCAGCTTCCAAAACCCTTTGTCGTCTGCATCGTAGGAGCCTCTCGTGGCATAGGCGCCGGCATCGCAACCAGCTACGCCAAAGCTGGCGCTAGCGGCCTTGTCCTCGCATCACGCCGGTTGTCCGGTTTGAAAGCTACCGCCGCTGAATGCAAGAAAATCAACCCCGAGGTCCAGATCGAGATCGTACCCTGCGACATCACCTCCTCTGAGGACGTGACCGCGCTAGCCGAGAAGACCGAAACAGCTTTCGGAGGCCGCTTGGACGTCTTGGCGGTGAACTCCGGCTACTCGGGCCCCATCAAGATCAAACTCACCGACACCGATCCAGCGACATTCCAGAACGCCATCAACGTCAACTACGTTGGCACTTTTCTCTGCGCTAAACACCTTATCCCACTTCTCCTCCAGACCGAAGGCGGAGCTAAGGCATTCATAGCCGTCAGCACCGTGGGCACAATGATCGTCCGCGGACCGTTCGCCAACACGCAATACTGCGTCTCCAAAGCCGCGCAGCTGAAGCTCATGGAGCACGTCCACGAGCAATACTATGGCGAGGGTTTGGCGGCGTACAGCGTGCATCCCGGAGCTGTACTGAGTGAGATGGCTGAGGAGACTGTGCCGGAGGACTTCAGGTGGTTCTTGAAAGATAGCCCGGAGCTATGCGGAGCTTGGTGCGTGTGGTTGACCAAAGATGGGAGTAAGAGGAACTGGCTAAGTGGCAGGTGGGTGAGTGCGAACTGGGATGCTGATGAGCTTGAGGCGATGAAGGACGATGTGGTGAGCAAGGACTTGTTCAAGCTGAAGATGACGCAGCCTGTTATGCGTTAGGCGCAACGGCTAGTATCAGAATGTTTGGCCAACGAGGGTGTTTGGAAGCGAAAACAGGTGTAATAAGAGATGCAACTTCCCAGCAATGAATGATCTACTTTCCAGAGAGGCTCCACATTCCAACGGTTGAATCGTTACCAGGTCTTAGGACCGAACGTCTCACCGTCAGTGACAGTCTTTTCGGTAGCAGTGCCCAGCGCATCCATGGTCTCAAACTCCCCGACATGGCCCCACCATTGCGGCACTGTCACCCCAGGCAAGGTAATGGTGAAAAAGACGACACCTGTGGCAATGATGAGGCCGGAGTCCAGAGCCGCCGCAGTGATGTAGTTGTACGTACTCCACCAGCCATTCCACCTTTTCCGAATTCAGTAGTTGAAGATCAAACCCCCGACGGCCCAAGAGCTGAATGAGAGCGGCGTAGCTGGCGGTAGCCATGCCATGGCTCCGAGCATGACTGGTGCATGGAGGAAGTGCAGACTTTTGTGTGGAAACACGCTCATCAATGCGTAGAAGGCGATAGGTGGCAGAGCGTCGACAAGCCAGAACCAGTTGGATGGAGCATATATAGAACCAGAGCCGAACATGCGCCGTGGTCCGATGACACCCCATGTGATGCTTGAAGAGAAGAAGGTGCGGCCGTTAGGGCAGGTGAAATGGGAGGCCTGCTCTGCTTCGCAAACACCGCAAATGCTACCCAGCGTCTGGTTCATGACAGCAACCTGCACTAGGCTAGCCCACAATGTCATGATAACCTGCGCCCAGAACGCGATGCGCGGTGGCACCTTCATGTAGTGCGCAAGCTTGAGATCTTGGCTGTAAGTCTGCGCTTGACCGAGGACGATGGTACTGTACACCTTGAAAATCATGACTCCGATAGGTCGTCCGGGTATCATAAAGCCACCCAGATATGGCCCGATGACGTTGAGGGACAGCTGGATGTTGGCTATGCCCAGAATTGTACAGCAGGGTATGATGGAGACGAAAGCGACGATGAGCGAGACGAAGTATGCCCACCATGAGCATTGCGAATGGTAGCCCAAGACGGTGGCGAGACCTAGCGCCGTAGCAATGATGAAGAGCGCTGCGTACCGCCAGTCTGGTGTCTCGCGGTGTTTCGCCATAAACTGCATATGCACATCATGCGGTCCTTGCTTCCTTGCGAATCTGAACTTCTGAAGCGGTCCCAGATCTCGCTTCGGTGATAGACGATCGTTTGCACAATAGATGCCATGAGCGCAGCAACACTTAGGCCGTAATTGAGAGCGAAAGTCGGCCCCAGAAACATAGGCGAGTACTTCTTATATTTGGCGGCATCGAAAGTAAAGCGGGGTCCGAGAATCTTGGAAACATCGTACTGGTTCTGAGTGTTGTCGAAGGTTATCAAGGTGCTAATAGGTAGGTAGGTAGAGTAGAGAGCACCTGTATAAGAGATGCCTGCAGCTCGTCAGTCGCAGACGCTACCAAACTCGGTGCAAGCAATTACCAGTTGTCCTGGTAATGACGAAGATGCCAAGACCGATAAGGGTATTCAGGTGCGAGAACGTCGGGCTGAGTAGCGGGTTAAGGGGATATTTTTAGCGGAGGGTGGTAAGGTTAGCACATCGTTCAGCCGGCGATCGTATCTAATTGCAAGGCTTACGCTGACACATATGTTCAGTCGAAGGTCGATGGTATCAATGACAAGCCGCTGAAACCGCCGAATAGCTGATTGAGCGTAGCGTTGTTGGGCTTGATCCGCGTGACAAAAGAGGATACCGAAAGCCCTTGCCAGATGACGTTGGGGAACAAAGTACTGCGAATGGTGACCAGGTATCAGCTCGTGGAAGACCGTACTTCGTAAGAACGGTCGGCTGTTGCCGCGCATACTCATGAGCATGTCCTCATGCGTCATCGTGTCCGTCGGGTACGAGACGATGATGCTCTCGCCACCCAAGAAGAAATGATTAGCTGTCTGGCGCTGCGGACTCATCATGACTATTCTCCAGCATTCTTCGGCGATGCGCGGGATGGTGACCACATCGTGCTTCTTCACATGTCGTACTGCTTCTCCGGCAAGCCTGTGGACGAGGTTGATCTGCCGGCCGGGCTCAACGTACATAACTCTGACATGCTCGAGCGCTGCTTTCCAATCGGAACCGTAGCTTGACTGTGCTCGAGGCCTCAATTATTTCCCGCTCGCACCAAGCGTGTTCCTTCTCCCCAAGCTCAAGCAGCTCTTCCGGAGTATAGGCGATGAACTGCGCATCCACATCCGTAAGTATGCTTTCACAACCAGTCGGTTGCCCAACGATAGCATTTTCCTCACTCTGACCCACGTCGACGAGCTCCTGTCTTGTAACGCTCGCATACTTAGGCAGTAGCTCAAGCAACTCGTCACAAAGCGCTGCCCACCAAGTGAGAGTGGGATCATAGCCTTTGTAGAAGCTTCGCCACTTCTCAAACAATGCTCCCAGTCTCTGCGAGTACTTTCGTAGCGCGATAAGCAGCAAATCGACCTCCTGTGCCGTTCAACTCGAGCCTTGCACCATCAACAGCAGATAGCTTACTTCGCAAGTCCTTGCAAGCAGCCGCAAGCACATTTGCTGCATACTTGCCCGTCGCCGGCGCGACCTTCTGACTTCCTTCGATCAGATTCACCAGACGGGACGCGAAGGGTTCAACGATAGGCTGGAGTTGCTCGTACGACTTTTCAGCATCTGCGAGGCTTTGGAGCTGCCGCTGTATGAATTTTGGCAATAGTATATAGTCTGTCCGGTTGTCGAGATCCAACAGCTCGTATGGAGGAGCATGCAGCGTTCGGATTTGCCGTTGTAGTAATCTCGTAAGTGCTCCGTGCGTGTGGCGGAGAAGCTGCAGCTGTAAGAAGCCTCGATGTCTTTTGTGTCTGCGCGAACGCGTTCGATCATCAGACGCATCATGTCTTGGTTGAGGGTATGCTCTCACGGACCTCTCATGGCTACGTCGGTCAGTTCTGGACTCACGTCGTCTCGTCGGAAATTTGTCTCGCTGCCTTTCAGTATCTGTTCATTTGCGAGTGAGCTACCTGCCGCAGCGGCAGGCAGGACGGTGTTGCGGGTCATGGTAAGGTTGACAGTAGACCAATTGTTCGCGATTGCTAATACGTTGTCCGTCAATGGAGCGTGCAATACTTACGCGATGATCGAAGCGAGAGTACACGAGGAACTGTTCTTCCCCTTGAAGATGGCGGCCGTCTCTCGCCTATCTTCAGCTCTGCCGCAACTCTGATGACATGTCCCGAACGCCGGACCTGTATGCTTTCTCGGATGTCAAGCTGACGGATACTGCTGATAACACGATTACTTCGATAAGGAGTGATGATCTGGGATGAGTCACGACTGGCCATACGTATTGTATGATCACTGGCCCACTGCATGCCATTGGAAAATATTCCATCGGTCCTCGTGACCATATGTCGTTGTCTGCCGTACTGGCGAAAGGGAGCATTGTATGGAAGATTAATCCTTGCGAGCCTCACACAGAACCCCGGTATCCGACTGCGAGGAGACATAGGACCGATGCTGAGACGTTTTGTTACTTTTGGAGGAACGTAAAAAGTGGTTGTAATATGTGAATTGCGGAGACCCATGCATGGGCTAGATCGGGTCGAGCAGCAGGGGCCAAGTCTCATCCCCGTGCAGTATCTCCGTGAGCGCGACAACGTCAATCCGTACGAAGGAGGATAGCATTGTACACACCACAGCAGCACGAGAATCACGAGAAGAAACAGCCACTATGGTCAGTGAAATTAAGATTTGGTTGATCATGGCAACGCAACATGGCTTCTAGAAGAAATCACGGAAACCGTATGCGAAGGAAGGAGAGGGAGGAGGCAAGAAGGAGGGACTGTTAAAAGGCAGTCGCAGCTTCTTGCGTGAGAAAATTGAGGAGGAAGGCAGCACCGAAGATGGCAACGATGGAGATGCCTTCCCGGCCGCTGCCGCTGGATGGGACGGAGGAACGTATGTCCTCACGAAGCAGTCCAGCACGCGATATATCACCGAGCACTATTAAATCATATGCACAAGAGGAAGAGATGCTACGCAGGACCAATGGATATGTGTCGAGTCCACTACGGACGTCACAGCGATTGGCGAGCATTGAGGATAAGGAATTGCCCGACCTACCAAGCGGTGCGCAAGAGGATGCAACGTCGACCACTAACGCTGGTTCTGTACGCTGGACACCCTCGAAAGCCGGCATTGGCAGCTTCCCGTTCGAAGCACAGCCTGGCGCGATAGGACCGGCACCAACAACGGCAGAGCTGCAGGGGTTAGACGGCCAGGTGGAGTCGAGCCCGCAGCTAGCCACGAGGAGGAGAACCATGGCTTCAGGCGATGCCACAACACCCCAGCGACGGAGCGTACAGTTTGCACGTGACACTACGGAAGATGAGGCGACACCAATGCAAGTGCGCAGAACGCCAACATGGGGAACGGACAACGAGGAGGAGGCGGCTGCACCGACAGCCAGGCAGGCTTCGTTCTTCGGAAAGTTGAAGGCCATGGCCTCACCCACTTCCTCTCAGTCTTTCCATAACCGAGGGCAGAGCAGCAGTACAGCAGGCATCATGACGCCTAACCATGCGCTCTCACCGCAATCAGAACGCAGCGAGCCGTCGTACCCGATCGAGCCCAGCGAAGCAGCTGAGCAGGCGGACGAGGAAGACTCAGAGGCAGAAGACGAAGTACAGGACATGCAGCCCAGGAAGCGGCGAAAGACCAAGAGACCTGTACTCGGCAGCACCGGGACTGAGCCCAGCACGCCTAGACAATCGCGTTTTGCCTCTTTCATGCGCGAGCACAGCTTGTTGGAGTCGAGCACCCAACCCGAAGGTCCATCACGACACAACATCCTCTCCGATATGGATGGCGAAGCTGATCACAATGCCGGTGTCTCTGAAGACGAAGGGCGAGATCGCATCCGCAATGCCTGGCGCCGCGGACTCGAAGGTGCCCGAGGTCTCTCTTACTCCGCGCGCAAGCATCAGCAAGAGCCTGACACACCGGGCGCTGAGAGCAGCACCAGACGGCCTGGGAACTTTCGACGCTTTACAGGTATGGCTAGTGGCGAACATAGTCCCTTCCGCATGCGTGCCGATCGACAGGGCTCTACTAGCGCTCAGAGATGGCGGCAAGTGAAGGCAGGTCTGAAGCTGCTCGGGCAGCGGAAGGTGAACGAGAGGATGCGGGTCGATCATCAGAAGTCGGCGCAGCTTATGGCGGAGCTGCTAGCCGGTGCGCCAGCGGCACTGGTGTTCGCGAGTATGTACCAACGTGATGAGCATGGGCATCGCAAAGTCCCAGTCCTACTCGAGCAACTCAAGATCCGGATCCCTCATTCCGAAGAGAAGAAGGACAGCTCCGGCGATCGACACCTGGTTTTCCGCATCGAACTGGAGTACGGTAACGGGCCTGCGAGGCTGACATGGTCAATTCGACGCATGTTGCAAGATTTTGTGAAGCTGCATCTCAAGTACTCTGCTGATAGCAACCTCTCGAATATCCGTCACTTACAGCGAGAGGACAAGACCAAGGCGAAGATGCCGAGGTTTCCGAGAAGTGCGTTTCCTTATGCCAGAGGTGTCAGAGGTCTGTTTGACAAGCTAGGGATAGAGGATGAGGATGAGGAGAACGATGAGACGGCTGTAAACGGCCCGCCGCTTGATGGGGCTGTTACTGCTGGAGGAGATGGGAATGAGACCGAGCGGCCAGGTTTGCGCACACACAAGCGTAGGAAGTCATCATTCGCACCGATTCGTAGGTCGAGCACGGGCGACCTGATTCCTTCCAACGCTGATCCCAGCTCGCTTACTGCCAAGCAAAAGGAGCTGTACAATGACCGCCAGCGAAAGAAGCTGGAAACGTACTTGCAACAGATGATTAGATGGCTCATCTTCCGCGCTGACAGCACACGGTTATGCAAGTTCCTCGAAGTCTCTGCGCTTGCTATCCGGCTCAGCGCTGAAGGCGGCTGGGTGGGCAAGCAGGGTTTACTCACGATATACAGTAGCCGCCACAAGGAACTCAAGCGGAAAGCGCAGAGTGCGGTCACGTTCGGCGCGAAAGGGTTCAAGGACCACCATAAACCCCGGTGGTTCTTGATCAGACACAGCTACGTTGTCTGCGTCGATGGTCCAGAGAGCTTGACACCCTACGATGTTTTCCTTGTAGACGCCGACTTCCGCACGGATAAGCAACGCAAGGAGCTGGGCGAGCAGATGACCGTGGCCGATGTTGTGAAGAGTCCCGCGGAAGCTGCTATGGCGAAGACGGGCAAGCACCACTTGATCCGGCTGTATAATTCTGAGCGAGACCTCAAGCTCATTGCGCGAAGTGAAAGGCAGTACTTTCAATTCCAGGAAAGTCTGAATCAGATGATGGAAACGACGATTTGGGCCAAGAAACAGCGCTTCGGTTCCTTTGCGCCTGTCAGACACAATGTCTGGGCGAGATGGTTGGTCGATGGACGGGATCATATGTGGCAGGTCTCTCGCGCGATCGATAATGCGAAGGATTTTATCTACATCCATGACTGGTGGTTGAGTCCAGAGCTTTACTTAAGGAGGCCGGCGGCGATCAGCCAGAAGTGGCGACTAGACCGCTTGTTACAGCGCAAAGCACAGGAAGGTGTGAAGATCTTCGTCATCGTGTACCGAAATATCGAATCGGCTATTCCCATCGACAGCGAGTACACGAAATGGAGCCTGCTCGATCTGCATGAGAATATCTGCGTGCAGAGGAGTCCGAATCAGTTCAAGCAGAACCAGTTCTTCTGGGCCCATCACGAAAAGCTAGTTGTGATAGACAACATGATGGCCTTTGTTGGTGGTGTCGATCTCTGCTTTGGGCGGTGGGATGATCCTTGCCACAGCCTCACAGACGACAAGTTGACAGGTTTTGAGCTGGACACGGATGTGCCGCGCGATAGCGACCACTGCCAAGTCTGGCCGGGCAAGGACTACAGCAACCCGAGAGTGCAGGACTTCTATGCTCTGGACAGGCCTTACGAAGAGATGTACGATCGGACGAAGGTGCCGCGCATGCCGTGGCATGACATAGCTATGCAGATTGTTGGTCAGCCAGCGAGAGATGTGGGCAGGCATTTCGTGCAGCGCTGGAACTACATTCTACGGAACCGGATACCAACTCGTCCCACACCAGTGTTGATTCCACCGCCGGAGTACGACGCACGGGAGCTCGAGGATCTGGGTATGACTGGCACATGCCAGATTCAGATCCTAAGAAGCTGCGCACCTTGGAGTATCGGTTACGCGAATGGGAAGGTGGAGCACAGTATTATGAACGCTTACTGCCACGCGATCCGGACAAGCGATCACTTCGTGTACATCGAGAACCAATTCTACATCTCCTCTTGCACAGTCGAAGGGACACC
>Ga0058704_10001699_pt1 | contig 10170 bp, 7 predicted proteins | sample AgamicMgSfe_FD_71363 | JGI IMG/M metagenome (GOLD analysis project Ga0058704, IMG submission 71363) | Agave microbial communities from Guanajuato, Mexico - Mg.Sf.e | ecosystem: Host-associated > Plants > Phyllosphere > Phylloplane/Leaf | place: Guanajuato, Mexico | collected 2012-05-30 | reverse complement strand
ATCATACGACGGACAGATGCCTCCTCGTCTGGAGACATTACGCCGACCGAACGAGCGTGGTAGAGAAACACCCCGGCATACACGGTGTAAAGGTAGAATCTCAGTGGCATGTAGCGCAGTGATCTGTGTGACAGACTTTAGCAACTGAGCTTCTACCACAAAAGAGAAGAGCCCAGGTATGAGATTGGCATCAACATAGACTGACTTTTCGGCATCGACAAAATTGTTCATCGTGCTCAGGAGACTCTTTGCGGCGTCGAGACCTTCGTAGATGAATCGCGCATCGCCCACAGCCCCAACATTGTTGTAGAAGACCCTGCCAAAGGAAGGCTTGCCGCCATCCCCTGCTGGTAATGCGCGGCGGATGGTTGCATGAAAGGCAAAAGCGTTTGTGTACAGCCTTAGATAGTCGTAGGACATCAAAAGCATTGCTTTGAGATTGGCGGAGCCTGGTGGGTGTCAAGGGCGGGCTTGTGAAGTGAAGAGAAAGCGCAATACTCACATGTCATTGTTCCATAGATCGATTGCCATCCATAGTAGGCGCTACGGAAGTCGTCCACAATCTTGATGTAAAAACCTCCTGTCAAATGGTTCCGAAGACTGTTGCCGGGACTGCCATACAGGACATCGTGTACGTTGCTGAACAACAGAGTTAATTCCAGCGTCGCCTGGAATATGCTAGCATAATCTTCTTCATTCGCGTTTTGAGATTGGTAAGGAAAGTCCTCTTTCCTCAGCTGCAGACCTGGCCCAGGACCTCGACTCCAGAAAGCCCTTCCGATTCTGATGGAGACCTGACGATCTGAGATGTAGCTGCAAGTCCATACCAGTCTTTTACGCTTCCATTCCGGGTCTTTCCCGTCATCTGCGACGGGGAACGAATATTTGTCGAGACCTAGGTAGTAGCCAATGCGCAAAGCAAGACCAACAGACATCCAGGCCTCTCGGTCTTCCTCACCACGTCCCACATGACTAGCGTTACTCCTTGAGGTGTATGGAGTCCATTCAGCCAGGAGCAGCAACGCCTCTATTGCTTCTACGCCCCCAGGGCCACCCGCGGCTAGAGCCGAAACCAACGCCTGCATGTATTCCGTGCAGGCTGTAAACACATGTGGCTCGTCACTGACATCCTTGGCTGCAATGACCAGGATCGCAGTCAGTAGATGAGGTTCGCATCGTGCAACATGGGGCAGATTTTGTGGTTCGAAGGTGCTTGGAGGGACAAGCGCAAAGTATGGGTGATAGAGTCGCTTGTATCTCTCGACGAGCTCCACGATTCTACTTGGGGTAAGTTGCCCTGAACGGACAAGTTCGTAGTCAAACGCGCCATTGAGCCAGTGGCTGTCGGATATGGATGATAGGCGACCTGTACCTCCTTCGCTACCCATATTCCACGGGATCTGTTGGTTGATACGCCCATCATCACTGGCAATCTGCGCAAGTATGTCTAAAGCATCCGAGGGGTTCTGTAAGTCGTGGAAAGGAATGGATTCAGAGCCTGACCTCTGATTGGACTCATCTCTGGTGATGTCCGGAACTCGAGAGCCACCAGGCGTGGGTATACTGTTCCTCAGAGCAGGATCGATAACCATCGATGCGCTTTGAGGTTCGGACAGGACATTGCGTGCTGGTTCGAGGTCGACTCCAGCATAAGGGTGGGCATATGAGGTTTGGGTTTCAGTATCCCTGAACTTTTCAACATATGACTCTGAGGAACATCTGAAGGATGAACAAAAGGCTTACCATACAGGTTGGTCACTGTTGGAAGTCGGATTCTGTACATGGGCCTGCGCGAGAGTGGACCGGCGCAACCTCCTTCCTCCACGGTTGCTACCACCGATGACGCATTCTTTATCTTCTTTTCTACATCGAAGACAGGGCGGCTCGCCACTGTTACCATCTCTAAGCAATCGTTAGATTGTTTCATCATGGTCGTTTTCATTGTGAGATGAAGGACGAGGAAAGGTCCGTGGCTTAGATATCGGCTCGGGTTTTGCTCATGCTGTATAAGGAATTCACCGAGTCGAGAAGATGGACGCACAGAGTACACTTTGTTTTGCGTTGTCGACAGGCAAGACATGCCCGGCTGGTCCGCCTGGTATTGTTGTTCTGCTGCCTCTTCTCCGGCTCGAGAGGTGATTCTATATCCGCCATGTTTGTTGTACTGTACTGAGATATTCGTATGTCGGCGAAGAGAGATAACAAAAGGATGAAAGGTGTCGGCAATTGAACATTCGGCGTAGTCGGCGGGCCGACATACTCGGTTGGTGTTTGCAGCAGCTATATGAGGATATTCTTCTATCTACGAATGTATTAGCATCTCTCAACCTGAAACGGATCTTGTTGTGGAAATGATCCACTGCTTTTTGCTTGACACATGGGACAGCATATCTTGAGGCAGCAAACATGTAGGAAATTTCGTTCTTTCCTCACTACACAGTCTCGGCACCTTTTGACGCGAGATACAAACACCGATGGATGAATGCCGCCCGGCTTTTTGCTGCCCCTCCTCGCTGTCCTCTTTTTGCCTGGTCTTGAGTTCTTGTCTCTCCAATTTCGTGAACTCATTTCTCTCTGATCTTCTCATCTCATCTCCAGTGCTTTCAGATCGTGTAGGCTAAAATGACATCAAAGTCCGCCCTACTAATCGGCAATATCGCTCACGCTCGAAAAGAGTGGGAAGATTGCGGATCGCTAGTTCAACTTCAAGTAATGTTTTCAATGTAGACTTCTCACACATCCTGCTGAAAATGTTCAGGAGTACCGCACTGGCTCAAAGGATGAGTTCCTCTCGAAGCTCAAAGCAGGTGAATATGATGGCGTAATTGCAATCTATCGCTCGAACGAGAGCACTTCGATCACGGGACCGTTCAATCAAGAATTGGTCAAGTGCCTTCCATCGAGTCTGAAGTTTATCTGCCACAATGGCGCGGGCTATGACAATATCGATGTCGAGGCATGTACATCCCACGGTATACAGATATCATCAACGCCGATTGCAGTCAACGACGCCACCGCAGATATTGCCTTACTCCTTATGTTGGCTGCACTGAGAAGGGCCACTGTTCCTTTCACAGCAGTCCGAAAAGGAGAATGGCGCGGAAAAGGTTTCGGTCTCGGTCACGACCCAAAGAACAAGACAATGGGCATCCTGGGCATGGGTGGCATTGGTCGCGCAGTAGCGCAGCGCGCGAGAGCTTTCGGCATGACAATCAGATACCACAACAGATCACCTCTACCTGCAGACCAAGCTGGAGATGCCACATATGTGTCGTTTGATGAGCTGATGAAGACTTCGGACGTGCTGAGCCTCAATCTTTCTCTCAATGCATCTACAAGACACATCATATCCACTCCCCAATTTGACATGATGAAGGATGGTGTTGTCATCGTCAACACAGCAAGGGGTCCTATTATTGATGAGAATGCATTGGTCAAGGCATTGAAGAGCGGAAAGGTCTACTCAGCCGGCCTAGATGTCTTTGAAGAAGAGCCGAAGATCCATCCAGAATTGATGAACGACGACAGAGTCGTGCTACTGCCTCATATTGGCACTGCTACCTGGGAGACGCAAAAAGACATGGAGTTGCTGGTGCTGGAAAACTTGAGAAACGCTGTCACGGGCAAGCAACTGGTCACCCTGATTCCCGAGCAACAGGGGTAGGCAGAGAAAATGTCATATGCATTGGATTCAGAACTGATTGTGACTGCTCCAGCAACCTGCGCTCCAAATTGTAAAATCCGTGCCAGCGAGCCAGCCATCTTCAAATGCCGATCGATACACACGTCGGCGTTTGTTCCTGGACTCCGGCAAAATGATAGTGATGCGGACCTCTACTCGTAGTCCACTTAGATGGACATGACTATGACATACAGCAAAGAAACGAGCAGTTTTCATGAACAAGCTTTGGGATTGTGAGTCCAATCAGCCACGTTCTAGAGGATTACTTTGCCTCCCCTTCGAACCACGTACAGTATGAACATGGCTGGTAAACCGAAGATCCCCAACATTGGTGCTATATGGACAGAGAGAAAAGGATGCTAAATCTTTACTTCCTCACATGTGTTGCTTCCTTCGGAGGTATGTCGTCTCGCTGGGACACTGAGAATTGAGGGTCTCATTTCTTATGAAGTGCGACGTACACACTTGTTAGGGACTCACTGATTGAATCTTGCCCGACCATGCCGAGCTTCAGAGCAAGGAAATAGCCTACATTTTCCATGACTGCTATCTTGATGTTCTGGCAGCAATGGAACGGTTAGTCCTCAAAAGGATTGACTCTGCCAGGCTGTGAAGGTTATCTTCACTGCGATAGCCTTTCTTCTGACAACCGACTCCATTGGTGGAAAATGGAATCTCATGATCGCGGGTGTTGACCGGGCTTCCACCATGTTCTATAGTGGGACCAACTAGGCTGTTCATCCTGTGAGACGAGGGACGTCATTAGATGGAAATGACATTCTTGCCGTCATAACTGTTTCCCTCTTCGTTGGTCTACAGCACGAGCTGGGTACGGACGTCGCTCGCTCTACCATTAAGAAGTGCTGACGAGGTCCATCCTAAGGTCCTATCCCATTTATCCTTGCCAGCGAGTGTGCACCAAACTCAACCAGGAGTCTAGTGATGGTAGCTTTACTCATGACACAATAGGCTTTTAGCCTGATCATTGCAAAGCTCACTCTTATTCTTCTCACCTATACAGAACATGGTACATTTTTTCTCTTCGAATCTTGCTCAATCGTGGCAGTCGTATATGTCAGCCTCCGACAAGGGTACTGCTGGAGACCATCCACTACCATGTTTGAACATGGTATAATTAGGGGTGTCGTTGGAGATATTCTGTTGAAGCGCTCGAGAGCAGCACAACTGAAGAGCGATAGTAGCATCTCCGAGAGCGGTAGGAGAACATACTTTGCTGCACAAATACAACGAGCAAAGACAAGATGGTACGGCATTACAGAAGCGTGAAAGCGCAGTTCTTCATCAGACGGTGATTTCAACTCCAGTCAGTCTTGTATGCTAGTCGTGATAGCACGACATGTCTTGTCAAACCACAATGTCCTCAGCTTCTTAGCTTCTGATGTGCTAGAGCACTGGAAATATGTCGTACGGGGTTGCTTGTGATAAGATACTTGAGTGGCTAATCGTGTCAAACTGCCAGTACGCCCTCATACAGATGTGTGTATAGTGTAGAATATGTGTGTGTGTGTGGTATGTGAGGTGGCTAAGCGGCTATCATTGGAGCTTTGCCTCTAGTGATCAACAATGACGTAATCCGGCTGGATTGACTTCGGCACAGCTCTGAGCCACTACGCGAACCAACGTGAAGCGGCGCGTCAACCACTTTAGATCTCCCACTTCCAGTCAACCCACAGAACAACTCTCCGATGTGAAGAGGTCCTGCGACCCTATATTCGAGTATACCAGACTGCGCCCAAACACTACACATGCTTAGGCAAGTGACTGGTAATTTTGGCGTTGACCATTCTGCTTGAAAGTGAAACTTTGGCCAGTCTTGACGTCTGCCTCAGTTTTGTGTTACTGTGCAGACTTGAAGCTTGCCTCTGACCTTCACTTTCAACCCCATTATTCATACCAGATGCTGGTGGACAAGAACGGCATACCTTCAGATACATCTTCCCTTGAGGTACATCGCTCTGTCATCACACTAACATCACATTACCATCAATCACGAAATAAATAAAGCAGACGAACAACCATTGGCTTGGCGGGTCTTGGTGACGGGCCTCAATGATATTGTGTGTCACGCCTCACATTATGGATCCGCTGGCATCAGATGATGCTGCCAGGGTGCTCCCTGCGCCTGCTTCACCAACTTCGCTTCCTGGAAGAGACCCTACCGCGGATGCGGATACCTCCCTGATTAGAAAACGGCCACGTCTCACTCCTCCTCAGCATGGCATTGACGATTGTGAATCGCCGAGACAGTCCACAGAAAGCCCTCTCGTGATTGAAGTAGTTTCTCCGGACCATCAAGCCGACTTCTCTGCCGATGTCATCATACTGGACGACGAGCCGAGCGACTTCACCAGTATAGATTCCTTCCCATGGGTGGAGCGTCAACGTGGTCCAGAGCACACCGCCGCAATATTTGCGGATCTTTGCTGCGACATAGAGAGCAAGCGTCTCAGCGTCCAGGAGATTGCGACATTCGCTAATTGGATCCGGGACTATGTCGCCGTCACACCCGAGACACCCGACAGCAGGCCTTATTTACAGAACCGCAAGTTTTGGTTTCATGTTGGACGTTGCTTTGAGGGACTAGCTAGTCGTAGGTGAGTCAGCAAATCCGTGTGATAGTGCGCCGACTCAACAAAGAACTGTCTTCTAACTTTAAACAGGCTGGGAGGAGCTTTTTGGAAAGCAGAAGCATCTCAAACACTTTGGCATAGTCTCCTCGGTGCGTTCGGAAAGCTTTATGCCATCTTGTGCGCTGTAGAGGTGGATCAGCTCGAGCGAATGGCTTCGCGCAGGGATTCGCTCAAGTCCACCTCGCCTACCAAGTCAACTCTGCTGTTCTTTCCGTACATGCTTGCCTTTGAAAGATTTCTGTCAAGAAACGACTTTTCCTGGAACAGCGCAGAGCACAACTCCTTGGTCGATGTCCAGGAAGCGATGGCCCTCTCCTTTATCCGGCAACAAAAGGAATCGAATGCCTTTTTCCGCCTCTACCATCTGGTCGCCACCAAAACCGAGTTTGTCGAGTTCCCTTACGATGTTACGCTTTCTCAGTTGAGATTGTCTGTCAGCATTCTATACATCATTTCTGTCAACTCCAAAGACCCAGAAGGTATCTCTGAGGACGTGCAGAGCTTTCGCAGGACAATGGCAAACCTGCTAGACGTCACCACGACCAACGTCATGCCCGAGATACTCAAAGCTCACCCAGATCATCTGCCAACAAACTTTCACTGCATTTCTACTGATATCCTAGCTGACATTGTCGGAATCTTGAATCCTTCTGAATTCCCACCCAGCTTGCACGAAGTCATCCAAGATGCATGCCGCCGCAGCGACAGCGTCACAGTTGTCGACACCTTCAGCAGCGAGACCAGTCGTCCAGCGGACTTGCAGCGCCAGAATCCTCCGGCCAGTTTGGTCTACAAGCTGGAAGTCTCCAAATCTTTTATGAGGAGTGGGATTATGGCTCTGAGGGTGACCGGTATTGACTTGCTGGGCCATTATTTGTCTCAACTATGGAAGGAATACGTACGAAATGGCGATTTTCCGGGCTCGCATCCGATTCTGCAGTTCGCTGCAAGCTACCTCCATGCGACCGACTTCGTTGGATATCTGTTTGGTGTAGAGTCACACGCCGACCTGATTCGCAGAAGCGGTCGTGCCATCGAGTTCCTGTTGGCGACGAGAAATCTCACCAGACCCAACATCGACATGTTGTGGAACACGTGCCTCAAAAACCAGCAAGCAGATTTTGGCCAAGCAAGCTTCCAGGTGCTCTCCGCTCTTGCGCGCCCAGCTGGTCTCCCAGAGACCATGTTCCTCTGCAAGAAATATGAGCACATGTCTCCTTCCCAGATTGGCAGGCCGATGATAGCATTGTTCAAGGAAATCACCATCTCCTTGACAAAAAAAGACCCTGAGCCTGAGGCGTGCTATGACATCGCCCATCTCTCCATTGTGCTACTCCAAAAGGTTTCGTCAGAATGGAAAGACGTCGAAGTCCAGCCAATGCGTGACATTGTCTCCAATTGTGTCGCTGGACTCCTAGTAACGTCAGGAAGAGTTGAAGAGTATCGTCGCAAACTCCTGGAGTTCTGCGCCGAACACATACGGAACCACAGCATCTACGCTACTGGTAGCACGCACGCATTCCTGGATCTTCTCAAATGTCCTCCAACCGATGTGTCCAAGGCCAGCGTACCTGAAATATTGCCATTCAAGGAGATTGTGAGCGAGGTGTCGCACTACGTGCACAACCGGAAAGAAGGGTGCGACGGTGTGTTTGCTTTGCACTCACGCGTTCGTCTAGCACATCTGGTGATTGCATGCACCCCTGGGACATACGATATTGAGACCGAGAAGATACTTTGGGATCTCACAACCGGTATCGACGCCATAGATGCCCAAGCTCGCAATCTTGCTTGGCAGACATTGGTCTTGGACGTGAAATCTTCTCCGACATTGTACGGCTATTTCGAGCGGTGTATTACCCAGTATCTCCCAGCTCTTGCGTCAGAATGCGCTACAACTGGAATCATTGCCGCCTACCAATACAGCCTTGAAAGCGCTCTCACGAGTCCAGAACTGTGCTCTTCCTTCAACGATGAAATCGTCCGCTTCGCTCTGACAGCCCCAGATGACGATGTCGCAGAGACTTTCATACTCGTCGTGATGGATGTTGTCTTTCAAAATCAAACACGAAGCCGTTTCCCTGCGACGGCAGATCAGCAGATTGCGATTGTGGAAAGATGTATTGATTGCATACGCACGCGTTCAAGCTCCCCGCGTGCCATCAGTTTGCTGAGGAAAATCCTGCACAAATCGCTCGAAAGCCATGAATCCGCAAAGACAGTGGACAAGGACGTTGCAGACGAGATCGAGTCTCCTCAAGCTCAAGGCATGATCAGAATCCCAGTGCAGATATTTGGAGATGCGAACCAAGCGATGACGCGAGTCGTCGTGATGCGAGGACATGAGACTTTGTCCGATTTGCACGTCGCTCTTGCTCGCATCTCCAAATTTGACGATTTCCTAGTCATATGTGGTGGTCAATTTCTTGACATACATGACTCTGCTCACAAGAAGTTGAGTGAGACGAGTATACCCGGGAAGTCACTACTCCTCAAGAAGAAGTGCACGCTCCAAAGCATTCAGCAGGAAAGGTCAAAAAGGCATGGAAGAACCACACACGAACAAGCCATACTACGTCACATCCAAGACTTGTATGCTTGCCTTGACGACGGAGATGAGACCAGTGAACAGATTTTCTGGTTACTTACAGAGCTACAGCCCAGCACTACATGCGACGCGTTGTCCCTCAATGGAAGCACCTGGAGGGTCACATATTCAATGCATTGCTTGCTTGTCGAATTGCACGAGCAAATTTCTCAAGGGGTAGCGGACGCAACCTTCATGACACGCGGTGTTCACGCCTTGCTTCAAGCTCTGGAGCAATATGGCAACTCGACATGTTGGCTACTGCTGCAGTTCTTGACAACTGCTCTCTTTGAATTTCTCCATGAACGACCGGTCCAGGATCTATCTGAGAGCTACTTCACGCGGCCGAGTTGTTTTGTACAGTCGGGCTTGTCAACGCTCCGCCACCTCACTCATAATGCCAACATGCTTCAACGGACTGTCAAGTGTGTCGCAGGCGACCTCGCGCAAACAGCGTTCAACTTGTACCGCTCGATTCTCGAAGCTGCTCGTTTGAGTCCCGGGGTGTGTAAAGCATTGCTCGAAACGACAGACTTTGAATCCTTGCACCAAGACATCTGGTTTAGCGGTAATCGCGTTCTTTCGAGCAGAATCGCCGACTGTATCAGGCGCTTTTGCATAGACAAAGACGCTCCCAGTGAGGTCAAGTCTTTGTTTTGGACAACCTTTTCAAACTCTATACCTAAGGCTCAAATAAACCCAGGTCTTTGCGCGGCTTTCTACCGGATGGCGCCTGAAATACTCACCGCAAACGACAAGATAGACGAGGAGGATGAACTGCGGGCGCTGATCAACACTTTCAGTTCTGTGATTCTCAACACTGACCACGAAGAGTCCTTTGGACAAACGCTACCAGATTCTAGAATATCCGGGTTATGTGCTCTGCTCCTATGTTGCGTTGACAGGCTGAAGTCTTTCAAAAAGCCTCTCAAGCTTGATTACATCGCCACAAAGATATTCCAGCGATATCTCTTCCCAGTCGAGGATGGCGGCAATGACCACAAAGCACTTGCTGTGCCAATAATCTCAAGCGAAACACGCCGCGACCTTTACACACTTGTCCAAGCGACCTGCGAAGATATTGAAACGTTGACAGAAGTGACCAAGCTTGTCATGCAAGCACTCAGACAGTGTGACATCTCACCAACATTCAACTATCCCGGACGAGAAGGGTTCACACGGGCGCGCTGTGGATATTCTGGACTGTACAACCTCCAGCAGACATGTTACATGAACTCGCTACTCCAGCA
>Ga0058704_10001698_pt1 | contig 10170 bp, 5 predicted proteins | sample AgamicMgSfe_FD_71363 | JGI IMG/M metagenome (GOLD analysis project Ga0058704, IMG submission 71363) | Agave microbial communities from Guanajuato, Mexico - Mg.Sf.e | ecosystem: Host-associated > Plants > Phyllosphere > Phylloplane/Leaf | place: Guanajuato, Mexico | collected 2012-05-30 | reverse complement strand
TTTGGCGAAAACGATGGGATGTGCACGCAAATCGCCAATGGCATCAAGATCAAGATCTGCAATCCAACCATGCACTTTGGGAAGGTGAGAGGTCAAACGACGAGGATGACCAGATCAAGGGCATGAGTAAGTGCGGCATACTCCGTGGGATGCCTGCAGCAGACGGCGATGTAGGCAGTCTACGAGACGCACGAGAGCGTCACAGCGCATGCGACGTGACTACCGAGGTACTTCACGCATATTGCGGTATCGCGGCCTTTTGCCAAAAAGCAGAGGTGTTTCAGTATGCAGATCATGAAGGAACAGCCGACGTGACACAGACAGGCACAAAAGTACACGTAGGCCAACGCTCAGTAAATCACTTCTTGCGCTCGCGTGTAAACGTTGAGAACTCAAAGCATCGAAGGCACGAGAAGAGAGGGAAAAAGTTTCTTACCTTACAGCGTGGGCGAACGGCGGTTCGTAGCGAGTACACAGGTACAGACACCCTGCCAAAAACTGTGTAACTGAGGCTAAGGAGTTCAGCGTTTGGGTGTGCCTGGGTTTGCAGGGATGATGCCTCTTTGCAGGGATCTCGAGAATGTGATGAGGGTGAGAAAATTGTGTTCCGCTCGCACGCGAGCAGGGCGACGTTGCTGAACTCTATGCGTCCTGCCATAGCTGCACGATGGGCACGGGAGCGGATAGCCTGTCTCTGTGACCTGATACTCGAGCCTTGGTGTGTTACACAGCACTGAGCAGTGACAGCACAGCTGCGCTGGCCATACTCACCACTACTCGGCCCATGTGTGGAGGCTGGGCTCAGAGCCACTTACGTGCATTCGAACCTGTAGCTTCTATAGCTGATGCATATTAGTGTTGAGCCAGCCATGCACGGCGACATCACCAGCAGAACTCGCCGGTAAAAGTCTAGCAAGAGTTTCAGGAATTTTCCGAGAAGATGGCAAATCACCAGAGATGGGCCCTTTCAGCACTGTGAATATGGGATAGAGCGCTTGTGCCCCTCTCAGCCCTTCAAGCTGTCTTGTGCCTGATGTGTTCGGAGTATACTGAATCGCTCAAGCCATCATTTGCCGGCGGAGTTCCGGAAGTAGATTGTATAGTACCCTCACGACTTCCTCCCGCTCATGGCGCAGAGGGCTGTGATACTAGCGTTCGAGACTCCTGAGTTTTGAGGCTCGAGTCCTGAGGTCTCGATCCCATGTCCATACTGTGGAAGAAGTGGCTACGGCACTGCAAGTACAGCCGAGTCAAAAGCGGTTGGAAAATGACAGCCATGGCGCTAAGGAGCGAAAGGGCATTAGCCTCGGCGCCCAAAATGCTAGCTTGCGGAGCATGAACCGCCGTTAGTATGCATTCGACAAGAGATCTGTACTGAAGCTCGACAAGAGATACACCGTAACCGCGAAGCTAGCGTAGCTAGCACGATGGCAAGCGATTCGTGTATCGAAAGGCACTACACTCCCTGCCGCCGTGTCATCGGAATCGAGGAGAATGCCGGCCGTGTTTTCGGCCGGGGTTGAACTTGTAGCTTTGTATTTTCCTCTCGGGCTCGTGCAAAACCGGCCAACAAGCACGAAGTGAAGACGTAGACGTGCAGATGCAGTTGTGTTCAGCCGAGTTCGAGTTCATGCAACGGCAACGTCTCTGTTGTAGATTTGCCGGGTCATAATGCGGGACCTGTGTATACTTAGAACTTCAGATGAATTTATTCCACGGTTTGTAACAGTAATCATGATGTGGATCGAAGTGACTAAGAAGTGAAGGGAAAAGCACTTTAGGAAAAGCTGGTAGAGTTCTGGGGTGTTCAGGAGTGAAAATGGTGCGGAAGAAAAGCCAGGGCGAGTTCGGGCCCTGGACGTCCCATGAGCTCGGTAAGGTGATTTGACCAGGATGATGCATCCCCTACGCACAGTTAATCTGAAGGGCAGTAAAAACTTGTCGCATGATAGCCTCTGGTTCATCTGCTATATGGCTTTATTGGGTGTGGAGAGACACAGCGAGGAAAGTGACGCATGGTTGCGTATGGTAGTGTTTCAGCAGAGAGAAGTGGACGTATGCATGCAGCATCGTTGAGCAAGTGAGTAGAGCACGAGTGCATGACGAGGAGAAATCTATAGGCTATGAGCGTGCGTATCACTTTGCAGAAGCACCGCATGGCCGACAGTAGCAGCGGCCATTCGACACCCCCAATGAGCCCCTCAGAACGGTCTTGCTCTGAGTCTCATTGACATTCCCGCGGCCGTTGCGTGTTTGGATCATCGAGGCGGGACAGCTGGATGATAGCGACTGCAAAGGAGATAGCAAGCGGGCGTGGAGGGCGTCGTGGTGTGTGGTGTGATGGAGGTGTGCATGGCGGTAGCTAGTCGTGGCCAGAGAAATGGAAGGCTAGCAATCTTCGGCTAATCTTGACTCGCGCAAAGCCCACATCACATCCGTTCTCCATGCTCCTTCCTCCCCTGGTCTTTTGTGCGATCCCTCGAGACTTCTTCTTCTAGCAAGCGCATCCTCCACCTTCGCTCCAATCTCTTCCTCTCTCCTTCGCCCACCGATTCTCACGTTCACTACACGAAAGCACGCGCTTCAGCCATACAACGATTACCACAATTCAGATCTCCGAGCACGTTCGATATCGTATTCACAGAACCTGGCGCGCACCCTCGATCTCCGCTTCCTTCGTCGCTCTCAGCCGCAGCACGAGCTTAAAATCCAATCCGCGCCGAGCTAAACATATACACGTTCACTCAGTCGAGACGCGGTGGGTGCCGTAGTGGCAGTGGTGGTAGCAGTGGACTCAGGAACGCTCTCTGTCGATCTCCTTTCACATTCGGACAATGGCCAGAATGCAACACTCGAATCTCCCAAGTCTGATGTCGGCGCAGGACTGGGAATGCATCGCCAATCACGAACTTGCGCAAGAACTATCAAAGACTGAATTGAATGCGCAAACCCATTCTCGTGGATCGTCCTCGAACTCACTCGTGTCGGACACTTCACCCATCTCCCTCACCTTCTCCGATCGCACACGTCGTTCCGATTCTTCTTCCTCCATCGCCTCAAGTCCTATACTCCTGGATGCGTCAGATATCTTCGTCTCGGCCAAGAAGTCACTCCCGGCATTACCAGATGTCCAAGAAGATCCAAGAGAAAAAGAAGAGGCCGATCTGCATCTCCAATCTTCGAATAATTCGGTCACAAATTCGCCCAAGGTCAACTCAGCTCGCGACAGCGGGGACTCCGCCTGGGGTTCTGTACGCCCATCGAGTTTCTATGCTGCGACCGACAAATACTATGATGAGTTCTACGTAGCCAACGATGACCACGTGTCGAAACGCAGGAAGTCCGACGACCCTCCTATTGTCAAGGAAGCGAATCAAAGCCTTGCTGCGCGCTTGGTCAGCCGCATGCCCTCGTTGTCGCGTCGAGTCTCATCAAGAAAAGGACCAGCCACAGGGACACCCGAAATGAAGAGCGAAACACCAAAATTCTTGAGCCGTGCCAACTCTTTCCGCAAATCAATGAGAGCACGCTCGCAGGAAACAAGTATCTCGTCCGTCGAAGCTCGCCAGGTGGCTGCGCCGATTGAGACTATCGTTGAGGATGGTGACCTTGTCTCTTCCCCAACTGAGCTCTTCACGGCCATCGATGCATCGTACTTTGATGAGCGCCCTGTGGTCGTGGTCGAGCAATCTGAGCAGTTCGAGTCGCCCGAGCAAGACATCATCCGCAGCACTACACCGCTGCTCCCGGCACTCCTAGAGAGTCTGAAGAACGTGGCACCAGTCCAGTCACCTTTGACGTCGCCCACTGTCGCAGCATACAGCCACATTGCAGTGTCGCCTCTGCTCTGCGGACCAGCCTCGCCACCACTCTCGACTCAGCCATCGACGGCTTCATTTGGACGCTCGCGCGCCCCAACCTTGCTCTCATCAGCATCTGAAATCCCGCCTCTCGTCATCGCTGATAAGGAGGATCCGATGAGTGATCAATTAGGTCATGCCGACTTCACCATCTTCCCTCAGCCATACTGTCCCGAGGTGTGCGACATGCATGCCATCAATGAAGTCACGAATGCTCGTCAACGCGCACGCGATACCTTTGCCGGACATCTCAACAGCACTGCCAACCTCTTTGGCTATGACACCAAGATCTACAACCTGACTCGTGAGAAATGGGCTGCTATCGATGTCGAGTGGCAGCAGTGCCTCGACGAAATGATGAGACGCGCTTTCGCACAAGGACAAATGGCGATGCCCATGACACCTCTTGAGCCTGCTCCAATCGCACAGAATGTCATTGAGAAGAAGCCGGCCGAGATCAAGCGTGCTGAAATGACAACCACCGTCATCAGCGATCCCAAGATCTGCATCGGTGTCGAGGAGATCCTGGGACCAATGGCAGTCTCGCCTCCTCAGATCCAGCCAACAACGAAAATGGAGCAGCTGAAACGAGTCTTCAGCTTTACCTCGAGTGGCCGGAGCACTCCCAAGGTGCGTTCGCCTTGATCAGCTGTGGTCAGTTCGGGGGTTTTATATACATATGGCGCATCATATATTCACGGCCAGACGAGAAAATGTATATTATGAATATTGCAGAGAGCTTAAGGGAGATGGGGGATGCTCACTGTACGATATCACGACGACACGGACAAAAACAACAAAAGTGAGCGAAGGAGGAGAAGGGAGTAGAAGGATGTCCATCGCCGAGCTCACGCCAAGCCATGATGGCGCAAGTAGCTAGATAATGTGGCTGCTTGCGGATTCTGTAGAAATACGAACAATGAAACAATGAATTATGAAGGCATTCTTCGCTGCGGAGTGTGCCATGAGTATTTCGAAGAGTCTGAGGTGTAAGCTTACAAATGTGGTCATGTGCGCGAAGCTTACCGGTGACAGATGGGGTGAGGAAGTGAGAGGCTGGTCAACGGAGTTTGTGACCGCCACACGACCCGCCATTCAGCACGTCACACGATCCCTCAGAACCTCTTCTTTGTCTTCGCAAACTCGCTGATAAGCTCGATGGCACCCATAAGACTGCTTGACAAACGGTAGACTCTTCAAAATTCGCTGAACCTTTGTTCTCCATCTTCCTGCCATGACTACACCCGAAAAAACCACTCGGGAGGAACTCGAGGATGAACTCCCCTCACTGCCAGCGGACTCGAACATGCTCACGAGTCCCGACAGTCCAGATCTTATACTATGGTCTGACCCATCCGCCGAGTCGAGTGGCCCTCCTCCAAGACTACTGTCTCGATTCTACCCACCTGCCACGAACCGTCGTCGCTCCTCCGCTGCATCTTCCAGACGTAATTCATTATCCTCCTCACACTCGCATCACTCCCACCACTCCGCAAAAGCACTTCGTTCGGCTGGACAGCCGACCTCTGTAGCTCAACATCTGCGCCGTGCATCAATTATAGAGACCAGGCGCGCCCGCTTGCAGGACCGTGCAGCTCATGCCGAACAAGTCCGATTACGTGCTGCACTTGCCAAAGCAGCCCCACGAACGTCAAATACAGAAGAGAAAGCCCTAGCAGCACAGCAGGCTCGGGAACAATACATAGCCAAAGTAGCAGCGACATGCGCAGAAGAAGTGAATCGTGCAAAGAAGGTGGTCGAGGAGATGAAGGAGAAGCGTGCGGCCGATGAGAGGAGAATTCGATTGGAAATAGCTGAGAAGCACGCGGAAGCAGAGAGGCGGCGGCAAGAGTACTTGAACACACCGAGGAAGGCTAGGGCAAGTAAACCGGCCCTGTCGGACTCTAAGCCTACACGGATAAACCAGCAGCGAGTCCCGAGTCAGGAGGAAATTGCAATTAAGATACAGCGAGCCTGGAGACGCAAGAGACGTGTATACCGTGCAGAGCAGTTCCAGGAACTTGGGCTATCTATCGAGCGTATAAATCAGGCTGACTTCATCGACGCAACGAATATACTGTGCAGAGACGACGTAATCCGTTGCACAAAGGCGACGCTGGACATGCTACAATTGGATACTGGAGCAAGTGATGATTTCGGTCTTGTGCGCACTTTCTTGAGTGCGTACATGGTCCTCGGACATCCTAGTGATATCTTCAGTACCCAAGGTCAACAAGAACAAGACTTGATGGTTACAGCTAGAGCGACCTTGCTTGCGTTCGACGAAGCCTTAACATTGCAACGACAACCTATAAGGACACTCCCCTCACTTGAAGGACTGGCCACGCTGCATCAAGCATATACAACATATATCACAGCGTTTGAGGCGTGGAAGAAACGAGACGCCAGTGTTTTGATTGGCACGATGGTGGATCAGTTCGTCGCTTTGGACGTGATATGGCAAGCAGTGCAGGACGATACACGTGGCGAAGTTGCAGACGACTATCGGGACGGCATTCGTGAGAATCAGATTATGTTGCTGGCAAAGATAAAGAAGCTGGCCGGAGCAGAGAGAGCAAATACCTTGATAAAGCAGGCTATACGTGAAAGCCGACGGACAAGGACTAGGCGGCTCCCTGCAGGTGATGCCCGACCACGGCCACTGTCCGCTCCTGGAAGTGGTGCTGCAGCCGAAACAACAAGCGAGAGCACTCCAGAAGTGGGCATACCTGATCTGCCGAGCCAGGATACTTCAGCATCACCAGTTGAGGAAACCAATCTCGGTAGCGTCTTTTCAGTCATACCTCCGAACCGTATCGTCGTACACGAATTACTTATAGATCCAGCCTTCAGGATTGAGGTATCTCCTCAATCGGATGTACGGAGTGACCTGAATCGGTCAGTCTGCGAGAACATGCGACAAGGTATTTCTTCGGGCCAAGGCGAGATCTGGACTGTCGCCGTCGCCGAGAACGTCCGCACACGTCTCCTCAAGCTCCTCAAACCTGGCAACTCGATGCACACTTTGTTGACAGAAGCCCTTGATCCAGATCACATCCGTACCCAATGCAGGCAAGGCGTCTTTTCGTACGAGAAGTTCTTCGTTTTTATGGCAGACATACTTCCACGCCTATGTGCTCCCTTTCGCGACACCGAAGTCCAAGCGCTGGCAAATGTGTTGAAAGCGGAGGACAATGGTAAGAATGTGGATGTCATGATTGAAAAGCTCTTTGGCCTTTTACACATGATTGATCTCATGTCATTGGACTACACAAACTATATGATCCAGCAAGCAGCTCCTACCCTAATTCGCGAGGGTCAAGGGTATGAGCAGCGTATGTTTGCTGCTGATCTTCAGGCCGACCCGAACGGCCTACAGCGGACGACCAGGTGGTGGCGCAACGCCTCGATCGGGGCCGTCACGGAACCTGCATCGCCCTTACGTTCGCCCACACCCACATCATCATCGGCCACGGCGAGTTCAGTATTACAATTCATCGCCACATACGCCGATGCCCTCGTCACCCTCGCCCTTAAGCCTGCGCCTCTCCTCCCAACCGAAGTCCCTGAAACCCTACAACTTGACGTCGCGCGCCTTGCCCGTCTCCGAATCGATACCCTCCGCTACACCGTCACAAGCGCCATCCTCCTCACAGCCAAGAATCTGCTGAAACGCGACGTGCGCGCGCAATGGAAAATCGAAGCCAAGCGTGTCCTGGACGCTCTGTCCACACCCGCAGGGTCCACGTACGCCAATGACGAAGGCGACGGCGAACTCTCTGCGCGTATCTTATCGATTGTGGAAAGTGGCAAGGCTATGCCACCGGCGAGCAGAACCCAGTTGGAGGCTATGATTAAGAGGTTCCTCGCCGCGGCGCATGCACTTTCGCAACCGGCGGCAAGTCCTGTGACCTCATCATCCTCTGATCCCCTCCTCACCCTCCTCCACACTCGCCTGCGCACGCATGTCCTCGCTCGTCTCACCGCCACCTCGTCCACGGAGCGCGTGCGTCTCACGACGACTGCGTCGGAGGCATTGGCTGGCATGGGCATGGCAGAATTCGTGCCGCAGGTCGCCGGGGTGGTGGGGCTGTTGGAGAGAATCAGGGACGTCGACTTGGGAAGCCATGGTGCTTGGTTGAGGCAATTGACGGTTGGAGAGGGTACGGACAGTGCCGCGACATAGTATGAGACTGACGACTTGTTTGCGTGGGGCTCGGTCAGCTTGCTTCTTACCCGGGCGTTGACTGCGTGCGCATTTTGGACATCGCGGGCAGGAATGGATGGAACGGACGTCGCGGGCGCACTATATCTAGATACCTTATATTTGCAGCTACTGAGCTTATATTGGCATGGCATATTGTCGACCAGACTACTCGCGATAATACACCGCATATGATCACTGTGATGTCGGGACTGCTGTACAGAAACTAACACTGCTCAGTTCGATCTATTTTCACACAATATGGAAGCTATTGTGGTCAGCTTCTGCGAATACCGCAAGTACAGCTAGATCATGATATTGAGATACCCTGCCAATCCTCTTCTCTCTCTCTCTCTCTCTTTCGGTCATATCGGACATAACAAATCTGACCTGAAACACCTGCAGACTAGAGTTTCATACCTTTCATTGAATACCGAACCATCTGCAGCATCACCCGCCCTCACCCCTTTGCCTTCACCTCTTGTATATCCTAGCTCGAATATACCAAGACCCCCTCTTCCACAACATGGCCTCTCTCGGTGGACTCGGCGGCAGCGAGGACCTCGACATCAGCCGCATGTCCGACAGCGAGAAACGCGAATTCCAGCAATTTGTCCAGAACGAGAGCCAGAAGGCTGGGATACAGGAGAGTGCGTACACACGCACACATTCCACCTATACTCCCGTTACACCTAGCCATACTCTTGCCCATCCTCACAATTACATTACTCTCCAGCCTCCTAAATCACAAGCGCGCCACGCACATCATCGAAACCACCCTGGTATAGAACGGCTCAGCTAACAAGGCTCGCCGCACACAGGCATCCACGCACTCACGGCCATGTGCTTCAAGAAGTGCATCACAGGCACCATCAAGCAGGGCGCGCTCGACCGGAATGAAGAGGGTTGCGTGCAGAACTGTGTCGGGAGGTTCATGGATAGCAATATGCTCACGTTACGACACTTGGAGAAGATGAGGACGCAGGGTTAGAGTGGGGGTATCATATTGGAATCAGGAAGGCGTGGAGATGAAGCTTGAGAGTGGTGCTTGGAATCGAAACCTTAACTAGCGGCGAGCGCGCGAGAAATTGGCGTGGTAAACACAAACGCAGAGCATGGTGTTGATGCAGCATGCACGAACTTAGCGTGGCGTGGCAGGGGCATGGCGCGACACCGAGACGAGGACATGAACGGCGACTGAGACACCGCTGTGTAAGTCTGGCCGTTTGTTGAAGGTGAGGCAGCGACTGGGAGGGAGAACGTCACGAGTAACATAGTCGAGTGTTCTTCAATCATTGTACATACAGGGTGCACAAGCATGACGTCGAACAATTGAAGGCACGATATCAAAACGTGGAGCACCACACGAGAGCAATAATAGAGTCTGAACTCGGCCTGCCGTCTGCTTTGGCGTTCTCTTGATTGGAACTAGCTCTACGCAGGATTTTGCTGTCTCTACACCAGCACGACCATTTCCCTTCATTCATGTTGTCATTGATACACTCAAAACAGCTGCTTTTGGTGGTATTGGTGATTCCCTTGTCTACATAAGCCTCATGCTTAAACAATGGCGAGCTTGGTGGCAGCAATGTCGAGAGCATCGACGTCGGGTGTGAGGCGAGCGAAAGCCTTCTTGGAACCGTCAGGGCTATAAGTTCTTGTTAGTACATGAAGATTATGCTTGATCGTGCGACAGGCGCATACCGGATGAGTGTGTTGATCTTGACGGTGTCGACATCGTAGAGGGTCTTGATAGCCTCCTTGATCTGCCTCTTGTTCGCCTTGATGTCCACAATGAAGACGAGGGTGTTGTTCTCCTCAATCTTCTTCATCGCACTCTCAGTGTTGAGAGGGTGGATGATGACACGGCCGGCATCGAGGCGGGGAACGTGAGGTACCGACTTGCGAGGGTACTTGGGTGCGCGGGACAGACGGAGGGTCTTCGGGCGGTGGAAGGTCGTGTTCAAGCGAACCTTGCGGACCTTGTGCGAGTTGACCTGTTCGTGGGAACAAGCCGTCAGCGATGGGATGCTGACACGCCTCAAGGGGTGTATGTGCTTACGCCTTTAAGAGCGGACTTGGCAGCACTGAGAGCCTTCTTCTTCT
>Ga0058704_10001697_pt1 | contig 10180 bp, 3 predicted proteins | sample AgamicMgSfe_FD_71363 | JGI IMG/M metagenome (GOLD analysis project Ga0058704, IMG submission 71363) | Agave microbial communities from Guanajuato, Mexico - Mg.Sf.e | ecosystem: Host-associated > Plants > Phyllosphere > Phylloplane/Leaf | place: Guanajuato, Mexico | collected 2012-05-30 | reverse complement strand
GACGACGGCGCGCCTTCGAGCTGCGAGAGCGCGTTACTGTTCACATCCAGCTCCTGCACGCGGACGCAGAGTTCGTCGAGACCATATAGTGAGCCGAGGTCTCTGGACCCGAGATCCAGCTTCCGTATGTCCTCCCAGAACGGCTCTTCTAGCGCAACGTCGGTCAGCGTCTTGACAATGTTCTGCACCGCCAGTGCGTAGCGGTCCCCGGCGTCGTCCATGGCGTTCTGCGCGATCCGTTGCGCGAGTGCTTGTTCGGAGGGTCGCGCCTCGTCGGCTTCGTGGACGGTGAAGTCGGGTAGGTCGCTTAGGAGCACGGCGCTCTTTGCGGGCGAGTACTGGCGCATCACGACCTCCTGGCTCTGAGATGCGGAGACTACTGGTGGCCGTGACACGCTGACGGAAACACTCATCAGTCGTTTGTCCGGGAGTTCGGCGATGATCGACATCTCGCTCTGCTCGGTGTATTTGGCGAATCGGCCCCGGTCCATGGCACGCTGCAGCGTGCTCATACGCAGAGAGACTTGGCGGTCGTTGGATCTGAATACATCGCCTGGATGTGAGTCCGACGCGGCCACTCGTGGGAGTGGGATCGGTAGCTCTTCCGTCTCGGACTCGGAAACGACCAGGCTTTCTTCGTCTGATATGTTTTCCTCAAGTGCTTGGTCCTCTTTTGCTTCCTCACGAGCCACCTCCTCCGCCAGATCAAAGGGATCCGACAGCGCACGCTGGCCGGACGATGTACGCACGTACTCATCCTTGGGCTTGGATGCGAGGTGCTCCGAGCCCCAAGAAGTGGCTCTCGTCTCGACTTGAGGTCGACTAGACGCGAAAGCAGAGTATTTCGATGGCGCTGTACTGGAGGTGAACATGTTGAAGCCGCGGTCATGACGTGTTGCAGGCTTTGAGATGACGCTTTCCAACGACTCAGTGCGCACATGCGTCGGCATCTGGACGCTCTGCTGATGTCTTGACTGATTCTGTGCCTGTGCTGTCTGGCTGTGTCGTAGCTGCTGCATCTCGGCATCGTCGACGGTAAGGTCAGGAATGTTGCCGAACGGATCGTCGTCGCTCGTGATATTGCTGGCTGCAATTGGACTCAGCGGTGTGTTGCGCTCCTGTACCTTCGCGCCTTTCAGCTTCACCCATCTACCCTGCGTGCGATCATATGCCATCCCTGCGACTTCCTCGGGGATGAGATGTGCGACCGTCTCAGGGGCCAGAGTTGCAACGTTGTCAGACTTTCGCGTGGAATTCGTTCCAATTGTGCGCCCAGTGGAAAAGTCAGATGATTGATTCGTCTTAAACGAGTCTATCTGCTCATCGTCCTGCACATCCGAAGCTTGTCGTGAGTGCTGTGTGTCAGCTCGCGGTGCATGGATTCGAACGTCGACGTCCGCTGGCTTGTGAGTGGTTTGTGAACCTCTTTCTGGGCTCGTACGATCTCCGAGGCGCAGGGATTGTAGAGTCGCATCGATGAGCTGAATCTCGCCAGCCTCCTGATACTTCTCGAGTTGACGAGCCATCTGAGCATCCGGATGCAGCTGATCGCGAGAGCGCCAGCCGCTGTTCGTACCCTCACGTGAAGGCGGTCGTGAAATGCGGAGCACCGATGAAGAGTGCTCAATGTCGTGCGGCCGGAGATGTTGTCCACCAGGACCAACTTCGTCCGATTCTTCCAGATTACCAAGCCCGCTCGGCGGCCGGCCTCTGGCGCGGATCAATGACATGATGTGCATGGCCTCGTCTAGAAAGTCTTGAGTCGTGATTGACCGCTTCCTCTCGCCTTCAATCATATCTTTTGCCCTATTGAGAGTGAACGCTGCTACCTCGCTCGCGACAGCCTTGGCTTGTGCGGCAAGGTTGAAGGATCCTGGTAGCTCAGAGTCCTCAATCCTGTCTTGTATGGCTTGTAGACGTGGTGAGCTGGCAAGAAATTCATTCGTGGCATCATTTATCTCCGCTTGTATTGCTTCTCTCTGTTGACTGGGAGTTGGGTTTCGCGGTCTGATAGTGCCGGTTTGCGAGAAGTCGTCTGCGAGTGCGTTCGAAGTTCGTCTATCATGTTCAAGCTCAAGGACATGAAGTGTACGACGTCGTTTCGGTGTGGGGGCCTTGATCGGAGAATTCCTGGATCGTTTTCCCTCGATGATAGAGTCCGGTATCGCACCAATGGTACCGATATGATCGTTCTTCACAGTGACATCTGTTTCAGATGATCGCATCGTGCTGCGATTGGAGAGCTTCCGCTTCAACCGTGAAGACTCCTCGATTTCCTGTGCTTCATCCAACGTGAAATGGAAGGGCACTTTAGCCCCAGGCGGCTGAATGTCCGGGGGTGGCGAGCCTTCTGCTGAGCGTTCGTCAAGCAGATCCCCTTCATCACTGGGAAAAGAAAGATCCGCCTCGAAATCATAGTCATCCAGTTCGCCCTCGCCAAAACTACTCAACTTTGAAGCTGCATGGGAATGGGCATGCTTCGGCAGATCGAGGTGTTCGTCTTGATAAGTCAGGTCTACAACATCGTCCACTGCGCACTGTGACTGTTCGATTGCTGAAAGCTCTTCGCGGACCTGATCCGCTCTCACAACTGGTTTCTCGTTGTCTTCCAGATTCTCAAGTTGGCTCATGCGACGAAGGAGCTTCTTGTTCGTGAAAGTGTCGTAGTTGCCAAATAGCTTCAGCGGACTTCCAGAGTGTCGCGTTTTGGGCGGACTGAGAAGATTGCTGGAGTCAACATTCGCTATGGGAGTGGTCGGCTGTGGTGTCGCAACCGGTACTACTGGGTGCGTCACCTCTTCCTCGTGTGCATCATCCTGCCTCGTGTCTCGTGGATTGCGATACGTGCCAGGCTGGATCGTGACGGACGCCATCCGACTTGCGGTTTGCGCCGGACTGAGTGGGCGAGTCTTGAAAGATCCGTAGTCAGACAGACCGCCCCTGCGTGTTGTGACAAAGCTACCTAGCCGAGTGATTGGGGGTGTGCCTGTTGGCAGATCTTCAGGAAGTGACACCTCGGGCACATTCGGCAAGCTCTCTTCTCCGACGTCTTGGTCATTATTGAACGAGAGGTCCTGAGCCTCTATCTCTGGTTCCGATGATGCCACAGAGTGCTCGGGAGTCTGGCTTTGTTGCGCTGCGTCAAGGCTCACTCTTTGCATGAGCTTCGCCATGTGCGAGTCCATTGGCGCATAGTTGACTTCTCCGTTGATGGTGGTGTGTTTGGAGATGAACACGGGGCTGAACCCCGAGCTATCTGACCGGACTTGCTCGCTGATCTTGCGCATGCCAACACTTGTACCCTCCATATTGCGATTTCCGGCAACGGTCTTCCGGCTCGCAACAGACCCTGCATCGTTATCCGCTTGCTCGTCTAGTATTGTTGCTTTGTCGTACTGCTCGGCTTGCTGCAGGCTATCTTCATGCTCTTCCTCAATGGTTTGTCGAACATGCGGTAAGTCGTCGGTCTGATCGTTGACCTCGGATCGCACGCTAAAGTCGATAGACGAGGGCCATGGTGGTGGACTTGAGGGCATGATCTGTGTTTGTTGGAAAAGCTTCGTGGGGTTCCCGCTGCGCGTCGTGGGACGCGTCGCCGGCTTCGAAGGTGACTGAAAGATATTCTCCAAGCCAGAAGGTCCGAAGAGATCGGTCTGATCGCCATACCCGACTGCACCGTCGACCAGCCTCTTCTTCCATTCCATTGTAGCATCCTTCTTTGCTGGTGAAGAGCTCTTCGCTCGTCGCTCGATCGTCTCGTACCTAACTACCGAGCTGGCTGAGGCTCCAGAAGCAGATCTCAGCCCATTGTCCTCCAGAGTCCTGGGCTGCTGTCGCAACGAGTTCGCAGCACTGCCGTTCAGCTCCTGCAAAGCGCTTCTCCGTGTAGTTTCAGACTTGGTCGATCCCCCGTTCTGCTTTTCGGTGACGATGGAGGACGCGCCGCTGCTTCTTCGTGGAATGCGACTCTTATTCTTGCTGCTGGCGGGGCATGGCTCGTAGAGTGAGGGAGATGACGATTTGATCGCCAGAGGTGCAGTATAAGCTGGCTGTACCCAGTCGTCCTCAAGGTCAGCCAACCATGGTGCGGTCGCGCCAGGCATTTTGGACCGCGCAGGGGCTTTTGCTTCGCCGGTGTATGCTCGAGCCGAAGCCTGTTCAGCAAGCCTTCACAGTCAAAGCCAGTCTCATAAACATCATCTGGACATCTGACAGAGTATCAAAAAGCATGTGAAGAATGAATTGTATCGTTGCGACTTTTGCGGCGCGTCATGGAACGGCCGCTTGGAGTTGACCCCTTCATATCCATTGCTTGCACCTGAGGTTGATGTTCGTGTTGTGTGGGGAAGCGCCGCAAAATCGAGTCAGTTTGCATAGCAACGGACATGCCTATACGCTCGGCTTGACTCGTCATGGACCGCCGGTGCTGCCTACAGCGTAAAGCTCAAGTGAATTTTGCCTTATTTCTATTGCTGGATGTTTCTAATATGGTGCAGGCGAGAACAGTGGACGAAGAATCAGCAGGCAAGAGCGCGCGGTAGAGTGGATGTACGGAGAACGAAGGATGCAGGTGACAAGTGAAAGGCACACACTCATAAGCTCGAAAGAGGTTCTACTGTTGGTAGACAGCACAAGTCCTAACTACTTACCTGAGCTGTTTCGAGATCAGTACTATACTGGGAGACCCTGTGCAGCCGAGAGCAGAAATCAATATCTATGAGCAGACAGTACATGTATGGATCCTGAACAGCACTGGCTATGGCCGGCTTCACATTCGGCTTTTCTCCGACATCAGAATTACTGCAAAGTGGCCTACGTCTCTCCAGCCTACGATGACGCGGAAATTCTTGTGGCAGGGTCAGAGGATGAGCTGGACGACCAACATATACGAGCAAAGCGCAGAAGGATTGTGCGCCTTGGTAAATCCTTCCTAGGAGGACAGCCATTGTACATATCTTCGGCATGCCTCAAAGGACCCTTTGGCATTTCAGAAAGGGAGAGTGGCAGGGAAGAGAGCATAGGAGAAGATGTGATCGCGCTAGCTGAACCTGGCGTCGCGAAGAAACGTCCAAAGGCTGGCAGGCTGGACGCCAAAACTGCTGTCAACCAACGGAAAAGCCCGACCACTGTACAGATCGGTAATCTAGACGATATACCGTCAGGCTCGCCCACAGTGGTCATGCAAAGGTTGAGACAACAGCGTGCTGCACATGATTTGCGTGCTGGCCGATTGCGATCGAAGAAATATGATCGCTCGAGAGTGCCTCCATGCAGCCCGCAGGTTGAAAGCATTGACGCGATCATGCGATCTCCCGAGCATTCGACTACTGGGAGCACTCACGCCACGGATCAAGGCTATGCGCATGACAGCCACGAGACAGACAAATATGCTACTGCGCCGGAGCAAACGACTGAAGCAACTAGCGCGAAGTCCGAAGACGAAGGACCGCTCCTGACCGACGACGTGGAGGATCAATCAGACAGTCCTGCCGTGCAAAGTGACCGGTCAGGTCGAAACACTCCCCAGGCACCCCATTCCTTGGAATTCGTGCCGGCAACTCAGTGGGACGATCAATCAATGAGCGTGGCGGCGGAGAATCCTGTACGCGAGGCTGCGGAAGAACTGATGAGATCATCAGCTCGCCGGCGAGACACAATCCTCACACCAGAGCAGATAGGCATAAACAATGCGAAGACCTTAAGTCAGCAGGCTCTGTTCGATACTTCACTGGGCATACAAGAAGCCAAGACACTGAGTCAACAAGCTGTCATTCGAAGCTTCGCTCGCACGGAAATGTCATCACAGAGTAAGCAGAATCTAGACGAGCCAGCTCACAGCTCGCGACCTCGTCAATCTGGATCCCCGAGGGACGAGTCATCCAAGGGGAAGAAGAGGCTATCCAAGAGCCGAGGACGTGTCGACGAAGGCGGAAAGGCTGCGAGACCGTCAGCTATGCAAGTGGTCCCTGGACGGCTTTACGAACAAGATCCGCAAGATCAGACATCGCCCTTCTTCTTCCGAAAGCAGAAACCGGTGGCGGCGCAAACGAAAGCTAGCAGGCTAGCAAAGTCTGAACAGAGTCGGGACGTATCCAAGCAGGAGTCAGATGCACATGCCTCGAAGAAGCAGGTAGAGCAACCTGAAGCCAAGAAGACTCCCGACGTCGCACCCGTGATCAATCTGTCTTTCGGGCAAGGCTCTCTCGGCATGGACTTTGACCTCGTGGAACAGTACACCAATCGCAAGCTGCCCAGCTCTACCGGCCCAGCGACTGCGCAAGGTTCGATTAGAGGACAGTTGAGACGAGCCTTGGCAAAGTCTGGAGCGTCGATTACACGCCACACGAACGGATCTTCACCCACAGATGGACCTCCGGAGCAAGCTCCAGAGCAAGACCCGGTGCTGCCAACAACAGCTCCTCACTCGCCCCCCCCTGCTGCAGAAGAGGCCGTCGAAGGGCCATCAGAAACCGTAGAAAAGGGTGGCTCACCTCTTCAGGACGATCCATTTCCGGTGTTAAGCACGCAAGCTGCGCTGCATGAGGCGCAACTTGACCTTTGCAAGTCTCCTACGCCGGAGGAAGGTATTCCAGAAACCAAAAACCTGGAGACTGTACCTCCTGGTGCGGAAAGCTCATCCGCAGGCGGCATTCCTACGTTCTCCGATTTCCGTAAAAGACTCTCGTCACCACCAAAACCTGCCGCCATGAATGCCATGCCTAGCACACAGGCTATGCCAAGTACGCAAGCCATGTTCGACGCTTTTTCCCCTTTCACAATGGACTCAGTGAAGAAGTTCATCAAGGACAAGCGTGCGAGCTTTGGTTTCTTGACTGGCATGCGTGGATCAGCGGAGTCACCCAAAACCGAGACGGTCGAGCCGAGAGGGAGTGCAGGGACGGACCCGAAGCAGGATTTCGATAGACCTCACGCAGCCACTGCAGACGGACCTCCAACTGTGGACGGTGGATGGAGCTTCGCAGCGCTAGACGGTACGTCACCCGGCCCGGCGCAAAGCAATGGCGATACTGCACAAGCTCAGTCCTCGACTAAACCAGCTGTCAGCGGGCATGCTGACGACACTAATGCCGCCAACACGTCAGAGGAAGGGTTGATCAGCTCGTTTACTCAATCAAAGGACAAGTCAGGCAGATTGTCTGAAGAATCACTGGCGGACAGGAAGCCGCCTCCTCCGATGTCGCAGCTCGATGGTCAAGCGTCGACACCCAGACTTGAATCCTTCAGTCTGTCCCAGATCATGAGCTCGATTAACAAGAATAGACCGCGCAGCGTCGACATGGACCAACTTCTCTACGAGGAACAGTCATCTAATCGCGTCAGGTCGCCTCTGGAGAAGCGAAGGCGGGGCAGACTCGAGGACGCGGAAACATCAGCCAAAGCGACTCCCCGCTTCATACCCGACAATGTGGCGACAGAAAGCGAGCAAACTATTGTCGCGGACTCAATGCGCGGTCCTCATCCCCACCTCGACCAGCCAGCAACAAATGGAGCTCACCTTCCGCCCTCCCTCAGCCAGAGAAGCAGCACATCCACCCGCGCACCCAACTCCCTCGCGCCATCGAGCGCAAGACATCCCTTCCCATCCACATCGGCATCCATGCCCGCCACAACGACGAGCGCTATGCGCTTCGGCACGGGACGATCGAGCATGCAGGACGCGCAGCGCGAGGCGTCGGTGGACGTGGACGCGACCATCGATGATCTGAGGGAGTCTGTGCTGTCGTCTTGGGATGTGGAGAAGGCGATTAGGAGGGTGGCGCAGAGAACGTGAGGGGGTTTCTTGCAGTGGGATTGGTGGTGCTTGGGAGCTAGGATGAGTTTACGTTCGTTTCGGTACATTTGTGCCTTGCCCCAGGCGTGGTTCTCTGTTAGAATGGGCTTTTGACACTCGCTTTTCTGTACCCACATAGCGTCGTACATGGTCATCTACTCGCTGTGCGTATCGAGCACGGCACTCGGACACGATCTTGACGTCCCTTCACATTGCTACACGTGAGCCTGTGCTTAGACACTGACGCGCATGTTGTGACATAACACACCTTGTCTCTGCGGCAGGTCATCATTGCGGCCGGCACATTGTGAGCAGAAGTACTGTAGACCCGACCGGGCAGACATACTTCCGCATCTTATTTACGTCCATGCACATCTCAGGCTTATTACGCTCCACCTACATGTAGCTGAGGAAAAGACAAGATATAGCTGCACGTGAAGCTCAGAACAGTAGTACGAGGAGTAAACGCTTTACCGCAACTCCCAAGCATTCCTCCGCTACGGCCGAGTATCGAAACGCTATCCCGGTGCTCTAATCTAGAATGGTTCATGATTCCATGACGGACCTGTGTTTCTGTCCGCCGGCAGTGAAACGACGTCAGCGGCTTCGGATCATGAATTACGTTTATTACGCGATACTACGGTGTTTTAGCTCCGCTTTAGGAGGATTCGGATCTCGGAACGTCGTACCGTACGAGATCTGCGGCGTTTCGATCTCGCCGGTCGGGGCTTCGACAGACGCGTATCCGTTGCGCTGTATCAACTTTCGCGGACTGATGTGCTTGATGGGAGTTGAATATATATAGCATGGTAGTCCTTCGTTATTAGACATGAAATAGATTCTCATTGCCACTGCAATTCTACACGGATGTCCCATCGTCTGATCGTTCGCGCTTCAAGCATATAATAGCATTTGATTGAGACAACCCGGCTTCCTCCTAATTCAGAAGAAGAGCACTCGACTATTTAGACCACATTCAACGTCGACCGCCAGAGCAACTCCACAAGACTGCCATCATGGGCCAAACGACATTCAACCCGGCAAGAGACATCCCCGATCAAAGCGGAAAAGTCTACTTCGTCACTGGAGGTAAGAGCCCCCTAATCTCGGTTCAAGGATTCCCATCCATCGATAATCGCAGCACTAACACCGCAGCCACAGGCACCGCCGGTCTCGGCGCCGGATGCATCGAGTACCTCTCCGCACACAAGCCGGCACACATCTTCTTCAGCGGACGCAGCAAAGACAAAGCCGCCGCGCTGATCTCCAAGATCCACACCACGCACCCGGATCAAGCACTGACGTACATCGAATGCGACTTCAAGAGCCTCGACTCGGTTTACGCAGCCGCCAAGCAGGTGCGCGCCTCCACGACTCGTCTCGACGTCCTCATGTGCAACGCGGGCATAATGGCGCTGGGCCCTGAGACGACGCGGGATGGCTACGAGGTGCAGTTCCAGGTCAACCACCTCAGCCACGCGCTGACGATCAATACGCTTCTGCCGCTGCTGAGCGAGACGGCGGCGCGGCATGGCGGGGACGCGCGGATCGTTAATCTGTCTTCGATCGCCTATGATCAGGCGCCGCGGTCGGGCATTGAGTTCGCGACGCTCAGGTCCAAGCAGGCGTCGTTCGGCGGATTGCTGGGCTTCCCCAAGTGGCAGCGCTACGGCCAGAGCAAGTTGGCCAACCTGCTGTACCCGGCGCAGCTGGCCAAGCACCATCCGGACGTCACTTCGGTCGCCGTGCATCCTGGCGTCATCATGACGGATCTCTTCGCCAACGTCAGTCTGGTGTCGCGTTTGCCAGCTATGATCATCAACTGGAATCAGATCATACCCGTCGAGCAGGGCCCGCACAGCCAACTCTGGGCCTCGACGTGTGATAAGAGCAAGTTGGTTAATGGCGGGTACTTTGAGCCTGTCGGTGTTGTTGGCAAGAGGAAGACTAAGCACGCCCGGAACGAGAGGTTGGGTGACGAGCTGTGGAGTTGGACACAGAAGGCGTTGGAGAAGTATTCGTAACGCGGCAGCGTAGCGTGGTGTGTCTTGCTTTGTTGGGTCGACTGCTCTCGGAATGAACGCTGCTTTTCATCGCTTTTGGTCAAAGTTCATACTATACCCTCCAGTCTTCTCGTCTTGGACAAACTGAAAATTGTCCGTACTCAGACCAAAGGGCTTCAAAATGCTATTACCCAATCCCTTGAGCTTGCCCATCATTTCCGCCATCTCCGTAGTCTTCGCCTCGTCAAGACGGGGCCCTAGCTTCTTGAGCTCGGTCTGAACCGTTCGCCGATCAAGCGGTGAGAGACTTGCCATTGACGAAAGATAGCGATAGTCTTCGTCCGCACCCTGCAAAGATGACCACCCTCCCGTTTCCGTTCTCGCC
>Ga0058704_10001696_pt1 | contig 10183 bp, 3 predicted proteins | sample AgamicMgSfe_FD_71363 | JGI IMG/M metagenome (GOLD analysis project Ga0058704, IMG submission 71363) | Agave microbial communities from Guanajuato, Mexico - Mg.Sf.e | ecosystem: Host-associated > Plants > Phyllosphere > Phylloplane/Leaf | place: Guanajuato, Mexico | collected 2012-05-30 | reverse complement strand
AGTACACACAGTACAAACCCTGCTGACCTTCGACGATGCCAACGTCAACTTAACCAATAACGTCCCTCCACACAACTTTGTGTATCTTCTGGTCGCATTCGTTTCATAACATTGCATTCGTTTCACCTTCTTGTACTGCGTTACTCTTCCCATTTACTGGATCAAATCTCTTCTTCTTAGGTGCACCTTCTGTACCTGCAGGCCGGTCCTTGCTTTGTTTGTCGCTCCGTTCGTTTCACAAACACGACATCAAAACACAACAATACGCTCGCAACACTTCCGCCTTTGAGACGTACAACACATTAGCTTCGCGACCGCGACGATGCAAAGATAGCCTGATCAATCAGACGAATATTTACCCCGCTGACATCGCGGCCTCAAGATGGTGGCCGTCACTGGTAACCCTCCCGCTCTATCTGGAGACCTCGAGCTTTTTCACACAACCGATCCTCTTCTATACAATGCGCCCATCGTCGTCTTCTACGGTCCTGCTGCTTCCATTGGATCAGCCAGCTCGCGAATCCAGGTCCATGTCTTCACGCCCGCCGGTCTCGAATCATACACACGTCTAGCGATCTCGCCATCCTCGCCTTTCTACTGCGCCGTCAATGCTTTACCGCGAGAAGAGCAAGGAGATGAGGTCTGCAGAGGAATCGCGTTTGGCTTGTCGAGGTACTTTGCAGAGCTTCCAAAAGAGATCAAGGAATGCTGGACCAGACAGGCCTCAGCAGGCAAGCGCCCAGCCTCGCCATTCGGGCTTTTTAGTCCCACCCACGTGGCTGTCCTGGCTAGTCGCATGACAAAAGTCGTTAATACGGAAGCCGTGATCCAGGATATTCAACGATCGCTTGGAGAGCATTGCATGTCATGGCTGGACGTGGATATTGTTTTACCGAGTGGCAGTATCAAGCCTACGGATGAAGACAGCAATACAGAGGACTTCGACAGCTTGACAGAGGAAGAGTCGTGTCAGCGCAAATATGGCAAATACGGCGCCCTCATCAACGCCTTTGGAGAGACGTCTTTTCTTCCGACCACCAGAATGAAGAGAGCGCCATCCAAACCGACAGCCATTGGTCGCAGTCAGACATACCGTCAAGGCCAGAGGGAGATGGTTCGGAAGGAGATGTGCGAGCTGGTAGACACCGAGTCAAGCTATGTTCAGAAGATGACGGAGTTGGTTCAGGACATTGCACAAGTCATGCGCGCCATCAAAGGAGACCCGGCCATCCCCGTCAAAACTGCCGCAGAAAGGGCCATTTCAAAGCTTTTCCCTTCGACTCTCGATCATATGTTGGAGATCAACACTTCATTTCTCAACGCTATTAAGGGTGTGCTCGACGAAACAGAGGAAGATGCCATCAACGAGATCGAGCGCGACAGTACCAACAGCATCTCGGAAACACTCGCACCCAACGACGGTGCAAGTGATCCAATCGGCATTCTGGCCTTTGCAAAATGCCTCATGGATCACCTACCAGCATTCAAAGATGACTATGCAAGATACATGAATTCGCATGCAAAGTTTCCTTCTCTGATGAAGGACCTCACCAGCAGTTCGGATCCGGCTCTGACCGACGCAGTACAGGTCATTGGCGAACAACGATTGATGTCTATGCTGATCGAGCCGATTCAAAGGCTTCCTAGATACACCCTGTACATCGACACCATCTCGAAGCAACTCCCTGTCGGACATCCCGCGTTGAAACCACTGCTCAAAGCACGCGACATTGTGACCGATATATGCACTTCTGACTCTTCGGATATCGTAATCAACATTGATCAGCGACTCAAAAGTCTGGTTCAGGGTTGGGAAAGAGGAGAAGCGGAACTTGGAAGACTCATAGCTGCTGTGGACGTCACAGAAGTTTCGGCCCCCTACGACAAGGCAACTGGCAAAAACGGCATCCTTCTCCTCTTCACCGATCGTCTTGCTTTTGTCGAAAAGACAGCTTCAAATTCACCATCGGCTCGCGCTCTGCAGGCCGAAATCGAAAAACCAGCTGCGCTCGAATACAGAGATTCTGCCAGACCACAGACACCCGGTGGGCTTCTATACGCCTATGCAACAGATCTCAACGATGCGTACATTACTGAAGCCATCGAAGGCCAAGCGATCAACATCTTTACTCGCTCGGTCGATGTCGCGGCAGCCACTCTGGTCACCCCTCCCGCCGTCTTTTACCTCGAAGGAACATACTCAGGTAAAGCAATGCGATTTCTCGAAGAGATCACCAAAGCTAGAGTGGAAAGCCGATTCGAAGAGGTCGAAAGAGAAGGCGGCAAGTGGGATGTGAGGAGTGCTGTGGCTCCTACTGGAGAGCTGAGTCTCTTCGCTGCCGTCTTCGAAGATTCTTCTCTAGAACGAACGCGTGCTGGAGATGTTCGGATCGTAGTGGAGCCACAAATGCATACGGGTCTCGATAAGCTGGAAAAACTCGGTGTGCAGACGATGATATCTGTGACTCTGCTCGATGAGGGGATCTGCCAAATATCTGTCGACAGTATTCATGGTCTGAATACCCGCGACAAAGTCAACATTGCAGACTTCTCAACCGCACTCTCAAGACGCCTTGCGATTCTGTTACAAATGGAGTTGTCCCACAAAAGTCCAATCGTGATGCCTTCATGGATCGCCCGCAACGAGCAAACACTTCGCTCGTTGCACCTCCTGACAGCCGAGGCTCTCTCCCCTGCTCCAAGACCGGCTACAGAGGCTGAACGACCAAGTCGACCTCACTCGCCTGTGAAACAGCTTTCTAGCTTTCTCTCCAAGAGTATTGGTCCTCACTCTTCTGGTCCTCCACAACCAAGGAAGATAGTCGCTGCAGATGCCATTTTCACCGATGCGCCATCTCTCCAGCCGGCCGGGTCGCAACTGCCAAGACCCGCGAGCAAAGATGCCAGGGAGACCAGCAGACCAACATCACATGAACAGCCACAGAAGAACTCTCCTTTGATCCCAGCAAAAACCAGACCGACAACCGCTTCGAAGCGCGTGGAGGAGACCTTGACTACTTATCTGCTCGCACTCCAAGCACGGAAAGGAAATGTTGTTGGTCGCGTCGTCAAAGCTAGAGCGAGCGCGGATGAACTGGCGGTCAACGACCTGTATAACTCTCTCCTCGACGATCCAAATATGATGGTCCTTGCGGCGCAGACTTCTGTGGATGTCTTGTTCTGCGCGTTTGAGAAGTTCTTGAACGGCGCCTGGAAGGAGGAATTTGGACAAGTGGTGCCGGAGCGACTAATGGAGAGTGTTCAGGAAAAGGCCGAGAGTAGTTTTCCGGTCGATTTCGAGGCTTTTTTCAGAGATGCATTTCATGGCATGCCTCCACCGAATCAGCGCGCGCTACGAGGTATCGTCAAGTTATTGGCAGAACTACTTGATGGTACTGGTAATGATGGAGATCGTGGTATTCTCACTGCAGCTTTTGCAGAGCTCTTGGTCCCTGGCAACAATCCTTATTCATACGTTTCGCTGATTGATCGTTTCGTCGAAGATATCGAGTCTCTATTTGGCGAAGTGGTTCATGTCAGAGAGATTGAGTCTATGTCAAGTCCTCACCTCGGACATAATCGCTCTCGGTCAGTCAACACTGGATCGCTTACATCGAACACATCTTCCCTACGAAAGAAGTTTGGCTTTGGTGGTCCATCACGGGAGAGCGCAAGGCTGGAGCCCGAGTCCAGGGCTGGATCTGTATGGCGTACTCTCAGCAAGAACAACAAGCCAACATCAGCACCAGAACCGACACCAGCGACACCACGTATGACTGTACAAAGAGCAAAGTCCATCGATGCCGATTCGCGCTTGGCGCAGAAACGACCACTTTCTCAGGACGTGCCAACAGCTCTGCCTGCGTTCTCGTTCGAGAAACCAAAGCCCAAGGAGCATTCGTTCTTACAAGGCTCTCCTCTCAGCACGATCGGAGAGACTACACCCGGAGCCCATGCCAGAAAGAAGCGTAGGAGCTCTCTGTCTGATCTGACTCTATTACAAAGCCCCGGAAACACGCCACTTCAGTCACCAGCAGGGACCAAAACACTCAACGCATTCATTGGTCGTGACTCTCCAATTGCGTCGTCATTGTCGAGAGCTACCGGTATGCACTCCCCCACGCGACTTGGATCTCCGACGAGGAATGTTGCACGCTCGAGACTTCCTGCAACTTTCACCAAGGAGAACTCGCCTTGTCCAAAGACCTCGGTAGACATCTCGTTGACAGCACTTCCAAGACCGCGTGTCGCTAGTAAGCAGCCTGACGAGGTCGTAATCACTGCCAACGTAGCAAGAAAACGGAACGACTCAATCAGCGGCATTCCATCATCCTCGCAACGTTCAGACCGAGCTTCTTCGGTACAGCCAACTAACAAGGGCCTTTCAGAACGGCCGACATCTGGCAATGCGCAAAAGATTCGACCAAGCGGCATCCCGGAGAAGAATGAGAAATCCTTCCTTTTGAACCCCAGCCCCGCTTCGACGCCGACGAGGAAGCTGCGCATGCAGTCACCGCAGAAGCTACGCGAGCGCTTGCAAGCAGAGCAAAAAGCCATCGCAAGCGGCCAGTCAGCCCTCGAAACGGAGTTGGCAAAAATTGGTGACGACCTGGGCGCTTTGGGTCCTGGGCGCATGGGCTCTGTTCGCGGTGTGCGCCCCTTGGGCTCAACTACCGACCTGAACAAACGCCTCGCCGAGCTCTCGTCCCTAGTCACCAGCACGCTCGCTGAACTGCAGACCAAGACCGAGGGCATTCAATCCGATCTGACCTCGTCGCTCACTGTTTCCGAGTCCAAAGCCAGAAAACTGGACGAGTTGTATCGCGAGGCGAACGCCGAGAACGAGGCCCTTTACGCGCGCTTCAACGAGGAATTGGGCAAGGTCGTCAAAGCTGTTAGGGCTGGTGACGGTGTCGAAGAGCTGAGACGACGGGTCAAGGATGGTAATGAGGAGAGGGATCGTCTGAGGCGGGAGAATGCAAGACTCAAGAGGGAGGTGCTGGGACTGAGGAGTCAGCTCAAGGAATGAGGGGATTATGGTTTTAATGATTGAATGATTGCATTGATGATTAGGAAACAGACACGGAAGTCCTGGGAGGTAGTTGTGTAGTATTTTAGGATTCGTTCATACAGCATTGATTCTTTTAAAGAAAATGAGAATCATGATTACTTTATATTGTTACGTTATGCTGACAGTGGTATCTTTGGTATCGAGTTTAGACGTTTGGCAAATCCTGTCTCCGTGTCTTGTCGTTCATGAACACATCCATAGGACTATACCTCTCTCCGCCAAACGACGGCGCGGCGTCCTTCTCGACTGTGCTCTTCTCACCGTTCGACCGCGCCTCCTCTTCCAACGCATTCTCAACCTCCTCCTTCGCTTTACCCGCCCGTCGCAAGATCCCTCCCCACAAAGACTCAAGATCAATCTGGCCCCTCTTCTCCTCAGTCATCATCTGTACCACAATCCTACACCCGGGCGTCCGACCTCCAAATCCAACAAACCCCTGCACCTCCCGTTCCCTCTCCTCCTTCTGCGCCGGCAACTCCCCACCCTCGACCTTGTCGATATTAACACATACCCAACCGGTCCGTATCCCGTCATCCACCTCGCCCGCGTCCGTCGTCTTCGTGCCGACCGCAGATAACATCTTCGACCGCTTCGCTTTGCGGCGCAGTTTCAGTTTCAACTCGTTACGTCCCAGCAGTCCGTCGGCGTATGGCGAAAGAGAGTGTGTGCTGCGTAACCACCGACAGAGACGGTCGGCGGATACGTGTAGGTGTTTCTCCGAGCGAGCGGTGCCGAGGATCATGAGCGTTGTGCTGCCTAGCGCTGGTGGTGGGTCGAGACCGCGCAGGTCGAGGAGGGAGAGGTCGTCTAGACCCATATCGGTTGAGATGTGTTTTAGCAGTGGGGAGAGGAGGGTTGGTGGGTGCTCTGGTAGGTCGGGTAGGCGTTGGCGTTCGGACTGGGGGTTGGACTCGGGGAGTGGTGTGTCGACTTGAAGGTACCAGGGTGTGGCGTCGGTAGTGGTGGGTTTGGGTGTTCCTTGTGCTCGGAAGGAGGGTTCTTGGTCGCGTTTGCTGGCTGCGTCTAGTTTTGCCCAACTGTCGTTTTGTTCGTGTGTTTGCTCGCTTGATCGGAGGGTTAATCTACTTGAGAAAGCCGACCTTTGTTGGATTGGTCGAGGTGATCGAGGCCATTGGCTTGGTTCTCGAATTGTAGGTATCTGAATACCAGATGCGGCGATGAAGCTCCTGATCAAGGCCGTTCGGCATCCACCGCAGCTTAACGCGCTACCAACAACAGGTCGTAATGCCATGGTTGAGTCCGTCACTTGTTCATGTGATTTGCCGCAGTATCGAAAAATCCCGAGCGCGATGAAGTCGTCGACCGAAACACTTGGCGCGATAGTCCGGGGTAGCGGCATGTTTCCGCGATCCTTTGACAGGCCGAGGTTCGGAAGTGGTGATGATAGCACATGAATCCCGGAAGGCGGACTCGCATCACGACATCACAAGGCGGTCTCGTGCCCCCATCGTCCTCCTGTTTCTGTGCTTCTTATCTCATTAATCTATTCACGTTCGTCAACGACGAGACACTCATCATGGGTAAGGCAGAATCTAAAAGCTCAAATAACATGCACACCCTCCCTATCGTTCCGTTGGCCACCTCTTCGGTCCTCCTTCCGGGAGTGACTCTTCGCATTCCTCTCCAGCGCCGTAGCGATGTCGCCGCCATATTAGCCAGTATCTACAGCAAGGCGGCTACTCCACGACCTGATGCGACAGCCGTGACAGTTGGATGTGTACCCCTTAACTCGCCTTATCTAAGCCCAGATGGCACCAGACTGATCGAAGACGGATCTCAGAAGCCCAAGCAGGAGCGAAGTGTTGAGCCCGCTCAAGCAACAGCAAAGGATCTATATCGGTATGGTACCTTGGCCAGGGTTTCTGGTGTGCAGGGCCGAGGCCGAGGAGATCTCTCTTTGGTGGTCGAAGGCATCAGCAGATTCCGACTGGATCAGATCACACAGGAGAAGCCATACCTGGAAGCAAAGGTCGAGACATACGAAGAGGAGGCCTCAGTAGAGAGCGACAAAGAGATGCGTGCACTTTTTGCTCAACTTAAGCAACTATCTCGCGAACTCCTGGCGCTTGTGAGACTTTCATCACTTCTCCCCTCTGCACAGTCAAGCAACCTTTCACCACTACTGGCTCGGAGACTCGAACTATACATAGTGCGTAAGGACATACAAGAAGCCGGCGTACTTGCAGATTTCATGGCCAACGTTGTCGAATGCACGAATGAGGAGAAGCTCCAGATTCTTGCAGCCGTCTCGGTCAAGGCACGCTTGCAGAAGGCAGTAGAGGTGCTACAGCGAAATGTGTCGAAGATACAGGGCAATAACAGGATCATGTCAGTCACATCGACGGCCACATCCGACAACCAGGAAGACGACCTAGAGAAGGCAAACAAGGCCAGGCAGCAGGCGATTTTTAACAGGATGGGCGCTAGGGGCATGCTTCCTCCAGGAATGGGTGGCGGCAATCCACAAGGAGAAGACGAGACTAACGAGATTGACGAACTCCGAAAGAGATTGGACGAAGCCAAGCTGAGCGCAGAGGCACAAAAGGTCGCCGATCGCGAGTTGAAGAGGCTACAAAAGATGAACCCAGCACAGGCGGAATACCAAGTAGTGCGGACGTATCTCGACAACCTTGCTGAGATACCTTGGACAAAGGCGACGGAAGACAAGCTCGACCCTGCCACTCTATCACGAGCACGAAAACAGCTGGATGACGACCACTACGGGCTTGAGAAGATCAAGAAGAGGTTGTTGGAGTACCTTGCTGTTCTCAAATTGAAACGGTCTGTCAACACCGACCTCCAGGGACAAATTGACAAGATCGTCAAGGAAGCCGAAGCTGCAGAGGCGCAAGAGAAAAGTTCAGATGCTACCGTCGAAAAGGCTTCGCCGGGCAAGGAGGCGGAGTCACATTCACAGCCGAAACCAAAGCGCGAACAGACGCCAAAGGAGCTACAGATCCTCGAGTCGAAGCGCATGGTTGACAAGTCACCCATCCTTCTGTTGGTGGGACCTCCTGGCACTGGAAAGACGAGTCTGGCCAAGTCTGTAGCCACTGCTCTCGGACGACAATTCCACCGAATCAGCTTGGGTGGTGTGAGAGATGAGGCAGAAATTCGCGGACATCGGAGGACATATGTGGCAGCCATGCCAGGACTGATCGTGAGCGGTCTTAAGAAGGTCGGTGTCACAAACCCGGTCTTCTTGCTGGACGAGATTGACAAAGTCGGCGCTTCGTCCCACCACGGTGATCCCAGCGCAGCCATGCTTGAGGTTCTCGATCCTGAGCAGAACCACACTTTCACCGATCACTACGTCAATATCCCTATTGACCTGTCAAAGGTCTTGTTTATTGCTACCGCCAACAGTCTCGACACCATCCCACCTCCTCTTCTTGACCGTATGGAAACGATTCAGCTTTCTGGCTACACCACATTGGAGAAGAGACATATTGCTACACGGCATCTGATCCCGAAGCAGATTACGACAAACGGTCTCAGTCAGTCTCAAGTCCAAATGTCCGAGGAGGTCATCGACAAGGTCATCACATCATACACTCGCGAAGCAGGCGTTCGTAATCTCGAGCGTGAGATTGGGTCTGTCTGTCGCTCCAAAGCAGTCCAATTCGCGGAAGCGTCAGATGCGTCGACACAAGCCAAATACGACCCTATCGTGCGCGAGTCTGACCTTGAAGACATCCTCGGCATCGAGCGTTTCGAAGAAGAGCTGGCAGCTACCGACTCGCGACCCGGTGTCGTGACAGGCCTTGTCGCCTACAGTACTGGCGCACAAGGCAGTATTCTTTTCATTGAAGTTGCCGATATGCCTGGACAAGGACGTGTCCAGCTGACCGGCAAGTTGGGCGATGTACTCAAGGAGAGCGTCGAGGTCGCTTTGACCTGGGTGAAGTCGCACGCCTATGAATTAGCACTGACCCACGATATCAACGAAGACATCATGAAGAACCGCGCTATCCACGTCCATTGCCCAAGCGGAGCCATTCCGAAGGATGGACCCAGTGCCGGTCTCGCACACACCGTCGCTCTCATCAGTCTGTTTTCCGGTAAGAGTGTACCACCCTCGCTGGCCATGACTGGTGAAATCAGTCTCCGAGGCAAAGTCCTACCTGTCGGTGGCATCAAGGAGAAATTGATTGGTGCATTGAGGGCAGGTGTCAAGAAGGTCTTGTTACCCGGCAACAACAAGAAGGACGTCAAGGACTTGCCTCAGGAGGTGTTGAGTGGACTGGAGATTGTGCATGTATCACATATCTGGGAGGCTATCAGGCATATTTGGCCGGATGCTCAATGGTCGAATGGTCGGGCATGGAGTGGATTTGTCGATAGTAATCTGTGAGAACAATCGTTTTGAGCGATGTGTTATGATAGGAGCACTCTTTTCTTGTTTGTACTAGATAGTTTCTGATTGCATTGCTGCTCGTAAAGAATGTAAAGATTTATCCAAAGGTGTCGATGAATCGCGGTCTTTGACGTGCTGTGCGGTGTAGACATGTTACGTCCAAAATAACACAGATTGAATTCCGTCCGTTACCAATACTTTTCTATAGCAGTGTTTTTCCAACATCGCGGCAAAAAGCATACAGTCGGTAAATTGTAACAGATTTAGTACCAAAAAATGGCAAAAGAGTTGACACCGCCAATTATCCACCCTCACTCCCCGCCATAATCGACGTAATCCAGCGCCGCCATCTCATGGTAATTCATCTGCTGCGGAATTGCTTCCCTGACAAGTATGAATCGAACTCAGGGCGTCCAATCTCGGCGGCTTACGCGCACCGGTTAAACGCCGTCACGAAATTCGGACCGGGCACCAACTTCTGGATTTGGAAAGGGGAAAGCTTGCGGACGGGCAGTGCCTTCTCAGATTGAGCCATTACAGCTGGAAATTCGCGAATTTTAGATAATGTATATACCTCGCAACCACGCCTCGATTACAGTTCTAGCGACTTGGCTCAACTTCACCTACAAACTTCGCATTCGCAGGCAGACAAATGCGCTGGATTCTTTCCCACCCTCCGCTCGGTCCATCGCACAATTTTTCCATTACGCATAAGTATCTTGTGGTGTTCCTAG
>Ga0058704_10001695_pt1 | contig 10184 bp, 12 predicted proteins | sample AgamicMgSfe_FD_71363 | JGI IMG/M metagenome (GOLD analysis project Ga0058704, IMG submission 71363) | Agave microbial communities from Guanajuato, Mexico - Mg.Sf.e | ecosystem: Host-associated > Plants > Phyllosphere > Phylloplane/Leaf | place: Guanajuato, Mexico | collected 2012-05-30 | reverse complement strand
AAAGCGACGAAAGAATGAGGAGGACGTGGAGAAAGATGAACATCGAAGGGACAAACTTACAATTACTCTGCGTAGGTGTTTCCAGCGCGGGTGACTCCGGCTCTTCTGCCTGCACATTCCCATTCACATGCTGCGAGGCGCCACCACCTCTATCCACTTCACCCGCGCTCGGCCCGAAGTTGGGTTCGGGGCTGTTGCTAGGACTCCTCCCCTTCATCGGTGACCCTGGTAAGGGGACCCTCGTCGCCATCCGATACGCCGTCACATCTCCATCACCTTCATCCTCCGGCGCATCATGGTACTGTGGACTCGGCTCTTTACTCCTCCACCCCATCCCACTACCGCCTCTGCTCGGGGACAACGATGTCTGGTGGTGATGCTGGAACCACCCGCTTCCCGCCTTTCTCCATGCTGGGGGGCTCAATGATCGTCTTGAACTTTGTTCGCTGAGTTCAGAGTTGCCGTTACTGCGGAAGCCGGAGCGCTGCGATTGCGGGACCGGGAAGGTGGGCGAGAATTCCCGCGACTGGGAGTAGTCGTCCATACTGGCGCCGATGCTGGGGTGCGAATGCAGTGTTTCGAGGTAGGCTTGTCGAGAGGTCATGCTGGCGGTTGGGAGGATCATCCATACAAGTTGCTGCTGTGCTACTCTTTCTTAAGGTGTTACCGACAAGGTGTTGCTTCTCCTGCGAGTGAAGTTCGCCGGCGGACGTGCTGCGTATCAAAGGGAAAACAGTGAAGGGCGCCAGGCTTGAGGCTGAGACCTGTCTGTGACTTCATGCGAAGGTGTTATCGCCGTCATGCGTATCGCATCGTGATGTCGCACTTCGCATCTCAGTGTCTCAACACGTGCAGCAGCCTTACAAAGAAGTTCGCGCGAAACTGACCCTGATGCCTATTACGTGCAGTGATAGAAGATTGGTAAGATCGGGAATGCATATACTACCCAGGAACAAGAACAGATCGACTATAGTGCGCAATATGCATGGCCCAACCCCTCCATCGCCGGACTTGTGCCTGCGATGTGAGGTATGCAAAGCAGGTGGCTGGAGAGTGGGATGCTCGCGCTGCAAGGTCGCGAAGGTTGGAGAGCAATGAGTGGATGTTGTTGCTCCACGGCAGCTGGCAAGGTGCATTAGCGGCCCTTTGGTGAGCTTGCTGCCTTAGGCATACAATTTGGTAAGGCTCAACGAGCCGTTCAGAACGGTGTCAATGTTTGGTATGTGCTCCAAATGGGTAGGCAGTGGAATCTCAGCATAAGATCGCACGAAGATCAGTGCAAAGATCGCCTTTACCAAATGCTGTCCCAGAATCTACTTCCGCACCTTAATCTCCAACCACTTGGCTCAGGCCCTCCCTCCGTCCTGTGCTCTTTGAAATCGAAGAGGCCAACACAGATAGAGAAAAGACATGGCAAAGGTGATATTTTCGTGTGTATCTTCACTGCCGACCAGGCAAACTACACGTCTCATCTATATACAGATCGTGATTGCCAGTTGCTTCTCGATGTCAGCTTGCAGGATTCCACCCTCTATGCCGCCTAAACGTCTCGTTAACGTCCACGCCTGCCTGCACATCCGCCACGCACTTGTCATCCGCTTCCTTCAACCCTGGTAGCATGTTCACCAGCTCCTCTAGCTTCCTGCGTGGAATAACAACGCAGCCCCTCTCCCCTTCGTCCGCGCAAAGAATATCTCCCGTGTTGACCTCAAGGTCTCCGATTCGGAGCGGGATATCAGCGCACCAGGCTTTAGCCTCCATCCCGGTCCCAACCGTTGAGGTACCGCGGCTCCAGACGGAGAAGTCACCGTCTCTGCTCAAGTCGTTCATAGCGACGATATCGCGGACACGACCATCGGCTACTACGCCCTTGACGCCTCGGACTTTAAGGCGAGTGGCGAGAATGTCGCCGCAGACCGCGCAGACCTGACCAGTTGGTTGCTGAAGGAGTGCGATGGAGCCGGGTGGGGGGATGTCGGTCCAGTGTTTGTCGGCAGGAATGTTGCTTTCCGAGGGGATGTGGCGGGAGTTAGAGGCGGAGTAGAGGGTTTGAGACTTGGGGACGAAGAGGATGGTGCTGATGGGCGCTATGAGGTGTCGGGGTGGCCGGGCAGCATCACGGGTGGGTATGGGCACTACAACGCACATTAGTATCGTGATGTGGTCAACTACGGTCAGGGACGAAACGTACAGATGTCTGCTAAGAAGCCGGCTTGTGGCACTTTGAGCTTGAGGAGGGCGTCGGAGACCTACGATATATACATCAGTGTTTTGCTTTCTTCAGTGAATACGGCATGTACTTACATCGCAAGCAGAATAGCCCTCGCTGATTTTGCGGCACGTAGCCTCAATATCACTGGTAGAAGTCGACATCTTCCTAACAAGTTGGCTGCCCCGTGAGATCGGGATAGCAGAAGATCTTATCAATATTGATGCGTTGCGAGCAAACGTCGAGAGCATTGGAGTGTAAATCTCCACCAATGTACTCTTCTTCGTAGAGATGCGAGGAGGAGGTGACAGTAAGTTACCGAGCTAAGTGGTTCCGAAAGAGGAAGGTGCAATGCACCGCCACACAATGCAGCCTCGAGACTCCAGAGGCACTTTCAGTCGGCTACGCTACGCATACGGAGCCGAATGTTTTGCTGGTATGCCGTACTTCTTTGACCTCGTCGTCTGCGGAGAGCTTACAACAAGCGCCGTCCGGCGATCGTCCTCCGACCTCGGCACATCTGCCATCCCTGCAGAGCGGCAGAGACTTCCGAAACCAGGGCGCGAACCACCCCCCTCGCACGACTGCCGACACACCACGCCCAAGAGACTGCTTACGCATGCCACTCTTCGTACAACTAAAATACCAGGCGACAGCTACAGAGCACATATGCCTTCTGTACACTGCCAACGCACGCTTAGGGAGCCTCGCCCTCGACCCATGCACACATACTTCCTTACATGGTATACAAGGCTTAAGGCGGCAGGTATGTAGGCAAGATTGATTACTTGGGGGCTGCAAAGTCAACTCTGCATCTTCCTTGGGACAAGGGTATGTACATTTGGATGGAACTGTATATGACCCTGTCATCCGCCGTTAACCGTTTCACACACCGTTTTCTTTCTATTCTACTCTCATTCTACTTCACACACTATCTGTGATCTTGCTCGCAAAACAGCATGTCATCCGAGAAGCAGCCCACGACCGTGGAGCCTATGCCCTTGATGGGCGCCGAGGCCCTTTCCGAGGTAATGGCACGAAATCATACAGCGCAAGACTCGAGAGACATGCAGCGTATGGGTAAGAAGCAAGAATTTGTGCGGAACTTCCGCATCATCACATCCGTCGCCTTCACCAGCTGCGTGATGGGGACATGGGAGATTCTCCTCACGTCAAACACTTCCGCTTTGATGGCTGGTGGTTTGGCAGGATTGTGGTGGCAGTTTGTGTGGTGTTATGTCGGGCAGACGTTCGTTGTGCTCAGCTTGAGCGAGATGGTGAGGTCTCCATGATTGTTTTCATGTGTACCACGTACTGACAGATCGCAGGCCTCAATGGCTCCAACCGCAGGTGGTAGGTCGATACTATCAGCATCTTCATCGGAGAACACTGACGTGACTTGAGGCCAATACCATTGGGTCAGTGAGTTTTCACCGCGCTCAACACAGAAGGCTCTGTCATACGCCAGCGGCTGGCTTGCCACCCTGGCCTGGCAGTCTATTGTAGCCGTGGACGGTTATATATGTGCTACGCTCACCCAAGCCCTCATCACTCTCAACAGTCCCGATTACAGTCCAGAGCGATGGCAAACGACACTGCTCATGATTGCCTACATTTGTTTCATGGGAGGCTTCAACGTTTTCTGTGCCAGATGGCTTGCGGTTATTGAAGGCTTCTTTGCTGTACTGCACTTCGTGTCATGGATTCCGATCATTGCGGTGTTGTGGACCATGACTCCCGTAAAACAGTCTGCGGGTACGGTCTTCACGAAGTTCACGGGTGAGCAGAATAAGTACTGTGAGACGTTGAACTTCTGCTAATTATCTTGTCATTAAAGACAACGGAGCCGGCTGGAGCAACATAGGCTTGACCGTCTGTATTGGCCAAGTAGGAGCTATGTTCACAGTCGTCGGATCGGATGCCAGCGCACATATGTCCGAAGAGATCCGCGACGCTGGCGTCGTGGTCCCAAGATCTATGTGGCTCGCTTACCTTGTCAACATACCACTCGCTATGATCGTCCTAGCAACATACGTCTTCTGCATCGGTGACCTCGAGACGACACTGTCAGCGCCAACGGGCTTCCCGATCGTATCGGTCTTCGAACAAAGCACCGGAAGCGCAGCCGGCGCCACCGGGCTCACTATCATCATGTTGGTACTACTTATCATCATCTCTATGAGCGCCATGGCCTCGACCGTCCGCCAAACTTTCGCATTCGCCAGGGACAACGGCATGGTCTTCTCGCCCTGGATCGCGAAGGTCGACAATGGCTTCCAGGTCCCGGCTAATGCTGTGCTGTTCACCATGGCTTTCTCCTTCGTCATGTCACTCATAAACATAGGCTCGACAACAGCTTTTAACGCTTTCCTTTCCGTCTCGGTCGTGGCGCTCATGGCGACGTACACTCTATCGATAGCATGTGTGCTCATCAAAAGGCTGAGAGGACAACCGCTGCCCCTGGCACGTTGGCGATTATTCGGCCAGAATGCAGGACCAGGTGATACTACGGGAGGACTGGGAAAGTACGGGGCGTTCGTCAACTGTATGGCGATGGTGTACTCGATATGGGCCTTCTTCTGGAGCTTCTGTGAGTCATGTTGCATCTGTTAGTCGAGTGGGAGTATGCGCTGAATTCAGAACAGGGCCAATCAGTGCAAATCCGTCACTCCAAACGATGAATTGGGCGGTCCTGATCTTCGGCGCGGTCATGATCATCGCGGCAGTTGCCTTTGGCGTCCATGCGCGCAAGACGTACGATGGGCCGGTGACGAAAGTGCAGAAGCTGGATGAGGACTCAGTGCTCCAATGAGAGCGTGTTCAGCTGGGTAATGTTCTCATATTGTGCGTTGAATGTTCTGCCGTCGCAAAGAGCCACTGTAGTTCCGTGAGAGCAATTTGAAGCGACCATCATATACTAATCGAGGCTGGGGTGTACTCGAGCTTGACACGTAACACTCAGTGGCATTAGCGAACCACCTCATGATGGACCCGTTAACAAGTACGCCTGTCAAGGTTCCATCCGATGCGTGGAATACAATAACTTCCGTGGTCGACCTTGGTGTTCGACTCGCTGTTCGCAAGCTCAGCTCACGATCGAAGCAGCATTGAACTCCATGTGATTCATTGAACTGTATATTTATGTTGTGTCAAGCGTTCTGCTGCCCGGAGTAGTCGTCACGAAGCCTAAAGTCTAGGAATCAACGAAGAGTATACTTACCTCGTTGAGCCGAAATTGCAGCCACAGAGGAGATCGAGAATGAGAGGCAACTGCTTCAGGCGGATGAATGGTACTCGTTAATCATTCATGTCGTGTTTCTATATCGACTATACTATCTATAACTTGCTTTTCCATTTCCGTGGCCACTTAGTCCTACAAAGGCAATAAGCCAATGATCTTGATTGGATTCATAGGTTGCTCGCTCAGGCCGCGCTTGCAAAGTGCAGAGCGAGCCATCAGCAGGAGCATTACTTCGCTCACCTCTGGCGACCAAAGTTTGGCGGCTGTGCCGGCTTGGTGTCAAGGATCTTCTCAATGTCCTCCATAATCTCCGGCGTCATCTTGGGCAGGAGCTGAACTGCCTTGCAGTTCTCCTCGATCTGAGAGGTCTTTGTCGCGCCCAAAATAACCGTGGATACGTTTTCGTTCTTGATGCACCAGGCAAGACTGAGGTTGGTGACGGTGCCGCCAAGCTTCTCGGCGATCTCGGTGAGCTTGCGGACTTTAGCAATTTTGGCCTTGCCCTCCTCGGTCTGCAATTGCTTGACGGTGCCCTCGAAGAAACTCTTGTGGTTCGCGAAGCGGCTGTCCTCTGGGATGCCGTCGTTGTACTTGCCGGTCAACAGACCTGAGGCGAGCGGAGACCAGATGGTGGTGCCGTACTGGAACTGCTCGTAGAGTGGCGCGTACTCGACCTCAAAGCGTTCGCGGTGGAAAGCATTATACTGTGGCTGCTCCGCAATAGGCGCGATCAGATTGTACTTCTCAGCGATCTGCGTCGCCTCCATGATCTGGACCGCGCTCCACTCAGATGTGCCCCAGTAGTAGGCTAGGTTGAGGTTGCGAATGCACTGCGTGAAGCCCTCGACAATCTCCTTCATCGGTGTGGCGGCGTCGGGCCTGTGTGCAAGCACGATGTCGACGTAGGGCTGCTGTAGACGCGCGAGCGAGCTCTTGAGTCCCTCGACAACGTGCTTCCTGCTGAGACCACGGGTGTTGGGCTCCTTGCGACCAGTACCGAAGAAGATCTTGGTCGAAAGCACGTATTCATCTCTTGGCCAAGCCAGCTCCTTGAGAGCCTGCCCCATCTCGATCTCGGACTCGCCATTGGCGTAGGTTTCGGCGGTGTCGAAGACTGTACGGAGTGAGCATTAGCTACGGTAATGACACTGAGGATTGTCATTCGTAAGCTTACAGTTGATGCCGTGGTTCCATGCTGTCTCCAGGCAATCCTTCACGATGTTGCCCTTCTGGGTGCCGCCGTAGGTGAGCCAGCCGCCAAGTGAAAGGACTGAGACTTTTAGACCTGTTGGACCAAGGTGGCGAAAGACCTATACTTTGTGTCAGTCTCTGCATAACCGATCAATGGCATAGTGAAGCGTACCATGTCCTTCGGGTCGAACTTCGACACTGGCAATTGTGGTTGAGACATTTTGCTGGTTATGGTGTATGGTTGGTCTGATGAACGTGGGAGGGAGTGAGAGAGAGAGGTCGATGAAGAGGTGAAAGAAAGTTTGTATTCTGCGTGTGATGGAACGGTGTTTGTGTGTTTATGTCCGACCTTCTCGATGCGGTAATCAGCAGACGTCATTAACCAATCCCCAGTGCGGGGCCACTGGCTCGAAACGAAACGGCAGTCGTTCCGTCGTGCCGGGTGCCCCTCGATCATTCAATGTGTTGTTCTCTTCGCGCAAGACTGCAACAAGCTTGCAGTAGATTGCCAGAAAACAACATTGTTGTTTGCAACAACGCAGCTGAGGCTCAATAATGCTGTCTTGTAATTGGGATAGTGAGGACTGAAGCTCAAGGGAATCTCGAATGAGACCTGCATCTCTCAGCTAGGGCTGAGATGTGGCTGTGAAGCCGGGCTGTGCCAATGCGATCACATTTTTCTGAAAGCTCCATCACACCACCAACATGTAGTGAAACCTATGGCCATATAACAAGATGGAGACGCCTGCGACAGGGGAAAACACCTCGGAGGATGTGTCGAGATACTGTGAGCGTTCTAACGCGCAACAAGTCCCCAGTCTCACGCAGCCAATAGCATAGCTCGCCATGCCCGTCAACACTTCGCCCCGACAACGCGATTCGCTTGACTACGAAGAAGATCCCTCAGCTACAGACCCGCGCTTCATATTTGGCTTCCGATCTTTAACGCTCGAATCTTCAGGATACGAACAACACGAACCGCAGGATGATCACAGACCTTTCGCGGGGACCCCGGACCCAGCCACGAACAGGCGGAAACGACAGCAGCGTCGTGGTGATAGCGCATTGAAGTCTGCAGTGCCTTTCCAATATCTTTCCGTAGCCGACGGCGATGCATTCCGTCTTGTGGTCTTGCTGGCAGGTGCCGGTAGCGCGCCAATCGAATGCCGGGTCATATGGGCCTCGTCAAAAGACCCTCGAAAAGACTACCGGTGTCTCTCATATTGCTGGGGTACTGACGTACGAGACGCCGCGATCCTGTGTGATGGCTACCGCTTCCGGGTCACGCAAAACCTGCTGCGCGCTTTGCAAAGCCTGAGGCGTCCCAAGACCAATCTGCTCATATGGATCGATCAGATTTGTATCAACCAGGAAGATCATGTAGAGCGCTCGCATCAAGTGTCTATCATGAAGCACATCTTCACCCACGCCAGAAAGGTTGTTGTGTGGCTCGGCGAAGAGGATGACCGCAGCAAGAAGCTTTGCGAGTACGCGGAGAAGGTGCGCATCATTGGCCGAGGCGAAGACAGTCCCAAAGGGCCTCTGAACCGCCTCATGAACCAGAGGCAGTTGCAGGACGCCATGCAGAAGTTGCTGCAGCGTCCATGGTTCCAGAGAGTGTGGGTTATACCCGAGGTCGCCCTCGGACGGCTCACGGATGTCGTATGTGGACAGTCGACAATATCGTGGGACAACCTTGTCCGACTTGTCCGAGATACGCAGCCACCGCAGGCGCAGGGGTTCAACAAACAGACTGCGCTGCTTGGCAACCCACGACAGCGGATCGCAATCATCACACAGATGATCGCTAGTCAGCGACGAGGTCTACTACATACTGACATTACGCAGCTGCTGATTCTCGCGAAAAGCAGCCAAGCGACTGAAGTCCGTGACAAGGTATATGCTTTCTACGGAGTGACCTTGCTATCGACCCATCCCGACTACACAAGATCCATCGGACGTCTGTACATCGATATCGCGCAGTATTACATCAACAGCCTCCTTTGGGATGATTACTACTCACGTTGGCATGGTTTGAGCGAAAGGCAGCGGACACAGCAGCTGATGAGCATCCTTTACAGCGCCGGCAAACTACACCAGCACCTCCATCTACCTTCATGGGCGCCGGACTGGACATATGCTTGGTACCAAGCCCCAATCTGGTGCAAGACGGACTCGAACGTGGTGACTGGGACTGGAAGGGACGAGTGGAGTGACGGGATACGGAGTGACTATCGGGCCGGTGGCGAGAGGCTTGGCACGTTCGATATCCACGAAAATGGTGAAAGTTTTCGTCAGTTGCGGATATCGGCATGGTTGTTCGACACCATCATCGACGTGAGCGAGACGGCCCCAGCGCCTACCTCCATAGTGGATGCTATAAGCCCTGCATCACCATCGGCTTCTACAGTAAGCCTAGACTCCCCTACCTTCAGCTATGGCCGAGACTTCTTCAGGACGGCTACCGGCTTGGTCGGCATGGCCACAAGAGGTATTGCAAACGGAGACCTGTTAGCATCTCTGCTTGGTGGAGATGTGCCTGTGGTGCTACGGCGAGCCCCAGCACAAGGACGCAAAAGAGAGGTCTATGAGTTACTGTGCGAGTGCTTCGTGCAGTCTGCCGATGTCATGGACGGTGACATGATCAGGAATGACGAGACTCTAGCCAAGGACATTGTGCTAATCTGAGAACATCCCTGACACCGGGGTTTCGAGCATTTTCCGTTCCGCTACAGGCCGCTAAACTAATAATCGGGCCGGGTACAGCTAGTTCTCGACGTCACAACGACAGGGTCAAATCTGCGGTACTGAAAGGTGCGAACCAGCACTTAAGTTGACAGGCCGTTGTCAAGCTATACCAAACTTATGCTGGAAATGTCCAGGCTGTTGCCGAGCGGCATGGAACCCGGCTAAAGCAATTGTCCTCCAGGTTAGCACGAGTGGGCCAATTGCGGAGTAGTGAAGTGATGCGACATTTAGGAGAGCTCCAAGATCACTATGGGAATCTATAAGGCCGGGGATGGAGCATTCCATCAAGAGGCGTGGGCCGTCTTGTTGACGAATTTTTGGTGCGTAGCCGTTGGAGATTAGTCGTCTCACGGTCTCGCAAAAGCTCACCGCTGGAAGCATCAGCGCTTTGCCTCCATATCTCGAAGATCGGCCAGCACTCCATCGCATATACCGAACGTTACTGGCTTCCACCTTGCAGCCCAAGACACAGCCTCAGTGGCTCTACAGGACAGTGATGTTGCTCGTCCCACATCCCGCAACAAGCCAAGCACCGTCCCGGCACTTCCTCCAACCTGCCATACTAATACACTACGTTTCGCCGGTCCAGCCACATCTTGCCACGGTGTAGCAATCCAATATCGCGCGGTAGCGGTGTATTTCTGGAGCCTGTCTCCGAGAGTGTGTGAACGCCAATGAAGCGAGTCGATCACACAGAGGCCATACTATCGAGTAAGGCACGCAGAGAGATGCCGGCGCTTTCCTCGAGTAAAGAACCTAGCATGAATTGACGGTATTCCCGAGCGTTCCGTGGAG
>Ga0058704_10001694_pt1 | contig 10187 bp, 13 predicted proteins | sample AgamicMgSfe_FD_71363 | JGI IMG/M metagenome (GOLD analysis project Ga0058704, IMG submission 71363) | Agave microbial communities from Guanajuato, Mexico - Mg.Sf.e | ecosystem: Host-associated > Plants > Phyllosphere > Phylloplane/Leaf | place: Guanajuato, Mexico | collected 2012-05-30 | reverse complement strand
GAAGGTGAAGTGAATGTTCTCTTCTCTTCACGATAGCATTTACTATTTGCGACGCGCAAGACACACGCGTGACGGAGTTGTAGTTCGACAGAGACCGCCCAGATCCAGAGAGACAGACGATGAACTTCCAGAGTCAGATCACCAGATGGTCAGCTTTCAATAGCTCTGATATGGACGAGATGGCAGTGGTGAATCGTTGAGAGTTCGCGTTGTATGCGGAAGTGGAGAGGTGAAAGCGGAAGCGGGGTGGGGCCAGAACAGGCAGCGGCGCGCACCAGTGGCCCGAGCGTTGATATCTTTATTTTTGGCTCATTCGTGCATCAATTCTGCAGCCAAGTGAAGTGAATCAGAACCAATTGTGATCAGACAGGCAATCTGTATGTCTTGATTAAATTACCAGAGAACGAGACGAATACCGAATTGATTGGATTTGATATTACCGCTTTGCAAAATCTTGATCAGAGACGCACATAATGGCCGACATTGACGAAGATGTGATTCCCCGAGATGGACCAGAGGCTGGAGACATAGACCTATCAGATGAGACACAAGACTTTCGCTTCCTGGCAAGTGTCTCGAAAGAAGACTCAAAGATTCCGAAACGAGGAGAAAAAGACTTCGAACCTCATTCTACGGCCCTCCAATCAAACACTCTCGCCGCTTCACGGCAAGCAATGCACGATGCATTATCATTTCAAAGAGTCCATCCGCCGAAACGACACGAACTAGCAGTCTACGACCCGGAATCAAACATGGCATATCTCGACGGCCCTCGAAGCACGCTCTTCAAAAGCATGGGCAAAATCGCCTCCTCAAAAGCCTATCCGAACAGACTCTGGCTCCTACCAGAAGAGATCCTGTACCTAGTCGAGCGCGGCACCATCGACTGCCGCTGGCCCTCCGAAGACACCGAGCCCGACTCTCAAGGCCTAACGATGAGTCTTCAGGGCGCGTACGCAGCTTTCATCGGTCTATCAGAGGACCACGCCGACAGCCTGACATTCGAGCGCTACTCCGTCTACGCTGGTCTCAAGCGCATGGGATACGCTGTGCATCGCGCACCGACATGGAACAGTCCGCGTCCAACACCGACCGCTGACTGCTTCCCTCCACTACCGAGTACATGGCAAAGTATAGGTCTAGCAGCGCATCGATGGCGGGCGTCGCTATTCAGCAGCCGCGCGGGCGACACACGTAATGGCCCAATGATCAGAGACGGAACATACAGGTCGTATGCGGATATCTACAAGTCGCTGGCGCTGGTGCCGTGGTATGACCCAGCTTCTCAAACAGCGGCTGATGTGCCCGCTGACGAGGGCTTGAGAGTGGCGTTTCACGTCTGGAAACCGAATAACACGACCTATAAAAAGTCTGATCCGGGAGAACCTGATTTCCGCATCGTTGTCTTGGATGCTCGAAGTACCAAGATACCGACCATGGCCGAGCTCAGCGGGCTGCTTGCAGGCTGTCCGTACAGTCCGCCGCAGCTAGGGGCGCAGTTGTATGCCAAGCTCAGGAATGGTTACAAGAACGTCATCTTGGCTGTTGTTGATGAAGGAGTGACGAGCTATCTGAGGATTGCGGACGGGGGCTTTGGCAGGGAAAAACTTTATGGCCGGAGTGGACCGATCGCAAAGGGAAAGAGAGGAGGTGGTGGTGGTGGTAGTAGGCCAAGAGCGAAGCAATGAGAGATGACAGACGTCGCACGGCTGGAACGACGACATTGGTGCAATGATAATGTAAATCATGGATCTGATGTGCAGTATGCAAGAAGGAGATGTTGCACATCGCAAGAAATCGCTCACAAGTACAAACAATAAGCCATCTACCAGCCACGCCACTCAACTTTTCCTTTCAGCCCGAGATCCATCTATGCCATATTCAAAAATCCTTCTACGCCTTGCCAAAACCATAAACCAGACCTAACCATCCCATACAATCACCCTCAAATCTCGGTCTCTTTCCCGCCAACCGACGTGCGTACTCTTTGAAATCTACACCGCTGACAAACGCCGCCAGGTCTCCTGCACCAATCATGACCGTTGGTAGCGTCTTCGGTATCATCGATGACGGCGGGGGCATTTGGTTCTGAGTATGGCTTTGTGTCTGTTGCTGCTGCGGTTGTTGTGGCTGTTGATGCTGCTGATTTGCTGCGTAGCCTGCTGCAACGCCATTCGTGTTTGCAGCCGTCCATCCTTGAGGAGAATACTGCCCGCTGTAACTCCTGAAACCCACTCCGACGCCTGTGCCGGACACAGCCTGACCTTGAGCCACCGCACCGGGAGAAGGTAGAGTACCATTACTATTACTGTTGTTGACAGCGCTCCATCGCTCACGATCCCTCTCCCCTTCGCTCGTGCGCATGCTACTACCCAGTGAGATATTCGAGACATCTACTGACATCGATTGGCGATGTGTACCATTGGATACGGGACTGCCGACTTCTGAAGCCGATGCAGTCGTGTTGAGCGTTATGGCGCTTTCGCGGCGATCTTGGGGATATGCTGGCATACTCAAGTCAGGAGATGCGCGTTCCGATTCCGGAGAGGCAAAACGAGACAGGCTGGCTGTAAGACGGTCACGGTTCTGTGATGCGGTTGGAGATGCGAGGAGTGAGCGGATACTATCGTGAGCCTTGCTCGCGGATGGCGGTGCGGCAAGATAACCAGACACGAGAGCAGAAAGATATTTGTGCGTTTTTGTCAACGTTTTGAGTAGTTGCGATGCCAATGGCAAACGGGCGGCCATTGGTGCGAGGAGCTCAAGTGATTTCATCACGTCGATTGATGAAGACGTTTGTTGATTCTGTGATGGGTCGACAAATGGAAACAGTATGCTGTATATGCCCATGAAAGAGGACAAATACAGTGAGAACGCCACGATTGGTGTCTCAACAAGAACGTTCCATTCTTGACAAGTCTGTGCGAGCTCCACAATTGATCGCGAGATCTTCATGCAATTGTCCATGCTTGATAGCCAGGTGTGAGACGGCTGTTCCTCCTTTGGACGCCATGACCCGTCGCGAGGCACTTGCTCGTATCGGTCGCTCAAGCGGTCGAATCGAAGTGGACAAATAGGCAAATTGCTGCGTTCGAGCAAGAGTTGACAGGAGCAAGCGATGACGTGCATGAGCGAGTAGGCAGATGATGTACGCAGATTGATGTGTGCTGACGTATTCTGGGGGTTGAGCATGTACTGTCGAGGCAAGGTACGAGGCAAACTGTGGGTAAAATATTCCAACTGTCTTTTCAATTCAGTGGAAGATGGAGCGCTGTTCAAAAATGAGCAAGAGTATCAACCTGTGGTTACAAGCAACGACTTACGATTTGCAAAGCTGATCTGTCGTCTTGCCAAAAATGTCCATGACTTCGACATATAAGCTGCTTAGTGTCTCTCGTTCGCGATCCTCGACGACTTCTTCTGGAATCTGGGCATAACTGCGATACTCATCTTCGGACAAATTGCGTCGCCGGTCAAAATCAATACAATCGCGACGATGCATACCAATAGCTTTGCGTTTCTTCTCCGATCCAAGAGAGCCCTGGTTAAACAGATTCGTCTCGACCTTGTTGCCGAAAAGGAAGGCGTGTTCACTTGTAGGAAGCTGAATGTTGAGATATTCTCCTCTCAGAGTAGCTGGTCTGTACTTGCCGTTGCTCATGTACCTTTCCAGCATGAAACAACTCCACATAGTACGGCGGCGTATCTCGTGCTTGATAAATATCCTTTGTTCTTCTGGTCCGGAAATACATCTCGTCAAATCAAGCGACTGTGTATCTTGGGGCTCTTCGATGTGCAAAGAAAACGTCGCAGGCTCATCATCGAGCTCTGCATCATAGTGCAAGCCCATCGCTTGAGCAGACCGGATGGCCATACCAAGAAAAGTCCACGCTTGGTCGCCTCGGCAGATGCTCCACTCGTAAAAAGATAACATAAGCAATGTCTGGACATGTTCGACATCGCCAGTCGGATGCTCTACTGCGTTTCCTGTAATCTTGGCTCGAGCAAGGGCGGCATACATCTCGGAGGCTGCAAGTGAATTGCTACTCTGGGCGGACACATAAGTCGACGTGAGTTTAGGATGGAATCTTCCTGTCAAAGCCAAAAATGCCAGAAGAAATTCATCAGACGCAGGTGGCCTTATCTGAGCGGACGGATCAGTCGTTGGCTGTCTCAAAGGTTTAGAGAAACTGGGAGGATGAATGAACGGGAGATCTGTGGAAAAATGACCCTGGAAAATGTCGAACTGCGAATGTCAGCAGAGTTTCAGTTGAGCGTGGCTTGGACCAACATACCAGTTCCTGCCACACAGCAGGAGTAAGAAGGGAGGGATCAAATGGACTTGTTCTGCCAGACGTGATCTGATCCAGTGGTCTAGCTAGAGAGGCACCACTTGCTGTGTTCTTTCTCGGACGTTGTCGCCGTGGCTTGAGGTCGGTCAGTTGCGATCTGGCCACGGATGTCGACGTGTACATACCTCGCCATCTCCGGTCTCGTCCACTCTCGTACTAGAGCCCGTAAAGCTGTCCTCTCTTCTCCTTCCTCCCGACACTGGGACTGGGTATTTGCATTCTCTTCCGCTCGCCTCGCAAGACCGACATGTAGTGTTGACACCGCTATTGACGCATTTGACCTTACTTCGGCGGCACCGGACACAGGCAATCGAAGACCTCATTCTCTGCGCCGGCGCATTCCTTGCTGGAGTAGCCGGCGCAGCGAAAGCGTGGTCTGCGGGCGGCTGCTGCTGCTGGTGATCCAAAGTCTGGATCGATGGGACGTAAGATGCCGCAGCCTCAATGAGGCTCGTTCGAGGACTTTTCGGTGGGCGTGGACTTGTGTCTCCGGGCTCGGAAGCAAGCGAATGTCGGCGTTTGGTCGCCTCTCCAGCAGGATGTGGGGAGAGCAACGCCGAAAGAGGGAGAGAAGCCGAGGTAGTAATGGTGACGGTCGAGGAGGAAATATTGGGCGAATTGAAGACCTAGGAGACCTAGGTATGCGCTGGTGTTGAGGTTTTGGAACGATGCCGGATATAACAGATCTCAGTTGAGCGAGAAGCCGGCAATTGATACTGGTGGCTGTTCAGATTAAAGCAAGGACACTTATCCTGCTGGTGTGGTGTCGTATCTGGATTCTTGCCAAACAAACGTGCTCGACAGGAATGAATGACAGTACAAAGGCGCAAGTATGTAGCGGAACCAGAGATCCGGGTCAGGTCAGGTCAGAGGGGGATGAGGAAGGAAAGAGCAGCACGAGGCATTGAATGCATGACTGCGTCGGTGCGTGCGTGCGTGCGTGCGTGCGGTAGCCGTAGGCCATGGCTCCAGGTGGGCGGATGACATGACGGTAGCAGTTGGCCAGAGTCGGAACCGAAGTTGCCATGTTCCTCGGCCAGACCATGGGAGGAGAAGAGAGCGATTCTAGGCGCTAACGATGTTTGTCTTTCGAGCCGGGTGTTTGTGGGCGCAGAGGGGGACCGAGATGGCCCGACGGCGGCAGGCAGAGCGCGAATATTGGGCAAAAAGGCGGAAGAATAGGCTCAAGCGAGTCAGCCACATGGCTCTGGAAGGACAGGCAAAGCTTGGAGACTCCTCTTTTCTCCAGTCCGTCTCCGTATCCGCCTCCGTAATCCCCCCACCTTTGAGTAATGGGTGTGGGAAAACGGTTGCGATCGAGTCTGTGTGTTGTGCCGAAGGGAGATGAATCCGTTCATCTCCACTGCCATTGCCGGGAACATAGCCGAAATCTCCTGTCTCCTCCGCTCTTGGTCCTTTCTTGGCTGAACCGTTCCTTCGCCTAAATTCCAGTCGAGCTTCGATCTTGACCCGAAGGGTGTCATGTCCGTATTTTTGCAGCAGTCGTCGTGCAAATATTTGTCTTTCATGTAAGGATGTTGTTGATCAAGCCCCTTGCGAAGAGACTCGTTTCAATTCAGTCTGACAAGTGATCTGCGGCATCCAGACATTCGTACAGCAGAAATTGTACAGTACGTAAAAACCCAGGGAACCCAAAATTCAAGCTGTCCAGTGCCGATCGGCAAACGCTTTGAGCCTCAAGCATTATTTGGCGGCTAATGACGATTGGACGTGGGACCTTACATGCCACACCACACTTGTGCAGGTCGTCCAGTAGTTTTGCCAATTCAGGAACGCACAGTCTCTCCCGATGTTCACGACGCCCTGCTATGCCGTGCTCTGCTCTGTGCCACGCGGAACGAAATGACTCAGTCGACGGTATGGTCATCAACCTTTGTGACTCGCAGACTTGTCTTTTGTTACATGAGCCCGTGCGATCGACCGCCTAATGTGTCTCATTCCAAAGAGACGGTCTTGCATCTGTCAATGCCATCGCACATTACGCGTGTCCCAAGGTGTCGTTTGAGCAGATAGTCAGTTGCCCGATTCCGAGTGGGTGACACTATACTGGCTTTCTCGTGTAATATGTGTCAGGCCAGACGTGCGAGTTGAGCAAGTTATGCTTTTCTCCGAGGGTGTCCTTGCATTAGATTCTTGTGGATGAATTGCATCGATTTGATCTTCTGTAGCCTCCGATGGCAGAATCTGCAGCCAGTAGCATTGAGTGCATCCTATGCAATGGAGAAGGCGAACGATGTGGTAAGATAGTTTGTCGAATCAACCATTTCGTGGCTGCGAAACGCGAGTCAGAGTCAGTTTCTGTTTTGAAGGATGCACAACTGTGAGGGTAGGGCAAGGCAAGACAAAACGAAGAAGCAAACAGAACAAAGACGAAAGTCGCAAATTTTGGTATAGCACTGCACCGCACCTTCTATAGTACCCCACTCCGCTTCTGAAATTCGTCCGACTTCGTCGACGATTCACTTTTACAGCAGATAGACGTGTTCATTATGGTCAAGCAGAGAGCAATGTCAACGTTTTATAAGCGCACTCGGCTTCCCGACTGATTTCTGTAATGCAAGGGACAAGGCTTGTACTCGTCCATACGGTATACGCATCCTTCTAATAATCTCGAATCAGGCACCGAGGTCGCTCAAGATAAGGTATGTTGACTGAAGTCTTTCCTCTGTTCATTCCACGAGTCTATACTGTCAGAGCTCTTATGTACTACCTGGACCACCCAGGAGAGCAAATCGTCGGACAATCGAACTTCCGATCTCGTCGTATTCTGGTAGCAGAAGTCAGTCTGTGAATAGTTCAAGCACGCGAAAAACTTAGTCTTACCTTGCTTGGTATGGCAGTAACTTCGGAACTCGGGCGTCTGACCTAGCAGACTTCCACCGAACCATGGACCGTGCCGTTGTCGCTTGTGTGTGATGACCTGAACATCTAGTCCACCGCTCTTGGCTCCTCCAGACTTTGCTTCTGATGCCTTGATCCTTGCATCTACCAGATGACGAATGTCGCGCTGTAATCTTCTTCCAAAGTTCTCGTATAAAGTCGATCCACCAGACAAGACGATGTTCTTGTAAAGACCTCTCCTGACATCAATTGGCGATGTCTGGATGACCGTATCGACAATGCTTGGCAAAGGGGTCAAGAAGTCCGAGCTGTAGATCTCGGGATTGAAGAAGATCTCAGGAGCCAAGAATCGTTCGTAGCCGACATCGACCTGAGCAATCTTGCCGTTCGCCTGGTTGACCATGTATCTCTGGAATCGATCTGGTTCCCTATCGTAGCGCGCAAACTCCTTGACAATATCTGGTGAAACGTAGCAGAACTCTTCCTTGATCTTCTCTGCCGTTTTAAGCGAGCTATCTGGTTCTCCGCGGTCTCTCAGCAAGCTTTGTACAAAGTATGTGATGTCGCGACCAGCGATTGGTATACTCTTGATCGAAGATCCAATGACATAACCTTCGGCGACTGGGATGACGTGAGTCACACCCTCTCCAGAGTCGATGACGGTTCCAGTAAGAGAGCGATCTTGCACTTTTGACGATGTCCAGGACGCGGCAAGAGCAAGGACTGCCTGCACGGCGATGTAGAGACCGGCGCAGTTAAAAGACTCGAACATGATCTCGGCTGTGTTCTCTCGGTTCTCAGGTGGGTTGAGAGGCGGCTCGGTAAGGAGAAAATAGTGGTCTTCGGGCTCGACTCTCAGATATTTGAAAATTGAGTTTGACCAAAAGCGCTCCATGTGATCCTGTACTCATCAGCACCTTCGCCCCATCAAGAGAAGTGCAAGGGAGCTTACCCAATTCTCAATCTGTCCATGTCTGATGGGATAGTGGATACCGTAACCTTGCACAGTTAGCAACATGCGCCTTATACGATGCCTGTCTCTTGCTCGTGCGTACCTGGTCCACTAGCTGCAGCCAGTGCCTCATCACCAATGAAGAAGTCCAAGTCTTCCGTGCCTCTTTTTCCCGACAAATGTCCTCCGCCACCCGCACCTCCAGTCAAGAAGGATGGTTTATTTGCGACAGCTGGCCTTCCAGAGCCAGAACCACCACCTGCTGTAGGTCCCTTTGTAGCGATGGCGGTAGGAAAGACGAATGAAGGGGAATCGTTACCGGCGAACCCTAGAAACTGGTTTCAGTGAATATGCGAAACAGACCTTCCATACATACGAACCCAGCTTGGAGTAACCGGTACCGCTTGGAACAATGTTAGTGTTTGATCGTGCGACTCGATACGGTAGCTCTTACTTGTCCATGACAACCGCAGGCGTTTGGTTCGCCATTGTGAGGACGCGCTTGAAGAATCAATTCTGGCGAGAGGATTCCAAGAACGATGTCAGTCTCAATTGCAGGGTTTCAAGTCGCAATCGCAATGACAAAATGGACGAGCAGGCAGCGATACGGTACAGACCAGATACCTCTAGGTGGACTGGAGTCTGTCGACGTTACGTCGGGTGCCAAGACCGCGCCGACGCAGCACCCGCCGCGGCCGCCGCATTGCCCCGCCATTTCACCCCCGGCTTGACTTCCATCCACATCTTCAAGTGCATTTTCGATAAGTTACTTCTTGAGCGTGTTTTTGTCATATTCCACGACAACCATTCGCCATGGTGGCAACGGCGTCTTTCGAAGTGACTTGGTCCGAAGATGTTTCGTGCACTGTAGACTGAACCGACGATACACAGCTGTAGACGGAGTTCAAAGATATTGAGGCGTTCTTCAAGTGAAGTGAGCATGATCCAAAATCAGGTCGCTCCTTCCTCGCAGAAAAATTGTGGTTACCTGAGCCGTAAGTGAGGTCGGTGTTACCCAAGTTACTCCAAATCACACTTCATTGTCCACCTGTACTCGCGTCTTCATCTGCTCTCGACATTGATCTCATCCGACTCTCGTCACTGCTCTTCATCACGACGGAGTCACCTGTTCTTCTCGTACTCTGTCGATGATATACCGTTCATTCTTCCGAGCAACTTATCGTCTTGACGATCACACATCGACCTTTATATTGGCTGGTCATTCACCTGCGTCTTTCTCAATCGACGCCAAGCATCTTTTAATGCATCCTATGAAATCATATTCCTCCCTTTACGCAACTCAATCCTGAGCGTCTAGCCAGCCTTTGTCTCTACAAGCAGGCCCCTCTATCTCCAAAAATACACCAAATTATCCCTTCAAGCGGGTCCGCGTGCTCAGCTTCTGACGACGACCGATAACCACCAATTACCAGCTCAACGCCGAGCATATATTTCAACAACGACGAACGTGCTGCTCCTAGATCACCATGTTCCGGACCAAACGGATCACGCGTCTGGGCGATACGCCATGTATCTTTGTCCATGCAGGGGCCGGATACCACAGTGTTGCAAATGAGAAGATTCATCTACAAGCTTGCGTTGAGTATGTATCCTTCAAGAAATCCATGACCACAGAGCAGTTCTGATAGCCGAACAGTGCGGTCAAAGCAGGTATGCTCTTGCTTCGAAATGGCGGCTGTGCTGTCGATGCGGTTGAGATCGCAGGGAAAGTCCTAGAAGACAGAGAAATTACAAACGCAGGATACGGAAGCAATCTCGCCATTGATGGTACTGTCGAGTGTGACGCTATAGTCGTGGACCATCATGGCAGAAGCGGTGGTTGCGGAGCAGTATCACGTACGTTTTCGGAAAATATTCATTGACAATCACAGCTCACGACTTGCAGAAGTCCGAAATCCTATCTCTCTGGCTCGTCTAATTCTCGACCATTCTTCAAAAGCACTCAGTCTCAAAAGAGTCCCACCTAATCTCCTCGTCGGCCAGGGAGCGACGGACTTTGC
>Ga0058704_10001693_pt1 | contig 10191 bp, 5 predicted proteins | sample AgamicMgSfe_FD_71363 | JGI IMG/M metagenome (GOLD analysis project Ga0058704, IMG submission 71363) | Agave microbial communities from Guanajuato, Mexico - Mg.Sf.e | ecosystem: Host-associated > Plants > Phyllosphere > Phylloplane/Leaf | place: Guanajuato, Mexico | collected 2012-05-30 | reverse complement strand
TAGCGTGTTACGACACTCCACCTCTCCCGACTATGCTTCCTCCTGCTCTATTTCCATGACTATCCTGCCCTTTCCAACGCAGCTCATTGCGTTCGAGTGACGTGAAGGACTACGCATCCTCTCCGATAGATCTGGCGGTTCGTCGTGCCCAGAATCCCATCGGCCTTCGCCCTGACAGTAGTAGACCGGCATTGGCTTCTAGATTGAGACAGCAGGAAAGAGGATGAACAACTGCAGACAAAACTCGAGGGACAATGGGCCTTCAACAAAATGAATATTTCCACCACACGACGGATGCAGCACCAAATGGTGGGCGGCAGGGTCAATAGCGATGCAACGTACTACAAGTACATGCAGTTCGGTACAGCACATTCCACTCATTCCCGACACCCTTCTCACTATGCTCTTCTTCAACCTCGAGCTTTCATGCCAAAGTACTGATGAGAAGATGAAAGAATTGAGTCATGTCCGCCCAACATGAGCTCGGCACCGCCCACTTCGACCTGCGACCCATTAACGTATCACAATATCGGTAGCTTGGGTGGAGGGACATACCTTTCCTGCGCGCCAGGGGACATCTGATCGTGCATAACACCATCCTCGGTCGCTGTTTCTGGCTGACATGACGCTGCCCGGACATCCTGCGCGGCAAACTGTCCCGCACACGCAAGAGCCGAGTTGACCATGTCTCAACGTGCGTTCAAATCTCTGACCAAACTGGGATTCTAAGATAACACGCACCGTGGGCAGAGCACCGTCCCGACAGGCTGGGTTGCATCAGCAGGGGTGACGGCCCAACCTGCCGACTTACTTCAGCGACCGCTCTCCTGACCAGTACACGGCCAACATGTTGATGGAAGAAGATGAAGGTTGCGAAGTTCGAGGAAATGCTTATGCGGAGTCTGGCGGCTTTTTCGCGCTAAGTGTTGGCTCGGCAACGTACGGATGTCTGAATTCGATAGCCTGACATGTGACAGTGACGCAAGAATCGCGCTAGCGCGGGCCAGATCGGTGCGCGCGCTACCCACGATTTTCGAGATCCTTTTGCGAACTCACGGCCTACTTCCATCATGCACTGAACGCGGCCTCCGCCCACAGCTCCGCATTCTGGTCTTGCTACGTCCTTACGATCTCGGTGGCAAACATGGAGGCAGTGGCTGGGGTTCGCAGTAAGCGTTCCCGTGTGAAGAAGGATGAGAATGTTAAAGCACCTGAGAAGCGGCTCGGTAATAATGCCAAGAAGAGGGGCAAGCTGAGCGAGGAGGCCGACGAGGTTGTCAGGCCTCATGCCGCGCCGAAGTCGAAGAAGCGCAGGGAGCAAAGGCAAAAGGAGGGACGCGATGCGAGTCGCTTCCGCATTGACTCCTCGGATAATGGTAAGTACCTAGCCGACATCAATCGCGCCCTGTTCCACGAATCTGAAGTGTGCTGCCAGCTGATGTACGGACGTATCGCTTCTTTGTTCTAGGTAGTTAACGCCAAGACAGATGGACCTACTGCAGCGGCTGAAGAGGATCTGCCATCTGATCTTCCAGAGACTGCCTACGATGCAGATGTTTCTCAAGCCTACGGCGCGAAATCGAGCAGCGGTATAGGCGAGCATGGCATTGACAACATGCCCTCGATCGGCGAACATGAGCGTGTTAGCACCACTGATAAGAGTAATCAGCCCTACGCATCCCTCGAAGATGACAATGGCTCGCGCAATGTTATAGGCTATCAGTCAGTCGATGATGAGGTCGCTAACAGCGCGAATACATCTCATGACGACAATGACAGCGTAAACGACGATTCATCCGACCATCAGCTTGTGGCCATTCGACCGCCGCAGGAAGACGAACATGCGATACCGTATGGAGAGCGCGTGGTGCGGGACCTGTTTACTAGGGAGCGGTTTGCAAGATCCCAAGGGCTGTTGGAGCGAGGCAAGAACAAGTACAAATGGGTGAAAGAGAACCACGTCGCTGAAGCTTTCGGTTACGGCATGATCGTGATGTCGAGGGGTACGGTTCGCGTCTTCTGCTTCGGCGGTCATGTTGCGCGTGGCAGGTACCGTGTCTTGCGCGATGCTCACCAGCGTCGCCGCGCTCGTCTACTGCAGCTCCGGCGGGACAAGGAAGCCAAGGTGCAGCAGCGAATTGAGCGCTTGAGATCTACCTACTGCGCAGACACCAACCGGCTGATGCTCATGTGTCTGTGCACGTCTTGCGACCACGAGCGCACCGGCCTTCCTGCTGAGCTACTGAATGTCGTAAACCTGCCGCTGGACTTCGTGCTGTACAAACCGCTTCCGCTCCCGAGCGCTAGCGAATTGCTATGGAGGCAGCCGCCTATGCTCAAAGAAAACGTCCCGCCGGAAGAGCATGATGTCGGGGATGACACGAGCGCATGCACGCTGGATCTCACTGACTGCAACTATTATAACAGGCCAAACGGTCCACACTCACAGCCGAGCACACTAGTACAGTCTGAGGCGGTCGTGCTGTACAACACGCCGCAGCCGGATGCATGGACTCCTTTCCCACAAGGCCAGCCGCACCTGCTCGTTCACTCCGAACCACCTCCACGAGGTCATCGTCCCGCAGCCGTCGCGGCGAGAAGACCCGGCTTCAGCGTGTTTGCTCATACTACCCGCGGTTTGAGTGGGAATAGAATTGCCGCAGAACCTACACAATCGTCGCCGCTCAATTCAGCGCATGTCCACCCGGATGTCGCTGATCCACCGTTTCTCGTTGCCAGCATCACATCGCCAGATGTATTCGGCACACTCCCGACGCCAATCCCGAACCCACCAGAGCCGAGATCAATTTCAATAGAAGCGTACAGTGTGGAATTTGGAGACTTTGTCATCGAATTCTCACACGAGACTTCCGCCACCGAAGAGATTCGAGACCTCATCGCGGAGACTTACCGGATAGTCTCAGCCATGGGTAAAGGCGAGATTTTCTGGAGTCAAGTGGACAAGATCGAGCAGAGGATGCGCGCAATCAACGATCGGCATCAGCGTTTAGGTCCTGCAGTGCTGCCAAAGGCCACAATCTACACGAACAACGGCCGCTCTACTGCGCCATCTCAGGGCCAGCAAGGCCCAAATACGCAGCCACACGGCCAACCAGCGCCATCAACTCCGATGATGAAAGGGAAGCGCCTGCTGCAAGATCCGCAGGACTCGCCGCAGAACGGTACTAATGCGTTCGGCCGGCCAACCAAGAAGCTCAAACCCCCGTCCCGATTGCTCGATAGGATTGTCGCACACATCACCAGTTGGAACGACTAGACATACTGCGGTGGGATACAGCGGCACGGACCAATCGCATCGATATGGAGAGCGCAGGGCTCGACGATGTCGCATTGATGGTGAGGAGGTATTGATTACGTGCATGCTTGGGTGCTTGGTGATTGGGTGCTTGGGTGCTTGGTTGCTCGGTTTTTCAGTTGCTTGGTTGCGTGTTTCTTACTTGATACCCAGCGCCAGCGTTGCGCACATGCCCTGGTACGATTAGTACCTACATAGATAGGAAGAGTATTGCTTCCTATACCATTTCTAGCTACTTACCTGCACGTACTGCGTGGAGAATCTTTGAGATGCAACGTCTTTCTCATACTACGCTCGCTGATGACTGATTCTTTTTTTATAGGTATAGAGGAGGCCAGCTCACAAAAGGGACGATCAAGACCAGTGGTCTGTAACCTCCGACGTGAGCATGTCCTACAGCAGTTCTCATATAGAGCTGGCGCCCCAACTCTCTATCCATCTATTTGCTAGGTCCAGCACAGTACAGCCTATTGCGGCGATGAGGCGTGGAGGTCCGATATAGACTCAGGTCCCAGTCAATACCCGCTTGCTCGAGAAACACTCGTATCTGTCGGACAAGAACTGCGCACTGCCACCAGATACTATCATGACCAGAATCAAACGGTCCTCAAGAGCATACATGCTAAGCGCTGCTCGTCACAACGACATGCCAGTCATGCTGTCAACTCGGTCTTGGGAGACTTTTACAAGGCCTTATAGAGACGACCTTGATGGGTGTTGCTAGGACTTCTACATCATGATATGGCCTACGTAAAGCTTCCAAAGTCCATACTTTCACCCTTTGCAACCTATAAGCATCATGGGGGTACGACACGTTTTCGCTCATACGTACAACGCTGATCGTTGACGAGCTACTCATGTAGAACGGTTGAACCTTGACACTACATGCCTGCCATCTGCACCCGTCCGAGTCTACAACGCAAGGACATCGCACGTAATCCCACTCACACTCATCTACATCGCTTTCACCTCCCTCGTAAATCTGGGCAGCACCCTCCGAAACCCCTCCGGATCCTCCCTCGCCCCATCCTTCCAATACTCATACTCCATCCACGCATCCTCAGGCATCTGCGCCTCCATCGCCTCGATCCAACTCCCCAACGCCGGTGCAAGAGGAATTACACCCGTCTCCAGCACATACTGATCCCACATCTTGATCATGCGTTCCAACCTCTCTGGGTCTTGCTCAGCTAAGTCATGAACCTCGCCTGGGTCGCGCGCGAGGTTGTAGAGTTGCCACTTCTCCGGCCCCTTGGGTTTGGGTATGAAGAGGATCTTGTAGTCTCCGCAGCGGACGGCGGCGCGGCCGCAGGTTTCCCAGCCGTTGATGAAGTCTGCTGGGTGGACGGTGGAGGACTGGCCTTTGAGGAAGGGGACCATGCTCTTGCCGCGCATGGAGACGACTTCGCGGCCTTGGTAGGTGCCCTTACCGTCTGGTGAAGGATGTTGCACCCCAGCCATCTCTAGGATGGTAGGAGCGAGGTCCATGACGGTGGAGAAGGTATTGGTGATGGTACTCTTCTCGTTTGTGACCTGGTCGAAGCCCTTCGGGAACTTGGCGAGGAAAGGCACTCGTACACCACCTTCGGTAGTGAAAGCCTTGTATAGCCTCGATGGTGCAGTTGCAGCTTGCGCCCAGCGTGGTCCGTACCATATGAAGCTGTTGCCTCGACCAAGGTTCTCGAGACTGTTGTCGTAGTACTTCTGCAAATGCTGGATCATAGTACCCTGCACAATGGGATACGCTTCGTAAGCAGCGCCTTCAGCGCCGTTATCGGACATGAAGCACACGAATGTATTATCCAGCTCGCCCGTCTCTTCGAGGTAATCGACGACTTTGCCGACATTAGCGTCGATAGCTTCGACCATTGCAGCGAAGACCTCCATCGCCTTGCTGCTCTTGGCTTTCTCGGTGGCGGACATCTCGGACCATTGCTTGACCTCATCTGCCACGACAGGATGCGGCTCGACGTTCTCTGGGCATAGACCGAGCTCCTTCATTCGCTGTAGACGCTTTTGCCGAAGGACGTCCGGACCTTCGTCGTAAACGCCTTTGTAGTGCGCGATGTACTCGTCTGGAGCCTGTAGCGGCCAATGCGGAGCGGTGAAAGGGTAGTAGGCGAAGAACGGCCTCTCATCGTTCTTCTCCTTCCTGTCCTGGAGGTATGACAGCATCTTGTCGCCGTAGCCGTTACTGCTGTACCAGTTCTCTGGCAGCTTCTTGACGTACTCTCCATCCTCTGAGTGCAGCGCAATGAATGACATCGTCATGAACCCTGGAATCTCGTCCTTGCCCTCTAATTGCGGCTCATAGGCGTAGTGATTACTACACGCCGGCAAATGCGCAAAACTCCGCTCAAACCCACGCTGACTCGGAAACCTCTCCGGCGTCAAGCCCAAATGCCACTTCCCAGCCATAAGCGTCAAGTATCCAGCATCCCTCAACAACTCCGGCAGCGCCACAACCTTCTCATTCAGATACCCTTCATACCCTGGCATACCTCGCTGAGGCGCCGTAGACCAATGCTTTATCTCCCCTTCACTGGGAGCATTCTGATCACTCCTATTCGTCCACTCGATCAGATTGCCCAACCCAGCGATATGGTGGTCCGTACCCGTCATGATCATGGCGCGGGAAGGCGAGCAGGCGGCGGCGGCGTGGAAGTCGGTGAAGCGGAGGCCATTGGAGGCCAGGCGGTCGAGGTTGGGGGTACGGATCTCGCCGCCGAAGCAGGAGAGGTCGGAGAAGCCTAGGTCATCTGCTACTATGACGAGGAAGTTGGGGCGTTTGGCGGAGGAGGTGGAGGCGCCAGCGGTTGCGCTTGAAGCCTTTGATGCGCTCATGTTTGCTGGCGATGAGCATCAAATGGGCTGAGCCAACTGAGGAGGGTAGGAAGATGGGATGGAAGGAAATGAGAGCAGTGTACTTGCCTTGATGGAAGAGAGGAGAGCACGCAATGCGTTGCGGTGAGCAAGAGTAAACGTGGTGGGACACTCTTGCCTTACCTTATCTGCTACACTGCCCTGCCCCGCCACGAGCTCCATAGGACCATATCACTGCTCGGCCTCTGGTGGTGACTTCGGGCTAACTGCTCGCGTGCTCACTGCCGTTCCGGACCATAGCCATCCGTCGGTTGATTGGGACATTATTGCAGGTTGAGAAGCCAGAAGGCAGATTCGAATAAAGGCTAACACACCTGAGCTCGCCTTTCATGTCTGGGTTGTGTACTGATCAATCGAGCTCGACATTTCCGTCCGGGCCCCTGAATCGACAAGTGGGTCCGGTATGCGCGGAGATGGAAACGTGCTTCCGGACCCTATTGCGACAGCAATCCAGTGTAACACCCGTCTCACACGCGGTCTGTAAACGCCTGATGGAAAGGCCTGGAGGGAGCGTTCGACGCCTTCCCTTGAGACCATATCGCCAACATCGAGCCCGTCCATCTGTATGATCGATCCCACAAATCATAGCGGCCCCCATCAATCTCCCCCGCAATGTCAGCGGTTGACCCGGCAAAGCCGTAAACCTACCGGAACCTGAATCACACCATCGGGCCCGGGTATCACATAACCATCCTCCAACGAATCAACAAGCCAATCGCTGGTCGCTATGTGAATGCATTCCTTCATCACATGATAATCATGTGCGGCACTTTGACAACGTGACAAGCCAAGGCGGAAATTGGGAAGCTCAGTGCGGTCTGAGCTGAGCTGTGCTGGTGCTTGCGTGATCAGCACGCCTCTGCACGCACGTTGCGCCTCTCAGCCGCAGGGTCACATTCATGGCGTGATACTTCATCCTTCGTACCCTTTCTACCCCTTCTAAATGCACCCCGCCGACGAGGAGGACGTCGAGACCTCAGCTGGACCCTCGCAGCCTCTTCTACGAGATCATCTAGACAAAGCTCGTCGGGATAGCAGTGACAGTGAAGTAAGCGACAACGACAGCGAGATGGCGCGCATAAGTCGCACGTCGAATATGACGCGCCTGGGTATGCTGCGCGCATATTATCTAGGCGCTGTTGTGTGTATAGGCGGGTTTCTATGTATGTACTACCAAGCTTCCACCATATGGTACAGTCCGCCAGACCAGACGCTAATTAGCATGAACAGTCGGCTACGACTCCGGGATCATCGGTGGTGTCCTGACAATGGCACCCTTCGAACGCGACTTCCACTACGGCAAAAAGCAAGCAACCCACGTCTCCTCTCTGGCCGTCTCGCTACAGCAGCTCGGCGCGTTTGTCGCATGTTTCGCCATCTGGCCAGTCACCCACAAGATAGGCCGGAAGTGGGCCATCGCCATCTGCGCTCTTATCTTCTGCGTCGGCGCGGCTATCGAGACGGCGCAGACTCACAGTACCAGTGCATTTTACGTCGGACGTGTGATCGCTGGGCTGGGGTTAGGTGGGAGTAGTGTCGTGGTGCCCATGTTCAGCAGTGAGATGACGCCTAAGGAGATTCGAGGGCAGGTGGGCAGTTTTTACCAACTGTTCTATACGCTTGGTAGGTACTATATCCTACGCATGTTTTGCTGATCGGGACTGACCTCTCCACTCTAGGCATCTTTACCTCCTACTGGATCGACTGGGGCATGGCCAAAGACTACGCCAAGACTGACTCCAACATGTGGATGATCCCCGTTGCACTTCAGATCCTCTGGGCTGGCCTCCTCGGTCTTGGAATGTTCACGCTCAAGGAGTCCGCGCGCTGGTTGACGGCAAAAGGCCGGCACGAAGAAGCCTGGGAATCACTCAAGTGGATCCGCGCAGACGACGGCCCAGCCACGCAAGCCGAGATGGAAGAGATCCGCGCTGGCGTGGAAATGGAAGCCCATGCTCGGGAAGGCTTCAGACTCATCGAGATGCTTCAAGGGTCCAACACCCGCCGCACCCTCACCGCAGCAGCCGTATTCACCGCGCAACAAGCAACTGGTGCCACAGCCTTCGCCTATTACGGGCCACAGTACTTCAAACTCCTAGTTGGCAACAAGGGCGACTCCGATCTCCTGCTCACAGCTATCTTCGGCGCCATCAAGGTCGCTGCTTGCGGCCTCTTCGTCCTCTTCGTCGCCGATAACGTCGGTCGCCGCAAGATCCTGACTGGTGGTGCGCTCTTCATGGCTGCATGCCAGATCTCTACCGCAGCGGTCGTGAAAGAGCGACCAGCGCCGGGCGATGGTACAGTTACCTCATCCGGCATTGCGACAATCGCACTCATCTACCTCTTCGTTATCGCCTACAACTTCTCGTGGGGACCGCTGCCATGGCCGTACGTCGCTGAGATCTTCCCAACGAGGACTAGAGAGCCGGGTATAGCTGTCGGAGTTGCTTCGCAGTGGCTGTTCGCTTTTGTGTTTACGCTCACGACACCGTATATGATCGAGAATATCAAATGGGGCACCTTCCTACTCTGGGGCTTGTTCGACATCTGCATTGCTGCGTTTGCTTGGTTCTGCTTGACGGAAACTAAGGGCAAGTCGCTGGAGGAGATCACGAAGCTAGACTCAGCTAGCTCTGGGAAGTCGCTTGATGATGAATACGCGACGAGCGAACGCGCGGGCAAGACATGAGTGCGGTGGCGTGTAAAGTACCGAGATCGGTTCAATTACGTCTATCTGCGTTGCATGAGCTGGAGCACGGTATTCTAATCATCGCTATCTGGCGTACACATATACCCGGGATTCGTTAGATGGCATATACTGCTGTAGCTGAACATGCCCTGTCTTTTGTCTACTCTCTTCTCCGTCACTTTGCTTTGCAAGATGTTACGTCTTCGAGAAGATGTCCCTACACAACGCGGATTTATGCTCTCACTGTCGCTGGATCGGCTCACTGTTTCAGCTCGAGCGATTTGGGGGCCGAAGGATCAGCGGGCCGTCTCGCGTGTGGCGGTATAGCTCAGCTTACTGACCGACCAAAAGAGGAAAGCGCGGGATTGGGCTTACTTCTCACATTCGCTAGTGTTAAGAGACACTAGCAGTAGCTTGTAGACTTCTAGCATTTTGTAAGGCAGCTAAGTGCGACGGATATTGTTGAAAGCTCACTCACTGCTTGCGACTTGATTGAATGAGATACCAGTGACGATGCTCGACTTAATCAGATCCTCGAGTTTGGCGGTGACCGCGATCTGTGCTGTACTGCTGGGCACTGTTGTACGCTGGTTGGTGAGAGGGTATGGCATACGAAAGCAGCTACACGGATTGGTAGGTGGACCGAGCGTGAACACATCAGAGGAGTGCAAACGTTCAAAGTACTGACGATTGCTAGCCTGGTCCGCCAGGTCATTCCATGCTATGGGGTCACTTGAAACTTATGGACGAGATGATGCAGGAAGTGCCTGCTCGTGTCCATCCTCACGGTACAGTGGCAGCTTTTCCTCGCTCTTCAGAGGGACAGTAGCTGATCAGTGGAAATCACGCTATAGTTCTCGCCCTGCGCATGAAGAAGAAGTACAACATCGCAACCAATTACTTCTACGTCGATGTCTGGCCATTCATGGACCCGATACTCTACATCTGCGACCCGGACATCGCTCAACAAGTCACCGTCAACCATGCCACGCCCAAGCATCCCAAGAACGCAGAGTTCTTGATCCATCTAGCCGGCCCCGGTGACATGGTGAGCAGCGATGGTCCATACTGGAAGCGATGGCGAAGTATCTTCAATCCTGGCTTCGCGGCTTCGCACCTTATGAGCCTAGTGCCTGGCATAGTCGACGAGAGCCTTATTTTCCGCGAGAAGATGTGTGAGCATGCTGACAAAGGTGAAGTGTTTCGCTTGGAGGAAGATGCGACGAGGTTGACAGTCGATATCATCGGCAAAGTTGCGCTGGATCTGCAATTAGGGACGCAGAGGGGTGAGAACGAGATGGTC
>Ga0058704_10001692_pt1 | contig 10199 bp, 2 predicted proteins | sample AgamicMgSfe_FD_71363 | JGI IMG/M metagenome (GOLD analysis project Ga0058704, IMG submission 71363) | Agave microbial communities from Guanajuato, Mexico - Mg.Sf.e | ecosystem: Host-associated > Plants > Phyllosphere > Phylloplane/Leaf | place: Guanajuato, Mexico | collected 2012-05-30 | reverse complement strand
GCAGCCTGCGCGGCGAACTTCTTCTCCAGTGGATCCTGAACATCCATCTCACCCTTCAGTGCCCTCTCCATCTCTTCATCAGTAGCTCTACGCCTGTCACCAGTCTTGCAGTCCCAGATCCAACCTTCTCTCAACCACATCCAACGCAACGTAGCGATCAACTCCTTATCCATTGCGAGCACTCTCTGCCATTCCGGCTGAAAGCCCTCTTCCTGCGTACCTTTCCCTTTGTAGTCTTCGGCAACACCACGAAGCACATCCCGGCAGAAAATCCGCCAGCTGTCGTAAGCATAGCGTTGGCAGCCGGGCATGTGGCCAATCTCGAGCGCACCCTTACAGTCGGCAGTGTCACCTTCGATGATGGGTTGACGACGATACTGGCTCTGATCACCATGCTCAGGGTAGTTCGTTGTTCTGTAACGCTTGCCAGCCACTGGAGGATTGTCTAGCCAAGCCTGCGCCATCTTGATGACCCGAGTAGAGCGCTGGTTCTGTAGGCCGAGATGTCGAATCATGTCGCACACTTCTGGCTGGCTGGCCGCGGCTAATCCTTCAGGCGTTTTATACTTGTCTTTCAGCGCAAACAGGGTGGGCACTGCTGATCTACCAGCCGTCTTGTTGAGAAACGTTACAGCAATGAGGAGCCAGAAGGGTTCGTTCCAAAGCCTCTCCTGCACGATACCAAAACCCTCGGCGGTGATAGGTGGCACAGGCGCTCGCGAAACCCCTGCAAGTACGCGTCCTCTAGTAGGAGTCGGTAGATCGACTCTGTCGAGAAGCTGCAATGGCAAGAAATGATCGCTCTTAGTCCCTGTAGACTTGCGCTTCGGCTTGGCACGCTTAGTAGCAGGCGTGATCCCTGCGGCGTCGTCCTCTGTTGCTGCTGCGTCGATAACTTCTCCGAGTACAGCGGCTTGCTGCACTTCGGAAGATGTGTCCGCGATGCTTACCTTTGCTGACAGGTTGGTTTTGGGACGCTTGTCGGGCGAGAAGTGCTTGCTCGTCATCCCAGTCATTTTCCGCTTCTTACGTGCGTGAGCAGAAGGCGGAGAGTCCGGTCGACCATCTCCCTGAGTCGGTTGTGGCAAAAGGCTGCGAAGCATCTCCGGTGGCGGAGAGGGAGATTCACTCAGGTCGCTGAGAGTGCTCGAAGATTTCGGCTTGCCGAGCGGCACCGGGTTAGATTCGCGTTGCTCAGCTTGATCACTCAGCGCCGCATCCAGCTCCGCCTCCGCCTGCTGTTGAGGCTCATCATTTGTCACGGCTTGCTGCACCGTTTCCGTGCGCACATTCGACTGCGATAGCAGCTCATCGCTCCCCACTGGCTGCGGACCTGTTTCTGTGCCGATGTCTGACTCATGGACCACTCCTTCGTTAATCTCACTACTCGCGACAGGCTTCAGCTCTAACGTATCTTCATTGAGGCTGTGCTGCGCTTCCGGAATCTGCGCGGAGTAGCATCTGATGACGTTCTTGAATGTAGATGGTGGAGGCCACGGAATGTGCACTTCTGTCGCATACCTGCGCCGAACTTTCATGGGCGTCAGAGCACGATCGCTGGATCTGTCTGTCAGGCGTAGATCTTCTTCGTCCTTCGACTGTTGGTCTGGCTTACTTGATGGAAGCGGCCGGGTTGAGTTGAATACCTCCCTTGCTATTTCATCGACGGTCTTGAAAATGTCTTCCTCTTCGTCAATGCCGTCAATCGGAGGTTCCAATGTCGCAGCGGTCGGCTCAACATTTGGCGTCTGGCTAGAGCTAGTGCCACCAGCCGGTTGCTCTATAACGGAGGGCTGTCGTTTCTTGCTGATGTTGGCTTTCCGAGATGATGAAGGCAAGATTGATCGGCCAGCGCCGGAAGAGGCCTGATTTATAGGTGTGAAGTGTCCATTTGTGACAAACTCTATAGGTTCCATGGGTGAGTCGATGACTTGCTGGGCCTCGCCATCATCGTCGTCGCTAGAAGCGAGGTCGCTTTCACTGTCCGAAGAGATTTCGATGATGTCTTGTGAGGAAGACTCAGGCTGCTGTCTGAGCTGTGTACTATCCGGGACAAGAGCGGTCGAAGACGTTGGAATTTCAGCTTGCTGTTTCCGAAATTCACTCTGGAGTTGGCGTGCTGCTCGGGCCGAATCGTCGTCGGCAAAGCTTTCTTCGTCGTCGGAGTCTGATGTGTCGTTGCCGTCATTCTCAGCTCGCGCGAGTTGCTCTTCGTCTCGATAGACTGGCTGCGGTTGGACGTGATCGTGTGTCCGCGCGCTACCAGCGCGATTCTCAATGCTGGCTGGGACACGTACTTTTTCATCATCTGAAGCAAGTTGGTTCGCGGACGGCTCATGCTTCGGAGCGATCTCATAGCTGCCATCCACTAGACCACTCACAAACCGTTCTTGGTCCTCTGCATCGTCATCAGAGGAATCATCAGAGGAACCATCAGATGCACTTCCGCTCTCCAGCCCCGTTGCGTCCTCCGTACTGTTGATAGCTTGGCGCTTCGACTCGACAGCTGACTTTGTCCGCTGCGATGAAGTTGACGTCGGCCGCAGGTCTTCCAAGACATCTTCTTCCCGTTCCAGTTCGCTCTCTGCACCACTGTCATAACCCGGTTCGTTTTCATTCTCTGTGTTGCTGTCGTGGTCAGATTGTGCTTTCGCTTGCGTCCCGTCGTTGCCCGATTCGCTCTCACATTCACTCTCACTCTTTGTGTCGTCAACTTGTGCTTGCGCTTGCTCCTGGACGTTATGGTCTGGCTCCTTGTCACTCCCCATACCAACGTTGTGCGGAGGCGGCTGCTGCATATGGTCCGGAATGTCAACATCGGAGTCATCAGCACTTTCCGTATCGGCAATGTGAGGAAGCTGTTGTACTGATTCAGGGAGGTCATTGTCCAATTCGTCTTCAGTCTTCGCGTCGGCTTGATGAGAGAGCTGTTCTGATCTTTGCGGGATGTTCTTGTGCGAACCGTTCTCGCTCTTTCCGTCAGCACCAGCGAGAAGCAGAGCCTCCGGTTCTTCCTTGACCTCGCGGTCGTGGTTGTCGCCTTCTGAGTCACTGTCATGATGTGCATCGTCCAAACCATCTTCGGTCTCTGCGTCAATTTCGCGAGACAAATGCTGTTTTTGGTGCGGATCGTTCCTGCCAGGACCATCTTCGCTCTTGTTATCGACATCAGCCAGAGGGACGATCTGCGGATGTCCCTGGGCATCATTATCGTCTTCTTCAGACCCACTCTCACTATCATCGGCTGCAGTATCTGCAGTGTGCGCCTGTCGGGTATCATCGATGCCGTGGAAGGATGGCATAGCATTGGCATCCAGATTCTCGCGCTTACGGTCGGCTGGCTTCTCGTCGTTTGAGCCGCCACTACTCTCGTCGCTACTAGACTCGTCATCACCATCATCGTCGCTGCTTTCGCCATTCTTGTTGCTTACGAAGGCACTGAAGCGGTCGAAAACGCTCCGTACATTCTCTCGGGTTGACGTAGTTAGGACTGTGGTAGGCTTGGCCGCTGTAGTCGGTATGAACGTCAAGCCGTGAGCAATGCCACTGTATGACTGCGATCTTAGACTTGACGCAAAGCTGCGCAGAGTAGGCGGAGAATGAACTCTAGGGTCGGAGGGTGCCGTTGCGCTGTCAGCACTGCAGGAAGTGCTTGTGAAATGGGCTGTCGGCTGCGGGACAACGGGCTTGAGCGACGCTTCGTTGTCTTCTTCATAGAATGATGAATTCGCAGTGCTGTCGGCGCTGGTTGTATCTTTATCGATGTCTGCTGATTCTAATGCGGACCGTTCAACAGTAGGTTCGGACGAGGCGTCATCGCTCTCTGTATTCTGCATTCCTGCTTGCGCACTCTCACCACTCTCGATGTTTGCATCGATGGCTGGTTGTTCTGGCTGAGCGGATTCATCAATGGTCTCAGCTCTGGCATCATGGCTGCTCTCATCATTAGAAGCTGGTTCTGCGTCGCTGTTTTGGCTATCGTCAATATCTGCATTGGTCGGACCTTGCGGTGTCCGCTGTTGAGTATTGGATGTAGATTCGACGTCTCCATCATCTTCGTTATCTGTCGTTGACCCGACACAGCTTTCCAACTCTCCTACAATCTGTTGTCGATTGGCAGGAGTCTCCTGATTGGGTGAGCCTACTTCGGGGGCTCGCGAGCGCGAAGAGCCCGGGAGTCCAAGACCCCTACACTCGGCATTCGTCCCTGCCACATCAAGAGCAGTTGGCGGTGTCACCGGTCGATCTTCAATTGGCCGCTGTGCGGAAACCGTGGCCTCAGGCTTTCCAGCTTCGATGCCTTGATCGCCTTCTTCAGAGCTTGACCCAGTGCTCTTTTCATCGCTGCTGTCCTCCTCGCTCTCGCTGCTGGAAGAGTGCACGGGTTTGACAGCAGCTTCCGTCTCAGCAACGCCATCTCCAGTGCCAGTTGCGGCATTGAGGACTCGCACAGGGGTTTGATCCATTTCGCATGCAGTGATCCCAGGCTTGGCATGAGAAGAGGTTGCTGGTTTAGGCACAGGCAGTGGCTTCAGCTCCTGCTGCGGCTGCTGCACCGCATCTTGGGGCTTGGATCGATGTTTGAACACCTTGCTGGATGCATGAACTCCGGGTGCGATTTCATGTGCTTCATAACCGCTTCGAACCGGCGTCCTCTTGGTATTCTCGACCCATCGTTTCTTTGGTGGCACGATCAGCTTCGTAGCTGTAACGCGTCGAAGCATCTCCTGCTCAACAGGGTTTTCAGATGGCCGGCGGACGTCAGCTCTCGCCAGTGTTTGCTGCTTGCTTCCATTTGTTTCGTGACCGACGCTGTCTGCTGGAGGTTCCACATCGACTGCTTGTGGGAATAGAACCGAGAATGGGACTTCAAGTGCATTTGAAGCATAGCGCATGGCTGCGTCAACACCTTTCTGGTTCTTCACTTTACTCCATTTGTTGCGCTGGTTTCTGTTGAGAGCTGGCGGCCACGAGACGTCGTTGCTCGCAGGAGTGGGCGTAGCTGCACTTGTAGTCTGAGGTCTATGTGCTTTGTGGATTGGCGAAACCGTCGCCACAGCCTTCGCCGGTATGAAAGCAGGCCGAACATTGGCAGCTTCATCTGGTGCAGACTTCTGCGTCTTCGCTGGACCAAGACTACCATTCACAGCCTTCGCTGGGGTGGAGACCGGTCCGGATTCAAGTTCAGAACTCGCAGATTTGCCAGGCGCCACCTTCTGCTTCTTCGCCAAAGGCTGATGGCCATGGTCGATCAGCTCGCCGCCCAGGGAATTGCGGTTTCGCTTCCTCGCCATGATGTATCCAAGTCTGTGAAAGTCTGTGGCTCCGGCGATTCGCCGCGGACTGTAGTTTACAAAGATGCGATGCTGTGAGGTCGAGCGGCCTGAGAGATGCGAAGCAAGCGCATACCAGATATGCACAATCCAAGCAAGACCACTTCGTAGGGAGCAAAAGGCGTGATGTGACTCTACGCTCGTGAGAAAGAGGGATCGAAAACGTGAAGTAACGTTTAGGAGCCGTGCAGAAAGCACGGGCCACTGCCCGCAAATGTGATATATCACACCCAAACCTCGGACAAGATCCCTGTAAATGCGAGACCAGGTCATGAAACGGCAGCGAACGTTGAGCGACGAAAGCACGGCATCTTGTGTGGAAAGGACAGGTTTCAGTCATGATATTATACAGCTCAATACATCCCACAGACGCTACGTGAACCCGTCAAGCATCACCATATCCTCTTCCCGATTACCATTCGTCAAAGCATCTCCACCAACACTATCCATCTGCTGGAGCGCCCAAAGCAAAACGAACCTCTCCTCACTTGTGCGCTCCAATCTCTCGTAATGCCGCTGCGTATAAGCCTTCAGGCCATCCAACACATCCTTCACACTCTCCTTGTTCTTCTCCTTAGTGCTCAACTCGGCCATAGCGTCCGTCAAACCACCGTCAACTTCCTCGTCCTCCACGACGGCCGCTTTGCGACGCCGATTACGGAGGTTGAGTAAGCGTTCTCTAGGTATGAGACGCAAGAGAGCATACAGTACATGCTGCGCAATATTGTGAGTCCTGCCATTAGCGTTCCAGTCTCGAACTCTGCGGAGCATGTTCCACAGTTGACTGTCGCTCAAGCTAGCGATGACGTCGTCGACGTCCTTCCTGCCGGTGAAGCTGCCTGCCTCGTGCGGTCCGTTGACGACAACAGTGAAGAGCTCGAGCAAGCGCTTCGGATGGTTGAGCTGCAGAGCCAGCACCACCGCTTCTCGGTAATTGCTCGAGCGAATGTGATTTTGCAGCTCTTGATCTTGCTCTACGCGCTGCGTAGCTTGTGTCGTCGCTGCCAAAGCAGTGGAAGCTGTGGTGTCGTGCCAGAAGGTCAAAGTGCTGTCTGCTGATCCAGAGACAAGCTCAAAGGTCGGTGCGTCGGAGGGCGCTTCCTCCATTTCCGTATCCTGCGACTGGCGCTTCTTCAGCGCCTCAGCTGATAGCACAGGTGGAGGTTTCACAGCTAGCGCCCACACCCGATCAATGTGGTTGTCCAGCGTAGCCGCACACTCTCCCTCTTGCGCATCCCACACCTTCACAAGCCCGTCGCCGGCTGCACTGGCTACTTGTACTCCTCTGCTACCCCTGCCCTTGCCTTCCTTAGGCGGAGGCAACCAGACAACCTTCAACACACTGTTCACATGACCTTCAAACGTCCGCAGACAGCTGTAGTCGGTCAAGCTCCATACTCGTACAGTCTTGTCGCCGGAACCAGTTACGACCATGCCCTTTGCGCTGCTCGCACCACCACTCTCGGCAATGGTCAAAGCAGGCATACCAGGAGGCGAGAATGCCACGGACCAGACACCTCGCTTGTGCCCGCGGAGTACGCCAATGGCCTCGCCAGTCTCGACATCCCAGATCTTGACCGTGCGGTCCTGCGACGCTGAAGCGAACAATGACGAGGTACCAGAGTGCGAAATTGCAATAGCATTGATATCCTTGTCATGTGCCTTACGCGTATAGACAGCTCGCGACACCTTGACATCCCATCGCTTGACTGTCTTGTCTTGACTTCCAGTAACAAGAAACTTCGGAGGGTGGCTGAGCGGGTCGTTGTACTCTTTCGACCCTACAGTCGGCATCGTGCAAGGCAATGAAACAGCGCTTATACTCTCCGCATGACCAGTGAATGTTGCATAGCAGGTATAGTCACTCTTGGCTGAATTGAGTCGCCAAAGCTTTGCTGTGTTATCTTTCGCGCCTGTTGCAAGCCAATGTCCTGACCAGTCGACCGAGAGTGTGATGATGATGTCTGTGTGGCCTTTGAGCAATGCTACATCAGCGCCGAAATAAACTGATTGATCGTCTGAGCGTTTGCTCGAAACTTCGAGAGAGATGAGCCGAATGTCCTCAAGGTTCGTTGCAAGAGCAAGCAAGTTACGCTCTGAGCCGATGTAGGCAAGATCAATGACTTCGTCGTGTGTGCCAGAAATGCGCCGGAGGATGGGTAGTGCCTGTGTTTGCTCGCCTCGAGGTGCAATAGAGGCGAGGGGTACAAGAGAGTGCAGGATCAGAGTCTGATCTGCTCGTATCGAGAGTAGAAACGACAGACCGTCATGCTGAAGAATGTCCAGTATAGCCTCCGTCTCCGCCCCCGGCGTCTGCTCCTGCGTAATCTCACCGCCGGCCTCTGTGCTCCAAATTCGTAGCCGCGCGGTCTCGCCGCCAGTGTAAAAGAAGCGACCATGCTCAATGAAGCCGGCACTCTCAATACTTTCCAGCACTGCGACCGTTGACTGCTGCTCCCACGTCCTCGCATCCCAGAGTATCGCGGTCTTGTCTCTGCTTGCCGAAAGCAGCAACCTTTGATCGGGCGAGTAGCTCAGACTCCGCACAACAGACACATGCGCCTCGAGCGTAGCAACGCTCTTCCGCTTGTGCAGATCCCATATCCGAGTGTTGCCATCCTCGCCTCCAGATGCCAGCCTATAGCCCGCCGTCGTCTCGTCCGGTTGTACCTCTTGAGCTTCCGTATTCCGCTGTTTGCTCTTCTTCTTCTTGCTCTTCGCCGGCTGCTCGCTGTCTGCTGGATTGACGTGGAAGAAGTGCAACGCAGAGATGACACCGCTGTGGCCATGAAAGGTATGTGTAGAATAGCCGCCTCGCAGATCCCACACCTTTACCACGCCATCTGCGCCCCCAGTCGCAAGCAGCGAGCTTGTCGGATCAACAGCGATGGTGACTACAGGTGTCGTATGCGGCTTAAGGGTTCGTAGTAGGCGCGCTTCTATCGCATTATCCAGAGTCTGTGAAGGTTGAAGCGCATATATGCGCATACAGAGCGATCGCGAGCATATTGTCAGGTAGCTTGCGTCTGGTGTGAGGGAAAGAGTGGTGATCGGCTCGCCATCCTACGTCTTGGTCAATTGTCAGTCTTCGCTTGCAATTCTTGCAATGCCACACTTACGCCTTCTATTCGCGCCAAATGCTCTCCGGTATTGAGGTCTGTGAGAAGCGCCTCTTCGCCAAGGCACGTCGCAATCACCTTGCCATCCTGACTGAGTGCAACGCTGCCGCCGGTGTGAATGGGCTGGATGATCCGGCTGGGCTCGAATGTCGTCTTGACATTCGCTTTGTATGCCATTTGCGATCGCTTCCTGTGCTGCAATCCGGGCGGGTTGAAGCTTTGCGACAGCTCCAGGCGCAAATCGTCAACTTCTCGACTTTTCTGCCGAAGCCGCATACACCGCTTTGGACTTGCCTTTCTCGGAAGGACCCCAGTTTACCAAATTTGGACAACCATTGGTTACCTTTTCTAGACCACCACTCGGAATATCAACACACTATCACAGCCATGAGCAAGATGAATGCAGTAACAGCGGTAACCGATGGTCGTCGCATTCCAGTCACAATCATCACAGGCTTCGCCGGCTCAGGCAAGACGACGCTCGTTCTCAACCTGGTCCCACAACTCCGAGCAGAGAATCCGGGCTACAAGCTTGCTTTGATCAAGAATGAGATCGGCGACCTCAATGTCGACACCCAGCTCGCAGCCGCGGCGGAAATGACTGGTAGTAAAGAGCTACTAGGAGACTGTATCTGCTGTACGAACGTTGGCCAGATCGAAGATGCCCTTGCCACGCTGGATAGAGAGTGTCAGCCAGACCGGATCATCATTGAGACCTCTGGGTCCGCTGAACCGCTCAAGCTCGTGCTGGAGGTCAATCGCATCAGCAAAGCTACAGGACGCTACGAGCTGGACGGTATTGTCTCCGTCATTGATGCTGAGAACTGGTCCGGGTATGCTTCTACGTCCTACACTGCCAAGTTGCAGGCTAAGCAGACGGATCTCATCGTCATCAACAAGTGGGAGAGTCTGAGCGAACGAGCTTTCGATTTATTTCTTGACAAACTTGGAGACTTGGACGTCGATACGCCGCAGACGAAGAGCGATAAAGGCTGGCTTAGCAAGGAATTACTGTTCGGTTTCGATCCCAAGATGGCAAGGTCTTGGATGAGCCATCATGCCGATCATGTACATGATCACAAGCACGGTCATACGTCGGAAATGGAATGCTTGTCCGTGACTCTTACCTCACCGGAACCAGAAGGAAGCGTTGATCTCACGAAACTTGACGACTTGCTGAAGATGGCACCGAAGGATGAAGTCTACCGTATCAAAGCCGTGCTTTACTCTAGCACCACACCCAAGACAGCAGACGGCTCAGAAGTCAACGGTGAGAAGACAGGCCGAGCACGCTACATCCTCAACTGGTCATTTGGCCGCTGGACATGGTCTCATGACGATGTCTCCGATACTGGCGCGCCAGTCTTGCGGATGTCTATCTTCACCGCACAATACGAAAGCAACAAATGGCTCAAACGCATCGAAGGCGATCAGTACATCGCTCTCGCCGGGGCTGGCGCCGGTGAGGGTAAACTTGATGTCAAGAGGGTGCAGTGATCATTGTTCATTATGCGCTGTTCGATGCTATCAACCACACCGACGCTGCATCCAGCTCAGCAATGCTTCCGCTCCAAAATTGCGTCGCCGCTGGCATACTCAGCGGTACATCATCCTCACCGCTCGCGTGTTCAGTAGATTGGACCCCTCGCCCATACTGCTTCCATGCCTACTCTTGCGTGTCATCGTCCACCGAGAGCTGCTGCACGCCCGCAGTAACGTCGTCCGCGGCCTCCGCATGCCCACCGCC